>Ga0302324_100000192_pt1 | contig 161914 bp, 124 predicted proteins | sample Palsa_T0_1_FD_201949 | JGI IMG/M metagenome (GOLD analysis project Ga0302324, IMG submission 201949) | Peat permafrost microbial communities from Stordalen Mire near Abisko, Sweden - Palsa_T0_1 | ecosystem: Environmental > Terrestrial > Soil > Palsa > Peat permafrost | place: Sweden: Abisko...
AGACTTCCCACCCCTCGTGTTTCTGCAAAAGCGCGCATAAACCGCGGCGTATAATCTCATGATCGTCAGCTAACAGGATGCGCAACTTCATGGCCTCTCCTCCACCAAGACTCGGCCCATTCCCTTGGGCAAGGAAAACTCGAGCGCGGCCAGATTATCGCGCCTCAACAGGACTGACGTTCCGTGTTAGCGCCGTGAAAACCCGGTGCTGGCTCACGGCCTCGACAGCAGCCAGCAGGTCTCGCGCTGCGTTGGACTTTACAACATAGCCCCTGCCTCCCGCTTCCATAGCCTCGCGCATCATCTGCGGCGAGTCATGCTGCGTAACAAAAAGAATCTCCAAGCCGGGCGTTCTCTTGCGGATGAGCCGGCAGGCTTCCAGGCCATTCATCCGCGGCATCGTGACATCCAGCACCATCACGTCCGGGTTCAGGCTGGCTGCCTTGTCCAAAGCTTCGAGTCCATCGGAGGCTTCGCCGACAACTTCCCAGCCAGGACGCCCCTCCAACAGGGTCCTCAGCCCCTGCCGAACAATCGGATGATCATCCACCAGTAAGATGCGGATTGTCATGACTCTTCAGTTCTTCGGGGAGAGCTTATAGGAAGCCGGTCTTTCGCTGAGTTTCCTCGCGCGCTGAGTTTCGTCGCGCGACCTAGTTCCTGACCGGGCACACGCTACACCCACTTCGCAGATTGAGCTTAGCACACGCTTCCCGGCGAGCCGTATACAGCAAACGCCGTATTTCCACAAAATGTGCCCGTTCTCGGGTCAGTTTCGCCATTCGACGGCATTCGCTGAATTCATGGCAGGAAAGTAGGTCTTCTCGTGCAACAGCGCGTCCACCGCCTCCACAATCGAACCAACATCTGACTTCGCACAGGCTCCGCGTATGCCCGCGGCACGTGCAGCTTCGGCAAGCTGTCTGGAGAAATGTATTGTCACCATGAGGATTGGGATATTGGGAAATAGCTGGGAGATCTGGTGGCCCACGTCAAGTCCGTTTCGATCGGGCATCTGGAAGTCAAGAAGAATCACGTCCGGAGGCGCTTTTTGCACCCGCTGCAGCGCTTCTCCGCCGGTGCTGGCTTCGTCGCAGACATGCCATGCGCTCTGCTGCTCCAGAACCGCGCGAAGATATTGCCGCACCTTGGGATTGTCGTCGACTACAAGAATTCGCACCATACGGCATATCTCCTGTTCCGGGCGCTCTATCCCCAGAAGCAAATACATCAATGACCCTTGCTGTGTCCTTTTTCTTTGTGCTGTTTGAGCACTGTTCGCGCCGCTACCTCTTTGGCGCGGCTGCCATAACGTCCGGATTTTTCCGCGCCTTCCTTTAATGTGCTCATATTCGCGTTGCTCTTTGGCGCTTACTCCGCGCAGGTGTTTCTTTCCCGGCATGGTGGCTCCACGTTTTGGTTTCCGTCTTGACCACGCTAGCGTATTCTGTGACCACTCGCCATCCGGTGAACTCCGTAGTATCGCCGAAAATCGCACCCAGCGGTCCAGCGGGAAGCCTTGATGATGCGCTCACTGGCGCCGGCCCTTTGGCCCTCGGTCGACTACCAGATCCCCTTGTCGCTTCCGGTAAACTTCATTTCCAACGTCGCCGCAGTCGCCAGACCAGGCAACAGGCTCAGGCGCAGAGTGTTCTGAAACTCTCCGTTCAGCAGAAGGCGCGCCCACTCCGCGGCATAGAGTTTGGCCGAATGGGGAAAGATCGGAATGCGCAAAAAGTTTTTTCGGAAGTGCAGCTCATCGCTGCCAAACCGCGCCGCAGAGCTTACAAAGGAAGGCAGCGAGAAGCCCTTCCCACGATATTGCTGCACATATCCCGAAACAATCGCGAGGTAGGTTGCCACACCCTCCCACAGCCCCGCGGGCCGTGACAAGGAACGTAAGTAAACGTAGTCGATCTCGCCTGACTCCATCAGGCCGGCACTATCCACGATGTCGCACAGCCGGAAATAAAAGTGCCGATACATGCGCTGCAGCGTGCTGATCATTATGCGGTCTTCCGGCGCAGGGACGCGGAACGAATAAGAACCGGCCTGCACGTCCCCGGAGCGCTTGAGCAGTGAGTCCGTGATGGCAATTTGCTCCCCGGTCTGCCCCAGCCGCCCGACGTGAACCTCCACCAGTTCCGCTAATCCGGGAACCACAAAATTCCATTTGTTTGCCAGCCGGTCGCCCCAACTCCGCTCCCCTACCTGAGCCCGAAAATGGTCCTTCATGATGGCCACAACAGCGGCGGAGTCCGCGCTTGTATAGAGGTCCAAATCACTTCCGAGGTCAGGCCAGTGGTCGAGCGACTTGATGACGATTACTTTGCCGGCTCGATCCAGAGCCTGGCAAATGCGGTCTAGAAAAGACAATGCGTGGGAGATGCGTGTTTTCTCCTTTTCCAGAGCGTCTGCCGCCCACCTCGCGGACTTCCCATTCCCCACTGCCAGCATCCATCGCTGCAACGCCGGCAAGGCACGCACAATGACGTGATGCGAATTCGCCAGCGCCCAAAGTTCCGATTGATCTGGTTCGCTGAAATCGCCCGCCATTTGTGAAATGCTGAGCGCCGCACTTTCTGCCGCCGCCCCGCCAGCATTCTTCAAGCCAGCTTCTTGTGATGTGCCAAGCAGAATATGCGATAAGAGGTCTATGTAGTAGTTGGAGTTTCTCCGGCCGCTCATTTAATTCACCCGATCGAAAGCAGTGACGTTGGCTGCGAAATCTCTCACCCGCGGCACGGACCCGCCCGCGCTCGCGTGTTCTTCTTTGCCACAGGTGTCACTGCGGCGTTCAATAGCAGTCCCTTCCTCATAGTCGTTCCAGGTTTCGATGAGGAGAAACGGAAGCGGATTTGAGTCGTCGTAGTAGCGATGATAGAAGTTCAACGTTTCCTCCAACGTTTTCCCGCACCGGTTTTCCATATGGCGATTCAGACTCCACTTCGCCGCTGAGTCGTCGAACCCAGGCCAGGCACCACCTACGGCGATCTTATCGGGATGTTTATCTTTCATCGTCTCGTAGAAGTTTTCCAGATACTGTTCGCCCCAATTGCTGCCGTCGGGACGCCACCCCTGGTGTCCAGGCTGCACCCACGCATAAGATCCCGCAAAATCGTCGGCGAATTGCGGAGGCGGCTGGTCCTCGTACAGCAGCACGGGCGCGGCTTCCCAATTGGCACAATGTGCGCGCACCCGGTTCCAGTCTGTGTGTTTGCTCTTGGGGAAGATGAAAATCATCGGACGCCCGTTGTAGGTGAGGTATGCGTCGCGATACTTGGCGCCGGGGCCGATGTACGCCTTATACGCCCTGTCGAACGCGGCAATTACCTGGTCGGTCGGTTCTCCATCTGCATCTTCGGCTTCGTTGTACAGCAATGCGACCTGAAAATGGTTCTCCGCAGCAGCCCGTTCCAATAGGGCAAAGTTGCGGTCGGAGTACGTCCGGATTTCGCCATACCAGTCGACCACGAACGCCGAGATTCCACGGCGATGAGCCTGCTGAATCTGCTGCCGCAGGATTGCCGGATCCTGGCTGGAATAGCCAACATCCATGTGGCTATGATCTCCAAACCAGGGCATGTACACGGCGAGAATTTCGGGCGCGCGCGCCGGGGCCTGCAGATTCTGCCCGGCGCCGCGATGGATGCCCGAAGACGTGCATCCGCTGGCAACCATGAAGCACGCGATCATGAGGCCCAAGACATTCCTCAAACGGAGGTTCTCCCTTTTATCCGCACGGCAAACCTCTTGGATGCAGCAACGAATACGGCGGTTGGCGCATAAGTGCGCGGGGAATGCACCGCACGGACCCTTTCACGGCGAGCGCGCTCCGCGGAATGCGATCGGCGGCGCCCAAACTGTGGCCCGCCTAGAATTGCGAAACCGCCTGCAACTGCCGAATTACCCAGCGATCTGCGCCCGGAGTCATCAGCACAACATAATGCACTACCACACGCTCGTCATGCACCGCCTTTGCGCCGTCGAGAACCTGTAGGCGATATTCCGCGGTGTCGTGCAGCTCAATCACATCGCCTTCCGGCGCGTAAAAGATAGCTTGGAGCTTATGACTTTGATCCTGATAGCGGGACCTCAGCCCGGAGCGCTGCTGGCCGAGGACTCTCTCCGTCAACCATTTCTTCGCCGTTCCCACAAACGGTCCGTCGAGAGGGTCGAGCGTATTGAACTCCAGAGCATGCGCCAGGCTGGTCCAGGCTGAACCATAATCGCGCAGGATTCCGTGCTGCGTAAGGCTTTCCACCGCACGGGGACCAGCTTTGCTCACGTCCAGCTGCACCTGGTCCTTTTGTATTTGGGGAGCATCGGCGGCACGCGAACAAAGCGAACCGGCCAGCGCTAGCGCCAGCACCGCAGCGCCACGCATCAGCCCGCGCAATCTGCTTGCCTTGCCCGTCTCGCGAATCATTGCTGCGCCCCAATGTGGAGTTCGTTGCCTATCACGACGCCGGAGGCCACGGAAACCACCGCCGCGCCTGAGCCTTCGATCTGGGCGCGCGCCACTCCATGTTTGATGGGAGCATCCACTGTGCTCCTGCCATTCGCCGTAACGGCGCCGAAGCTGACGATAGTCCCATCGGACACTGGATTTCCCGAGCAGTCGCGAACCGGTTCGGTCTGCACCGTGATGCCCTTCGCTGTTCGCTGACCTTGCATACGTAAGTTGCAGGGATCGGAAGCGACTTGCTGTACCGCACGCCGCGCAGAGAGGTCAGCCACGCTCGCCACCACTCGCACCGTGCCTGCCGTTTTGCCCGAACTCGTGCGGAACCATCCGATTCCCTGCTGCATGTGCACAGATCGGGAGAAGAGCGCTGCATTCGCAGCATTCATCGTAAAATTCACTTCCGCGGGCGACAGCACCAAATTGTGGAAGGTGTCAAACGGCAGCGCCACTCCGCTCACCGCATTCTCCTGCCCCACGGGCACGCGCGAAGGATGAACTAGGAAGCTCAAGTTTGTTGGCTTCGCTGCTATCACATAGAAGCTTGCACTCTGGCATGTGCTGGAGCACACAATCGCCATGTAATGGCCAGCATTCCGCAAGTCCTGCCCGTGCAGTTGGATTTCTTCGCCCAGATTCACGCTGCTCTTGCTCGCGACTCCCGGCCCCACCACATAGAACGTCGCTTGGCCGCTTCCCGCGGTCGAAATCGTGGCATCTTCGCCGGCAGAAACGGAGGGCGGCACGCGCAACTCCTGCCCCGCGCTCGCTCCAGCAAGCAACACTGCGCCCGCGCATAAGAGCAGGAGTCGGCGCATCTCAAGACCTTCCCAGACTGTATTGATTTACCACGACGTGGAAGTTCTGTACTTTTCCCACCAGCGCGCGCGGAACCTCGACCGCAAACGGCTCCGAACTCTGCGGCAGCAGGGCGCGCTCCACATATCCATCGGCAACCCATACCACCTTTCCATTGTTGTCGTAAAAGCTGGCAACCACGTGCGGAATGTTCACGGTCTGCCCGCTCTCATTGAACAGATTTCCACGCAGGACGTTCTTTCCCTGGGCATCCGGTTCCAACCTCTGATCCATCACTCCGATCACCGGATCGGCCGAAGCCGGCACCAGCGTTGCCTTCACATCCATACGAACGTTTTTCACTCGTTGCAGGCTGATTTGGGGAAAATCCACGCGATACGGCGACACTTGCTTGGGAAGAAGGATGTGTGCGATTTTGTCGAAGCTGCTTTCCTCATCAATGGCGTTCCCGGATCCGTCGACGACCGTGGCGTTGACATTCACGAAGGCCGGAATCGTGTCTTCATTCACCACTTCTCCCATCACCACGGACCCGTCGCCCGCCTGCACTGCGTTCATCGAGAGGATTCGCACGTGCGGCGCGTCGACGTTCCGCGCTCCCCATTCATCCTCTGCACCGCCACTCACCAGGTCCCAGCGCAAATAGTCCACTGGAATCACCTGTGCCGGCACGCTAGCCGTTTCTGTATGCGGCCAAACTACCTTCCACGTATCGCCCTCGCGCATCAAACGAAAGTCGCGAGCCTCCTCTTCGGGACCAACCGGAGTGCTCCAATGCAAACGTACACGCATTTGAGCTTCGTCATTGGTCGCGTGCAGAGGGCGCGATTCGAAGCCCTCGAGATTGGAAAACGTGCGTAGACTTCCAGACGACCCGGTCCAGTCTTCGATGAACGCTCGCTCATCGACCCCACTCGTCTTTGAAACCCCCACGAATGCCCGATCCCAGTTGCGCCGTTTCACATCCAGCAGAACATTGGCCATCGCTTGCTCGGGCGTGTTGGCTTTTGGCGAAAAGCCCGGCAATGCCGATCCCGAGGCCACGCCAACGGTTGCGCCGGGCCCAGCGGGCATGAAGAAAGCCACCGCCATCAGCAGGGCGGTCGCGGCGATCAGAATAATTAGCAGAGCGCGATTCATTTCGTTATCTCGTTATCTCAAACCGCATAGTGCTCTTCGGCGCAAGCCGGAACTTCCATCAGCACCGGCAAGCGGCGCTTTCCGGGCAACAGGAACTCCAGGAAAATCGCCAGGATGCTCACGCCGATGGGCAGAGTCCCCCACAACAGCCCTTCCCACCGCGGCGGCACCGCGTCAGACTCGATCTTGTGCGCCGGCGGCACATCATCTTTCGACCACGCCGTAGTCTCGCCATTGTCGAAGGTTTCGATCTTCCGCCAGCCCGCAAACGTCAGCAGCGGCTCGTAGTAAGAGTCGTGGACAAAAACATACTTCAGCCCGTAGCGGTTGGCGTGTTCGAGCATCGCTCGCAAAGACGCCATGCCCGCTGAACCATAAAACTTGGAGTTGGTGAGCTGCGCCGACCCGTAACTCGTCATCTCAGGCAACAAGCGGGCCGAGTTGTAGTCGCCGTCCACGCTGCCGGCATCCGTGTAAGTTGAGACCTTGGCCAGCTCGCTTCCGAAGCCGAGCGTGATGTAGCGATAGCTGTCGTGGCCGTCTCGATTCAGAAATGCAATTACCGGTTTCACGTCCGGCGTCCGCGCGGGCCGGTAGGGATTGACCGTCAGCCAGGCCAGGGCCAAACCTAAGGTTGAAACCGCCGCCAGCGCCAGTCCCACTGCAGCCTTGTCGCGGAAACGATCCAGAAGCTCCATCGCCAGCAGGCCAACGATCGGCATCGCCATGAGAGTTGCCCAGAAAGTAAAGCGCTCGAAGGTCAAAATCTCATAGGCACGGCCCAGCAGCCATCTCGGCAACGGAGTGGTGCCGCCCAATCCAAAAATAAACGTGACCCAGAAACCGAGCAGCAGCGGCCGCAGCCGGCGATTCGCGCATCCGCGCATCAAAATGAATGGCAGCGCCAGAATCAAAACTCCGTACGGAATCACAAAGTAGTTGATCGCCGTGATCGAATTGAGCAGAAAATTGGCGCGGCTGTCATGAGGGATTGGCATCTGGTGAATCGGATGCTGCACAATGGAAATCCAGTAAGGCAGCAGCACGGCTCCCACGCCCAGCGCTACGATCACGCCGAAAATCGCAGCGCGCGCAATCACTCCCCGCTCTGAGGCTGCCACTCTCTCCTCGCGAGCATCCAGCCATGCGAGCCAAAGCACAGGCCCCGCGAACAGCACCACCCCGAAGATCAAAGTGACGTGGTGCGCCGCCGCTGCCGCTAAACCGACCGCAACTCCCTTGACGAGCGAACGGCCCTGGGCCTCTGTCATCCATTCGTAAAAGTAGGGCAACGCGTTCAGGTAGAGAGCGACGGAAGCTATCGTAGCCAGTTGCCCCGCCTGATAGGCCAGAAAAGCTAGCGCGCCCAGGAAAACACTGCCCACTGCCGCATAGCTCGCGGCTCGCTCGCCCACCCAGATCTTGGCAAAGCGGTACACCCCAACCGGCAGCAGCAGCATGGCAATTAGCTGCACCAGCATGTAGGCCATTTTCAATCCCACAACATTCGAGAAAATGGCAATCCACTGGTGCGTCAGCGGAGGATATGTGGTCTGCGAAAAACCTGCAAACCACTTTTCATTCCACGGGTTGAACCAGTGATGAGCGTAGTGCGAGGCGAAGAAGATGTGAAAGTTAGTGTCGAACGAGCCGGCCGGCAACTGCATCAGCAATAGAGGCCCATGCACAGCCAGCGCCACCAGAACAATCGCCAACAGCGGTATTGGACGCGAGTAGCGTTCGGCAGTGTTCACCGCATTCTGCTCCTGGATTCTCAAGTGGACACGTTGGATTCGCAAAACCGGCACAGGGTTTACTGCTGATTCGTATGATTTTTACCCCATTTTGTGACTGACATTTAAGCCTGCCTCATTCGCGCCTTGAAACCAGCAGGGCTAATCACTTGGAAAGCAGCCTTTAGGCTCCTAATGTGCATCTGAGATAGACCGCAGAAATAACGGTATGCGGGAGGTACGAAGAAAACTTGCACAGTGTGGGGACTACGTGAAAAGCCGGCTTCCGCTCGCGAGCTTTTGCATCGCAGTTTTTCTCAATTTCGCTTTCGGCCAGACCTACGAAATCAACAAGTCGAACGGCAGCGCTGCGCCCGCTCAACAGCAAGGCAAAGCATCTCCCGCCGATTCGTCGCAAACTGACTCGAGTCTGGGCTGGGGGTCCAGCATCGAAGTGGCGCGCCAGGCGCGCGCCGCGCAGGATGCATTAAAACGAAACGACTACGCTGCCGCGGTCGCTTACGCCGAGCGCGCCGCCAAGGCCGCTCCGCAAGACGCCGAACTCTGGTTCTTGCTGGGCTACGCCGCCCGCCTCGATCAGCACTATCAGGCTTCCGTCGACGCCTATATTCGCGGCCTGCGTATTCAGGCCGAGTCGGTTCGCGGACTCGCGGGCCTTGCCCAGACCTACGCAAAAATGGGGCGCGACGCCGAAGCGGAAGTGTTACTCCGCCGCGTCGTCGCCGCCAATCCCAAAGACGCAAACAGCCTGCAACTCGCAGGCGAACTGCTGCTCAATTCCGATGCCAAAGGTTCCCTCGAACTGCTGCAGCGCGCCGATGCTCTGCAGCCCACTGCGCACAACGCCATCTTGATCGCCCACGCTTACGAGCATCTCGGCCAGCCCGACGACGCCACGCGTTATTTGAATCGTGCCAGGACTCGCGCTCCGCGCGATCCGGAAGTCTTGCGCGTGGTCGCCGGCCAATACCGCGACCAGGGTCAGTATGATTTGGCGATCGCTGCCCTGAAATCGATCCCTACGCATTCGGCCGACACCGAGGCCGAACTCGCCTACACCTACCAGCTCGCGGGCCAGCCGCAGGAAGCCGCCAATCTCTACACTCGTGTGGCCAAAGCCGCCAAGGGCAATCTCGGGCTCGATCTCAGCGCCGCTCAGTCGTGGGTGAATCTCGGCCAGCCTGATACGGCTCGTCCGTTCCTTGACGACGCCCGCAGGATCGACGCCAACAACTATCGTCTGCACGCCATTCTGGGCGCTCTTGCCGAGTCCGAAAACCGCATCGACGATGCCGCGGCAGAATACAAACTTGCGCTCAACAATTTGCCCGCAACCGTTCCCGAGGGTCCGCTGTATCCCATCGAGCTGGGGCTCAATCTGTACGAACTCGACGCGCGCCAGGACGCTCCGCCGGAAGATCAAACTGAGGCAAAGCAACAACTCGATTCCGCCGCCACCCAAATTAATCAACTGACCGTTTCCGCTTCCGCGCGCCCGGAAATGCTCCGCTTGCGCGCCGCCATCGAAGCCGCTTCCGGCAATGCGGACGCCGCCAATCAGGATTTGAAAGAGGCTCTGGCGCTGGCGCCCGCCAACGTCAACTCGCTTCTCAACTATGCCAACCTGCAATGGAAGCTGGGACAAAAAGATGCCGCGCAGCAAACTTTCGCGAAGGTGCTCGACCTCGACCACAACAGTCGCGCCGCGCTCTCCTCGCTCGGTTACTTTGCCCGCGACAAAGGCGATTCCAAATTGGCGGAAACTTATTTCGCCCGCGCCGTCAGCGCGCACCCCAAGGATTTCGGCCCTTACCTCGCGCTCGGAGACTTGTACACCTCCGAGCGCAATTTCCGCTCCGCCGAAGCCAACTACGAAAGCGCCTATCAGCGCATGCCGAGCAATCCCCTCATCGTCGCCGGGGGCGCGAACGCCGCACTCGAATCTCATCATCTCGAATTGGCCAAGCATTGGCTCGATCGCGCCAAGGGAGCGATGAATCGGAGTCCGCAGGTAAACCGCGAACGCGAACGTTATCTCACCCTCACGGGCCACTATGCCGAGTCTGAAACCATCGCGCGCACCGTTCTTCAGAAACTGCCCAACGATCGCGAAGGCATCGTCTATCTCGCCTACGATCTCTACTACCTTGGCCGCTACGACGAAGCTCTGGCTCTAGCAACCAAATACGATTCCGTTCTGCCACGCGACAAAGATCTTGCCCTCGTCGCCGGCAACGTGCACGCCCACAACGGCCAATCGCGCGAGGCCCTTGCGGACTTTACCCGCGCGCTCGAACGCGATCCCGGCATGGCCACCGGCTACGTGAATCGCGGATTCATCTTCAACGATCTTCGCCAACCCGCAAATGCCGTAACGGATTTTCAAACCGCGATTAAGATTCAGTCCAATTACGGCGAAGCGCACCTCGGCCTCGCTCTCGCCGACCTTCAATTACACCGGCCTAAGCCTGCGCTGGCTCAGTTGGAAACCGCGCAGAAACTGCTGGGCAAATCGCATACCTGGCACGTCGCCCGCGCCGAAGCCTACCGCCAGCAGCAGGATTACTCTCGCGCCGAACCCGAATACCGTCTCGCCCTGGAGGAAGTTCCCAGCGACTTGCCCACTCGCCTGGCGTATGCCGACACTTTGTTTCGCATGCGCCGCTTCACGGAATCGCTTGCCGCGCTCGACGTCGCAGCCAAACAATCCCCTTCTGAGGCCGCGATCTACGCCCTGCGAGCCCAGGTTCATGCCAAACAAAATGCCCGCGACGCCGCCCTGCGCGACATTCAACTCGCGGAACAATATGGCGGCGATCAGGTCGATATTCTCATGTCCACCGGCAGCGTTCTGCTGAGTCTGGGCGACCGCGATGCCGCCATGCAGCGCTTCTCCCGCGCCATCGACGCACCCACCGGAGATCGTATCGGCGTTCGCCTGGCGATCGCTCAGGTCTTTCAGCGGCAGGGCCGCTACGACGATGCCCGCCGTCAGATCGCTCTCGGTTTCGCCGAAGCCCGCACCGCCGTTTCTCCCATCACCCCCGATGACGTTCTCGCAGCCGCCAATATTTTTCTGGCCATGCACGACTTCGATCTCGCCCAAACCTACTTCGATAAGGCCCGACTGTCGGGCGCCAATCTCCGCACCGTTGCCCTCGGCCTCACCAACACTTATCTCGCTCAGGGAGAAACCAGCAAAGCCGAAACCGAACTATCCAGCCTCGGATCGCCCAGCGATTTCCGCGACGACTACGACTATCAGATGACCTCGGCCAATCTGTATCGCCAGCGCCAGGATACGGTCCACGCTCTTTCCGCTTTCGCTCAGGCCAGCACCGTCGCCGGCCAGGACGATCACGGCGCAGCCGAAACCGCCCAGTATCAATTGGCCAGCGAGGAAGGCCGCCAGATCAATCAGAACGTCAGTTTCTTTCCCGAAGGCTCGTTCGCTCCCGCGCTCGAAGACATTAACGTTTATACGTTGGATGCCGAGATTCTCCGCGTCACCAACCCCGCGCTGTTGCCCCCGCCGCGCCATTCTTTCCAGAGCATGGGAGCATCGCATTATCGCGTCCATTTCGCCAATCTTCCGCCCATCACCGGATTTGTCGGCGAGAGCATGACCGCCGGCCGTCTTCTGTTTCCCAGCGTCAACATCGTCCAGGACCGCAATACCTACGACACCATTCTGAACGGCGGCATCACGCCCATTCTTCACCTCGGCTCAAATTCCATCGCCTTCAACGGCGGGCTTCAGTTCACCATCCGGCGCGACACCCTTTCGCCCGTCTACATGAGCCAGAATTTGTTCCGCCAGTTTCTCTACGTCTCCACCAGCTCGTTTCTCAACTGGGTTTCCCTTAATGCCAGCGCGATTCGCGAAGCCGGACCCTTCATCGATCAGGATCAGCACTCCCGCGACGCCTCCGCCAGCGTCGAATTCACGGTCGGCCGTCCCTGGAACAGGACGGCTCTGATCACCGGATATTCCGTCCGCGATCTGCTCTTCCGCCCCACCATCGCGGAATATTTCAACACTTCCACTTACGTCGGGCTGCAGCGCAAATTCGGCAGCCGCATCACCGCCGCGATTCTCGGCGAATACTTGCGCTCCTGGCAGGTGTACGGCACCGACTATGCCATCGCCCAGGCGATGCTGCCCGGCGCGCGCTTTGAGTTTCGCGCCAATCCGCGCTGGGCCGCCCAGGGTTCCTTCGTTCTTTCCCGCGGCGAAGGCTACCACTCCTACGACAATGCCCAAAGCGAGTTCCTGATTTCCTATATTCTGCCTCTGCACGAAAATTTGAAGGACGACGCCGGTCAGGTCCCCGTTGCCTATCCTTTTCGTTTCTCCTTCGGACTTCAGCAGCAAACTTTCTATAACTTTGCAAGAACAACTCGAACCACCTTCCTCCCGGTCGTGCACTTCACTTTATTTTGAGGGGCGATTCCATGGCCGCTTCGATGGTCGATTCAGTGACACAAGCTAACAACCCGGCCCCGGTTCGCATGTCCGGCCCACCCAGGTCTGCCCGCAACCTCCGCTCGCAACTCGTCGGAGGCAGTCTCACTCTGCTGGCCGGCTCCGGCGTCGTCGGCATCACCAATCTCGTTTATAACGTTGCCACCGCCCGTCTGCTGGGCCCCGTCGGGTTCGCTCACGCCACCGCCGTCTACACCATGCTGATGCTGATGTCGGCCATCACCCTGGCGTTCCAGGCGGTCTGCGCGAAATACGTTGCTCGCAGTTCTTCTGCGGAAGAGAAAGCATCTGTCTTCGCCAGCTTGCATCGCCAGTCCTGGATCGCCGGCATCTCCATCGGAGTGCTGCTGGTTCTATTCCGCCAGAGCCTCACGCAATATCTCACCCTGCCGGACCCATTTCTCATTACCCTGCTGGCGCTCGGCACCGCTTTCTATATTCCGCTCGGCGTCCGCCGCGGCTACATCCAGGGAATTCATGGCTTCGGCTCTCTCGCCATCAACTTCATGCTCGAAGGTGGGGTCCGCCTGGCGGGTGTCTTTCTGCTCATCAGGCTGGGCATGGGCGTGAAAGGTGCGGTTCTGGCCAGCGTGCTGGCGGTCGTCGTCTCCTACTTCGCCGCCTGGCCCAGTCCCGGGCTCACTCTCATCGGCTTTAAGCGAATGGCCGTCTCCTTCCGCGAGGGCTTGCAGGCGATCGTGTTCTTTTCCGGCCAGACCATTATCAACAACTTCGATATCGTTCTGGTCAAGCATTTCTTCCCCCCGGCTGAAGCCGGCATTTACGCCGCAGTCGCGCTGGTCGGCCGCGTGGTCAACATGTGCTCTTCGTCCGTGGCCAACACCATGTTCCCGGTCTCCGCCGGCACTCCTTCCGACGAGCGCCAGGGCCGCTCCGTGCTGTTCGTCTCGTTGTCGCTGGTCTTTCTCATCCTCACTGTCTTCATCTTCAGCCTATGGATGATTCCCAATTTCCTCTGGAAGACCGTTTTCGGCGCGCATTTCGAACTGGGCACACATGGCGGCATCGCCGCTCTGTTGATCCTCTATGCCATCACCGCCGGCATTTACTCGCTAAGTTCGGTGATCATCACTTACGAAATCTCGCGCAAGATCGCCAATACCAGCTGGCTGCAACTGGCATTCAGCGGCGCTCTTGCCGCCGGCATCTACGCTTTCCATCAAACCCTGCGCCAGGTGATCTGGGTGCAACTCGTGCTGATGATCGCTCTGCTGGCCCTGCTGCTGGTTCAGCTCCTGCGCAGCCACACCGCTTCCGAGGAACCGCTCGGCATTTACGCGCGTATTCGCATTCTCAAGCCGCTCACTGAGGAACAGGTTATCGCCGATTTTCTGCGCAGCGAATTCCACCATCCCGAGTTCACCGAATATCGCATCGAGTTCGCCCGCATCGTCCAGCGCCCCGATCTCGCCAGCGCTCGCGAAAATGCCCTGCGCCGCGCCCTGCTGTTTCTGCGCCGCGGCGCCATGTGGCGCGAGTTGCCCGCCGATACTCGCTGGTTCGAACTCGAGCTCACCGCCGCCGACCTGGCACGCATTCGCTTTTTCCCCCGCGCTCAGTGGCGCCGCGTGGCTCACGGCAATTTCTATCTGATGGATGTGGTCGAGCGCTTGCGCGTGAGAATGCTGGAGTCTTCCGACGACAACTTCTTTCGCAAGCTGCGCCGCCTCAGCGGCTCGCTCGAACACAGTTCGGTCAGTCCAACCGTGCTCCTCATCGGCGTGGACGACAAAAGTCCGCTGACTATTCTCGACGGCAATCACCGCGTTGCCGCCGCCATGCTCGCGCGTCCGGACGCGTTCGCCCGCTTTCAGTTCATCTGCGGCTTCTCGCCCCACATGACTCGCTGCTGCTGGTACTACACAAACGTCAATACCCTGCTGCACTACCTGAAAAATCTGGTTCGACACCTCTCCTACGATCCCGAATCCGACATCGGCCGTTTCCAGGAAACCGATTTCTAGCGCAATTCCTCGTCAGTTTGTTGCGCTGTCATCAAAGATAGGGAACAGGGTTCGGATTGCCAAGGCTGCGGGAAATCCACGCTCGCGCGACGCACAGAAATGTGCGGCCGCCTGCCGCGCGTGTCGGCGGGCTATGGAAACTTTACCGCTGCGGCGGATTCTGCGTGGGTGGATTCGTCGGAGATGGATTCTGCGACGGCTCCTCGACCGGCGAATTATCCCGCCGCCGCAGCACAATCGGCTCATGCTGCTGCCGCAGAGCGTCGCGCTCTTGCTCCACTTTCGCTTCCACTTTTGTGTCGCTATCCGCCGCCACTTGCGATAACTGCATTCCCTCCGCCGAGCGGCTGCTCGCCAGTCCCACTTTCAGCTTTGCGCCGCCGGCTGCCTGCCGCGCATTGTCGTAGAAGAATTCTGCGGTCTCGCGGTCGCCTTCGATCTCGGCCACATATCCGATGTTGTTGAGCGCAAACGCATTGTAGGGGTCGAGCGCGTAGGCTTTGCGAAAATCCTGGTCCGCCGCCCGCAGATCGTTGCGGTTGATGGCTGAAACGCCGCGCAGATTCAACTCCGCTACCTGTTCCGCTATCGAGTTGCGATTCTTCAGGCGGTTGCGCAACAGCTTCGCGTTCTGTGCCGCCATTGCACTGGCCGGTTTTCCTCGCCACGCACGGCTCTCCGTCACCACCGCGGCCGCACCGGAGTGCGCCGCCGCTGCCGCGTCGTAATATTTCAGCGCTTCTTCCGACTCGCCTTCCATCTCCTTGGCTACGCCCAAGTTGTTCAGAGTGAACACGTTGTGCCCATCTTTCTTCAGCGTCTGCTCCAGTAACAGATCCGCTTCTGTCGCGCGTCCCAGCGAGAGTAACCGCGCCGCTTCTACGTTGTCGTGATTCGTTTGCATCGGCCCGTCCGGAATCGCCAGCGCATCCTTCATGGACTGCCCCTGCACTCGCTTCGACGTAGCCTCGTCGATCACCGCATCGGTGGACTGCTCACTCGCCAGCGCGTAAAAGCGCTGCGCCCGATCCAGTTGCCCTTCCAGTTCCGAAACGTAGCCTAAGTTGTTGAGCGTAAACGGATCATCCGGATCGAACAGGTAGGCCTTGTAGAACAGCGCCTCGGCTTTTCCGTTCTGGCGCTTGCGCAGCGCTTCCACTCCCTCGCGGTTCAGCCGCTGCACCGGCGTCAATTGGCTGCGCTTGGGAAGCGTGACTTTGACGTCCGCTGCCGGCGAGGACGGTACACACGCCGCAGCCACAACAATCGTGCTTGCGATTAGCAAGCGCTTGATCAGCGAGCTATTGACAAAATCGCCGATGACTCGGCCGCTAGAGCGCCAGCCTCGCGAAATCCTTCGTCCCACCGTCGAGCGCTTCTGGAACATTGGCGTAAGCCCTTTCTGCAGAACGACTAGAGAACAATTAAGTCTGCGGAACTGCCTCAAAAGCAACAGTCCTGCCGAGACGCAAGTTCGATGCTGGATCCTGCTCTCCGTTTGCTTCTAAAGCTCATCCCTGCCACTATTTTTCGTCGAAAACGTGGCTACCTTCCCGCCAGGCAAGGCATCCAACTGCGGCACCGGAGATCGGCTGCTGGATGCAAACAAGTCTGTATACACAAACAAGCTAGCAGACCACCAGCGGAACGCTCTGAATGCGAAGTGAATGAATGACGAAAGCGCGGGAACTAATAAAATGAAGGAGATGCATTGATCCGTTCTTTGCCTAGGATCGTCTTCAGTGCCTTGATTCTGAGCGGCTTAGCGTTGGCCCAGGATTCGCCCGCGCGATCGCTTGTATCGCAACCAGAAGCTGCCTCCGCACCTGAAGCCTCGCCCACGCCGTCGGCGGTAGTATCGACGCCGGCAGCCACGTCCTTGTCAGGTTCATCTTCGTCAGGTTCATCCTCGCCATCTTCACCATCGTCTTCCGCGGCATTCACGCCTTCCGGCAAGCGGACGCAACCCGATGAAAACGCTGCAGAAGCCACGCTCGACCCTGCCAGCTTGCTGCCCGATCTGCCTTCCCTTCCCCGCGCCAAAGCCACGCTGATCGGTGGCACGATCGCCAAGCTCGACCGCATTCAGGATCAGCTCACGCTGCAAGTCTTCGGCGGCAGAAAAATGAAAATCGCGTTCGACACGCGCACCCGCATCTATCTCGACGGCGTCCTCGGTTCCGCTGCCGATCTGAAGCCCGGAGCCCGCGCTTATGTCGATACGGTACTCAACAACGGCGCGGTATTTGCGCGCAACATCCGTCTGAAAACCGGCGCGCCCGCCGGCGAAAGCCGGGGCGTGGTATTGGCTTATCGGGCCGACAACGGCGAACTGACCGTGCGGGATCGGCTCTCACCCGAGCCGCTCAAAGTTCGCCTCACGGCTTCGACCCGTTTGGTGCAAGGCGACCACGCTGCGTCCACCGGAGATCTGCAACCCGGCACGCTGGTTGACTTGAAGTTCGACGCGCAACTGGGTGGTCACGATGTGGTCGATCAGGTTTCCGTGCTGGCCGTTCCCGGAACCAGCTTCACGTTCGCAGGCCAGGTGATCGGCCTCGATCTGCATCGTGCCCTGCTGGTGCTGGATTCTTCCACCGATCACAAGACTTACGAGATTTCTCTCGATCCTTCTCTCACTATCGATGACAACCTGCACATCGGCGCGGTGGTAACGGCGATTGCGAACTTCGATGGCTCGCGTTATCTGGCTCACAGCCTCAGCGTGATTTCGAAATAATCTCGCCTACGGATCGTCCCTTAAGCTCCTATAGCCTTTAACTTCTTAACCTCTCTGCGTTTGGATCCTCGGCGCAACCAGACCGCCGCTAAGTTGTTGATCTCTGGTGTAAGTTGTTGACGATTCGTGCTAAGTGATTGAAAAGTTCTGTAAGTCGTTGAGTCCTGGTGGAAGTTGTTGAAAACTCAGAGCTATGCCTCGGAGCGCGATTTGGCGCGGCCCATCTGCCGCCTGGTTCATCCCTCGCAAGCTAACGCAGAATGGCCTGTTATTCGCACTGGCGAGCACGCAGAGCGACGTTCGGGAGTGAGAGCGAGGTTTGGGTCGCCCGGCCACAGATCGCGCCTAAATCGACCCTGCGGGGTCCAAATGCCTCCAGAATAACGTCTACGTTGGCGTTGAAGCGCGCGTAAGTTGTTGAGAGTTGGTGGAAGTGATTGAAAAGGCGAGGCGAACTTCTGCGGCTCGCGCAGGGTAAATCGCAGAGTTCAGATCCCGCTATGCCGCCGTCATTGGCGGCCAAGTCACCTTGGAATAGTGCGAGCCGTTGAATTCGGAAACATTCGACGAATGCTCCGGCGAACGCCGAAATCGAAAATAATGCGAAGCATTAGTTGCGCGCTGCGATTGCGCCTACTTTGATTGCGGCTGCTGCAGATTGGCATCGTTGCAGACTCCACCGACTGCCTGCGCGGGCGGAGTTGGCGGCGTGGCCCAGGGCACATTCTGGAAGTCGAAGAATTCCGTCATGTCGATCTGCGCCGCATCGCGCTGCGTGAGCGATGAGAGATTGAATCGAGTCTCGACAAATTTCAGCATCGCCGTGTAGTCGGTCACGGTGTGCGATACGTAATTCTTCTTCGTGAACGGCGAGATCACGATCAGCGGCACGCGGAAGCCGGTGTAGTTGAAATCGCAATTCGAGCCACCCGGCGCGGTGCAAATATCTCCCGGCTCGAGATCCACGGGCGCAATGCCGTCGGGATTCACCGCGGGCTGCGGAGCCACGTGATCGTAGAGTCCGCCGGCCTCGTCGTAAGTCAGGATGAAAACCGAATCACTCCAAGAAGGGCTAGCCATGAAGCCGTTGATCAAGCTGGCAACGTATTGCGCTCCTAATTGCACGTTGTTGTCGGGATGCTCGTCGAGGCCGGAACTGTATCCGCCTTCGATGAATGCAACGGAGGGCAGGGTACCGGCTTGCGCGTCGGTGAGAAACTGAGTCGCGGGTACGACGTTGGCCGGCAACTCGTTCGGCGGCGCGTATTCGGCGAACTGGGTCAGATAAGTGCTGTCGGGATCGGTCTCGTAGACCTTCCACGAGATTCCCGCTTTCTGCAACAGATCGAAGATCATTGTGGCCGTGATGGGGGCGTTGTCGGCCGCGTCGGTGCCAGGTGGATACGCGTAACCCTGCGAGGTCGCGGCAAACATATACATGCGATTGACCTGGGTGCGGTCAAGCGCGGGCGAAAACCAGGCATCGGAGGTGGCGAAACTTGAGGCCATGAAGTAGTAGTAATTCAGATCCGTCCAGTCGTAATAACCGATGGCGCGAATGCCGGCGGTATCGATCGTGTAGCCAGAGTCGATGGCAAATTGCGCGGCGTTGTAGATGAATCCATCGTTGGTCGCAGTGCTGGATGAGGGATTGCCCAGATTGAAGTCGAGATGGCTTTCGTCCCAGGAGGGCGTGAGGTTCTCGGTGCATTCGGTGGCGATGTGATAAGCCGGGAACGGGGGTCCGGGCGCCGTGTTGCTTCCGTTATAGCTGGGATTGGAGGCGTTGGCCGGCAGGCCGTCGAATTGCTGCGAGGGAAAGCCGTTGGCGGCCCAATACGCCGGCAGTTGGCCGAAGTAGCTGTCGAAGGAGCGGTTCTCCTGAGCCATCAAAATGATGTGTTTCACCGACTGAATACTGCCGGTCGGCGGGGGGGTGGTGGTCGTTGTTGTTGTCGTTGTGGTTGTCCCATTCTGCATTCCCTGGCAGCCGCACAGCGCCAGCGCCAGTCCCGTCATGACGACCACGGAAAGCGCACTCCGAGTCTTCTGCGAAGTAACCATCCCTAGTCGCGGCTTGGAAGTGAAGAGTTGCAAAGCTAGTGTGAGATGAGATTTCGCCGGGAAGAGTTGGCTGGAATTTGTTCGGCGGCGCGTTTCACCGAAGCGCGATAAGTAGCTGCAAGAACATGACTTCCGGGACAAACGTCGAGGATTCGGGGGGCATGGTGGGAGTGACGCGGGTCACCGGTGGTGGGGTCATTGCTCACAGACATCCACAACCGCACTCCGCGATTCTGCATGAGGCTTGCGGCGATGAACGGGCGAACGAACGGAAACGCGGGCACATAGGTGGCCCACTGACCGGAAAGACGGGTGGGGATGGTACTTTTGGACGCCCACCTAGGTTATCTGTTCACTCCGCGGCGCTTTGCCTAAGCTAAGACCGTTCCCAGAAATACACATGCACTAAAGAGAAATCTACAGGCGGGAGCTCCTATGCTCGTCGGCGCCGACGATCCGAGCGGCGCCAAGCCGAATATTGAGCCTTGACTCCGCCTCCTGAGGGCCGATGCGTCGTAGTGGCAGTAACAGTGATGGGCTTGCCGTTGCGGTTGTGATTCTGGCCGCGTCGGCGGCATGTTGGGCGGGCAGCAACTACGTAGTTCCGACCACGACGCTGGCCGCGCAGACCGCCAATAACACCAGCGCGGCCAATACTTTCGCCAGCCAGACGAATGGAAACCTGGGCGCGGGAAACGTCAGCAAGGTGGATATTCACTCGCTGCTCTACTCCGGCACCGACACCAAAATCTACGCGCATTACCTGCTGTGGTTCGGAGAGTCGAGCCACATGAATGTGGGCTACAGCTCGACCAATCCCGCGGAAATCACCAGCCAGATTAATGACATGATCAGCCGCGGCATCACGGGCGTGATCATCGACTGGTACGGCCCCAATAACGCAATCGACCAGGCCACACAACTGGTGATGGCGGCAGCGGAAACTCATCCCGGCTTCACCTTCGCAATCATGATCGATGCGGGCGCGATCGAATGGGACTCCTGCACCGGCTGCACACCGCAGGAGGCGCTGATCAGCCAACTGCAGTACATCGAACAGACCTATTTCACGTCGCCGGCATATATGACCCTGCAAGGGCAGCCGGTGGTGACCAACTTCAATATCGATATTGTCTACACGGTGGATTGGAGCGCGGTGAATTCGGCGTTGAGCACGCAGCCGGCGTTCTTATTTCAGAATAATAGCGGGTTCACGCACACGCTCAGCGACGGCAGCTATGCCTGGGTGATGCCGACTACCACCGATTATGGAATGAGCTACTTGTCGAGCTTCTACGACGATGGGATGACGTTTGCGAATGAGCAGACGGTGGGAGCGTCCTATAAAGGGTTCAACGATACCCTGGCGTCATGGGGATCGAATCGGATCATGGGCCAGCAATGCGGCCAGACGTGGCTGCAGACTTTTTCGGAGATCAACGGCCTTTACAGCGAGGGCAAGCCGCTGCCCGACTTGCAGCTGGTGACCTGGAACGATTACGAGGAAGGCACGGAGATCGAATCGGGCATCGATAACTGCCTCGCGCTGGCAGCCGCAGTCGCCGGCAACGGCGCGCTGCAATGGAGCGTCAGCGGAAACGAAAACACGGTGGACCACTACACCGTGTATATCAGCACCGATGGACAAAATCTGATGCCGCTGAGCGACGCGGTGGCAGGCACGCGCGCGCTGAACCTGTGCAGCTTTTCAATTCCGAGCGGAAGCTACAAACTGTTCGTGCAGGCCATCGGCAGGCCCAGCCTGGCAAACCAGATGAGCGGCGCGGTCAGCTACACGGCGGCCTGCGGCGCAATCGGACCAGAGACGGGAACCGCGACCTTGGCCGCATCGCCGACTTCGGTGACAATGCCTGCGGGACAATCAGCGAGCTTCACCATCACGGCCGCGCCGCAGGGCGGAGCTTTCAACAACGCGATCACGCTCTCCTGCGCCGGGTTGCCCTCCACTTTGAGCTGTTCCTTCTCCCCCGTGACCATTACTCCCGGCTCCGGGACCGCCAGTTCCGTTGTGACCATTTCCGCTGCCGTTACCGGAATGAATCTGCCGCAGAGGAGACCCGCGACGGTGCTCTATGCCAGCCTGTTGCTGCCCTTCGGGCTGGCTGGCTTGGTCTTCATGGGCAGCGGCCGGAGCGGGCGCTGCGTGCAGAGGATTGCCTTGTGCGGGATATTGGCCATCGGGCTGGGCACGGTTTCGTGCGGCGGGAATATGCCCTCCAGCCAAGGAACGTCCAACCCGCCCATCGCCGCGGCCAGTTATTCCATCACCATCAACGGCACTTCCAGCGCCGCTCAGATTTCCACGACCGTTTCCGTTACCGTGCAGTAGAGGATTCGCGTCGCTCTGATTCCATTCGCGACCCGGCACGGCGGAGCGGCGGACCCAGCCCAGAGAGTCGCGGGTGATCATTCTCAGCAGAAAAGATTTCGAAGGCACCCAGCGGGGCAGGTGGCGAAACCGGTTTACATAACGCAGGGCAGATGTACTCTGCTGCAGCTCAAAGTGGCGCAGATACTTCCGCACGATTGTGGGCATGGTCATGCGCAGCGCGGCATTGAAATTTTCCACCGCCATGGCGCGCTGCTTTTCTTCATCCTGAAGGTACCGGGTCAGGCAACCGGCCAGATCGCGGGCATTGCCCGGCTCGTAGAAGTCGACGGCTAATTCCTCTCCGCTCGCCATTTCACGAAAATCAGGAAGATCAGCGCAGATGATGGGAACGCCGTAGGCGCAGGCCAGGTGCGCAACTCCACTGCAACCAGTGGACGAAGAATAGGGCATGACTGCAACCGAAGAACTTTGGAAAAGATCGGGCAAGCGATCTTCGTGCACGTAGCCGGTGAACTCAATTTGCGGATTGCCGGCGCACTTCTTCCTCACCGATTCCACGTAGCCCCCGGCCTGGGGATGATCGCATCCGGCGACGACCAGCTTCACATTGGGAAGTTGTTTCGACACCAGCTCGAAGGCTTCGATCATCAACTCCAGCCGTTTGTAAGTTCCCCACTTGCCGAAGGCGAGGATGCGGCGCCAAGGATCGCCGCGCCGGGAAAAGTCGGGATATTCGGGACGGAGGGTGAGAACGCCATGAGAGCGCACATGCACATTGTCGCGGCCATACTTGTCGCGGAGAAATGTACGGTACCCAGGCATGAGCACCGAAACGGAATTGGAAAGCAGAAGCATCCTGGTGGCGACGGCGCCTGCGGCGCGGTAGGTGCGCGGGAAGCGAACGCCTGCGTCCTTGAGATCGACAGTATCCATCAGGTGGTGCAGCGTGACGTGAGTGTAGCGGCCGCCAAGACGGGCCAGCAACGGCGTCATGAGCCCGGCAAACGCGATTAGCGGATTACGGCCAAAGCTGCTGAACAACAAGTTGAACCAGACCACATCTGGGTTGAGGCGGCGCACGTCGGACATGATCCGGATGGAGCTGGCCGGATCATCGAACCTCCAGCAACGCTGAACGGAGAAACCCTCAAGCTCGGCCGGGCGAGCGGAGAGTTCATCGGCGAGAATGGTGAGGCTAAGAAACGGATTGCGCTGGAGTTCCCGGGCAATGTGCAGCCCATACTCGCTCAAACCCCCTTGACTTGGCGGAAAAGTCGTTACCAGACAGATCTTCATTCTTTGTTCTCGAACCTCTATAGATGGCCCATGTTTCGATGTGTTCGCCCCGGCAGATGTTGCTGGAGGGATCGAGAAAAAACAGGGGCGGTAGATCAGATTGTCGAAACCGCAGCGTCAGAAGCCGCGCCCCTCAAGGCAAAACTGGCAGCGAGGAGACCGATTTCCGCTGCGGCGCGGCCAACTTCTCGATCAAGATCTGTCTGATCTGCGCCTGTGCATCGCCGATCGAGGAAGCCTCGACGACACTCATGTGGCCGGTAAAGCGGTGCAGGGAAAGATACGCATCGCGGTTGCGGCGGAGAAATTCCGGGGGATATTCCGGCTTGCGTGCTCGCGCAGACGCAGGATCGGCATCGATGAGATAGGCAACGCCGGGACGGGGAACGAGTTTGAGCACGAGCCGGACAAAGGCGCGCGCGATCCGGTAGCGCAGAGGCAGATTCGCGAGTTCGTCATAGATGTAGCGGTCGAAAATTATAAGATCGGTGCTACCGTTTGCGATTCTGCCAGCGACGAGGCTCAGATTCACGGCATCGCCGAGGTAAAAGCAGAAGCGCAGGGCAGCGACCGGCCATGAGGTTACGTTCTTGTCGCGGCGATGGAGAGGTTTTTCCGGGGTGCCGATTCCCTGGTCGCCTTGAAAAGCACGGCGGCTGATGAACTCGCGGAAACGGGTGAAGACGGCGACATCGTCCCAGAAGGTGAGCAGGCGGACGCGGAAGCCCGCTTCCACAAGCCATGATTGAAGTGCGGCAATCTGAGTGCTCTTGCCAGCCCCATCGATTCCGGAGAAGCTGATGATTTTCATGGCTTGAGTGCTGAGCATTAAGGCTGTGCATTCGCTGACGCCGCAAACATTCCCGGACAGACATTGCCGAGGCGAACATTCCCAGGGCGAATATTCCCGGACGAACATCGGTAGCGCAAACGCTTCAGTGAGCTCCAGGTGGCTTGCTGGAAGTTCCTTCACTCAGCGCAGCAACCGTGCCTAAAGCCGCACCCGCACCGAGAATCACGCCCACGCGAATAACAATGGTGCGAGTGCGGTGTTGTTTGGCGGGCGCGATGGCAACACCCGCGGGCTGAGAAGCAGCCACACCGCCGGCGTTGGGAGCTTCCGCGGCCGCCGTGCCTACAGGCCTTTGCGGAGCCGATTGAGACTGGGAGGACGACGAAGACTGCGCCACCGCAGATGGGTTGGGTTGTGCCGCATTCTGCTGGGCGGCGTTCGGCTGCGAGTCGCTTTGCGGGGTGGATTGGTCCTGTGGCGAAGCCTCCGATTGCGCTCGACCACGAGCCAGAGTTGCACCGGGACTATCCGGGAGTTCGCCAAGCGCGAGTTGCTGTGCAGCATCTGTCGGGTTCGGAAAAGCTATGGGCCGCTGACTGGCTGGCCTGTCCTGCGCCGGGGCGCTGGCTTGCTGGGCCGAGGCGAGGGGCGATCCCGCCGAGGAAATGGCGACCACCAGCGCAGCCCAAGTCAAAAGGGCCAGCAGCTTTTTCGAAACTGCCCTGTTCCAAACTGTCATAGCAACCCCGGCCGCACATTCATATTTTTTCTCGCAGCCACGTTTAGCTGGCAGCCTCGAGATCTCCCAGGGCGCCGTAGGCTGGGGAGTACCACGCCTCGCTTTGCGGAATCGAGTGAGCGGGAACGGCGTGGAAGCTCTGCACGGCTTGTTGCGCAGTCTCGAAGACTTCGAAGAGACGGTCCACGCGCATCAGTTCGAGAATCACCGACGCATAGGGAGACAGATCCGCCAGCTTGAGATCGCCGTCGCGCTTCATGACTTCCTCCGTGCACTGCAGCAGCATCTCGACACCAGCGCTGTCCAGATGCGCGATTTGAGAACAATCGAGAACAATTCGCGGCCGATCCGCTTCGAGCAGCGGCTGCAATTCGTTCATAAAGAGACCGACTGCCAAATGGTTCAATTGCTGCGGCAGCTGCATCACAACGACGGGCCCACTGTTGCGCATGTCACGCACCCCAGGATCAGATTTGGCACCTACCCGGCTGATTGCGCCGGCGAGTGCTCTTTTTTATCCACTCTCGTCACTCCGCTGGCCGAAAAGTCAACCGCGCTGGCCCAGGGCGCAAACAGAGTCGATGACAGCATCTTCGACTCTCTGGCGGCATGGCCATTCCTGCGGATCACGCTCGGATCGGAGATCTCGAGCATAGTGTCGCGCCCGAGATTGAAAAGCCGGTTACCTTGCACCACCGAATGGCAGACGTCGAGCCAGATTCCCACATGGCTGTTAGCCAGGATGGAACTGTCTTCGATGACGGTGCCGTAATCGATATAGCAATTACGCTCAATGTTGCTGAAGCGGGTGATTAACGTATCTTCCAGAATCCTGGAGTTGCAACCCACGTAAGCGGGCGCCACCAGACGGGCGCGCTTATGAATTTGAGCGCCTTGATCGATCCACACGCCGGGCCGAATCTCCCGGCCGGAGGGGCGCATCTGGCAGAGTCCCCGAAGCGAATCCTCGACCAAACGGCGCAGGTGCCGGGGATGGGAAAGACGCCTGACATATTCCTTGACCGGATAGAAGGACGGCGACGGGGGCGCCAGGGACGGAAGGAGAAATTCCGCGCTGACCGTTTGCGCCGCAGCGGCATTCACCATCCACAAGTCGAGAGCGCCTTCACGATCGAAGGCCCGCGTGGCCGGTTGCCGGGTTTCGCGGTGGAACTGAAACATCCCGATGAGGTCGGCTTCGATATGAGCGTTGGGCTGGACGACAAAGACATGCTCAATCCCGTTCTCCGCATACACTTTCAGGGCCGCAGCGACGGCGAGATCGACGTCGGAAACAATCTGCACATCGACCGTCGGCGGGAAGCAGCCGACCTGCGTCGGCAGCCACGGGGCTTGCTCGATGAGAACGGAAATTGCGCCCACGCCGGCGGCACGGAAGCGCTCGACCGCATGCTGCAGAACCGAACGCCCCAGAACTTCTACACAGGCAAGGGGTTCGTGGAGAAGCGTTAGCATTTGCGCTTCGCTCCGGCCTGCAGCGGCCGCGCTGCTTTCGCCGCCGGCCCTGACGATTACGATAGTCCCTAGCACCACAAATGCGCCCTCGATCACTGAGTTAGAAGCTCTGGCCCTGGAAACTCCACGAACTCCGGAACGTTACGAAGCTCCGGTTTGGTATGACAACGAGAAATCTGCCTGGCCGTTGCTCTTGCCGGCAGCGGCTTCTTCCGCAGCGCGTGCGGCCGCCCGCCGTCGCAGACTTCGGCGCTTCGGGAAAAGCAGGTCGCGCATTTTCAGCTTTGCTTTGTGGAGCTGCGATTTCGAGTTGCCGATCGAGCAATGCAATAGTTCGGCGATCTCGTGATGCTGATAGCCCTCCATTTCATGCAAAGCAAAAATCTTCCTGCAGCCTTCGGGGAGTTCCTTGATGGCGCGGTGCAGTGCGATGCGATCGACGGCACCGGAAAGACTAGGATCTTGTTTCCCAATATCGCGCCGTAGCGACGGCGATTCGGAGGAAACCGGCTCGTCGAGAGAGAGCACCGGGGTAGCTTTGCGGCGGCGCAACTTCATCAGCACGGTGTTCACCGCCACCCGATGCAGCCAGGTGGAAAAGGCGGAGTCGCCGCGGAATGACCCTACGCAGCGGAACACCTGCAAGAATGCCTCCTGGGTAAGATCCTCGGCTTCGGCCACGTCCTTGGTCATAAGCAAGCAGACGGAATACACGCGTTTCTTGTGCAACTGGAACAGCGTGGCAAACGCCTGTTCGTCGCCCCTCTGGGCGCGCTGCACGAGGCTGCGTTCAGATTCTTGGGGCGGAACTGCTCGCTCTAATGGAATCACATTGGCTGCGGTAGCAGAAATTACGCAAGTCGCCACGGTTCGTCTCCTTCGATAATGGGTGCTTGGTGTCTTTGCTCTCCATAACCTTCGGGGAGCATTCCACTTTCGAATATGAGACTAGAGAAAGTGGGGGAGGAATCAAATCAGGTTACGCCTGTAATTGATTGCGCACCTCGCTGTACTGCAGGCGCGGACTTATTGTTGATATCTTTCGACTTAGATCGAGATCGCAGCGCAACATTTTCGCGCGGGGAGGGTTGCGCGAGGTGATTTCGGAAGATCTGCTGTACATGAAGTACAGCAGACCCTGTAATTTGACTCCGGAATTTCCCCTATTGAGCGCGATGGGGCGGCAACGAAACGAAACCAGCGGAGAATGACGCGAGAAATTTAATAGAGTCGGAAACCAACTTCGATACTGATCTGGACATTCACTGGTTTACCGTCTCTGAGGGAGGGCGCGAATTTCCATTGCTTGACAGCTTCGATGGCTTTCTCGTCCAGGCCAGAACCGAGTCCGCGAACCACGCGAATGTCGCGGGGATGGCCTTCCTCGTCGACAATGAGCCAGAGGATGCATGTTCCCTGGGTTTTGGCTCTGCGTGCTTCTTCGGTATATTCTGGATCGGGCGTGGAAATCGGCTGAGGAGCCGAAATTCCACCGCCAACTTTAAACACGCCTCCACCAATTCCGCCGCCGCTGCCGGCGCCTACACCGGGTCCATGACCCACGCCAACACCGCCGCCTGAGCCGGAACCGATGCCACCACCGGAACCGGTCCCATTGGAGGGCGGCGCGGCCGGCATGGGCGCGGCCGCCGGGTTACCGAGATTGGGCGCGTAATTCTGCGCGACATGGACTTGCGGAGGCACCACCACGGTCGGTTCAACGGGCAGTTTCGGCCGTTCATTGTGCATGACGATCTGCGGAGGAGTAATCTGCTGCAAAGCCAACTTGGGCAGTCTTCCCTTAGGGGCAGGCAACGGGCTGTGGTCGCCGCCGCCACCTCCGCCACCGACTATGGTTCTCGCTGGCGCGAGCGCGTAAGAATCCGGCGACGGCGCGATTAATGTGACGATCTCACGCTCCCGGGCCTTCTGCACAACTTGGTGCGCAAAAAGCGCGCTGCTCAGAATCAGTCCCAACAAGACACCGTGAACAATGACCGAAGTAACCAGGCCCGTCGATCGATAATTGTTGTAATGCCCCCAGATTTCGGGCACGGGAACGGGTTTGTGAACTTGCGACCGTACCATGACCTGATCCCACGCCATCCGCCCACCGCCTGCACACCCAGCGTTAAAGACAACCGACGATGAGAACTGAAGCGGAGGGCGAGCGGCGCTGCGGGGAATCTGCTGGTTCGACATTTATGCTCCTTGAGCTGTTCGCAAGTTGCAATCCACCCTGTTTGCAAACAGGCCCGGGTGAACACTCCCACCCGGGCATCAGTCAAACTGCCATAGCTCTAGCGGCTGGCGGCGGCAATACCAGCGCTCGGCTTCGTTTTGGATGCAGCGTGATCCTTCGCCTCGCCGGCATACTTTCTTACCGCGGCGAGGAAAGGCTCGCTGACTCCAGGCGCCCGAACCTTTCCGGACAAAATTTCGGAGAAGGGCTCGAAGTTTCCGTAAAGAATGCGGGTTTCATCTTTGTCCTGCGTGACCGCGGATCCGTTCAAATCGATGCCGGCGAAAATACCCCGCGCCCGCGAGTAACTGAGGACTTCCGCCCTCATTTTCCAGTCGGTGTCGGCGCCGGCATCACGGCCCACCGGGCCGGCTGCGGCCGAAGCATCGGCGCCGAGCTTGAACTTGCTGGAGAGCAAATGCTGCAGGCCCTCGTCGTTGGTGACGATCATCACCAGATCAACGGCCTGGCCGCCCAACTGCAAGCCCCAGCTCCCACCCGTAATCGTGATCGGCGCAGGAGCGCTCCAGCGGCCGGTCACGGTGCGGCAAGTGGCTACGCCCTTGCCGTGGCTCCCGCCGAATCCCAAGGCGACCTTCACCATCGACGGAATTACGACTACACACTTCGCGTCGTTCATCACCTTGTCGGGAATGGCTTTGTCCGGAGTCGCCATAATTTCGTTAAGAACTGTGGCGGAAGCGTCGATCCGCTTTTCAATATCAGACCTGTCCTTGTCGTCGGCCGCCCAAGTAATGCTGGCGGTCAGCAGTATCCCGGCGCCCAGCGCCAGGAGATATTTCGGGAATCGATTATCAGTTCGTCTCATAGGTCAGACCTCTTCTGCATTCCAAAGTGAGCAGCCTGCTTATTCTCGCTGCGAGCTTAAAGTTAGCCGCGAGGGCTTAAATGTTCCATCCGGTAGAGGCTGTAAAGGTCCGACGGACATACCTGATCATTCAATGAAATATCTCGAGGCTGCGGGAAACCCGGGCCGTCCGAACCTCTATGCCCAGCAGGCAGCAGCCAGCCCCACGCGGACGATTCCGCCCGCGACCGATAGCCCGCAATCGATCCGGCTTTAGCAGTCCTGATGCACCTTCCTGCGCGAAATACGGGTTTGGCGGTATTGAGAAGTTCTCGGTGCGGCGGTACTGTTGAACCCAACTTCGGTAAGATGCCCCGTACGATGCCCTCTATAACAGGTGCCAGTTCCGCAGAGGGGCTGGCACCTGCCCCATCCAAGAGCGCTCGGCATACAGGAATCCAGATTTCACAATACAGAGTGCTGCCGATCTCACGGCGGATCAGCAACTCCTATCATTTGGGTTGGGAAACAACTACATCCAACAAACACGGAGGCGCGTTATGCTGTATTGGGCATTGATTTTTTTCCTGGTTGCAATTGTTGCCGCAGTGTTGGGGTTCACGGGCGTGGCCGTGGCCGCTGCGGGCATCGCTAAGATTCTGTTCTTTGTCTTTCTGGTGTTGTTCCTGGTAACGCTGATTTCACACGTGGGCCGGCGCGGCACCCGGGTTTAGGTGCGTTGGTTTCTCATACACGATCCAGGGCCCGCGAGGGCCCTGAAATGATTTTCTTCTGACAGTTCAAGTGCGCTTGAGGCGGCCAGCCTCGCAAACGCCGGGTCAATTCGCCGCGAGGTCAGACACTCGAGACCTTCGCTCCTTCCGCTTTGAACAGTCCCTCGCCGTTTGTTCGGGGAGTGCAGCTCGTTTTGTGAGCGAAGCACTTTGCGTCTTTCGCGGACGGCTTGTCTTTCCCATCCATGGTCTAGTAGCTTAGTAGCCTTAGTAGGCTTGACGCGGATAGAATGGAGTGAGGTCATCGCGAAGGGACATACCTGAATATGAAAATCGCAAAGGACGTTACGGAATTGATCGGCGGCACGCCGCTGGTGCGGCTGAACCGCGTGACGGAAGGTTGTGCCGCCGAGGTGGTGGCCAAACTGGAGAGCCGGAATCCGGTGGCCAGCGTGAAAGACCGTATTGGCGTGAGCATGATCACGGAAGCGGAGCGGGCAGGAAAGATCCATCCCGGCAAGACCGTGCTGATCGAGCCGACCAGCGGCAACACCGGAATCGGACTGGCTTTTGTGGCGGCGGTCAAAGGCTACAAGCTGATCCTGACCATGCCGGAAACCATGAGCCTGGAGCGGCGAGTGCTGTTGCTCGCCTTTGGCGCCGAGATCGTACTTACCCCCGGCCCCAAAGGAATGAAGGGAGCGATTGCGAAGGCGGAGGAACTGCTGGCGAAGACCCCCAACAGCTATATGCTTCAGCAATTCGACAACCCAGCCAATCCTAAAATTCACTTCGAGACCACGGGGCCGGAAATCTGGGATGACACCGACGGGCGCGTCGACTTTCTGATCTCAGGCATCGGCACCGGTGGAACCATCACTGGTGTATGCCAATACATCAAGCCCAAGAAGCCATCCTTTAAAGCCGTTGCCGTCGAACCGGTCGAGAGTCCAGTGCTCTCTGGCGGGAAGCCTGGACCGCATAAGATTCAGGGCATCGGAGCCGGTTTTACTCCCAGCATCCTGCGCACGGACTACATTGACGAAGTCATCACCGTGTCGAGCGATGAGGCAATTCAGATGGCGCGACGGCTTCCGCTGGAGGAAGGACTGTTGGTCGGGATTTCTTCCGGAGCGGCAGTGACGGCTGCGCTGCAAGTGGCAAAGCGCAAGGAAAATACCGGAAAGCTGATCGTGGCGATTTTGCCGTCGTTTGGGGAGCGCTACCTGAGCAGCATTCTATTCGAAGGACTGCGGAATCAAGCGCTGCAGATTCCAACGGCGACGCTGCCGGCTTGATTCGCGCTGGTCTGATTTGTTGAGCCCGTGAAAGGCAGAAGCCGCGCTCACAGCCCGCGGTGGGCGCGGCCGGCTTGCAGGCGAAGCAGAGTGGCGACGAGCGTATCGATTTCTTCGCGGGTGTTGTAGAGGGCGAGTGAGGGGCGAACCGTGCTCTCGACGCCCATGCGGCGAAGGATGGGCTGCGCGCAGTGGTGGCCCGAGCGCACGGCGATTCCCTCTTCATTCAGCGCGACCCCCACATCTTCGGTGCGAACATCATCAAGGACAAACGACAACACGCCGGCCTTTTCATGCGCAGTGCCGATCAGGCGCAAGCCGGGCACGGTGAGAAGTCCCGCGGTTGCGTAGATCATGAGTTCGTGCTCGTAAGCGGCAATGCTTTCCATGCCGATTTCTTCGACGTAATCGAGCGCCGCGCCTAAGCCTACGGCGTCGGCAATGTTACCCGTGCCAGCTTCGAAGCGCATCGGCGCCACTTGGTAGGTGGTGCGTTCAAAGGTGACATCCTTGATCATGTTGCCGCCGCCTTGCCAGGGCGGCATGGAATCGAGCAGATCAACTTTTCCGTAAACCACGCCGATTCCCGTGGGCGCGAAGATCTTGTGGCCGGAAAATACGTAGAAATCGCAGTCGAGCGTCTGCACATCGACGCGCATGTGAGAAACGGCCTGCGCGCCATCCACCAGCACACGCGCTCCGTAGCGATGAGCGATCTCGACCATTTCACGCGCGGGAGTGACCGTGCCCAGCGCGTTTGAAACCTGGCTGAACGAGACGATGCGGGTGCGCGGCCCGAGAAGTCTTTCGTACTCTTCGAGAATCACCTCTCCGCGATCGTTGACGGGCGCGACGCGAAGGCGGGCACCTTTTTCCGAACAAAGCTGCTGCCAGGGAACGATGTTGGCGTGGTGCTCGAGCCAGGTGATGAGGACTTCGTCGTCCTTCCCAACATTGCGGCGGCCCCAGGACTGCGCCACCAGGTTGATACCTTCGGTGGTGCCGCGCACGAAGATGATCTCGCGGGTAGAAGAAGCGTTGAGGAAGCGGCGCGTCTTTTCGCGCGCGCTCTCATAGGCGTCCGTGGCGCGAGCGGCGAGATCGTGGGCCGCGCGGTGAATATTGGAATTCTCGTGGCGGTAAAAGGCGGAGAGGCGGTCGATGACGGCATTCGGCTTCTGCGTAGTGGCGGCGTTATCGAGCCAGATTAACTGGCGGCCATGGACGCGCTCCTGCAGGATGGGAAAATCGCGTCTGACTAGGCGTGGGTCGAGCGGACGATGAGCGAGACGAAGAGCAGGAACAACATCCGGGTGAAACTCAAGGGTTTCGGTTCCAGCGGGCAGATTGGTGTTGCCAGGGACAGTTGTCGCGGCAGGGGCGGAAGGTGGCGCGGCGATCGGTATCACCGATTGGGCAGCCGTTGGAATTGGAAACTGAGGCGGCACTTGAGACGCGATTTGCGATGAGACTTGAGACGACGGCGCCGTTGCTCCCGCTGGCGACAAAGCTATCGCGCGAAGATCACTCTCTGCGGGCGGCTTGGTAGGAACCGACGAAGGCAGAACCGGAATTCCAGGAGGCGACTGCGCACCGGGCACGCCGGGAAAAGAAAACATCCGGCTGACTGAAGGAAACGCGGTCGCAGCGGTGAACGGCGAACCGACTTCTGCGGCGGACGAGTCCGCTTCCGACTTTGGAACTGCTGGCGGCGCGGTAGCGCTTGGAACACTGGGCACGGGCTGGGACTGAACAGTTGAAGCGGAAACCGCTTCGGTTGAACTGGGCGCTGACGGAATGGCCGGCGGCACTGCGATTGGCTCGGGCATGCCGGGAATCGATGCACCCGGCACACGCGGAAACGAATACAGTTCGCTGGTCACAGGAAAAGCGGGTGCGACGGCCCAGGGATCGAGACGACTGCCATCGGGTGAATGGACGGGTGGCTCTGCCGACGCTGCCGCAAGGTCCGCTGCGCTCGGCGGAGCTGTGGGAGGCGACGACGGCATGGCGGGCACGCCAGGGAAAGAATGCAGTTCGCTGGCGGAGGGGAATACGGGCGTTGCGGAAAATGGTCCGGCCTTTTCGCCATCGACCACGCGCACTGGCCAAGCCGGCACGGCAGGCGGTGGAGCGGCCAAAGGAAACTGTGGGACCAACCCCGTTGCGCTCGTCAGCGAAGCGGCGATGGCACGGAAATCGACTTCGGTTAGCGGGCCGGGAGACGGCGTCGAAGGCCACGCCGGCGCGCCCGGAATCGACTGCATGTTCGGCACTGCGGGGAAAGAAAACACCTCACGCGGCAAATCGGGAATAGCCGCGTGCGATGGAACTGCCGTGGGTAGCGCGGGCGAATTGGCACTGGCGGGCAGTGGTGTCCCCGCCGCATCCGCGGGCACAGATTTCCCCGGAAGCGCGGCGAAGAACTCGTTGGCGAGTTTCGCGATCAGCGCTGGATCGGGCGGCGATGCCACAGCGGCAGATAAACCTTCGTACTCCGGTACTCCAGCTTGCTGTACGCCAGGATGCGGTGCGCCAGCGTGCAGCGCGCTCGCATCCATTGCTGGAGCCCGCGAAGTCAGATCTGCCGCCACGGGATCACTTGTAGTCGTGGTATTGATCGACATTCACATGTTCCAGCGCGCCGATGGCGTCATCGGTGAGGACGGCCACGGAGCAGTAGAGTGAAATCAAATACGAGGCCATCGCTTTATGGTTGATGCCCATGAAGCGGACGGACAGGCTGGGCGACACTTCGCCGGGAAGACCGGGCTGGAAAAGTCCAATCACCCCCTGTTTCTTCTCGCCGGTGCGCACCAGCAGGATGCTGGTTTTCTCGGCTTTCACGGCAAGCTTGTCGCAAGGCACGAGCGGCATACCACGCCAGGTCAGAAACTGCGCCCCAAAAAGGCTCACCATCGGCGGGGGAACACCACGGCGGGTGCATTCGCGGCCGAATGCGGCGATGGCCCGCGGATGCGCGAGAAAGAACGACGGCTCTTTCCAGACCCTGGCGATCAGTTCGTCGAGATCGTCGGGCGTGGGCGCGCCTTTTCTCGGCTTGATGCGCATATCCGATGCCACATTGTTGAGCAATCCGTACTCGGCGTTGTTGACCAGCTCATTTTCCTGGCGCTCTTTGACCTTCTCGATCATCAGGCGCAGTTGTTCGCGAATCTGGTCGTGCGGACTGCGGTAGAGATCGGAGATGCGAGTCTGCACATCAAGCACCGTGGTCACCGCATTCAGCGTGTATTCGCGCGGCTTCTCTTCGTAATCGACGTAGATCTCGGGCAGGTCGACTTCCTCGTCGGGACTGCACTCGATAGTGCGTGTGCCGGGCCGCGTGGGCTTCACTTTGTTCACTCGATACGTACCGGCCTCCACCGGCGCCCAGGATAGGAACGGGACCAGCCAGCGCGGCGTGATCGCCTCCATCATGGGGACAGTTTTGGTAACGTTGGCGAGCTGGCGTGCTTGCTGCTCGCTCAGCGTGTGACGGACTTCAGCTTTTTCAGGCATACGATTCGCTCCTCAATGGCGAAGGAAGAATATTGTTAGTGCGCAAAGGCAGCGCTGGGTGAATGAGGGTTGCAAGCCTAGATTTTCCTTACTCTTTCCCAATCCTGGAAGCCCGGTGCCGACCTGTCTGTGACGCGAGATCACTCATGGCTGGAGATTTCCCCGCCGCATTAAGGCAGCAAACCGACCCTACCGCGATACCGACGCGCGCTGCCGGATTTGAGAATCAGGCACAGCTAAATTGATTAGGGTTGACGCAGATGATTTAACGTACGCGGATGCACAATGTCAAGTTATAAAATCCGCATGATTGGAAACGGACTTCTTTTGGAGACTTGATTCCCAAAATGAGAACGGCGAGGATCGCACGACTGGCGCGGCTTCTGGCGAAAACCCATCGGGGATCCGAGTAAGCATTCCGCGAACTGCTTTTTCTTGGCGCCACCACCATGGAAATTCCGCACAAAGATCGCGGGAAGGTAACGCATCAATCGCCGCCCGCAGCGGCTGCGTGCGCTTTGTAAAACTTCTTCTTGGCCTTGCCGCGGATCTCGTCCAGTTCGGCGTGCAGTCTTCGGATCTCCGCGTCCAGTTCGATAAAGCTCAAACATTGTGCGCTGATCAACTTGTCGGATTTCACCCCGGCGTAGTCTTGTCTGGCACCCGCCTTCAGGAAAATACAAGCCGATGGTTGCTGAGTCCTTGGATCGTTTTCCAAATATGCAAGATCGAGACTTGAAGTTTCCATAATGCCGCATTATGGCACGAGAGTGAATTAGTGGGAGATAGAAACTTTTGCCGGCCGTGCCAAATCAGGAAACGTCGCGCTTGGAGCGAGCGACGAGAACTTTTTCCCAGCGGTGCTGCGCCCGGCTTAAACCGCGATGACTTCTTCGCTGACAAACGGCAAATTCGCTTGTTTCCAGGCATCGAAACCACCAATCACGTTGGTGACATTCTGAAAGCCGGCACGCCGCAACAGACTACAGGCGATCAGGCTGCGATAACCACCTTTGCAATGGACGGCAAAAGGTTGCTTGCGATCCATCTCCGACAGGGATGATTTCAATGCGTCCAGAGGACGCCACGAAGCGCAGTGGATGTGCCCCGCCTGCCACTCGGTGTTGCGACGTACGTCGACCACATGCAGATTACGGGACTCTAACTGCTCATTCAAATCCTGCGCCGTGATTTGGGGCAAAGTCGCCGAGTCGAAGCCCGCCTGCATCCATCCTTCGAAGCCATCCTGCAAGTATCCGCGGACATCGTCGATGCCCACGCGCGCCAGCCTCATGCGGGCTTCGGCCAACTGCTCTTTCGTTGCCGCAATCAGAACCGGCCGAGCTGACAGGCCCAGAATGGCTCCCGCCCACGAAGCAAATTCCCCGGCGAGCGGTATATTGATGGCAGCCGGTACGTGACCTGAAGCAAACTCAACACCCGACCGGACATCCAGAGCGATCACTCCTTCGTGCAGCAAGGACTTCAGCTCCGGTGCTGAAATCGGTGTGAGATCCGGCAGGTCCGACAGCGCCGGTGCACCCGAGAGATTGAGTTGCGCGTCTTGCGGGAAATATTCGGGACGCGTCGGCAGATTGCTCGTAAGCTGGCGGACAAATTCCTTCTTGGTCTTGATTTGCAGCGCGTAGTTCGTGAGCCTCTCCGTGCCGATCGTCGAAGAGCGCTCGGCGCGCATGTTGCGGCCGCACAGCGAACCGGCGCCGTGTGCGGGATAGACCAAAACCTCATCCGGAAGCTTGAGCAGTCTGTTGTGCAAACTCTGGTAGAGCAATCCTGCCAGCATCGCCGGAGTGTGGGTTTTCGACAAGTCAGGACGTCCCACATCACCAATGAACAGCGTGTCGCCGGTCAGAACTGCCCAAGGTTTTGAAGATTTTTCTTCATCGGTGACCACCAGACAAATACTCTCGGGTGTGTGCCCCGGTGTCTCCAGAACACGAATGCGCATCGCGCCCACCCGCAACTCGAAACCTTCGTCGACCTGAAGGTGAGAGCGCGGAGCTTCGCCCACGGGTCCCATATAAATTTTCGCGCCGGTGCGGGCGGCCAGTTCTTTGTGTCCGGAAACGAAGTCGGCGTGCAGGTGGGTCTCAAAAATGTGGCGTATCTTTACTCCCTGTTCGTCGGCAGCCTTAAGGTAGATATCGACGTCGCGCTGCGGGTCGACCACAACTGCTTCCCCGTGCGAGGCCAGCATGTAGGACGCATGCGCCAGGCAACCCAGATAGAACTGTTCGAAATACATCGCGCCGCCGCCGAGGTTCATCGCGAGCGGAGAAGCTTGACGACTCGCCAACTGTGCAGCGAGCACCGGCTCAGGTATCTGCGGTTCAGCGATCTCCTGCGCAGAACGAACCAACAGCGTGGCCAGTTCCAACACTTGACCGCGAATTTCCGGAACGGCCGTCGTTTCCCACAAACTGCCTCTGCGGGATGGGCCCACGGTGTAGAGAATGTCTGAAGCGACTCCGTGCGCGTCAATCAAGGCGCCTTCCGGGGAGACATCCAAACCCAAGGATAGGGGATCGGGGCGAGCCATTTTCTGGTGCATCAGGTTCGCCAGCAGGGCATGGCCCGAGCGGCGGCAATCAACCTCAGGGCCGGTACAGTTGATGACTCGGTCGACGCGTACCGTTTCGAGCTTTCCGCTCTTGCGGTCGCGGAAGGTTACGTCTACTCCGTCGGCGTCCTCGTGGTATTCAGTGATGCGCCCGGCGTGGGTGTGCATCTTTCCCGCTTGCGCCTGCGAAGCCAGCACCCCACCGATCTCCGGTGCAATGCGATGACGATGCACTTCCCAATAAGGCCTCACGTGCCGCAAGAAGCGGAGGCGCTCCTGCCGCGGAAGCGCGCGCCAGATTTCTTGGGTAAAAGGACGCAGTGAGTCGATAACGGCCCGCCAGTCGCTACCCTGGGCTTGCGCCGCTCTTACTTGAGCACGAATCAGGCGTACAAGCCCGCGCACGGTGCGGGGAGAATTCTTGTCCCAAAACGCCGGCCACCCAGGAGCTGGTTTATGGTTCTGCGGCAACAAGCCGCGGCGCGAAAGAAGATGCAGAGTGCCGTTAAATTCGCGCGCTCGCAACTCGATCGCCACGTCGACGCTGGTAAGTCCGGAACCGATCAGTAGCACATTCTTATCGCCATTTTTGTCGTTGGTGAAATCCTTGGCGAAGTTTCCCAGCGCATTGGCAGCCCAGACGTTGGAAACATAGCGCGAGCTGTGGGCGGTTCTTCCGGGAAGGTGCGGATCCCCCGGCGGCAGATTTCCCAGTGCCAGCACCACCTTTTCGGCAACAATGGTTTGGCCGCTGCGAAGATGAATCTGGGCGGAGCCGTCAACCGGAATCAGAGAAGTGGCTTCGTCCTGCAAGTACTTAAACTGGCTGGGATGCAATCTGGTTTCTTCGCGCAACAGCGAGGCGATGTACTGGCCATACACGCGGCGCGGAAGAAAATCTTCGGGAGTAACTGCGGGATTGTAGTTGAGGCGGGCCCAGCGCAGCAGGTGTTCGGGGTCATCCGGAAAGGCGCTCATGTTCTTGGCGCGAACGTTGAGCAAGTGCCACGCGCATTCCGTTCCGTAGGCTACTCCGCGGCCAACCGAAGGGCTGCGGTCGATAAGGACCACGGAAACGGATCCACCGGAGGCGCGCAGCGTTTGGGCTGCCAGGGTTGTACCGGTAAATCCTCCGCCGATGATTGCGATGCTACATCGCGAGATGTTCGTATCGCCGGTGGCCTTTGTAGGCATCTTGACTTATCCCCCCAATAAAGCTATCTCTATCGAGTTAATAGAGGTGCAATTGTAAGGCCTACCTGTCTCAAATTGAAACCCCTGATTTTTCTAGGCTTTAGCAGCAGGCTGGCGTCACGCGAGAGGAAAACTATTTCCACCCCAGAGGAAAGAATTTTACCTTCCGACGTTATCAGAATACGCTAAATCACTACTACGTCAATGGACAATATAGTATAATGAAGTTACCGTCAGGTTTGAACTTAGGCAGCGGCATATTCCACCCCAGTCCTGCCCCGCCAATTCAGCAACACGAAAAGCGACCACACCTCGGTCCAAGATTGCAGCCGGTCGTCACGATCGAGGCCATCCAGCAACCGCCTTCCGTACGCGGGGTCGAGCAACAGCGGCTCATAGAGCTGCGCGTCCCGCAAGGTGCTTGCGATAGTCTCTTTCAGCTCACGGCGGAGCCACAACTGCCAGGGAAATGTGAATCCCATCTTGCGCCGTTGTGGAATATGCTCGCCTGCCAGATCGCGGAGAATCCGCCACGTGATTCGCTTTCCCCTCCCACCTTCAAAGTGATAGTCCGGTGAAATCGCCAGCGCCGCTTCCATCAGCCGCGTATCCATGAAGGGAACGCGCAACTCCACGGAGTTGGCCATGCTGAACACGTCAGCATCCCGCAGGAGCTGATTGCGCGCATAAGATTGCAGTTCCAGTGCAGCCAGCTTCTGAAAATTGTTGGCCAGAGGTTCTATAATTTCCTGGAGCCGCTGCGAGCGGGCCTTCGAGTTCTCCTGCCGCCATCGGATGCTGCGTTGCAGCAGGTACGCCTCGGCCAGGTTGCTCAGCGGTCCGGCATCCGCCACTTTCTTCCACGGAATCGGATTTTTCGTCCTCAATTTTGCCAATAAACGCGCCGCCGGACGGAGCGCCGCTCCATACTTCAAGAGCCTGGGAACGTTGGTGAAGGTCGTGTACCCTCCGAATAATTCGTCGCCGCCAATTCCAGTCAGCAACACCTTCAAGCCCAGCGAAGCGCCGACCCGCGAGATCACAAACGTATTGATCCCATCCACTGTCGGCTGATCCATCGCGCTCAGCGCTTCGGGAAGCAATTCGCGGAGCTGCTCCTGCGTAAGCGTCACTACCTCGTGGTGATGCGGGAGGCCGCGGGCAATCTGCCGCGCGTAAGGCAATTCGGAGAATTCCAGCTCAGGAAACGCAACCGTCAGCAGCGTGATGGGGCTGTTCGCAAATCGCGACGCCAGCAGCGCCAACAAACTCGAGTCCACGCCGCCAGAGAGAAACACTCCCACCGGAACATCGCTCACCAGGTGTGCATTGACCGCCGATTCCAAGCGCTCTCTGATCTGTGAGACAGCCTGATCGAAATCTCCGATCTGCGCCGGTTCGTTCGCCGCCAGGCAATCGCTGAGCGACCAGTATTCGGACTCGGCAACTTCCCCTCGCGCACTCACCCGCAGCAGATGACCCGGTTCAAGTTCCCGGATTTCCTTGAAAATCGTATTCGGCCCAATCACCGCGCCGTATGCCAGGAACGAGTCCACCGCATCCCTGTCAGGACTCAGCCGGCAAAACTGCGCCCGTTCCAGCAGCTTAACTTCCGAGGCAAAGGCAAATCCCCGTGGCCCCGAGTGATGGTAGAGCGGTTTCATGCCCACGCGGTCCCGAGCCAGCAGAAGATTCCTGCTCCGCCCATCCCAGAAGGCAAACGCGAACATGCCTTCCAGTTTCCTCAGCGCTTGTTCTCCCCACTGAACCAGCGCCTTGAGCAAGACTTCCGAATCACCGGAGGTCACGAACTTCATTCCCAGAGTTTCAAGCTCCGCGCGCAACGCGCGGAAGTTGTAGATCTCGCCATTGAACACCAGCCATGAGCCGGATTCGGCATCCTGCATCGGCTGCCGTGAGCCATCGCTAAGGTCAATAATGGAAAGCCGCGTATGCCCCAGCACCAAACTGTTAGTCGCCAGAGAAATCTCTACGCTCCCGCCGTCATCGGGACCGCGGTGCCGCGACGCGGCCATCATGGCGCGCACCGCCGCCCGCGTCCGCTCCGGCCGGCCGTCGCTCAAAATTCCCATGATTCCGCACATACGCCGCTACACCGCCTCCTTGTCGCCGGAGAAAACGATGCCGAAGAAAACTCGAGGGAAGAACCTTTCCACCGCCTGCTCAAACTCATCAGCCGCCCGAGTCCAATTCATTTCACTTTCCACCCACGCCCGCCCGTTTTCGCCCATCGGCCTGACGCAACACTCGTCCAGTCTTAAGAATCGGTTTTCGCGAGGCAAGGCGCTCGACATTGTTGTCGCAAAAATCGCCATTTCGCCGGCAATCCGGTTTTTCACAGTAGCCGTCACGGAACCGCCCACGCTGCCCGTCCTGGGCCTTCACTTTCAGACCGAATAAAATTTTCCGAGGTGGGCTATTTCGGGCTAACCCGCCACCGAGTGTACCGCAAATACTTCAGCTCGGAAGTAGCCTCTTGGGGTATACTTCCGCGTCCCCCAGTCAGGAGCTGACTTACATTCCAGTTCGTGCCTCACGTTTTCTGCTGGCACTTGTATGTTCGGTGCTGGTCAGCTGCCTAGCGGCCGAAGCTCAGAGTGTAACCGCATTACCTACCAGTCTGTCCTTTGGCAATGAGGTTGAAGGCACGACCAGCGCAGCCAAGAAAGTTGCTCTGAAGAACGGGCAAAGTTCGGCAATTACCATTGCCAGTATTTCCACAAGTTTGTCCGATTATGCGGCCACGAATACTTGTCCGGTTAGTCCCGCGACCCTTGCTGCGGGCGCTAGTTGTGCGATCTCGGTATCGTTCACGCCCAGTGCTATCGGATCACGGACGGGCACCCTCACAATCGTCGACAGCGGAGTTTCCAGTCCGCAAGTTGTGACGCTCAGCGGTACCGGGACTGCCCCTGCTCTTGTTTCAATTGCAGTCACTCCCGCCACATCTTCCATCGCGGCAGGTTACACACAGCCATTTGCGGCTACTGGCACCTACAGCAACGGCACGACGCAGAACCTAACCACGGCCGCCAGTTGGACTTCGTCGAACGCCTCCGTAGCCACCGTCAAAACCAGCACCGGGGTCGCCACAGGCGTCGCGCAGGGCACTGCCGCCATTACGGCTACTGCGGGCACGATCAGCGGCTCGGCCACGTTGACGGTTACACCGGCGGTGTTGACTTCGATGTCTGTAACCCCCGCGACAGCATCGGTGGCCGCAGGCTACACAAAGCAATTCACCGCAACTGGAACCTACAGCAACGGCACCACGCAGAACCTGACCAGTACATCTACGTGGACATCGTCGGCGAACTCCATTGCAACGGTCAGCAGCGGCGGGCTCGCGACGAGCGTGGCGCAGGGAGCCGCCACCATCACGGCTGCTTCGGGCTCGATCGGCGGCTCGGCCGCGTTCACGGTCACGGCTGCGGTGTTAACTTCGCTTTCCGTCACTCCTGGCACAGCGACGGTGGCAGCCGGCTACACGCAGCAATTTACGGCTACGGGAACCTACAGCAATGGCACGACGAAGAACCTGACCACGACCGCTAGCTGGACTTCGTCGAACACTTCTGTAGCAACCGTCAAAATCAACACCGGGTTAGCCATGGGCGTGGCGCAAGGAATCGCTACCATCGCGGCCGCTTCAGGCACGATCAGCGGCTCGGCGACGCTGACAGTCACGGCCGCGGTATTGACTTCGCTCTCCGTCACTCCCAACGCACCGTCTGTGGCAGCGGGCAACGCTCAGCAATTTACGGCTACGGGAACCTACAGCAATGGCACGACGCAGAACGTCACCAGCACATCTACGTGGACATCGTCGGCGAACTCCGTAGCAACGATCACAAACGGTGGGTTGGCTACAGGTGTGGCGCCGGGAACCGCCACGATCACGGCAACTTCGGGAGCGATCAGCGGCTCGGCCACAATAACGGTTACGCCCGCGGTGTTGACCTCCCTTTCTGTCACTCCTGCAACAGCTTCCGTCGCACTGGGCACAACCCAGCAGTTCACAGCCACCGGAACCTACAGCAACGGCAGCACGCAGAACCTCACCAGCACGGCCAAGTGGAATTCCTCAGCAACCTCGGTGGCTACCGTAAACAGCGGCGGGTTGGCTACAAGCGTAACCCAGGGAACCGCCTCCATCTCGGCCAAGTCGGGAACCATCAGCGGCTCCGCTACATTGACGGTAACCGCTCCCGTCCTGACTTCACTTTCCGTCACTCCCACGCCGGCTTCTATTGCCGCAGGCAACAGCCAGCAGTTTACGGCCACCGGAACCTACAGCAACGGCAGCACACAGAACCTCACCAGCACCGCCCAGTGGAAGTCTTCAGCTACCTCGGTCGCGACTGTGAACGGCAGCGGATTAGCTATTGGGGCAGCTCAGGGAACCGCTACAATCACGGCTACCTCGGCGGCAATCAGCGGCTCGGCCACGCTCAAAGTAAAGCCCGCCGTCCTCACTTCGATTTCCGTCACTCCAGCAACGGCTTCGATCGCTGCTGGTAACAGTCAGCAGTTCACAGCCACGGGGATCTACAGCAACGGCACCACGCAAAACCTGACCAGCACCGCCCTGTGGACTTCGTCCGCAACCGCGGTGGCAAATGTGAGCGCCGCCGGATTAGCTACCAGCTTAGCTCAGGGAAGCGCCACCATCACAGCCGCTTCCGGCACGATCAGCGGCTCGGCGGCATTGGCGGTCACTCCCGCCGTGTTGACTTCGCTTGCCATCAGTCCCGTAACCGTTTCGATTGCGAAAGGGACGAGCCAGCAGTTCACGGCGACGGGAACATACAGCGATGGCAGCACGCAAACTCTCACCAGTGCGGTGAGCTGGAGTTCGTCTTTAACCACTGTGGCCACGATTGTAAGTACAGGCGTAGCCACAGGCACGGGCGTCGGCAGCTCCACCATCACGGCGACTTCGGGTTCCATCACCGCTACAGCTGCGCTCAGCGTGGGACAGCCCGTGCTGGTGTCCCTGGCGGTAACTCCCGCGAATCCAACCTTTGCTCTGGGCACAACTCAGGCCTTGGCGGCCACCGGAACTTACAGCGATGGCAGCACCCTCGATCTGACCAGCTCCTCCACCTGGACCGCCGCCGACAACACCATTGCCACGGTGAATGCCCAAGGACTTGCTGCAAGCGTTGCCGTGGGCAGCACCAGTGTCAGCGCCAGCTCGGGATCGATCAGCGGTTCCACGACGCTCACCGTCAATCCGGCAGTGCTGGTCTCGATTGCGGTGACGCCTGCGATTCCTTCGATACCGCTGGGCACAACGCAGCCGTTCACGGCCACCGGAACTTACACCGACGGCAGCATGCAAAACATCACGGGCACGGTGCAGTGGAGCTCCGACACACCTGCGGTCGCAACGATTAACAATGCGGCAGGTTCGCAAGGCATCGCCAGCAGTGTGAGTGAAGGCACGGCGACCATCACGGCTACGTCGGGATCGGTGACGGGTTCGACGACGTTGAATGTAACTTCGGCGGTGCTGGTTTCGCTGGCCATTACTCCGGCAACTCCTACGCTGGCTCTTGGCACCAGCCAGCAGCTCACCGCAACCGGCACGTTCAGCGACGGGACCACGCAAGACCTGACCAGCGCGGCCACCTGGTCCTCCGATACGCTTTCGACGGCCACGATCAACGCGGCTGGATTGGCCAGCAGCGTCGGCATCGGCACAGCCAACATCACGGCCACGTCGGGCACGGTCACCAGTTCGACGGGTCTCACCGTGACGGCAGCGGCGCTGGTCTCGATCGCGATCAATCCGCTGGCCTCCACGATTCCTTTGGGCACCACGCAGCAGTTCACGGCGACGGGCACGTTCACCGACGGCACGACTCAGGATGTGACGCAATCCGGGCACTGGAGTTCGACGGTGGCAACGGTTGCGACTATCAGCGATTCGGCGGGCACGGCGGGATTGGCGACGACATTAGGTACGGGCACGACTACGATCTGCATCCGTTCGGCAGGGGTGAGCGCAACGGCCACGCTGCTGGTCAATCCGGCGGTGCTGGCGTCGATTGCGATCAGTCCGCAGGCGCCGGCGATTGCGCTCGGCACCAGCCAGCAGTTCACGGCGATGGGAACCTACACCGACGGCAGCACGCAGGACGTGACTGCGGTGGTGACCTGGAGTTCCTCCGACGCCACGGTGGCGATCATCAGCAACAGTCTTGGCAGTTATGGCCTGGCCACAAGTTCTGGACAAGGTGCGGCCACCATCACCGCGGCTTCCGCATCCGTCTCCGCATCCACTTCCATCACCGTGGGGCAGGCGACGCTGACCTCGATTGCTGTGACGCCGTCTTCTATCTCTATTGCTTTGGGCTATACCGAGCAGTTCGCCGCGATTGCTACCTACAGCGATGGCTCTACCCAGGACATTACTCAATCCGCGACCTGGACATCGTCAAGTCCGAACATTGCGGTCGTGAATTCTGCGGGACTTGCGACCAGCATGCTTGCTGGAATGACTACTGTCTCGGCGAGTTCCGGTTCGGTGACCGCCGGAGCTGTGCTTACGATTAATGCCCCGGTCCCAGTCTCGCTGGTGATTGCCCCAGCGAGTGCGACGGTTTTCATCGGCGCGCCACAACAATTCGGCGCCACGCTTACCTACAGCGATGGAAGTTCACTCAACGTTACCGGCGCAGTGACCTGGACTTCTTCGAATCCGGCCGTGGCGACCGTCAACAACGCTGGGCTTGCCGTGGGTGTTACGGGCGGCTCCAGCACCATCGGGGCGACTTGGGGAGCGAATCTGTTGACGGCCAACGTGGGCATGACAGTCTCGCCGCCAACGGTCTCGATTACGCCCGCCGTGGCTTCCGTAGCGTTGAGCGCAACAGTCCAGTTCGGCGCAACCGTGACCGGCAGTGCCAATCAAAATGTGTCGTGGAGCGTAGACGGCATTGCGGGCGGGAACTCATCCCTGGGAACGATTTCATCCGCGGGACTCTACGCCGCTCCACCCATGATCGGCAGCCATAATATTATTGCTGTCGCACAGGCGAACAGCTCGAGCCAGGGCTCCGCAACTCTGACTGTCGGTTCCTTGGTTCCGGTTCCGAGTACTTTTTTTGGCATGCACCTGCATCTTGCTACTTCGCCGGTTCCAGGCGCGATGGCGGGCTCGGGTCGTATTTGGGATTCCGCTCAAGCGCAGTGGCCCAACATAAATACCGCAAGCAATACATTTGCCTTCGGCAGCCTTGACAGCGTGTTAGGGGATTATTACGCGGCAGGAATCAACGACGCGCTGTATACGCTTTGGCGAGTACCCAACTGGGCCTCTTCGAACCCAACCGACGCGACCTGTGACTATGCCAGCGAGGGAAAGAGCTACTATGGCGAGTGCGATCTGCCCACCGACATCAACGCCGATGGCACGGGTACCGACCTGACCTGGCGCACGTGGGTGCAGAATATTGCTCAGTACGCGAATGGGCAGTTGAATAACCCGACTTACTTGTCAAACCACGCCCACATTGCGTATTGGGAAGTTTGCAATGAATGCTTTCGCTCGCCGACCCTTGACCCGGGATTCGTCGCCAGTAGCAGCGCGACGGTGGCTTACAGAGGCACCTACGCCCAACTTGTGCGCCTGATGCAGGACGCGCGCTGCATCATCCTCGGCCATTCCGGCGATCACATAACAGCGCTAAACACAACTTGTGGTCAGGCTGGCTATTCGGTGATCGGCATCGATCCCACCGCGCAAATGGTGATGCCCTCCACTGCTCCCGGCGGGCTTAATGCCAAGATTCCGCCTTATGCGGACGTGATGCAGAATCTGCTGTACTGCACCTGCGCCAGCAATTCCTGCTCCGCCAGCACCACCGGTTGTCCCACCGGCACGGCCGGCAGTGCGGCGGTAGACATCATCAACGCTCATATTTATGCGAAAAATTACGCGCCGGAGCAGATACCAAGCCAGATCGCAACCCTGCGTTCCGATCTCACGGCCACCGATCTGGCGAAGCCGTTCTGGGATGGCGAAGGCGGATGGGGACAAAACGCATCGGCTACGCAATTGAACGGTGGCAACCCCGATTTGGAAGCCGCCTTTCTTGCCCGCTACCAGGTGATGATCTGGGCCTCAGGACTCGCGCGCTCGTACTGGTATCAGTGGGACAATTCCGCCGACGGAACGCTTTGGAGCCCCACCAGCATCAGCGGCTGCACCACCGCCTTCGGGAGCGGCGACATCTGCGAGGCGGGAATCGCCAATCAACAGGTATATGACTGGTTAGTTGGATCCACTCTCGGGGCTTGCTCCCTAACCGGCACTACATGGACCTGTACCTTGACCCAAGCGAGCGGTTCTCAGGCTGCGATCACGTGGGATACATCGCAAACCTGCAGCAACGGCAACTGCGGCACGACCCAGCACGCGGTTTCGGCAATCTACTCTAGCTACCGCGATCTGACTGGCGCCAGCTACACCATCAATAACGGAACTGTGCCAGTTGGAATAAAACCCATCTTGCTGGAAGCGCAATAAAGTACTGAACTCGTTCGGCCCGTACCGCGGCTTCTCGGGACGTCCAGCATCGTGGATTTTGGGGATTTGACGCTTTAGCGCTTGTGCGCCCAGTTCCGTCATCCTGATGCGCCCGATTAAATACGTGAATGAACTGGTGGAAACGTCCTCGGCGCCGCGCCGTTTCTGCCCATGGCGCGCTCCTGGGCGTCCCGTTTTGGGTTGTAAGTTTATCTTTTGGTTACCCTACCCCCTCCCCCCCTCGATTTCTCAAAATATCTAGAATCAGCAACTTACCGACTACTGACTGACGGAATTCGTTGCAAAATATTCACGACAAAGGTCTTATCGCAAAATATTGAAAGCATGGGACTTACGGGGAGGACTATGCAGTTGACACACAGGGGCCAAAATGAAAGCATCGAAGGGCCGTGACAGGGCGAAGACTAAGCGTCGGGATCGCCGGAACCTTTCCGAAGCAAGTGCTTCAAAGCCTCAAACGCTAACGCAATGTCTTGAGTGGTTGGGGAGGATAACCGCTCCTCAAGATGCCGTATCTGTTCTACGCAAGATTCAAGCTGATCCCGATCTTTCCCGCAGATTTGAACAGCTAGCAGACCGCGCAGCACGCTCACGGACTGCTTGAGGCGCTCCACATCTTGAACGAGGTTTTGAGCACGATCAAGAATGACAGTGATCTCTTTTAGGGTTGGATTTTTCATGGCACAAAAGCATAAAGTGGTAGGCGTGAATAGCAAGAAAAAAAAGAATGCAGAACCGGAAACCATCCCGCCCGTGGACGAAGCGGAGTTCACTGAGGTGATCCGCCGCATGGTGAACACTTCGCCGGTGACGCGGGAGGATGTCGAGCGGCATGGAATACGGCGGAAGAAAAACCCGGAGACAGACCCGCGCAAGATAAAATTATTCAATCTGGAAGATATACAGGGCCGGAAGAAAAAACGTTAGCCGCGATGCGCCAATGGTGCCTTGTAGCCGATTTTATACACACCAGTGCTTGACGATTCCAGCAGATCATCTCTCTGAAGTGCCGCAAAAACTTCATCTATCAAATTTGCGTCATCCTTAAGCTGTGAGGCCCACCTCGCCTTGGTGAGCCAGTTTCCATTTGGATCAAGACATTCGGCACGACGAACAAGTAACAAGGCAAGGCGCTCAACTAATTGACCGTGCTCCACGGCTCTCATTCTTTGATTTATTTCTCGAATCTCCGCATTCAGCTTACGAACAGTCAGAAGCCATTTCACAAAAGCGCCTATTCCCGCCAGAGTCAGAGTGCCAAGCCAAACGGCAATCCTCGTCCAGAGTTGTGCTATAGTCATTTCGTCACCTTTTTAGTTTTACGAATGCCGCAGATTCGCCGTCTGCGGCATTCGTGCGTTTACGAAACCAAGTCCCGATACTTCATCTCCCGCGTGCCCACCAGATTCGCGACAGTCTCTCCGAACACATCCGCCGCTTTTCGCCGATTGAATCGGTACTCGAATTCAGACAAGTACCGCTGCAAGTGCTTGTGCGAGACCCGGTGAAACGAGCCGACCACGCCGCGCTTGAACAGCGAGAATGCGGATTCAATCGTGTTCGTGTGAACGTCTCCGCGCACGTACTCATACTTGTGGGCGATAGTTTCGTGCTTGCTGGCACAGTAGCCATCGAACGCGAACGGGTAGATCGTGGATTCGTCCGTCATCACGCGGTCAACGTTGCGGTCCACCAGCTCATGTAGCAGAGGCCGAACCTGTGCGGCAGTGGCGTTGCCCGTGCCCACGTGCCGCAACCGCAGTTCGCCGCCGCGCTCAATCATCCCGACCACTGCGGCCTTGCGCTGATAGCTCTTTTGGTTGCCGCGTTCTTTCTTGCGAATGGTTTTTCCGCCGATGTAGGTTTCGTCAATCTCGACTGTGCCCGTGAGTTTGCGCGGGACGATGACGTTCACGCGAGGGCCGCTAGGCCCAGGTTCGGGATTGCTCAGGATGCCTTCGCCGGACGCCATCGCCTTGCGGATGCGGTGTCCCATGTACCATGCCGTGCGGTAGTTCACGCCCAGATGCCGCTGTACCTGTAATGCGCTCATGCCCTTTTTCGCGTGGACGATCAGCGCAACGGCAGAGAACCATTTCGCCAGCGGCAAATGAGAATCATGGAACAGCGTGCCGACCGTGGGAGTGAAGCGATGCTTGCAGGTTGGTTCCAAGCAGGCGTACAGGCGAGTGCGCTTATTCTGTTTTTTCTCGGTGCGCGTGATCTTGGGGTTGACCGTGCGCGTGATCCGCGAAACCTTGTCGTTGCCGCAGCGGACACAGCGGATTTTGCCGTCCGGCCAGCGAACCTTTTCAATAAAGTCTAAACATTGATCTTCGGTTTGCAGCTTGGTGCTAACATCAATCAGGTTCATGGGTGTTCCCTCTAAAAGACAGGAACATCCTAGCCGAAAACGCTCTGTGTGTCAAGTGCATACTCATCCTTACGGGCCGATTCTTGACCGCGAGCGCCTTTGCCGATATTGCTGCGTCTACTGCCTCTGCGGAACAATGATGGAACGAATCGGGAGCTGTGCGCAAGGTCAGATGTCACAAGGCGGCTGTGGAAGACCTTTTTCGGGGCGCGTGATTGGGGGCGATATCAAGGTCCACTACCCAAATTTTGGTGTCGAGTAACCCGAGGAGGGCAAGGGACGATGCAGTCCCACGCCCCCAGAGATTTGCTTTCTAGCTTGGTTAAGTTCGTCGTTAAGTCGTCTGGGACCAGATCTCACTGCACATTCTGCGCCAGCGATCCCGTGCTCTCCTTAAAGTTCGTATCTCCCGAGTAGCTGGTTGTAATGCGATCTTGCCCGTGCGCTAACGACGAGGTGGTGAACGTCGCCACTTTTCCACTCAGAGAGATCGTTCCCAGGACCGTGTTGCCATCCTTGAAGGTCACTGTTCCGGTCGGATTACCACCAAATTGGCCCGTGATCGTCGCAGTGAAAGTCACCGACTGGCCAAGCTTCGATGGGTTGTGCGACGATGCCAGACTTGTTGTAGTCGTGGCCTTGTCGACCGTTTGCCCGAGCGTTGCGGAGTTACTTGCTTTCAGGTCCTTGTCACCGCCGTAGCTTGCGCTAATGTGGTGGGCCGCGGTGGTTAGGCTGGAAGTGGTGAACGTGGCTAAGCCGCCACTTAGAGTTCCCGTGCCCAGCGTGGTGGTTCCATCCTTGAACGTAACGATCTCGCCGTTCGGCGGCGCGCCAATCGCCGAGCTGACCGTAGCCGTGAAGATGACGCTCTGGCCATAGGACGATGGATTCGCCGAAGGCGACAAGGTGGTAGTCGTAGTCCCCTTGGCGATCACTTCGCTGAGCGTGCCCGCCAAGCTGCCCTGATAATCCTCACTGCCGAGGTACACGGCGGTAATCGAATAGGTTGCAATCGCAGAGAATGACGTGGTCAGGGTGGCCTGTCCGCCGCTCACCGTGGCCGAACCCAAGACTTTTCCGTTCGACAGGAAACTCACAGTCCCGCTGGGCACGCCGCCATACTGACCCGTGACCGTGGCGGTAAGAGCCAGCGGCGAAGCGACGATTCCGGGATTCACCGACGGAGCAACCACCGTTGTGGTCGTTGCCTGGTTGACATTCTGCGTGAATAGAGAGGACGTGCTGGCTGCAAAGTTTGAGTTGCCACTATAGCTGGCGGTAATAGAGTGTGAACCCGCCGCCAGCGTCGCGATGGTCAGAGAAGCTTGTCCGTTGCCGCTCAGCGGAGTCGTGCCTAAAGAAATGCCATCGTCGTAGAAGTTTACCGAGCCGGTGGGTGTTCCGCCCGGTCCGGCAACCGCCGCTGTGAGCGTGGCGGCTTGCAGGTAGCTGGAAGGATTAAGCGACGAGCCGACGCTTACTGTTGTCGCTCCCACCCCTACCGGCTGGCTTAGCACCGCGGAGCCGCTGGGCAGAAAATTGGTGTTCCCGGCGTATGCGGCGGTGATGCTGTGCGTGCCGGCAGAAAGCGAGGACGTCGCGATGCCGGCCTGGTTGCCGCTTACAGCGCTGCTGCCGATGGGCGTCGATCCGTCGTAGAAAGTGACGGTGCCGGTTACGGCTCCGCTGTACTGAGGCGCAATCGTTGCGGAAAAAGTTACGCTCTGTCCGAAAGTCGAAGCATTCGGTAAGGCAGTCAGCGCGGTGGCCGTGGTTGCCTGAGTAACCGCCTGATTCAGCAACGCCGAAGTGCTGCTGGGGAAACTCGAACTGCCATTGTAGGTGACCGTGAGGGAGTGCGAACCGACGGTTAGCGAAGATATGTTCAGCGCCGCTGCACCATTAATGAGGTTTTGCGTACCGAGCGCGGCATTCCCGTCGTAGAAGGTGACCGTGCCGGTCGGGAAGCCCTGCTTAGATTTGACCGTGGCCGTCAACGTGATGGATTGGCCGAAGCCCGAGGGATTGACCGAAGAAGCCAGCGCGGTCACGGACGTGGTTTGCAGGAAGCCCGTGGTGTTCAGCAATATTGATACGTTGTTGTTAGCGTAGGCGGCTACCGCCAGGTCGGGCTTGCCGTCGCCGTTGAAGTCCCCCACTGCGACCGAAGGCGTGTATGCGCCCGCGCCAAAGTTCACCGCCGTCTGGAAGGTGCCGTCGCCATTGCCCAGCAACACGCTCACGTTGCCACTAAAGAAGTTCGCTACGGCCAGGTCGGGCTTGCCGTCACCGTTGAAGTCCGCCATTGTAATCGAGTTGGGCCGAGCGCCCACAACGTAGCTGGTCTCATACTGGAAAGTGCCGTCGCCATTGCCCAGGAGCAAGGCCACGCTGCCGTTCTCGCCGCCAGGGGCAAAGTTTGCCACCGCCAGGTCAGGCTTGCCGTCGCCGTTTAAGTCTCCCACCGTAACCGAATAGGAACTTCCTACGTTGTAGTTCGCCGGCGGCTGGAAGGTGCCGTCGCCATTGCCCAGAAGCACGGTCACGTAGCCATCGGCCACCACCAGGTCAAGCTTGCCGTCGCCATTGAAATCCCCCACCGCAACCGACTGGGGATATAGACCTTGACCCAAGCTGTAGGTTAGAGGCGACTGGAAGGTCCCGTCGCCGTTGCCCAGCAGCACATCCACGCTGTTGTTACTGAAGTTGGCCAGCGCCAGGTCGGGCTTGCCGTCGCCGTTAAAATCTCCCACCGCGACTGAGTAGGAACCTGCGGCCGGATCGTAGTTCACCGCCGCCTGGAAGGTGCCGTCGCCATTGCCTAGGAGCACGCTCACGCCGCCGCTCTGGTTTGCGACTGCCAGGTCGGGCTTGCCGTCCCCGTTGAAATCCCCCACCGCAACGAAAGCGGAAGTTCCCGTGCCATAGCTCACCGCCGCTTGGAAGGTGCCGTTGCCGTTGCCGAGGAGCACGCTCACGCTGCCGCCCCAGTTTGCCACCGCCAGGTCGGGCTTGCCGTCGCCGTTGAAATCCCCCACCGTGACCCAGTAGGGGGCATTACCTGCGCCGTAGCTTGGGGCCGCCCGCATGGTGCCGTCACCATTGCCCAACAACACCGACGCGCTGCCCCCGTTTCCCATCCCGTTGTTCGCCACTACCAGGTCGAGCTTGTTGTCGCCGTTGAAGTCCCCCACCGCCACCCCGTAGGGAGCTTCGCCGACGTCGTAGCTGATCGCCGTCTGGAAGGTGCCATCGCCATTGCCCAGAAGCACGCTCACGGTGCTGCTGTTCTGGTTAGCCACCGCCAGATCGAGCTTGCCGTCGCCGTTGAGGTCGCCCACCGCGACCCCGTAGGAACCATAGCCCGCGAAGTAGTTCACCGCTCCCTGGAAGGTTCCATCGCCGTTGCCCAACAGCACGTACACACCGCTGCCTCCGAAACCAGATGCCACGGCCAGGTCAGGCTTGCCATCCCCGTTGAAGTCCCCTACTGCAACCGAAGTAGCGCCGGCATAGCCGGTACCGTAGCCCACCGCCGTCTGGAAAGTGCCGTTGCCGTTGCCCAGCAGCACGCTCACGCCGCCGCCACCGTCGGCCACCGCCAGGTCGAGTTTGCCATCACCATTGAAGTCTCCTACTGCAACCCCGTAGGGATACGAGCCGGCGCCGTAGCTCACCGCCGTCTGAAAAGTACCGTCGCCGTTGCCCAACAGTACGCTTACGTTGCCGTTGCCGCCGTTTGCCACGGCCAGGTCGGGTTTGCCATCGCCGTTAAAATCTCCCACCGCAACCGCGTAGGGATATTGGCCCGTGCCATAGCCCACGGCCGCCTGGAAGGTGCCATCGCCATTGCCCAACAGCACGTACACGCGGTAGTTCTCCGCGTCTGTCACCGCCAGGTCGAGTTTGCCGTCACCATTGAAGTCCCCTACCGCGACCGAGTAGGCGTATTGGCCTGCGCCATAGCCCACCGCCGCCTGGAAGGTGCCGTCGCTATTGCCCAACAGCACGCTCACGCTGTTCCCGGTTGTCACCGCCAAGTCGAGATTGCCGTCACCGTTAAAGTCTCCCACCGCAACTGCGTTGGCTTCCCAGCCGCCGACAAGGTAACTGCCTTCTGCAAGAAATGACACCGGCGGCGGAGATTGCGCGAAGGCGGTGTTCAAACAAACGATCAGGAGACCAACGACAATGCTGATAAAGCGGATGCGCATATGGTGTATTCCTTTTCTGAAAGATGCAAAGGCAAATGTTTCTTCTCGAATTAGCAGATTCCTGCCCCGAACTGATTTAGCCGCTCGTGATTACCATCGCCGGTGTCCGTAGCACGAGCGCGAGGGCAAGTTGCCGGAGAGCTTGCAGGCATTTCTAGAGCGTGACGGTTTCTCCAAACCTCGATAAGTTAGTAGCGAACTGGATTCCGCCAACGAGCCGCGGACAACTTGCAATTCGCGAGAATCCACATCAAGGCAACGACCAAGTCATAGATCTCGTGGGGAGGTAGAGAGGGAGTGGAAACAAAGCGTCCTTGTACTATGCCACTGGTGGTGGTGTCCCGGAATAGCCTAAGAGTGCCTGCTTTGTGGCACGTGGGTGCGGTTTCTGATCGATTTCGCTTCGGCTGGGGTCAGCGCCCGTCACTCTCCCAGTAGAGAACTATAGAACTTTAAGATGTGTACAATTCTTTGAACGTAGAGATTCCGATTCCGTCGTCCCAGGAGATCCAATTGGACCGTAGCCGATGGTTTGTTCTGTTGTGTTCTTTTTTCTGGTGCTTCTTGTTTTTCATGCCCGCCTCGCAGGCGCAAATCGACGACGCCACCCGGAAACTTTCTCACGACATCTTCAAGCAACTAATCGAGATCAATTCTACCGATTCCGTGGGCAGCGTGACGGCAGCCTCCGAGGCTATGGCGCAGCGCTTTCGCGATGCGGGATTCGCCGAGGCCGACATTCAGATTCTTGGGCCCAATGATAAAGACCGCAAGAAGAATCTGGTGGTGCGGCTGCACGGGACGGGAAAGCATAAACCCCTCCTGCTGATCGGTCATCTTGACGTTGTCGAGGCCCACCGCGACGATTGGACCACAGATCCTTTCAGTTTTGTAGAGAAGGACGGCTTCTACTACGGCCGCGGCACGCAGGATATGAAGAGCGGCGACGCCATCATGGCGACCACGCTGATCCGCTTTAAGAAAGAGGGTTACACACCTGACCGCGACATCATTCTGGCGCTGACCGCCGATGAAGAGGGTGGCAAATCGAACGGCGTCGACTGGCTGCTCAAGAACCATCGCGACCTCATCGACGCCGAGATTGTTTTCAACCACGACGGTGGAGGCATCCTGAGCGACCACGGCAAGCCGGTGATGATGACGGTGGATGCCACGGAAAAGCTATATGCAGATTTTCAGCTCTCAGTGACTAATCCCGGAGGCCACAGCTCGCTGCCCCGGCCGGACAACGCCATCTACGCTCTGGGGGACGGGCTGGCGCGGTTGCAAAATTATCAGTTCCCCTTCGAACTGAACGAGGTGACGCGCGCTTACTACGAGCGCATGGCGGAAGTGGAAACGCCGGAGCGCGCCGCCGACATGAAAGCGATGCTGAGAACTCCGCCCGACGGCGACGCGGTGGCGCGGCTTTCGCACGATCCCATTGACAATTCCACCACCCACACGACCTGCGTTGCAACGCGGTTCAACGCCGGCCACGCCAACAACGCCTTGCCCCAGCGCGCCGAGGCCAATGTGAATTGCCGGATTGAACCCGGGCATTCCGCGGAAGAAGTCCGGCGGCAACTGATTAAAATACTTGCCGATGCGAAGATTACCGTGCGCTCCGTCGACAACTTCGGCAACATTTCCGACACCGCTCCCGACCGGAAGAGTCTTCCGCCTCCGCCGCTGCGCAGCGACGTGTTTGCACCGCTGGAGAAAATCACCTCTGAGATGTGGCCCGGCACGCCGGTGATTCCTGAAATGGCCACCGGCGCGTCCGACGGCGTCTACACCATGGGCGCGGGCATGCCCACCTACGGAATTGCAGGCATCGCCATTGACCGCGATGACATCCGTGCCCACGGCGGGGATGAGAGGCTTGGCGTTGCGTCCTACTACAAAGGTGTGGATTTCTATTACCGGTATCTGAAGGCGGTGACGTCAGAGTAGGCACCGCGCTTCAGCGCAGCTTGCCGACGCGCGGTTCAAGGAAAATACTAACCACCAAGTCTGAAAGCCAGAGGCTTGGGAGATCAGTTTTGCGGATTTCTTTGCTACTTTGCCCGCCGACGCCGGATCCGTGACCGGAATCACGAGCACGCATGGCCCAGGCGTGGTCTTCAAGAAATCGTCGCTCCGCTCGGCGCTTCGTCGTGAGTCGGGATGAACGTAACCAGTGCAGCTGGTCAGAAGAGGGGTCTAGCCCTGCGCTTTCGTTGACTAGTCCCGTGCCTCACTTCGCCTGATACACCGTCTTGCCCGCAACCATCGTCCACAGCACCTTCGCGTCGCGCATCTCGTCTGGAGAAATTGTCAAAACGTCGCGATCCAGCAGAACCAAATCCGCACGCTTGCCGGCGGCGATGGTTCCGATGGAATCAAGATTCATGGCCCGCGCCGAGTTCCGCGTGTAGGCATAGAACATCGCTTCGCGTGGCATCGCTTGCGACGGATCGAGCACTCCTTCCGGTCCTTTGCGCGTTTCCGCCTGGTAAATCGCCCAGAACACATTCGCGCTCGAAACCGGCCAATCGCTCGCCCCCGAAATGACTCCGCCGTTGTCCAGGATCGACCGCGCCGGATATTGCCACCGATAGATCTCGGGGTCCAGATAAGGCTTCACAATTTCAATCGTGTCTGGACTCGCATCCGCCCAAAAAAGCTGCAACGCGCTCACCACGCCCAGTTCCCGGAACCGCGGAAAATCCTCCGGCTGCACGAACTGTTCATGCGTGAGCGTATGCGGCAACCCGCTGTCGCCATTCGCCTTTCGAGCCGCCGCGATGCCATCGAGCGACTCCTTCACCGCACCGTCGCCAATCGCATGCACGTGGATGATCAGTCCTTGTTTGTCCGCCGCCACACACAACTCGGCAAATTTTGTGGGATCAAACAGCAGATCGCCATTGCGTCCTGTGTTCTTGTACGGCTCACTGAGATGCGCAGTTTGTGACGGATACTCCACCACGCCGTCCGCGAAGACCTTGATTCCGGTCACGTGCAGATTCGGTACATTTTTGTAGGCCTCGCGCGTCCTCTGCACTGCGGCGAGTTCGGCCACGGGATCCTTTGCGAACACCTGCGGAAATGCCACCACCTGCGAAGTTAGCTCGCCCCGGTCGGCCAGCAACTTGTAAGCCCTCAACACATAATCAGTGGCCAGCGGATCAAGCCACGCCGTGATGCCAAGGCTGTAGTTATATTGCAGAGCGGCGCGCCCTGCGGCCAGCAACTCGTCGGGGGTGCGCTGCGGCAGCAACGGCTCGATTTTCTCCGTGCCGGCGTCGACCAGGAAGCCGTTCGGCTGCATGTCTTTGTCCACGCCGTAGTAACTCCGCTCCCCGGCGGAAAGTTTCTTAAGGAAATCAACCGTAATGCCCGCACGCTGCAACAGAGCGCGATTCGCCCATGCCGTGTGCCCATCCATTCCGCGCAAAAGAACGCTTTGCTTCTCGTAAGCTCTCGTGCTGAACTCGGCATTGAGCACGTCGCAGTGCGACCAGAACTCCAGCGGCAATCCAAGAATCTCAAGAATGTCCCCGCGCATGCCCTTGCCCGTCTTCTTCGCGTCTTGGACAAAGAGCGGAAGCTCATTGAGAGAAGTCACTTTCTCGCTAGCGTCGGCAGAAATCAGGCCGAGTCCGCCGTCGATCGAGTGGCTGTGCGAATCGATGAATCCGGGGAAAAGACTCTTGCCTTCCAGATCAATATGCTCCGCATCGGCGGACGCGGACTTCACCACCTCAGGAAGGCTGCCAACCGCAACGATTTTCTCACCGCGAATTACAACCGCCTCCGCATAAGGGCTCTGCGGGTCGCCGGTGAAGATCTTGCCACGAAAGAAAATCCGCTCAGTGGGTGCGCCCTGAGCCCAAAGCAAGGAATCCGTCAAGGTAAGAAACAAAGGCGCGAGCGAGAAAATCAGCAAGTAGCGCTGTGAAAAGCCTCTCACCGATAACCCCCTCCGAAGCAGCGTTGCACAAGATTCAGCGAACAGGCACACAACTATACACAACTTTCCCCGAACTTCTCCTGTTCAAACAGCGAACTCTTCAGCTCGTTAATCCTCCGGCGACGCCGGGAACTAGGAGCCGATTGAGCCTGCTGCTCGTACGGGGTATCCGGATTTTCAGCCCTGGCTCGCATACCCCATGCCTGCCAGGATGCCTCGCATATACGCAAAGCTGGCGATAACGCCCGGCATTGGATCGTCAGGATGAACCTCATACTCCAGATCGACGAAGCCCTTGTACCTCGTCGCGATCAGGGCTTCAAACATCTCCCGCACCGGCATGATGCCATCTCCCACCACGACCTGGCTCTCTTTGTTCTGGAAGCTCGTGAGGTCTTTCATGTGCAGGTTAAACAGCCGCGGCCCTGCTTCGTGAATCGCCTGAACCAAATCCGTGCCGGCACGAGCCGCATGCCCGACGTCAATGCAGCACCCGATGCGCGGGTCCATACCCTTTACCGCCTTCAACACATCCAACGGCGAAGGCCACAACTTATCCTCCGGCCCGTGATTGTGGATCGCAATGCGAATGTCGTACTCCTTTACGAACTTCTCAATTCGCGGCAGAGTCTCCGCTGCGGGATCGCCCGCGACAATGACGCCAATGCCGGCTCGCTTGCAGTATTCGAACTTGGTCCGGATGTCCGCATCCTCATCTTTCGCGAAATAGATGGCTCCGGCAGCGTGAAGTTTGACGCCCGCCGCGGCATAGTCCGCCAGCGCCGCCGCTTCCTCCTGCGCATCCATCGGGAGATGATCTTTGACGTCCTTCGCATTCAACGCGAATACATTGAGCTGCTTCATGAAGCCGATCAATTGCGCGCGAGTGAAGTTACGGAAGGTGTAGCTGGCCAACCCCAGACGAATCGGCGAGACTTTGTCAGCCGATGGACGTCCCTGCGCGAGCGCAAAGACCTCGCTGGGAGCGGCGGCGGCGGCCGCTGCTGCAACCAATGCGGCAGAGCGAACGAAATCGCGACGGGAGAAGCTGTTCTGCATGAGGGGCAAATCGTTAGACATGCGGCGCCCAGCCCTTCTCGTACTCGCGTCCCCACATCTTCATCGCTTCCGGGTCGTCCTGGATGCGCCCGTCCTTCGTGTCGAGATGCAGTTCCCGGCTGACTTCCCACGCGATGTTCGAAAGTTGCAGCATCGTCACGGCCACGTTGCCGACCGAGACCGGAGCGTTGAGCTTCTCGCCTTTGCGGATTCCGGCGATGAAGTTCGCGAAGTGAGCATCGGTCATAGAATCGCGGCCGATCAGGTCCGAAGATGAGGCGCCACCGCCAGCCCGGAATTCGCTGGTCTTACTCCCTTTGAGGTCGTATATCTCGTAACCACCGCGATCCACCAGCACCGTGCCGGTTGTTCCCATGATCGTCGAACCGCGATCACGGCCATAAAACTTCATTCCCTGGCAGCTCTTGCCTTCCCACGAAATCATCTGGTCGTCGTATTCGAAGCTGGTCAGCAACGTGTCATAAAATTGCCAGTCGTCCTTGAACTGGTACCTGCCTCCTGACGAAGTGACCCGCTTGGGATAGTCGACGCCCAGCGCCCAGCGGCAAACATCGACCTCGTGCGTGCCATTGTTGAGACTCTCGCCCGTGCCATAAATTCTGAACCAGTGCCAGTTATACGGATGCACATTGTCCTTATAGGGACGCCGCGGCGCGGGGCCCTGCCACAGATCCCAATCAAGCTGCGGCGGCACGGGCGCTTCTTTGCCCGTGCCAATCGACTTCCTCACATTGCTGTACCAGGCTTTCGCGAAGTACGGCCTGCCGATAATGCCTGCGTGAATCTTTTCGACGATCTCTATGGTGTACGGTGAAGAGCGCTGCTGCGTGCCCATCTGCACCAGCTTTCGATACTTCTGCTGCGCCTGTACCAGCATCTCTCCCTCAGCAGGATTGTGGCTGCATGGCTTCTCTACATACACGTGCTTGCCCGCCTGCAGCCCGGCGATGGCCATCGGCGTATGCCAATGGTCGGGAGTGGCAATCGTGATGGCGTCCACATCCTTCTGCTCGAGAATCCTGCGAAAGTCCTGGTCCGCCGCAGGAGCTTCGCCCATCTCGCGCTGCACACTGCCGGCGAACTTCTTGAGAATATCGCTGTCCACATCGCAGACATGCGAGATGCGCGCCGCGCCCTTGTTCGCCTTGAGCGACGACAGATGAGCGTAGCCGCGCCCATTCAAACCGATAACCGCAAAGTTGAGGCGATCGTTGGACCCGAGGATCTGGCCATAGCTCTTTGCCGTAGTTCCCACGGCCAGCCCCGCCGCGCCCACTGCAAGTGCATCGAGAAACTCACGTCTTGTAACCATCATGATTCCTCACCCTGGATTAGAGATAGACAGAGCCAATCTGGGACCTATCGAAAGAAAATCGCGCGGAGAGTTTGACGTCTGCGAATCCACGCTTGCGCAACAGCTCCAGCGTGCGTCTCCGAACTTCGAACGAATCGCCTCGCTCGGCTTCGACCGATCATTTCCCCGCGCCGGCCGGCTGATTTCAGCCGTTAGTTGGGCGGCAGCGCTTTCAATAGGCGCGCCGTCTGCCAGAGCTCGTATAGGTAGCCGTCGGGGCCGCGAAAGTAAGCCCAGGCTTCTGATTCGTTGCCGTCGACGTCTGTTACGAACTCAACACCCCGTGACTCCATCTCCTTCTTGGCCGCGCGCACATCCTCAACCTGAAAGGCCAGAACCGGGCACGCGTGAAGCTGATAATAATGACTCTCCGAACCGAAGACCTCGAACAGTTGCCCCGAAGGCACCTCAAACTGGACCAACCCCTTACCCTCGTGAACGAGGGAAAGGCCCAGGACGTCGGCAAAGAAACGCGCGGCTGATTTCAGGTCGGCAGTTCGCACGCCCGCCCATGTGTACCCGAGCACTCGCATTGCAATCTCCCCTCCCTCTGCTGCAGTCAGCGCCTCTCCCGATAGGTCCGTCCATGTTATTTGTGCAGTTCCTGTTTTACCGATTCCCTTTGGCAAGAGGCTATCGCTGCTTGGTCGCCAGCTGACACGATAGCTCGAATCAACAGGAGATTCCAGCCTTCGCCAGCGCCTTCTTAAGACCGTCCATGCTAATCCGCGTAGACGCTTCGGGCGTGCCCGCGCCGCGCCAGTGGGTTTCGAGGCTCAGCCCGTAGTGGAAGCCGTCGCGCTGCAAAGCCTGGAGTTGCCCAACCCAATCTACAATGCCGGCTCCCACCGGAGCCCAATCGTATTTGTCTTTTTTATCTTTATCGTCCGGCTTGCGCACCACGTCCTTGCAGTGACAGTGCCCGAGGCGGTCTTTCGGAAGCAGTTGATAGCCGGCGGAATAGGGCGCGCTTCCGATGGCCGCAGCATTGCCGGGATCCCAGTTCAGCATGAAGTTCCGGTTCGGAATCGCCTTCAGCACGGCAGCCGACTCTTCGCCCGTTGCCGTGTTGCAAGACATCTCGTTCTCCAGCAGAAGGATCATGTTGTCTTTGGCGCAGCGCTCCGCAGCCTGCTGCAGTTTGGCATTGATGGCTTCCCGGTACGGCTTCTGATCCTCCAGCCTCCAGTAGTCGAAGCAGCGAATCCTGTCCGTATTGAAAGCCTTTGCCAGAGAGATGCACCGTTCGAGCAGCTTATCCTGCGCGCTTGCGTCGAAATCGGCATGGAACTGATTGCGCGTTTCACTCTGAGATGACCGCGGAGCCCTAGGCCAGTCTGTCTTGAAAAGGGGGGTTGCAATATCCGTAACTCGCAGTTTGTGTTCGTCGAGGATCTTCCGCGCATCCTCAACTTCTTTCCCGTCGAGTGCGGTCACGTTCTTGTCCCACATCGAGCGCAGCTCAATCCAATGCAGCCCGAAATCGCCGGACACGATCTGACATGCCTTCTCGAAATCCTGCGTGATCTCGTCATTGATCACCGCCAGCCGGAACGGGCATGTGCCTGCGCCCATTTCCGCCGTCAACTGTGCCGCCAGTGAGGATGCTCCGGCTTTCCTGACCAGCGGCGGTATCACCGCCTCAACTCCCGCCAGTCCTAAGCTTGCCAGACCCAAGCTCGCGAGCACCCTGCGTCGTGTGTACCCCATGCGCCCTACCTCCTGTTAGCCAGCGATTCGCCAATAACTTCCATCATCTGCCTTTGTAGCTCCGCCGTCATCCCGCAAGCCAGTAGAGCGTTCCATTGTTGCGACTAGCCCGTCATCGGCCCGTAGGTGTGAATGCATGGCCGGTTGGCAGACCCTAGTGGTCCGTATAAAATCCGGTTAAGTGGCTATTGCCACTGAGAATTTTCTCGCCCAATATTATTGCCATGTCTCGAGACAGCTCACCGCAATTTTCAGTGTGCGCGATTTTATTCTGCGGCCTCTTATTCCCGCAAACTGCGCCTACCGCCGAAGGACGGGGTCTGCAAGTCGAAAGCAGAACCACGGCTGCTGAGACATCGAGCGCAAATGCTCGTCCCATTCTCGTTGAACTGTTCACCTCTGAAGGCTGTTCCAGCTGTCCTCCCGCAGACGCCCTCCTCGAAAGGATGGACAGTTCCCAGCCCGTCGCTGGTGCGCAACTGATCGTCCTCAGTGAACACGTGGATTATTGGGATCATGACGGCTGGAAAGATCCGAACTCCTCGCCTGCACTGACCGAACGCCAGATGGCATATGTCCGCGCTCTTGGACTAAAGACCGCGTACACTCCCCAAATCATCGTGGATGGAACCAGTGAAATGCGCGCTAACGATCCGCTCCAGGTCAAACTCTTTCAGGAAGCTGCCGCCACGCCTAAGGTTCCTGTCCGCATCGGCGACGTGAGCGTCGATGCCGGGAATCCAAGCGTTCTTCGAACGCGCATTGAAGCTGACGGCAATTCCGGCAAACACAACGCCGACGTCTACGTAGCGGTCGCTCTCGATCACGTGGAGTCGCAAGTCTTGCATGGCGAAAACGGCGGCCGGCGCCTGACACACGTCGCTGTTGTGCTTCAGCTCACAAAGATAGGAAAGCTAGCGAAGGGAACGAGCTTTGGCGAAGCCGTTCAGTTGAAACTTAAACCCGGTACCGATCCAAAGAATGTTCGGATCGTTGCCTTTGTGCAAGAGTCTGGGCCCGGCAGATTACTTGGAGCAGCTTTACGGAAGCCAGCAAGCTAAGCAGTCGCGCGTTTCGCGATGCCAGGCATCCTTACGCGATCGGACGCTCGATATGGAAAAGATCGTCCAACGAAGCTGGCTCTTATTCGGCATCGCAATAACGGCCTTCGGGGTCGAGAATCTGATCTGCGCTCGCCTGGGGCTGGCAGTCCGCGGCGTCCCTTGGTTTCCAGGAAACCCATTCTTGGCAGCTGGGGACAATGTTTGCAGTCTGGTTCTTGATCCTCCATTCCCCTAGAGTCGTGAGCGCATTTCGGTCCCATGATCCGAACGCTCCGGCTGAGTGGTCCAGCGCGTTTATTGCGTTGGGCATTTGCGGTGGATCCTGGATTTGCCCCTGGCATGCTCAGCAGAGGCGCCGTCAATAATGTTGAGCGCTATAGGCTGCAGAACTTGGGCTGCCGCAATTTGAATTGGTCTTCTGACCACTTGTATTCATATAGGCTTATCCCCTTACGGTGAGTAGGTTACGGAGCTCGCGAACGGCGCGGGGAATGTCCGCTACCGCAGTACTGCCAAAACCCAGGATGAAGCCAGGGCGCGACACCTCACCCACATAGCAGGGAGAGAGGGGCCATATCCAAAGGTTCTGGCGCGCGGCTCGCGCGGCAATTTCCAGATCGCGACTCCCGTTCGGCAGTGTCACAGCCAGATGCATACCGGCCTCGCTCCCGAGCACCTCCACCATGGATCCGAGTTCTTTGCCGATGCTGTCCACCAGCGCACTCCTTCGGTCGCGGTAGAGAATCCGCATCCTGCGAATGTGGCGCGCAAAATACCCTTCACGAATAAAGTCCGCGAGCACTTCCTGATAGAAGCTTGGCGGGCCAAGATCCATAGCCCAGCGGATGGCTAGAAAACGGTCGACGAGGTCCGATGGAATGACAACATAGCCGAGGCGCAAAGAAGGAAATAAGACTTTGCTGAAGGTCCCGATGTAAATCACGCGACCGTTGGCGTCGAGCCCCTGCAAAGACGCGATCGGCAAGCTCTCGTACCGATACTCGCTATCATAGTCATCCTCGATGATCCAGGATCCCGTGCTTTGCGCCCAATCCAGCAATTGCAGGCGGCGCGAGGCACTCATGGTCACGCCGAGCGGAAACTGATGAGAGGGCGTAACCAACGCAGCCCGCGCCTTGCGGCATCGCTTGATGCCAGCGGCAACATCCAGACCTTCCATGTCAACCGGAACGGGAACGAGATGACAGCCAGCTAGAGAGAGGACATATCGTGCCAGGCGGTATCCCGGCTCTTCTACCCACACTCGACTCCCAGGGTCGAGGAGCACGCGAGCCGAAATCTCGAGCGCCTGCTGAGAACCGCTGACGATCATCACTTGCTCCGCTTCGCAGTGCAGCGATCGCGCGGTTCTCAGATACGTGGCGATGGTTTCGCGGAAAGCCCTGGAGCCTAGCTGGTTGCCGTAGTGAAATGACTTGGCGTCCATATGTCGGCAACGGCGCGCGACCAGGTTCGACCAGACGTGAAGTGGAAATTCATCAAAAGCCACTTGCCCCACGCCGAATGCTCCCCAGCCCAGCAACCATGGAGAACCTTCAAGACTGGGGAGGATGGAAGATCGGCGCGCGACCGGCCGAGGTCCGGAGCGGGTTGCCGCGAGTCGCGCACCGGTTACTCCGCTCGGCGTGAGTTGGTCTGGAAGGAAACTGGAAATGACAGTTCCCGCACCGACGCGACTCTCGAAGTAACCTTCCGCCAGGAGCTGGGCGTACGCATTCAAAACGGGGAATCGCGAAACACCAAGTTCGGACGCAAGCACTCGGGTTGACGGAATTCGCTGCCCTGGGCGCAGGCTGCCGTCGACAATTGCGGTGCGATATGCGTCGTAGATTTGTCTGTGCAGAGCCTTCGGGGCTTTCCGGTCGATCATGATCGTTGGGAGAATCCCAAAGGCTACTCTCTTCATTGCGGCGGATCATAATGGTTATGTCCAAATCCAGTCAAGTGGGTATTGCCTCCGACCATTTTCCGGGTCACTGTAGATATAGCGATTTTCGCGGCTCTCGTCGCGAGCGGGGCGCACGCATGCTCGCAACGGTGGCCGGAGGATAGCGAAACCGGCCGAAGTATTGATTGAAAAGACCTCACCATGAATCTCTTAGCGCACTCCGGGTTTCCGCCAATAGCAGGAGAACAAACGGCGAGATTGATGCGCGCTTTCCCAAGGTTGCAGGCGCTTGCAAAGCGACAGTCTCTCAGGGTTGCTATCAAGGTGAAGGGAAGGATTCTCTTTATCAATCTTGGCGACGTGGTCGCAGTCCAGGCTGAGGGCAACTGCGTGTTGCTGCAGCGGGACTCGAGTTCCTATCTGCTGCGTGAGTCAATTTCGGTGGTGGCAGAAAAGCTCGAGCCATACGGATTCATTCGCATCCACCGCTCTGTGCTGGTGAACACCTCGTTTGTGGAAGAGATCAGGCCGTACTCGACGGGTGAATATGGTCTCCGGGTGAAAGGCGGAAAGGAATACACGGCTACCCGCACTTATAAGAAGAATCTCAAATCCCTCGCGGAATTCTGGATCGGTGCCGGCGCGTTCTTTCTCGACTGACAGCGGTTATCGCGGCATGAAATGGGGATTGCGACGAAGCACTGACCAGGGAGACGATTTCCTAGGGACCGAGTTTCGTGCCAGAGGTCAGGAATCACCGATCATAAGAGCTGAAATCATACTCAGCTTCGTGCGGAAAGAGGGATCAGGTCAAATACGTGCCTAGTGTCTTGCAGGAACGGTTTATGGGTGCTCGGTATCGAATTCAGGAACGGACTGAAAGTCTCGCTCTGGGGCTTCAAATCGAGCGACGAGCGTCGCGAGAGGGCCGAATAACGTTCATGCTCCTATTGACACTCAAACTCGCTCGGCCGAGGCGCCGGCCAATCGCAATGACTTCGGTAACTGGTTTAGCGTTACGGACTTGCCGTAATATGTGCTTCGATGCCGCACGGAATTCAACGCTGTCCTCGAACCAAGATGGTGTTGCCCCTGCGCGTGTGGACGCACGAGCGCGACGGCGAAACTCTGCCCACGCAATGGGCTCACACCGTCGAAATCAGTCACCTCGGCTGCCGTCTGGGCGGGTTGCGCACTGAACTTTCTCCCGGCCAGACCATCACCTTGCAACGGGGACAGCACAAAGCTTCTTTTCGTGTCATCTGGAGCAAGCAACTGGCAGCCAATGAAAATCAGGCTGGAATCGAAGCCGTGGATTACGGGAAGGATATTTGGGCCGTGGAACTCCCGCCATCTCCTTTTGCTCCCAAAGACCCAGAGTCAACCTGGGCTCAGCGCCCGGCCCGCAAATCAATTCCCGTTGCAGGTAATCCGCGAATGCAATGGGGCTTCGGCTTGCTGCTGCTGGGCTTGGCCCTCGGGATATCTCTTTATTACTTAATGTTCTACGCCTCCGGCCGCCTGGCGATTCAGTCGCCAGCGCCTGCCGTACCCACCGCGCAGGACCTCGCTCGCCTTGCGCCCAAGCCACATCTCGTGCCGCTTTCGCTCACAAAAACCTGGGACTCTTCCGCGCCGCGTTTGCAGGTAGCCGAAGCCCCAACCGGACACATCGTCTATCCCGTGGCCCCAGATAGCGGCATTGGCGGCAAAGTTCGACTGCAAATCGTCATCGCGGCCGACGGCCTGGTCAAGCAAATTCACGCGCTCAGCGGCAAACAGCCCCTCGCTGAAGCGGCGGCGCAAGCCGTGCGCCTCTGGCACTACAGTTCATTCCCGGGAAGCGATCCTATCGAGCGGGAGACGAGCGTCACCGTCAGCTTTCTCGGTTCCGACGCTGTATTTCTGCAGTTCCCTTCATCGGATGCGCAGGTCAGCACTGAAGCGGGCAAACCGGAATAGAAGGTGCAAAGAAGTTGGGTTCCCGGCAGCGAAGACTGCTTAACGGAGTTGCCAACGAAATTCCCGGATCAGTTACCAGCGACGGCTAAGTTGTTGAAAACTCTGGTGAGCGCGGCAGGATTCGAACCTGCGACCCATGCCTTAAAAGGGCATTGCTCTACCAACTGAGCTACGCGCCCACATTTCATTTCAGTGTAACATCCCGCATTGAGCGCGGATTTTGCAGTTTGCGCCGGAGATCCGTCCGTTCGAAAGGAACTGTCGCATCGATCCGCCGGTCTCCAGAGCGGCCGCGGCATTCTGCTTTGTCGTTTTCGCGTGCGACGCCGGCACGTAACATGATCAGCTTTCTGCATCGCAGGTAGCCACGCGAAGGCGCGCCTCTGATTACCTCGCCGGATAGTACTTTGTTTTCTGCGTTCGAGAGTTGAACACGTCAAAGCTTCCGTCCGGCCGCGCACTGATTTCCAGATAGTTTCCCGCGTCCGGTCCCTCCGGATTTGCAATGAATTCCGGAGCGACGTTGTGGGTCGCGCCACCCTCCTCGGAAAAATGCAATTGCCAAAGGTTCTCAAGTCCGGGTGACTTTTCGATAATGTCCAGTACGGAAGGAGTTCCTCCCTTCTTGGCCCCGTTATCCATAATCGCTACGCGGGGCGCGATTCCATACACGAGCGCGGGACTGCTGCTCTGGTACCAGCCATGGTGCGAGACGATGTAAATGTCGATCTTCCCGAGCTTGTTGCGCGGGCACATCAATTCCATTTCCTTGTCGCGGGTGAGATCGCCCAGGTCGAGGATCCTCAGCTTGCCAAACGTAATGAGCGTTCCAACCGAGCGAACATTTTCCGTCTGATCTGCCGGAAACTGCTCGGCGCTTTTGCAGTTCGCGTTTTCCTCTCCTCCGTCCGCCACCGGACTCCCAATCACCGCGCCATCGGCACTCACCACTTCGGCATGAATTCCCGCGATTGGCAGGATGTCTCCCGGTTTGGCGGTAATGCGTTTGTACTTTCCTGTACCCAGCAACTGCTGGTAGGCCTGCCAGCCTTGCACCGTCGGTGCGTCCGTACTCTCGCGGTTCTCGCCGTGATCGATGAATGTTCCCACCGGAATGCGTGCTGCAAGTTGCGGAACTCCACCCACGTGATCGGTATGAAAATGCGTGATAATCACGTAGTCAATTTTGCTGATTCCGGCGTTCTTCGCCAGCGCAACAATGCGGTCCGCATCTCGGCCTTCATTGCCGGGCCAACCCGTGTCAATCAGCAGCGATTGCTTCGCTGGTGTCACAAACAGCGTCGCCTGTCCACCTTCGACATCTGCAAAGTAAATATGTAAGGGTTTTCCTGGCTGAGGCGAGGGCGCGGCCCACGCTGAGACAATAAGGCAGAGACCCAGGAAACCGCCGAACATCGCTGTGAGGATGCCGAATCTCCGGCGAGTCAGTCGCGCCTCAATTCGCCGATGTGGCTTCGCAAAAGCAGTCGTAGGCATGCTCAATGCTCCTAGGCTATAGCCGCTAGAATCTAACCGCATGGATGGAAGACGTTCGCAACTTCTCCGCTGCGTGAAAAGCGCTCACCAGCGCTTGTGCCTGGTAAATGCCGATCATAGACCGACACGAGAATTTCTGCCATGTTCGTCTGACTCACTTCCCCTCTGGTAGCGCGAAGCTGGGCGCCGTGTGCGGGCGGGAACGCAAGGCCTCCGAAATGATCCTTTTGTTTCGTTCCAATTCGTCACCCACCAACTCCAAGCGCGGCGGACGCACCCGCGCGTTGCCCATCCCCACCTCAGCCTGCACCAACTTGATAAGCTGAACGAAATTCGGCACCGTGTCCATGCGCAGCAAGGGCAAGAACCAGCGATAGACTTGAAACGCTTTGTCGCGCTCCCCGTTCGCGCCGCAATTGAACAAATCGACGGACTCGCGCGGCAGCGCATTGGCCAGGCCGGCAATCCATCCGGTCGCTCCTACGCCGATGGCCTCGAGCGCGGCATCATCCACGCCAACGGAAATCTCAAGGCGGCTGCCAAGCAGCGCGCGAATCGCAGATACACGTCTCACATCTGCGCTCGATTCTTTGACCGCCTCAAAGTTCTCATGCTCGGCCGCGAGTTCGCAAATTTGTTCGGGGATAAAGTCCGTTCCATAAGCAACAGGATTGTTGTAGAGCGTGCAGGAGAGTGGCGTAGCCTCGAATACCGCGGCGACGTGGGTTTTCATTTCCCGCCAGTTGCCGCGATAAACATACGGCGGCAACACCATCAAACCGTCGCATCCCAACTCCGCTGCCGCCTTTGCCAGCGCCGCCGCTTCGGACGTGGCAAGCGCAGAGATGGAAGCGACGACCGGTCCACGTCCGCCAACCGCGCTCACACAGCTGCGGAGAACCTCCAACTTCTCATTCCACGATAACGTCGCACCTTCGCCCAGTGAACCGAGCGCAACGATTCCCGAGCAACCGTTGTCCAGCAACCACCGGCAATGACTCTTCATGAACCCGTGATCAACACTGCAATCCTCGGCGAAACAGGTTGTGATTGCTGGCATCACGCCCTTCCACTTCATCGGCGCTCTCCTGTGACTTCATGTTGCCGGCTTTCTTTGGCCGCACGCGAGGGCCAGTACGGTTCGACCTGGATTTCCGGCTTCGCACCTGAAATCTGGTCGGCCAAAATGCGAGCTGTACCCAGCGAAGTTGTAATTCCCAACCCTTCATGTCCCGTAGCCAAGAAAATAGACTTGTCCCCCGGCCACCGCCCAATCAACGGAAGTTTGTCGGGCGTGGCGGCACGGAATCCCGTCCACGCGCGCACCGTCGTCAGGTCGGCCAGACCGGGCATGTAGTCGTTCGCGCGTTGCAACATGCGCGCGAGAATGGCGTTGTCCACTTCCTTGTGTTCCGCTCCGTACTGCCGGGAGGACCCGATAATAATCTGGCCGGTCCGGCGAGGCTGCACATTGAAGGCCACCGAATCGCTGTTCAGAGTGTGCGCGCTCTTCAGATAGCCAAGTTCCACCAACTGATGCCGCACGAATCCGGGATAGCGATCGGTGATCACCAGATGGCCCTTGCGCTTCTTGATCCCAAGTTCCGGCATGAGATCCGTTCCCCAGGCGCCAGCCGCATTCACAATGATTTCTGCCGATATCTCCGCGCCATCGGCCATCCGGACTCGCCCATCGCCAATCTGTTCAACCGAGCATCCAAGGAGCAGCGTTGCTCCCTGCTTCTGCGCGCGTTGCATCAGGAAGCGAGCGGCACAGAACGGATCCAGCACGCAATCTTCAGAGACAAGCAGGCCGCCCGCCATTCCCTTTCGCAGGTTGGGTTCCAGGCGCTGTAACGCTTGCGCGTCGAGCACCTCCGTTGGAACTCCGCGCTCACCGTAGAAATCATGCTTGCGCTTTACTTCTGCCATTTCCTCTTCGTCCACGGCTATCCAAATCGTGCCGCATTTCTCAAACTCCACATCTTCGGGTAATTCGGGACTCAACTCCTTCCACAGCCGCTGCGAATAGCGTGTAAGGGAAAATTGCGCTTCCGAGTCGTCCATTACAACGATGTGACCCATGGCGGCGGCGGTTGCGCCACCTCCAACCACATCCTGGTCGACGATCGCGACGCGCCTGCCTCGCCGCGAGAACTCATCGGCACAAGCTGCGCCAATGATTCCCGCCCCAACGATGACCACTTCATAGGCCGCATCTTTCATGAACGAATCCCCATGCACAGCGGATCGCGAGGATCAAGCACCAGTTCAGCCTCGGCGTTCACGAATGCGGATCCTTTGATGCTCGGATACACCTTGCCATCGCGCACGCTAATGCTGCCTTCGAAAACGCTTCCAACAATACTTTCCTGCCTCCAGATTTGCCCTTCGCGAAGCTTGCCGTCTGCATGCAGACAAGCCAGCTTGGCGCTCGTACCGGTGCCGCAAGGGGAACGGTCATAGGCTTTGCCGGGACATAGCACAAAGTTCTTACTGTCGACTCCCGGCAACTGCGACGGGCCAAACAGCTCAACGTGGTCGATCTCTTTGCCGTCGGCGCCAGCCACACCATGCTCGCGCAACGCTTGCCGGATCGCCCAAGTGAAGCTGGTCAATTCCGCAACGTTCTTGAGCGCCAGTTCCATCTTGTGGTCATGCACCAGGAAGAACCAATTCCCACCCCAGGCAACATCGCCGTGGATCTGTCCGTAACCCGGCACCTGAGCCGCCACATTTGCGGCGCTGCGATAACTCGCGACATTGGTGACGGTAACTTCGCCGTTTTCATGCAGAACCGCGCTCACCACGCCCACCGGCGTCTCGATCCGGTGTTCGCCGGGCGAGATACGCTTCAGATACGCCAGGGTCGCAATCAGACCGATGGTGCCGTGGCCGCACATTCCAAGATAGCCAACGTTGTTGAAGAAAATTACTCCGGCGGCGCAGCACGAATCCACAGGAGCGCACAACAGCCCGCCGACCATCACGTCGGATCCCCGCGGCTCGTTGACCACTGCCGACCGAAAGCTGTCGTTGTCGCTACGAAAGCGTGCGAGCCGATCTGCGAGAGAACCATCCCCAAGGTCGGGACCACCTTTCACGACCAGACGCGTAGGCTCTCCGCCGGTGTGAGAGTCAATCACCGAGACTCGACGGCTTTCGTTATCGGGCATTTTCGTTTGCGGTGATCTCGCAAGCTATTTAAGCCTGCGATAACGGCGGATCAGGTTGCTGGTGGAGCTATCGTGGCTGAGCTCTGGATCGGTCGGGCTTTCAATTTCTCCGATGATGCGCTGGGCCAGCACCTTGCCGAGTTCAACACCCCACTGATCGAACGAGTCAACCTGCCAGACGGCGCCTTGTGTAAAAACGGAGTGCTCATAGAGCGCAACCAGCTTGCCCAATGTCTCAGGTGTTAACTGTTCAGCAAGAATCGTGTTGGAAGGGCGATTGCCCTCGAACACGCGATGCGGAACCAGCCAATCCGGCGTTCCCTCAGCCTTCACTTGCTCCGGCGTCTTGCCGAAGGCCAGCGCTTCGGTCTGGGCGAACACATTGGCAAGAAGCATGTCGTGATGGCGCCCCAGCGGATTGAGCGGCTTCTCGAAGCCAATAAAGTCGCACGGGATGAGCCTGGTCCCCTGATGAATTAATTGGTAGAAGGAATGTTGTCCGTTGGTTCCTGGCTCGCCCCAGTAGATCGGTCCAGTATCGTAGCCGACTTCTCTGCCGTCCAGTCTCACATGTTTGCCGTTGCTCTCCATCGTCAACTGCTGCAGGTAAGCCGGAAAGCGCTTCAAGTACTGCTCGTAGGGCAACACGGCGACAGTCTGCGCGCCGAAAAAGTCGTTATACCAGATCGCCAGCAGTCCCAGCAGCACCGGCAGATTGCGTTCGAACGGCGCCGTGCGGAAGTGCTCATCCATCTGATGGAAGCCTTCGAGCAAGGCGCGGAATTTTTCTGGACCAATGGCCAACATGGTCGAAAGGCCGATGGCCGAGTCCATCGAATACCGTCCGCCAACCCAATCCCAGAACTCGAACATATTGGCGGTATCGATGCCGAACTTCGTCACCTCTGCCGCGTTGGTCGAAACGGCCACAAAATGCTTGGCGATCGAGGTTTCATCGCCGCCCAGACCCGCAAGCGCCCAGTCGCGAGCGGTGTGCGCGTTCGTCATCGTCTCCAGCGTGGTGAAAGTTTTCGAGGAGACGATGAACAGCGTCTCCGAGGCATCTAGATCGCGGACGGCTTCCGCAAAATCGGTGCCGTCGACGTTGGAAACAAAACGAAACGTCATTGAGCGCTCGCTGTAGTGCTTGAGCGCTTCGTAAGCCATCACCGGTCCCAGATCGGAGCCTCCGATGCCGATGTTGACGACGTTGCGAATGCGTTTGCCAGTGTGCCCTTTCCACTCGCCGCTGCGGACCCGGTCGCAGAACGCCGCCATCTTGTCCAGCACTGCATGCACCGCTGGAACCACATCCTCGCCGTCTACCACAATGGATTCAGTCTTCGGTGCGCGCAGGGCAACGTGCAGAACAGCGCGCTTCTCCGTAATGTTTATCTTCTCTCCCCGAAACATCGCATCGATGCGCGCGCGCAGTCCCGACTCTTCCGCGAGCTGAAGGAGAAGCTTCAGAGTTTCGTCAGTGATCCGGTTCTTCGAATAGTCCAAAAAGATGCCGGCAGCTTCGGCCGCAAAGCGATCCCCACGCTGAGGATCATCGGCAAACAACTGGCGGAGATGAGTATCGCGTATCTGCTTGTAATGCGCTCCGAGAGCCTTCCATGCCGGTCGCCGGGTAAGCGGCTTCACTTTCACTGCCATCTTCAAACTCCTATGCGTTTCTTCTGAGTTTCTTCATTATAGAGATTCACGGCGTCGCCGCCGGACCTCTCGTTGCCCTTCAGTCCAGCTTGAAGATTCGCTCCATTGGAAGCCATTTTTCGCCCGGCTTTGCCTGGGGCAGCGGTCTTTGGAAACGCCACATCAACTCTTCCCACTCCCGGACTTTCGGATTTTCCTGATCGGCTTGTGTTTTTCCCTCCCACGAGAAACTGTCGCTTACTTCCAGGATCATAAACATGCGCGTCCCCAGCAGGTATATCTCCGCGTCTTCAATTCCGGACTCCCGCAGACTCGCAATGATCTCGGGCCAGACCTTCTCGTGATAGCGCCGATACTCGGCGATCAATTGTGGGTCGTCCTTTAGATCCAGGGTCAAACAGTAGCGTCTTCTCATTCGGTTTCACTCGAAGTGGCGTTTAGCTCAGTGCGCGATCCAGGTGAACATATCCGCCATCCACAAACAGATGTTGGCCCGTAATGTGCCCGGCCGCTTTCGAAGACAGCAGGAATACACTCAGGGCCGCGATCTCGTCTGACGTAGTCATTCGATTGCCGAGTGGAATCCTGGAGACTATCGCGGTCAACTTCTCCGTAGGATTCGAGAAGGACTCAAGCCACTGCTGGTAAAGCGGCGTCATGACCTCGGCTGGCACAACGGCGTTGACGCGAATTCCATACGGCAGCAACTCCACAGCCCATTCTCGCGTCAAGGCCAGAATCGCACCTTTCGCGGAGGCGTAGCCCGAAGTGCCGCCTTGCCCAGTGACAGCCACCTTCGAAGCGATGTTCAACACCGCGCCCCGTGAGCGCTCCAGGTGCGGAAGCGCATAATGCGCCATATTGTAGTAGTGCAGCAAGTTTTGCTGTAGAGAGCCGACGTATTCCTCAGGTGTACCCCGCTCCAATCCGACCCGGTCGTTCACCCCGGCATTGTTCACCAGCGCATCCAATCGTCCGCACTCCTTCGCGGTGCATTCGACAGCGTTTGCGCAAGAATCGACTGAGGTGAGATCCGCGCGGACAAGCGAGCAGCGAGATCCTCCACCGCGAAGTTCGGCGACCAGCTTTTCTCCAGCTTCCGCATCGCGGTCGACGATGACGGGCATTCCGCCCTCCTGGCCAACGGCACGGGCGATTGCCGCTCCAATGCCCTTCGCGCCGCCGGTGATGAGTACGACTTTATCCCGAAGTTCGAGATCCATGATGAGGAGCCTTCAATTGATAGAACTCCATCGCATTCAAACCAAAAATCCTAGCCTGTTTCTCCGGAGAGAGCATACTGGTGTGGCTGAAAATCAGATTCTTCACGTCTCGATAGCTGCCCGCCAACAGACAGACCGGCCAGTCGGATCCAAACATAAGCCGATCCGGACCGAATGCCTCAATCGCAACGTCCAGGTAGGGCTTGAAGTCCTCAGCCCGCCAGTCGCCCCAGCGCGCTTCCGTGACCAAACCTGAGAGCTTGCAATAAACGTTGGGATGCCGGGCAAGCTCTGACAGCAACTCTGCCCACGGCGTAAGTTCAGCGCTGCGAATGGGGGGCTTGGCCATGTGGTCGAGCACGAACCGCTGCTTGGGATACTTGGCCACCAACTCAATCGCAGCAGGAAGCTGTCGCGGGTAAATCAGAATGTCGCAGGCAAAATCGAATTCTGCCAGCAGTCCCACACCGCGAACAAAATCGTCTCGCAACAGGAAGCGGTCGTCCGGCTCGGATTGCACAATGTGGCGAAAGCCACGCAGCTTTTCAAATTGCGAGAAATAGCGGAGTCGATCGGGAAGCTGAGATGCACATAGGTCAACCCATCCCACGACGCCCATAATCTCAGCATGGAGGCTGGCTAACTCTAACAGAACCAATGTTTCGTCTTCCGATTGATCGGCCTGCACGGCGATGCAGCCGTCGACGGCGTTCGCTCTTAGCTCCGGGATAAGGTCTCCAGGCAAGAAATCTTTCCTCAGCAGGGACATTTCATCTGTAATCCAAGCGTCTCTGTGCACGTTGTAGCGCCAGAAGTGTTGATGAGAATCGACGGTCATCGAACGGGGACGCCGGTCCTGTGCTGGGTGAGGCTCGCTTCTGCCGTTAGCGTCAGATCTCATCTTCCACACTCTGCCCCGGTCAACCTCGAAGGTTGAAAAAGCCGCCATCGATGGGGTAGTCGGTTCCCGTGATGAACGCAGCTTCATCGGAGCAAAGAAAGAGGGCGAGAGCTGCGACTTCGTCCGGTTCGGCCATCCTGCCAATGGGCTGAGCGTTGGATAGCTTCTCGAACATCTCCCGCTCACGCCCTGGATAATTCTCGGTGAGGTATCCGTCGACAAAAGGAGTGTGCACGCGAGCCGGCGAAATGCAATTACAGCGAATGTTATCCCGCAAGTAATCGCGGGCAACCGAATAGGTCATTGATACCACCGCGCCCTTGCTCATCGAATAAGCGAAGCGGTCGGCAAGTCCAGCGGAAGCCGCAATGGACGCCAGGTTCAGGATCGTCCCACCGCCGTTGCTTTTCATGTGCCCGATGCACGCATGCATGCAGTTGTAGAATCCCTTCACGTTGACCCGGAAGATTCTGTCAAAGTCGCTCTCGGTCGTATTCTCCAGCTTGCCGACATGTGCAATTCCGGCATTGTTCACAAGAATATGAACGTGCTGGCTCCGGAAAATATCCTCGAACAGCGATTGAACTTTCGCCTGGTCGGAGACATCGCAGATGCGAGCGCTCGCCGAGCCGCCTCGCTCGGCAATCTGCCCGGCGACGACCGCTGCGTTGCCATCCAGATCGAGAATCCAAACCGCAGCTCCGTTTGCGGCAAATCTCCGCGCGATAGCCGCGCCGATTCCGCTGCCGCCGCCGGTCACCACCGCCACTTTGCCGTCCAGGCGAAAGCCTCCACTCTCATTGCGCGCCGTCAGAGGGACACCCCGCGCTTCCAGGGAATAAAGTCGTCCTGACCCAGCAATTCGGCTTTGGTGTTAAGTTCTCCGCTAGCTATTCCGATCACGTACTCAAGAATCTCTTCGCCCATTTCCTCAACCGTCTTCTCGCCCGCGATGATGCTGCCGGTATCGACATCGATGATATCCGGCATCCGCTCAACCAGAGCGGAATTGGTGGAAATTTTCACCACTGGAGCAATCGGATTACCGGTAGGCGTTCCGAGGCCGGTGGTGAACAGCACTACGCTGGCTCCAGCCCCAACCTGTGCAGTGACGCACTCCACATCGTTTCCGGGAGTGCACTGCAAGTTCAGTCCGGCCCGCACCGAATACTCCGGATAATCAAGCGCATCGGTGACGGGCGAGCTTCCACCCTTGCGGGCCGCGCCTGCCGACTTCATGGCGTCTGTGATTAGACCGTCACGGATATTTCCCGGCGAAGGATTCATTTCGAAACCCGAGCGCACTGCCTTGGCCCGGGCCGCATAGTCCCGCATCAGGTGGATGAAACGCTCTCCCGTTTTCTTTGTCGCGCAACGGTTGATCAATTCCTGCTCGACTCCGCACAACTCCGGAAATTCAGAGAGAATCGTTCGCCCGCCCAGCGCCGCAACCAGGTCAGAAGTATGGCCGATGGAGGGGTTTGCGGAGATGCCGGAAAATCCGTCCGAACCTCCGCACTTCAACCCGATACAGAGCTGCGAAAGCGGCACAGGCTGACGCACCAAACCGTTCACCTCAACCAAACCCGAAAATGTGGCTCGGATAGCGTCCGACAGCATCTTGAACTCCGAACCGCTTTTTTGCTGCTCGAAAACGAAAAGCGGTTTCGCAAACGCCGGATTGCGCGCCTTGATCTCATCCCGAAGAATATCTACCTGTGCATGTTGGCAACCCAAGCTCAGGACGGTTGCACCCGCCACATTGGGATGATGAATATATCCCGCCAGCAGACCGCAAAGATTATTGGAGTCCTCGCGCGTGCCGCCACATCCGCCCTCGTGCAGCAGAAACTTAATTCCATCCACGTTGCCGAACAACCGCGAGCGCGCCGCGCGCCCTCCATGGGTGTCCGGCGAGTAGTTCTTGATCTCGCCAGCGCGGCCTTCGCGATAAAGTTGCGTGAGTTCCGCCACCTGTTGCCGGTACTTTGAGGGAGCGGCGAATCCCAGTTCTTCTTCAAAAGCTTGCTTGAGAGTGAGAAGGTTGCGGTTTTCACAAAAAACCAGAGGAACGACCAGCCAATAATTTCGCGTCCCCACCTGGCCGTCGGCCCGATGGAATCCGGAAAACATTCGATTGCGCCACCGCGACACATCGGGCGAGTTCCATTTATACTCGCGCCATTCCTGCTGAAAGCCGGCAGCAGCGTGGCTCATGTTTCGGCTGTTGAGAACTTCTCCCTTTTGAATCCGCTCCGTCGTCTTGCCGACGAGCACACCGTACATCACCACATTGCTGCCCGGCGGAAAATCTTCGACCGCGAACTTGTATTTAGCCGGGACGTCGGTGGCGAGCGTGTAGATTTGATCGGCAAAGCTGACCCGCTCACCTTTGCGCAGGTCCCGCAGCGCGATCAACGCGTTGTCTTTCGGATCCAGTTTCAGAACTTCGCGTGGCATGATGATGCCTTACCGTTGATGCCCGTATTCCTTCCATCCGCCAAAATCCCAGCTCAACTAATACAGCAAATATTTCTTCCTCACCAGCTCAAACTTCTCCAAGTCCTCCTGCCAGTCCTGCGCGATGCGCCGCGGATCCTGCGCCGCCATCAGCGCATCGTAGACCGCCTGATTCACCAGCAGCTCGGCCATGCGCTCCATCTTGAAATCTGCTGCATACAGCTTCTTCAGCGCCGCTGCCAGTTCAATTCCCAGCTCCGGCGCATCCAGCGCGTTCCGGTCCAGCAGAACAATATTCACGCCCTCACACTTCTGTCCCGAGTAAACGCTCGCCGCCGGTGTGAAACTCACCGGCACAAATCGCACACCCGCGATCCCTCGCCCATTCAAATACGCGGCCAGTTCCCGGCTCTTCATCCAGGGCGCTCCCACCAACTCAAACGGATTATCGGTCCCGCGCCCCACCGAAACATTCGTGCCTTCAATCAGCGCCACTCCGGGATACAACGCCGCCTCGGTCACACTCCGCAAATTCGGCGACGGATTCACCCATTCCAGCCCCGTCGAATCAAACCAGTCTCCACGCTGCCAGCCCTCCATCGGCACCACGGTCAGGCTGGCGTTGATATTTCGTTCCGCGTTAAACATCTTCGCCAACTCACCGATCGTCATCCCATGTCGCACCGGAACCGTCCAGTAATTCGTGAAACTCTCCCGCCCCGCATCCGACACCGGACCCTGCACAAACGATCCTGTGATGGGATTCGGCCGGTCCAGCACGATGACTTCGACACCGGCTTTCGCCGCCGCTTCCAGAAAATACCCCACCGTCGTTTCGTACGTATAGAACCGCACGCCCGCATCCTGAACGTCAATCACCACCGCATCCAGATTTTTCATCACGTCGAGCGACGGCCGCCGAGCCGCATCCGTCGCGCCATAGACGCTGTACACCGGAATTCCCGTGGCCTCATCCTTTGAATTGTTGACATTGGTCGTGTCCAACGTTCCCGTCACTCCGTGCTCCGGACTGAAGATCGCCTCCAGCGAAACCCCCGGCGCTTGCGCCAACACATCAATCGTCCGCCGGCCGTCCGCATCCACCCCTGTCTGATTGGTCAATATCCCAATTTTCTTCTTGCGCCCGTCGATGTGTAGCGCATCAAAACCATGCTCCTCCAGCACATCGATTCCAGTTTTCACGCTTCCATTGCGCGCGCTCAACCGCCGTGCCGCGCTCTGCGCCTCGTTATATCCAGTGATGCTCATCCACCTCAGCTTCTCTTTTTCATCCGTGGTTAGCGGCAGCGCTGCGCCTACCGCCGTCGCCACTTTCGACCGCAACGCAATCGCGTTTCCCCCTCGCGGATGCACCGCATTGGTCAGCAAAATGATGTAGGTTTGCGTCGCCGGGTCGATCCACATCGATGTTCCCGTAAACCCCGTGTGCCCATACCCTCCCACCGGCAACAAGTCTCCGCGATTCGATGAAAACTGGGAATCGATGTCCCAGCCAAAGCCGCGCAGCACCGGCGCTGACGGAGGCTGCTCCGGTTGCGTCATCTTCTCTACCGATGCCGGCGACAGGATCCCTCCGCCGCCATCTAGCAGAGCCTGCGCAAACTTCGCCAGATCGTCCGCAGTCGAAAACAGTCCCGCATGTCCCGCCACGCCGCCCATTCGCCGTGCTGTTGGGTCATGTACCACTCCACGCAGCATGTGCTGGTTTTCGTCATACTGCGTCGGCGCAATCTTTTCGATCCACCCGGCCCGCCACGTCACCGGAGGCACAAACCGTGTATGCGTCATCTTCAGCGGCGCAAAAATATGTTGAGCCGCGTATGCCTCAAGCGCCTCGCCCGAAACCCGCTCCACCAGCGCTCCCAGCACAATAAAATTGATGTCGCTATAGGAAAACTTTGATCCCGGCGGGTCTTCCACTGTTTCGGCGAACGCCATTCGATAAGCCGTTTCTTTTCCTTCCCACGGCGTCTTCACGTCGAAGTCCGGCTCCAAACCCGAATAGTGCGTCAACAACTGCCGCACCGTGATGTCTTCCTTTCCACTCTGCGCAAACTCGGGCAGATATTTCGCTACCGGATCATTCAGCCGCACCTTGCCCCGCTCCACCAACTGCATCACTGCGGTCGTCGTAACGACCACTTTGGTTAACGACGCCAGATCGAAAATCGTATCCAGCGTCATCGCCTCTCGGCGCGGCTCCAGCGCGCGGTTCCCATACGCCTTGCGGTAGACAACTCTGCCTTCGTGTCCCACGATCAAAACGGCTCCAGGAATGTTTCCGTCTTGAATGGCCTGATTGATGATGGGATCGAGCACCGTCAGCCGGACCGCAGGCACGGGATGCTTCATGTCTGCGTTTGCACGCACACAGATCAGCGCGAAGGCGGCCACCAGGCACACGCGCATTGCGGCGAATCGCGAATTTTGGTGTCTTGTAACGATCTCTTGACTCTACACAACTCCAGCGGAAGTGCTCAAGGAACTCAAGTAAGGGTGCCGTTTGTGCAATATTATGTGTATTCCTTGATGCGGTCGGAGCGGACACAGTGAACTCAACCATTCCAGGCAGCTCTCTACCATCGCCGCTCATTGCCTTCGATCATCAAGACCAGATCTTCTCCTCCGCCTTCTGCATTCTCGAGGCTGCCATCTCCGCGCGCGCCTTCCCCGCCGCATCCATCGCCGTCACGCAGCAGGGCCGATTGATCGCGCTCAGGGCTTTTGGCAACTTCACCTACGAACCAGATTCACCCCAGGTCGATATCTCCACTCTTTTCGACCTCGCTTCCGTCACAAAAGTCGTCGCGACTACAACCATGGCCATGATCCTCTACCACCGCGGCCTGCTCGATCTCGACGCTTCCGTCGCCGCGATCGTCCCGGAATTCACATCCGACGAAAGAAGAGATCTCCGCCGTCGCGAAGTCACGCTCCGGATGTTGCTGGCCCACTCCTCCGGCCTGCCCGCATACGAGAAGCTGTACTTGAAAGCCCGTACCCGCGACGAACTTCTCCACGCCGCTTTCACGACGCCTCTCATCGGCGATCCCGGCTCCCGCGCCGAATACAGCGACATCGGATTCATCATCCTGGGCGCGGCCCTTGCGCACCTCGCGGGCGAATCGCTCGATCACTTCTGCCAGCGCGAAATCTTCGGCCCGCTGGGCATGACCGGCTCGACGTTCAATCCGCCGATAGAAATCCGCGCGCAGATTCCTCCCACGGCAGATGATCAAGCCTTCCGGCGCCGCGTCATCCAAGGTGAGGTCCAGGACGAAAACGCCAGCATCATGGGCGGCGTCGCCGGGCATGCGGGTCTGTTCTCCACCGCTGAAGATGTCGCAAAATTCGCCCACGCCATGCTTAACGGCGGACGCCCCATCCTGCGCCCCGAAACCATCGCCTTCTTCACCCGCCGCGAATCAATGCCTGCAGGTACATCGCGGGCTCTCGGCTGGGACACGCCGTCTTCTCCCTCACAATCGGGAAAATATTTCGGCCCGACTTCGTTCGGCCACCTTGGCTATACCGGAACCTCTTTATGGATCGAGCCCACGCGCCAACTCTCAATAACCTTGCTAACCAACCGCACCTGGCCCGATTGCTCGAACCAAGCCATCAAACAAATCCGGCCAGGATTTCACGACGCAGTCATTGAAGCACTGCAGAGATAGCGCGATTCACAAAAGCACGCAGCGGGCCAGGTGGTTAGAATGAGCGGGGCTCTCGCTTTACTCTCAACCGACCGTCGAAAGGCTCACCGTTGAAACCAACCGGCAAGACCAAATCCGATTTCCGGCGCTTGCGTACCGAGCGGACTAACGCTGCCACATACGATCTCGACCAGAAATCGTCCGTTGAAATTGCACGCCTTATCAACGGTGAAGATTCGACGGTTGCCCTCGCCGTTCGCCGCGCGCTGCCGCAAATCGCGCGAGCCATCGACCTTGTTGCCGCGGGCCTGCGCAAAGGCGGACGTCTCATTTACGTCGGCGCCGGAACCAGCGGACGCATTGCCGCTCTCGACGCCTCCGAGTGCTCACCAACTTTTAATGTCGACGCGCGCACCGTGCAGTTCGTCATGGCCGGAGGCGAGAAAGCCCTGGCCAGCGCTTCCGAAGCCAGCGAAGATGACACGCAACTCGCCCGCAAGGAAATAGCGAAGCGAAAACCTGGCAAGCACGACGTTGTACTTGGCATTGCCTCCAGCGGAGGCACTCCGTTCACCGTTGCCGCTCTCGAATTCGCGCGGCATCGCGGCGCGAAAACCATCGCGCTCACCTGTAATCGCAACTCGCCGCTGGAGCGCGCCGCAGATTTCGCCATCGTCACCGAAGTCGGCGCAGAAGTGCTTGCTGGATCTTCGCGCATGAAGGCCGGCACTGCGCACAAAATGGTTTTGAATATAATCTCGACCGGAGCGATGGCTCGTCTGGGATACGTCTATGGAAATTTGATGGTCAATGTCGTGCCGAAAAACGAAAAGCTCACGCAGCGCGCCATCGCGATCCTTGAGCGCGCCACCGGAGCCGATCACGAAACCGCGCGCCGCACTCTCGAAGCCAGCGGCAATCGCACGCCGATAGCGCTGGTGATGCTCGCCGCTGGAGTCAGTCGAAGCCAGGCTGCGGCTGCGCTGAGGAAGTCTGCTGGCCATGTCCGCAAAGCCATCGCAATCGCGAAACCCGCTTAGCCGGACTACGCGAGCCTGTGGATTTCTGCCGCGAATATTCTGCTCGCGTTCCGCCGCGCTGACCGAATCTTCGACGCATTGCGCCATTCCGATTCGGGAAAACGGTGTATCCCCCCTCCCCATCATTTCACGATTAATCAGTAAACATGCGGGTTTGCGCGGTTGCGAATGCGCGCTAGGCGTGTTTGACCTTTGCTTCCAACAACATACGGGCAAAATCCTGACAACAAAGAACTTAGGCCCGATGTTGTCGCGGCTGATCTACCGCCTCCGCCTTGGGATGATGAACTAATTCGCTGCGGTGGACAAGGTTAGATGTCACATCTGACTGTGAATTCTGGGAGTCATCATGGCGCACTCCCGCTCCTTGCCACTTCTCGCAAAGAACGAAATGGGGCGCCCCGTTTTTCCAGTCTGCCCAGCTGCTCTCCTAGCAGCACAGATGCTCACTGCACAGTGACTTTGACTTTCGCCGTAGATCTCCCATAGGCGTTGGTTCCATACAGAGTGTAAGTCGTGGTTGCAGCGGGAGTGACAATCACCGAACTCCCTCGGACGGCTCCGACTTGCGGGGACACTACAAAGTAGGAGGCTCCGGTAACGGTCCAAGTCAAAGTCACGGGCTGTCCTGAGGAAACGGTCGCGGGATTCGCCGTGAAACTTGTGATCACCGGCGACGGGCCTGTGGGTACGTTGTTCGGCGTGTAGAGCGGACTGATCAGCACCACTTCGAAGGCCGAGGCCGGAACCTGTTTCAGAGTTCCGAGATCGTTGTTATTCCAACGGTTGTCGGGATCGCCGGTGATGTACATCGAGCTGCCGTTATCGGCCATGATCATGCCGTATTTCTTCAGCGCCGCAAGAACCACCTGCGCCTGCTTCGGGAATGAAGAAATGTCATACGAAGCTTGCAGCCTCATGCGCATTCCCATGGGCGCGGCATAAGGGTTGGTGGAGTTTCCTGCCCAATGCGAAGCTGGCGGCGTGAATGCCGTTTCACTGCTTTGCAGCGTGAAGCGCAGCGCGTGCTGGATCTGGCCGCTGGCGACTTCATCGTAGCGGGCCAGGCCCGCAAACACCGAGAGTCCCGCCGCATCGGCTGAAGTCCAGGTATAGGGGCGCTGCTCGTCGTTCAGCAGGTCCCACACCGCGCCAGAGCCCGCGTCCCAACTTCCATTCTTCTGCGGATACGAACTGTACAACTCATACAGCCAGCAATTGTCGCGGTCGAGGACCAGCACATGGCGGTCGCCGTCGCCAGGATTCGGATCGCCTTCGATGGGAGCGTTCTTCGGAACCGGCATGGGACCGGGGTCGCTCTCAGAACCGTAAGCGGTGTAGTCGATGGGAACGAAGGGCGAGCCGCTGACCACGATGTAAGGAATGCCGATACTTTGGCCCGCATACAGCCCCGAGCCAAAGTCCGGATGCAGCGGCGTGGAATCGCCAATGAAATTAATGATTGCGCTAGAGTTGGGGTCGACGGGTGCGCTGGAGATGTCCTGGTTCCAGGCATTGTCCGCCGGAAAGGGAATAAATCCGTTGAGACTCGCGTCTGGGCCAAGACTCATGCCGCTACAGGACTGGCTTTGTGCCGGAAGAACCGCCGAAAGAGACAGAAATAAAGACAAGCAAACGACAAGCCGCGTAATCAGAAATTGGATGCGTCGCACGGCAACACCTCAGAAGGGAAATTCGTTGAGGTCAGGCTAGCACGGGGTTAATCCAGCAAGAAACGTGTTTCACTCCATCCCCCACCCAATGGGACATATGCCAGCGTGCCCGATTTCTCGCGCGTTCTTTGCGCGGGTCAGGCTCACCTCCGCTCACCGAGGAATATGCTGGACCGGCGCTCTCGCTCTGGCATATACTATTGTATATGCCAAAGGAATATTCCTCTCATAACGGGTCAAACATGCAACGCAAAGCGAAAATCTTCATGAATAATCGCAGCCAGGCGGTACGCTTGCCCAAGGACTTTCAGTTCAACACGCAAGAAGTATTCATCCGCAAAGAAGGCAGCGATGTAGTCTTATCACCCCGTCCGTCAGATTGGTCTTCCTATCTCGCCGAGGGCCCGGTCGCTTCGGCATCTTTCATGGAGGGTATCGAGGATCTGCCGGCGCAGGAGCGCGAGCCCTGATGCCGCGCTACATGCTGGACACCGACACCTGCTCCTACATCATGCGGCGTTCGCACGATGCGGTTCTGAAGAGGCTCGCCAAGGTTCCAGTCAGCGACGTCTGCATTTCCGTTATCACCAAGTCGGAACTTTTGTTTGGGGTGGAAGTGTCTCCAAAACGACGGCAGGATGAAGCGGCGCTCGCCGCTTTTCTGCGCTACGTCGAGGTGCTGGATTTTCCCGATACAGCATCTTCGCACTATGCCAAAATTCGTGCGGACCTGAAAGCGCGAGGCGCGATGATCGGCGCCAACGATCTGTTGATAGCCGCCCACACCCGCAGCCTGGGCCTGACCCTGATCACCAACAATACCCGCGAGTTCGGCCGAGTCCGCAATTTGGCCATCGAGAATTGGACGGTTACCGGCTAAAGCTCATAATCCCTTCGACAGGCGTCATCCTGAGCGAAGTTGTCAGCACCACCCACGTCCTCTCCTCGGGCATCGCCGGTACCATGGCCGCCAAAACACTCCGGATCCGGTAGTCCACTGTATGCAACCTGGCGCTTGCGTGGGTGCTGGCTTTGCCTGCAGCGATGGTGCTTTCCGGATCGTTTATTCTGGCTCTTCCGCAAGACGTTCTAGACGTTTCCGAGCTAATGACAGACAACAACGTCATTGGAAACAATGTGTTAGGTGATTTTCATTTCGCGCTCTTCGGGCCGGGGAGCAGAAGTAAGTTGACGAAAACCCCTTGTAGGAGTTACGCTATTCTTATGAGGAAGTGGCCTGACTAAATCCGTAGCGGTTCAGAAGCTTTGCTAGGGTTCCGGCTTTCCGGAGCGCTTCCAGTTCATCGTCTCCGTTCGCTCGCTGCAAATGAATTTCTAGTGTGCTCGGTCCGCTTTTCTTTGCGGTTTCAAAGCATCCTTCTAAGCAAACCTCGGCTTCCTTCAGGAGTTCACCCGCTTTCCCTTTGAGGCCGGGTGTTTCGCTGCGAACCGAATAAAAGCAGGACAGATTGAACCACGCGGTGGCTACATCGTCATCGTCGGCCTCACCGGATTTTACTCGCGTCGCGATAAACCCGCGCAGCACAGCCACGGCCGAGTCCCATTCTCCTGTCTCGTAGTACAGATTTGCCAGGACGATATGCAGCGCACGATTGCCGGGAAACAGCGCGGAAGACTCGCCCAGTTTCTTGATAAATTCCTTTGCCTGGTTGACGTCGTATGCCTCATTCCTCTTTTTCTTCGCGACAATCGAGTCGTACTCGTCCCGCGCCTTGATGATCTCGTAAGTGGCGTCAGGTCCCGTTTCCGCCTTTCGATCCGCTGCGACGGCGATGTCCTTTGTCTCCTGCAGACCTTTCGAGTCCAGCCTGCGAAACAACTCCAGCAGATCCAGACAAGCCCATAGAAAACCAAACAAGAAACCATCCACCGCGAAATAAATGCAAATTCCCAGAGCGAAGGCCGAATTCACGGCGAGAGCGTGTGCATCGGGAGGCGGCGCGCCCGTACTGTTGGCCGCCAGTCCATTGGCCACATATCCCGCCAAATCCTGAAGCTTGCCGGGAATCTTATTGAGTTGGGTCAGCCCCACCCCGACAATCATCTTGGTCAGCCAGTCCGAGACTTCTTCCAGGCTGGTACTGCGCCGGTAGTCATCCTTGCGCCGGTCCTGCGTCTTCGCCGCGTCCGTCCCAGCCGCGTCGTGTTCACTCGATCCCGAGGTTTGCGGCTGCACACCTTCCCGCGTATGGGGCAGGCCAAAAATAAAACCCAACAGCGCCCCAGTCAGCCATGCCGCTCCGGCCGCGATCAATCCGACGCTCGCCGTTGACGCCACTCGTTGCAGCACCCAGTGCTGATACTGTACGGAGTACAGCACGATCACGCCCATGCCGAACGCCGCCACCCACACCAAGCGGATCAGCCACTTCGCGCTTTCCAAGCTCCGATCATCCGGCTGATCCCGGCTGAGATTGATGGTGAGCAGCACGATTCCTGCGATGATCAATGCAACGCCCAGGATCGACGCCACCTGGGATAGCTTCCAATCGTGAAACTGGATGGCATACGTAAGCACCGCGCCCACAAAAACCATGCCGATGCCAAAGTTCCAGCGCCACACCGACTGAGCCTGCCTTTCCGCGGGATTCTGGCCCTGCTGAACGTCCGGAGACAACTGCTCACCTCCCTGGAATTCGCTCGGATCTTCGGCAAGACTTGCCCATAATACGGCGGATGCCGAATTCTCGGATTCTCCGCCTAAATTGGAGCGTCAGTCAAGTATGGCCCCACTGATGGTAGTGGACCTGCTTGGCCGTGCCCTCCCGATTACCTGCCCCGCCGCGATTCGCCGCTAGAATAGGCAGTTACGCAGGTCTCGTCACTCAATGGATAAATTCGTCATCCGCGGCGGCGCGCCGTTGCTTGGCACTGTCCGCATCAGCGGCGCGAAGAATGCCGCGCTGCCCTGCATGGCCGCTGCTCTGCTTACCGAAGATCCCGTCATTCTCGAAAACATTCCGCAGGTACGCGACATTGAAACCACGCGCAAGCTGCTCGCCGCCATGGGCGCCGAAGTCGAACTCGGCTACGGACGCGCCCAGCACCGCACCACCATCCACTGCAAAAACCTTGCCAGCCCCGAAGCCAGCTACGAGTTGGTCAAGACCATGCGCGCCTCCACGCTCGTGCTCGGGCCGCTCATCGCCCGCTGCGGACGCGCCCGCGTCTCGCTCCCCGGAGGCTGCGCCATCGGCAGCCGTCCCATCGATCTCCATATCAAAGGCCTCGAAAGCCTCGGCGCGAAGATCGTGCAAGATCACGGCTATGTTGAAGCTACGGCCGATCGCCTGAAAGGTGCGGAGATCGTCTTCGATAAAATCACCGTCACTGGCACCGAAGACCTGCTCATGGCCGCGACGCTCGCCGAAGGCGAGACCCTGCTGCAAAATTGCGCCCGCGAGCCTGAAGTTGCCGACCTCGCCGCTTTGCTCAACAAGATGGGAGCGCGCATCGAAGGCGCCGGCACTGCCACCATCCGCGTGAAAGGCGTCAGCAAGCTGAAAGGCGCCAAACACCGCATTATCCCCGACCGCATCGAAGCGGGAACGTTCATCATCGCCGGCGCCATGACGTCGGGCGACCTCAATGTCACCGGATGCGAGCCCTCGCATCTTGGCGCGCTGCTCAGCAAGTTGCACGAAGTCGGAGTCAAGACCAAACACTCTGCCGATTCCGTCCGCGTCATGGGCGACCATCCTCTCGCCGCCGCCGACATCATTACCGAAGAGTATCCTGGCTTTCCTACCGATGTGCAGGCGCAGTTCATGGCGCTGGCTACGCAAGCCGAGGGTACGTCGGTCATCACGGAAAATATTTTCGAGAACCGTTTCATGCACGCGCAGGAATTGCTGCGCATGGGCGCCAACATCAAGCTGGAAGGCCGCCGCGCCGTTATCCGTGGCAAGAGTCCGCTCAGCGCCGCCGCCGTGCTGGCCAGCGATCTGCGGGCATCGGCCTCGCTCGTGCTCGCTGCGCTTGTCGCCGACGGTGAAACCATTATCGATCGCGTTTACCACATCGACCGTGGCTACGAAAACATCGAAGAAAAATTGCGCGGCGTGGGGGCGGAAATCAAGCGCATCGGCGAAATATTTCCCCGCCGTCGCGGCGCAAATGGATAGGCTGCGTCGGCACTCTGCAGAATGCGGTGGAAATGGTTGGACGGCGATTTTCACTGGCGCGTGAATCGTTCAATCAACTCCCTATGCTGCGGATATCGTGCCGCCAGATTCTCCCGCCTCGCTAATTCGAAATCGTCAAAATCAAAACCGGGAGCCACCGTGCAGCCGACAAGCGCAAACGACTTCCCGTCAGCTACCCGCGCTGCGAACCGGCAGCCCGCTTTCACCACCGCTTGCAGCACCTCGCCGGCCTCGGCATCGCGGCCCAAACGAATCTGCGAATAACTTCCGTTCTCGTCAATGACGTGCACCAGCAGCGGCGAGCCATCGTAAAAATGCCACATCTCATCCGAGCGCAGACGATGAAAGGCAGAAAAATCCTCGCCTTCCAGCAGAAAGTAAATGGCAGTGGCCGCCGCCCGGGGTCCGGTGAAGCCAGCGGGAAGCGCGGCCTGGGCCAACTCCAAGTCCGCGCGATAAGTCTGCCGATAGCAACCGCCCTCGGGATGCGGGCCGAGTTTCAGGGTCTCGATCCAGTATTTGGCGTTCTTGTATTTGGCGTTGTCCACCGCTTCGAGTTCGTGCCTGGGTTTCTGGCTTCGGATTCCGAATTTCCGATTTCCGAATTTCCGACTCCAAGGCGCAAAGCGACTCTATCATTTTGATTCCTAAAGTTTGCGAAGTGAAGACATTTCCGAAATTCCTGCTGTTCAGACGGTGGCGCCCGCCATACAATTGGGCCAACGCCTCTTCCCCCAGACAAAGAGGACTATGCGACCTGCACATCCGGTATTGCTTTCTGTTGCGGCTGCGTGGATATGGCTTGGCTGTTTCCTCGTCCCGAATGCCGCCGGTCAGAGTTGCGTGGCCGTCACTACCTATCACAACGACAATTCCCGGACCGCGCAGAATCTCTCGGAAACGCTGCTCACTCCGGCCAATGTGGGCAGCATGACGCTGCTGTTTTCGACTTCGCCCGCATTTGACGGTTGGGCGGTGGCGCAGCCGCTCTATCTGCCGCAGACGCCGATCAACGGCAGCGTGCACAACGTAGTGTATGTGGCCACGCTCAACAACAGTGTCTATGCCTTCGACGCCGACTCCGGAATTCTGTACTGGCACAACGTCTACGGCGAGGCCGATAGTCCTCCATTTCAATCCAGCGGCGGCTGCTCCGATTCCGGCTTCGCCAACAATCCCAGCCACGGCGCCGGAATCATTGGAACTCCGGTAATCGATATGTCGTTCTCGCCGCCCGCCATGTATTTCATAACTAAAGAGGCCGACAACAACGGCGGCGTCATCACCCACGCGCTGAAGCTGCACGCGGTGGACACATCGAGCGGCAACGAACTCGCGACCGCCGCGACGCTTCAGGGATCGGTGGTGAACAACTCGGGCGCAACGATCCCGTTCGCGGCGCAATTCCAGATGGCACGGCCGGCGCTGCTGCTGAACAATGGAATCATTTATATCGGCATGGGATCGGTGGGATGCAGGGAAGTACCCAATTACGGGTGGGTAATGTCGTACACCTACACCAGCGCCAACGGATTTACGCAGCAGGCGGTATTCAACACCTCACCGGACCTGGCGAACTCGAGCGGAGGATCTCCATACGCGAATGGCGGCATTTGGCAGTCCGGTGGAGGCCTCACCGCCGATGCCAGCGGCAATATTTATTTCGAAACCGCCGACGCGAATAACATTTACAACAATTCCAGCGGCTGGGAGGGCAAAGATTTCGGCGACAGCATTGTGAAGCTCACCTCCGGCCTGGGCGCGCCCACATCGGCGGCCAGTTTCTTTACGCCGTCGAACGACCGCTCGCTTTATAACAACGACTTGGATCTGGGCTCCACGGGACCGGTGCTTTTGCCGGACCAGCCTGGCCTGCATCCGCATATTCTGGTCGGCTACGGGAAGGCTGAAGAAATCTACGTGGTTGACCGCGATAACATGGGCGGCTACAACGGTCCGAATCGAGCCAATAAGATCGTGCAGGACATTCGCGATCCGACCACGGAAAAATGCTCTACCGGCAGCGTTCACTTTACCCAGTGCTACAACCAGGGAGGAACTTGCGGCTGGAACGCACCTGCCTACTGGAATAACAATCTTTACTTCCCGTCGAAGGGACCGCTGCTGGCTTACACCTGGACCCCCGGCGGCACAATGCCGTTGTCGATTTGCCCCACCGTGGAACCTCACTTTGCCAGCGGCGGCTATGTTGCCATGGGCAGCCCTTCGGTGTCGGCCAACGGAACCAGCGACGGCATCCTTTGGGACGTTACGTGGCCATCGACAAAAGCCGGCACGCTGAGAGCCTTTGATGCGACCAACATTGCCAGCCAGCTATTTCAAGGCTCCGTGGGGGGCGTCGGAGGATACGTAACCCCAACCATCAGCGCGGGAACGGTTTACGTGGCGACCCGCTCGTATCTGTACGCTTATGGAATCAAGGGGTCGTCCGGGTGCCAGTCCACGACGAAGGGCACGGCACAAGTTGCCCCGTTGTGGAATTCGCATGGAAATAAAGTTTCCGCCGACCTCCGGTGATGTGGAACGCTTGCGTTTGCATGAGCTTGAAAACGGGTAGCCCCCTCCCCCCCCTTTTTTGCATAATCTCTAGAATCATCGAGTTAGCGCGAAATTCTCCGCAAATCCGAAGGTCTAAAGAACTTAGGTATCAAACTCTTTGAAACAAAGGAGTTAGGCCACGATTTTTGCGCGTGCTGCTCGCGCTACCTGTACTGCCTTTGCTGGGGCAATGATGAATGAATCGGAAATGGAGCGCAAGGTCAGATGTCACATTAGGGCTGTGGATATTCGGTGGCGGATGGTGCGAGAGGAACTGCGACGAAAATCTTAGGTCCTTTGCGGTTTGGAATTGCCCACCCTTTGCAAAGGACGCAAAGGGTTGGCCACCCGCCTGTGGAAATGTTTGGAGCGGTCGGGTTCTGAGTGGAGTGTGTCATTGCCCCGAAGAATCGCACTTCCGCGAAGAACAGAGCTCTGCCGCAGCAGCTAGATATTGTGTCCAGTCCTTGGCAATACCGCTCTGGGCGTCGGCGAGGCTCATTTTGCCTTCGCGCACCATCCAGCCCAGATAATACTCTACTCTATCTTTTTTCCTGAAGTACAGATTCTCGGCGGAGACGCCGACGGGTCCGCATTGCGGCCAAATGTTGTCCAGGGTGTCGGCTCCACCGAGGGACAGCGGGACAAGATGGTCGAGTTCACAAGTTTGGTTCTCGCCGAAATTTTTCACAGGGTGGACGATTTGATACCAGTCGTAGACCATCGCTTTTTGTCGTACTGACGCGCCTTCGTCTCGTATGCACCCTGCCCGGAACGCCGGATCTTTCAGCGCGCCGGCCGTCAGGGTCGGGTTGATGGCTCCGGGCTCCGTTTGCTTACCACTGACGAAAACCGACGAATCTTCGAGTCAGCTCTGGAGCGGGTGCGGCGGAGTTTCAGGCTTCAGGTTTACGGGTATGTGGTCATGCCGGAGCATGTGCATCTGCTGCTCAGCGAACCGCAGCGGGACAGTTACAGCGGTGGAAGTGCCCCACTCAAGCCAAAGGACGCCTTGAATGGGCCACCCGTCTGCGAAACAGAACACGATACGCTGGCCGATGCGCTGAAGTCGTTGAAGCAGGGAGTGTCGCGGCGTTTGATTGCCGACGCGGAGCATTTCTGGCAAAAGAGGTACTACGATTTCAATATTCGGAAATTATCCGCGGTTTGTGGAAAAGCTGCGCTACATTCATCGCAATCCGGTGAAGGCTGGGTTGTGCGAGCGTCCGGAGGATTGGGAGTGGAGCAGTTTTCGCCACTACGCAACTGGCTGTGAGGGACGGGTTGAGATCGAGTCGGAATGGACGACGCGAAAACGCGAACGAGCGGCGGGGAAATTGTGTCAGGCGGTGGAACTGCCCCTCTCAAGCCAAAAGACGGCTTGAATGGGCAACCCGTCGGTTTTTCTGTTTACATCCCAGGCCAAAATCAACGGCGGCTCGGTGGCTTGACTCATGTGAGCCTTATAGCTCAGAAGTTCATTTCCCAGCCGATTACCTTAGAATCGGAAATATGCGCAGACGTTAAACAGAGTCGTAGGCTCCGCTGCTGGCAACTACTAAATCGAGTTCTGGAAGGACTGTGGCAATGCGCGAAAAGGTTCCACTTTTGACTGTGCTTCTTGCTGCCTGCTGCCTTCCCGCCGCGGTGGTCTCACAGACGATGCCCAACGGCGCCGCTATCGACGGCGAAGTGAGCAAGATCATGACCCAGACTGGCGCGAAGGGCCTAGGGGTTGCGGTCATCGATCACGGCAAGGTCGATTATGTCCACGCCTACGGCATCCGTAACGCCACTGGGGATCCGCTGACCGCGGACACCGTCATGTACGGCGCGTCGCTTACCAAAACGGTGTTTGCATACACGGTGATGCAACTGGTCGATCAGGGCAAGCTCAACCTCGACACACCGCTCAGGGACGATCTCGACAAGCCGCTGCCGAGCTATGGCCCCGATCCGGTTTTCCCAGACAAGTACGGGCCATATAAGGATCTAGCGGACGATCCACGCTGGGAAAAGATCACTCCGCGCATGTGCCTGACCCATTCGACCGGCTTCAGCAACTTCTGGTTCATCGAACCCGACCAAAAGCTGCACATCCATTTCGAACCCGGCACGCGCTTCAGCTATTCGGGCGAAGGATTCATCCTGCTGCAATTCGTCATTGAGCACGGCCGCAAGGCGCAGGGGTTGGGGCTCGATGTCGGCGATCTGACCAAGGCCAATTTCGATCGGCTGGGCATGGCCCGCACCAGCCTGGTGTGGCATAACGGTCTCGACTCCAATGTCGCCGATGGCTGGAACGATCAGGGCCAGCCGCAGCCACATGACAAGCGCAACAAGGTGCGTGTGGCGGGCTCAATGAATACCACGATTTCAGACCTGTCAAAGTTTGCCGCGGCCCTGGTGCGTGGCGATGGCCTGAGTGCGGCCTCACGCGCCGAGATGACGAAGCCCGGCCTACACATTACCGTGGCTCATCAGGTCCCCCTCTTCCTTCCCGACCTGCCAGTGAGTGAGCAACGCAAGGATTTGTTCGCGGGTCTCGGTGTCGTCGTTTTCGATGGCCCGCAGGGGGGGCATGGTTTCTACAAAGGTGGCCACGATGGCCAGACCGCCAACACATTGGTCTGCATCGAGGCCGGTCAGCGTTGTGTTCTCGTCCTGTCGAACGATGTTCGCTCCGAGGCGGGCTTCGCCGATCTGGTCAGGTTCATTCTTGGCGACACCGGCGTGCCCTACGACTGGGAATATGGCGATCACGCCGGCAAGTCCTGAGTTCACAGTGAGTGGCAAAAGCTAGAAGCCAATAACTATCCAATAAGCCATCCGTGCTTTCGCCCTCAAGTGGTGAGAAATCGCGAGGTTCGGCGCGTGGCCTTTTTCGGGTCTGTCCCGGTGAATCCGGCCCCTTGGTGGCCAAGAAGTTGACTCCTCGTGCTATTATTTTGCCGTACCTCGCGGGCCCCGCGCGGCATCGGTTTTCCGGATGCCGCCACCGACAATGAGGCGGCCCTACCTGCGTTTCCATTTCCTCGCAAGAATCGCGGATGGAGGAGTTGCGAGCACACCTGAAGTGTGCGTGCAGCCTTCATGTCGCGCACGCCCACCGGGTTCAATCTGAATCACGATTCAATCCGAATCACGAGGAGATAAAATGAAACTCAAGAAGCTCACGCCCAATCTGGTTGTCCCCAACGTCGAGGCCAGCCTGAACTTCTACCGCAGCGTGCTCGGCTTTCAGCCGGGCATGACCGTTCCCGAGAAACCGCCATACGTCTTTGGATCGGTAACATCGGATGCGGTGGAGATTTTCTTCAACGACCACAAGACCGTCGCCGAGGACTATCCTGCGCTCGGCGCCAAGCCCATCGGCGGCAGCCTCACACTGTTCATAGAGGTTGAAGGAATTGCGGAGCTGTTCAAGAAAGTGCAGCAGCACGGCGCGAAGATCACCATGCCAATGAAGGACCAGTTCTACGGCATGCGGGAATTCGCCATGGAAGACCCCGATGGATGGGTGATCACCTTCGCCGAGCGCATCGAGAAATAATCGCAAAGAAAAGGCCGCAGCTTGCGCTGCGGCCTTTCTCGACTTAATCCGTGCAGATCCTGGGGCAAAGAAGTTTAGTGTCTTCCGCCGCCGGATCCACCACGCCCACGATCGCGACCGCCGCCACCGGGGCGACCGCCGCGCCCACCGCGGCCACGGTCGCGGCCACCGCCACCGGGACGTCCGCCGCGCCCACCGCGGTCTCCGCCACGGTCCGGACTACGATCTCCGGCGGGCGGACGATCCGAGCTACCGACGTGCGGCGCGCCTTCGCGGTTGAAGTTCGGTTCCCCTTCCGGGTCGTCGGGGAAATCGCCGCCGCCTTCGATCACGACGGTGCCCACGGGAGCGCTTTCGCCCTGCGCGGCAGGCGCGCCTTCCGCGATGGGTCCGTCCCCGCTCAGGGCCATCTTGGCGCGCTGTTCTTTCAGAATCGCCTTGCGCGAGAGCCGGATCCGGTTGCCTTCAACCGCCAGCACCTTCACCAGCACCTGATCGCCTTCCTTTAACTCATCGCGCACATCCGCGATGCGATGCTCGGCTACTTCGCTGATGTGAAGCAGGCCGTCGGTCCCAGGAATGATCTCGACAAACGCGCCGAAATCCGCGAGCCGCGTGACTTTGCCCAGGTAGGTCTTGCCTACTTCAGCCGTCGCTGTGAGATCGCCGATGATCTGCAGGGCTTTGGCCGCCGAGGCTTCGTCGCTGGAAGCGACTTTCACCAAGCCGGAATCTTCCACGTCGATTTTGACTCCGGTTCGTTCCACGATGCTGCGAATCATCTTGCCGCCGGGGCCGATGAGGTCGCGAATCTTATCGACCGGAATCTGCACCGTGTAGAAGCGCGGAGCGTATTGCGAAATCTTTTCGCGCTCCTTGGTGATGACTTCTTCCATCTTGCCGAGAATGTGCAAGCGACCGCGCTGCGCCTGGGCCAGCGCTTCGCGCATAATCTGCGCGGTGATGCCTGCAACTTTAATATCCATCTGCAACGCGGTGATGCCGTCCTTGGTGCCGGCGACTTTGAAATCCATGTCACCGTAGTGATCTTCAGCGCCCGCGATGTCGGTGAGAATGGCATACTGCTCGCCTTCTTTCACCAATCCCATGGCCACGCCGGCTACGGGAGCCTTGAGCGGAACGCCTGCATCCATGAGCGCGATCGACGCGCCGCAAACCGTTGCCATGGACGACGATCCGTTCGACTCCAGAATGTCGGAGACGACGCGCATGGCATACGGCCAGGCTTCTTCGGTGGGCAGAACTGCCGAGATCGAGCGCTCGGCGAGAGCGCCGTGGCCAATTTCGCGGCGTCCGGCTCCGCGCAAGAAGGCAACTTCGCCGACCGAGAATGGCGGGAAGTTGTAGTGCAGCATGAAGCGTTTTTTGGCTTCGCCTTCGAAGCCTTCGAGGCGCTGCATGTCGTCGGAGGTGCCGAGCGTGGTGGTGACTAACGCCTGGGTTTCGCCGCGGGTAAAGATGGCGCTGCCGTGAGTGCGGGGCAGGACGCCGGCTTCGATCCAGATTTCGCGCACTTCGTCGAAGGCGCGGGCATCGGGACGGCGCTTCTTCTCCAGCACCTCTTCGCGGAAGATGCGTTCGCGCAGAGTTTCGAAATAGTGCTTGAGCTTGGCCTGGGCTTCTTCGTCATCCTCAGGAATTTCGGCCTGCAACTTTTTCTTGAGTTCCTTGACCAGCGTGTGGCTCTCGGCTTTGGGGTGCTTCTTGGTATCCAGCCGGCCGGAGAGGTCCGCGCCGATCTTCGACTTCAGCTTGTCGTAATAGGCCTGATCAAATTCAGGCGGCGTGACTTCGCGCTTCTTCTTGCCGACTTTCGCGCGGAGTTCGCTGATGGCGGCGCAGATCTTCTTGATCTCGGTGTGGCCAAATTCGATGGCATCGACAACCGTTTCTTCTTTTACTTCTTTCGCGCCGGACTCGATCATCACGATGCCGTCGGCCGTGCCCACGACCATAATATTCAGCAGGCTGGCGCGCATCTCGTCGTAGGTGGGATTCACGATGAACTGGCCGTCGACCAGACCGACGCGCACAGCGCCGATAGGGCCAAGGAACGGAATATCGGAAAGAGTCAACGCACAGGACGAGGCGTTGATGCCCAGAACGTCGGGATCATTATCAGAATCGGCGGAGAGCACGAAGGCGATGATCTGGGTTTCGCACTTGAAGCCGTCGGCAAACATCGGACGGACAGGGCGGTCAATCTGGCGACTGGTGAGGACTTCGCGCTCGCTCATACGGCCTTCGCGCTTGATGAAGCCGCCGGGAAAGCGTCCGCCGGCGTAGGTGTATTCGCGGTAATCGACGGTGAGGGGAAAGAAATCGATGCCCTCGCGGGGATCGGCATTGGCGGTTGCGGTAGCGAGGACGACGTTGTCGCCGAGGCGGACAACAGCGGAACCGTGGGCCTGCTTGGCCAGTTTTCCTGTTTCAAATGTGAGTTGCTTGCCGCCGGCGAGGCCGACGGTGATGGTAGTTGCTTCTGGTTTCATAATTCATCCTTTGCGATGGAGGGCCTTGGATAGGAGGTGTCAGCAAGATTTGTGGAGCGATTCCAGGGAGGAGAACGCCTCGAAATTTTCGAGCATGGATGGCGCAGCCCTGAAAGGCCGCTTTTCCACCGTGCCTCGAGGCGCGGCGATCCGCTTCTGTAATCTCCCGATGAGGGCTGCTCAAGACAAGCACTGGATAGAAATTCCTCAATGTTGGGCCGTCGTTGGCAAACTGGACGGCGCGCTCAGAAATACCTTAGGGGTTCGCTGCGAACCTGCTCCGAGAGCGGAACCCGCGGCCACGTGCCTACTTGCGGATGCCGAGTTTCCCAATGACGGTCTTGTAGCGCTCGGAATCGTATTTCTTGAGGTAATCGAGCAAGCGACGCCGCTTGCTGACCAGCATGAGAAGGCCGCGGCGCGAGCCGTGGTCTTTCTGGTGCGTCTTGAAGTGCTCTGTCAGATGGCCAATGCGTTCGCTGATAAGTGCGATCTGCACCTCGGGACTGCCGGTGTCGGTCGCGTGCTTCTGATATTGGTCAATGACGGATTTCTTTTGTTCTCTGGCTAACACTAAGCTGATGCACTCCTGTCTTAATCGATTGTCTTTTGTGACGCTTACAGGTTAACACAGGGGTTGTGAGGGCGTAAAGAAGCGGCCTTCACTTGGACAGTCTGGCGAATTCCTGCTGGGCCTGGAGGAGGATGGGAATCGCCGGATCGGCATCCTTCCAGAGGGTGAAGAAATCTCGATAGGCGGCGCGGGCTTTGGCGAGGGCGTCAGAATTAATCGCCGAGCTTGGCTGGGACTGGACGGGCGGGGCGCCCGCGGCCGCACCAGCCGACCTCGCACGAGCAAGTCCGGCTTCCAATGTATAGGCGCGGGCCAGACCCAGCCTCGCCAGAGCGCCGGTGGAACAGTTCCAGACCAGCCCGCTGTGGTCAAGGATTTTCTGGAATTCGGCGGCCGCAGACTCGCCCTGGCCCATGGCGAGGTAGGCTTGGCCTCGAACGTAGGCGGCATACAGGCAGGAACCGTTTGCGGTGAACGGAACCAGGGCTAGCTCCAAGGGTTTGGCCGTCTGCAGAAGATCCATAGCCCCCGGCGCATTTCTTTGATTGAGCGCGAGTTGCGCGCCGACGATGGGAAGCCAAAGTGACTGCATCTGGGTATCGAGCGGGAATCTTGCCGAAAGATCTTTGGCCAGGGCTTCCGCGCGGGGCGTGTCGCCGCTCAGAGCGAGAGCGAGAGTCGCTTCGATCTGCACTCCCTCGCTTTCGGGCGCGAGCTTGAGCGCCACGGCTGCATCCTGCCGGCCTTCTACGGGGTCGCCAAAGGCGGCTTCGCGCAGAGCGGCGTTGGCTTGCCACATGGCGGCGTTTTCTTTGTTGTTGGCGCGCGTGGCCGTGTCGACGGCCTGCGCGGTCAGGCTGCGCGCCTTGCGAAGCTGGCCGCTGTAGGCGGCGGTGTCGGACTCCAGAGAAAATCCCTGGCTGCGGTACTCGGGATGGCTCTGCAGCCAGGAGCTCTCCCTGGCCATTCCAGAGGCATCGGCGGCAAGGAAGTCCACTGCATAAATATTCAAGTGGATGTTGAGTTCATCCAATTTGCGCGCTTCGGCCTGCGCCAGAATCTGGCGGGCCTCGTCGTTGCGCTGCAGCGCCAGCAGGGCCGCGCCGAGGTTGACGTAGCCAATGACGTTATCGGGCGAAAGACGCAGAAATTCGCGATTCGCTTCCAGAGCCTTCTCGTGCAACCCCTGTTCCGATTCCGCCATGGCCAGACTGCCGTAGGCGACGTAATCGCGGGGATAGCTTTCAATCCACTCCTGGTAGATTTGCGCGGCTTTGTCGAGCTCGCCGGTTACATCGAGATAGTAATAACCGGCGATCAACAGCCTTTCGCGCTCACTGGCACGCTCGCGGAACTCAAAAGCCTTGCCGTAGTAATCGCGCGCGTGTCCGTACTCGGCGATGTCGGCGTAGTTGCCGCCCACGGCCCAGTATGCCAGGGCAAACTTTGGATCGAGCTCGATGGCCCGAAGACCGTGGGGCAAGGCCGCCACGGAACCTTTTTCCCGCATGGCCTTGTATTGCAGGCTGTATTCCTTGAGAGCTGCCAGCGACGAAGTGGTCACCTGCTCCAGCGGGACATCGAACTTTTGCACCGTGGTCAGCGATTCGCCCAACTCCCGCCGCAAATTTGCGGCCGCCCCGCTGAGCGCGTCGAGAACTTTTTCTTTTGCCGGGGCAGTGACCTGCTGCTGAGCAAGAGTGTCGCCGCTTTGGCAGTTCACAGCTTTGAGACCAAGCACGTAGTCGTTGCCCAAATTGGCGATGGCACCGGCAATATAGGCTTTGCTACCGGAGCGCTGGCAGATTTCGCGAGCCACGCTGGGGACAAGCGGAGTGCCGGAGGGGCGTGTCATTTGTTTCAGAGTCGTGGCAACTTGATCGTCGGAAAGAATGTTCAGGAACGGCGACTGCAGCAGGGTCATGCTAAGGGCCTGCTTCAGCGTGTCGTCGAACACCGGATCGCCGGTGGAGTTGGCGAAATCGGCCAGCACAATGGTGTCTTTACTGGTGAGCGTTCGGCTTCGATGCAAACGATAGTAAAGGCCGCCCGCTAGCAGAAGGGAGACCAGGACGAAGACGAGAACCAGGGCGAGGAGATACCCGCCGAATTTCGCTCGGGCCGGACGGGCGCCCGTCTCCGCACGGACCGCGCCCGCAGACTCCGTCTGCAGATGGTCCGTGGCGACGGCTACGGGCGATAACGCGTGCGAATCGGTGTCGCGTTTCAGGCGCTTGAGGTCGCCCCGCATTTCGCTGGCCGACTGGTAGCGCAGTTCGCGGTCTTTTTCGAGAGCCTTGTTGATGATGCGCCCGAGTTCCAACGGCGCTTGCGGATTCAGATGAACCGGGGCGACTGGGGCGCCATGCAGGATGCCATCGAAAATCGCGGCCGACGTAGTTCCTGAGAACGCCGCCCGCCCGGTGGCCATTTCGTAGAGGACGACGCCGAAGCTGAACAGATCCGTGCGGGCATCGAGCGGGCGGCCTAGGGCCTGCTCCGGCGACATATACGCGATAGTGCCCACGGCGTTGCCCGCACCGGTGAGATCGCCGCGCTCGTCGCTTTGGGTAGGCACAGAATCCCCGGGATTCTCATTAAGGACGACTTTGGCCAGGCCGAAATCCAGAATCTTGGCGTGGCCCCGCTTGGTAACAAAAATATTTCCCGGCTTAATGTCGCGATGGATGATGCCCGCCGCGTGCGCGGCGTCGAGAGCGTCGGCGATTTCGAGCGCGTTCGACAGCAGTTCGTCGAGTTCCAGCGGGCGCCCGGCAATGCGGTGCTTTAGCGCCACGCCGTCAAGAAGCTCCATCACGATGAAGGCGCGGCCGTCGTGTTCGCCGATCTCGTGGATGGTGCAGATATTGGGATGGTTCAGCGCCGACGCGGCTCGGGCTTCGCGGCGAAAGCGCTCCAGCGCAACCGGGCTGTGGGCAAGATCATCGGACAGGAATTTGAGAGCGACGTGGCGGCCCAGGGTAAAGTCTTCCGCTTTGTAGACCACACCCATGCCACCGCCGCCGAGTTTTTCCAGAATGCGGTAGTGCGAGATGGTCTGGCCGATCATGAATGGAACAGGGGTTTAGATATCTAGAGTTTGCCACATAGTAGGGCGATGGGCCTGGGAAGTCAAAAAACTCACGGCTGGATTTCGCCGGCAAACCGAATCGCTTTGCCCGAGAACAAGAACACGGAGTCCGCAGCTAGTGGCTCAGCTTGATCGCCAGTTGGCGCTCGGGCGGCGTCATCTGGCTCCAGAGTTTCTGCAGGTTGTCCTGCAGGGACTGATCCTCCGGCTGCTTGCGCAGCGCCAGCGCGAACCAGCGATACGCAGTGGGCAGATCCCGTGGAGTGCACAGGCCGGTCGAGTAGAGCGCTCCCAGCGAAATCATCGCCTTGAGGTTCGCCTGATCGGCCGCAGGTTTCAAGAGCTGCAAACCGTGGTCACAGTCCTGGCGAACGCCGCGCCCGTAAATATATCGTTCGGCCTGCTCGACGGCATCCACGGGCTTGGCCGCGGTGGGCTTCGCTAACACCGTTTCGGCAGCCGCGGCCGCTGGGTGCCGCTGGGATGGAGCGGATGCTTCACCGTCGGGGGACCTCGCGCCTTCATCGGAATTTGCGGCGGCGGGAGTTGCATCTGCGGGCTTGTTCTGCGGAGCGCTTGGCGGCGGCGTGCTTGCAGAGGACGGCTCGGCGCCTGCTGTTCCCGTCTCAGGTGTAGCGCCGCCTGAACTAGCCTCCGGGCTCGGCGAAGATTGTACAGTCCCTGCGGGCGCGGCGCTGCCGTTGGCCGGCGAAGAACTCGCGGTCGCTGCAGCGGGCGCGGTCGGCGTACTCGCGGGCGATTCCGCCCCTGCATTCGGCTCTGCAGGGGATGTGCCGGCACTCTGGGGGACGATTTGTGACGGAGTCTGCGGCGATGCTTGCGCCGACACATTCCCCGTTCCCGAGATCAGCGAGTCGAATCCTCCGCGGCGCCAGCGCAGGTATCCGAATCCCAGCGCCAAGGCCAGCGCCAGCAAAATCAAAATCAGCTTGCCTCCACCGCGCTTCGGTTCTTCATCGTCCTCCAGCAGATAGTCGAGATTGTGCGCCGAGCGCCGCAGATGATCGTGCCCGCTTTTCGGCGAGCCGCGCTCGCCGGAGCCGGCGGCGGGTTTGTTCAACCCCAGAAACGAAGGACCGGTAATCACCGGCGTGTTGTCGAAGGCGGAGGGCTCAGGCGCACGGCGCTCAGTGTAAGCTCCACCCGCGGGCACAGCTTGTGGCGGAACGGCAGACTGCACCGAAGTGGAAGGTATTGGCGAAACTGAGGACCGTGCCGATGGAACCACGGGAGTCGCAGAAGGATCTGCAGTGGCCGGAGGCGAAACGCTGCCCGTTCCGGTCTGCGCAGTCGCCGCCAGAGGCGTTCCACACATTCCGCAGAAGCGGTTGGTATCAGCGTTCTCGTTTCCGCATCGGGCGCAGCGCACTATTCCTCCTCCACTCTCTAGATTAAACCCGCCGGAGCTTTCGCCGCGAGTACGATGCGGATTCCGGCTGCACTGTTTACGCCTGGTTGAAACTGCCTGTGCCAGTGATCCTGTGCACTATGATAAGGAGAGATTTTCGATTTGAGGTGCTTCGAACGCATCCCATTCTCCTATACGACGGCGTCTGCGGACTTTGCAACCACCTGGTGCAATTCATTTTGCGGCACGACCGGAACGACGTTTTTCGCTTCGCTTCGTTGCAGAGTTCGCTGGCAACGAGCATGCTCACGCGCCACGGCGCCGCCTCGCGAGATCTCGACACCGTCTACGTGGTCCCAAGGCGCCAACTGGCGGCCAAGAGTGCAATCAATACGTATCAGGCCAGCGAATCTCTGCTATCCCGTTCCGAAGCGGTAATCTTCGCGCTAAAAGAGCTAGGGGGAATCTGGCGCTTGGCCGGGTTTCTGCTGCAAATGTTTCCCCGGTTTTTGCGGAACTGGGCCTATGATCAAGTCGCGCGGAACCGTTATCGCATCTTTGGCCGCTTTGAAACCTGTCCTGTGCCTACCGCGAGTACCCGCGGCAAATTTCTCGACATCGAGGAGGAGACCGTCGGGAAGTGATTCCCCGGCCTGAAGCGGGACCGGCAACGAAAGCGCCGCGATCCTTCTGCCGCATGGTCTTCTGTGGGCCGGGTGCCATGGAGTAAAATGCTTCGCAGTCTTGGCGCAGGGGCGTAGCTGATTCTCGAATCCACATCCGCGCCGGCTGACGCATAAATTCCTCAACGTCGAGGTCCGAATGTCCGACAGAGCGGCTCTAGATCTCCAATCCAGCAGCATTGATTCCATTCTTCAGGAGCAGCGCACGTTCGAACCGCCCGCCGAATTCAGCCGGCAAGCCCACATCAAGAGTCTTGAAGAGTATGAGCGGATCTACAAGGAATCGATTGAGGAGCCGGACAAATTCTGGTCGCGCATCGCCGGCGAATTGCACTGGTTCAAGAAATGGGACAAGGTGCTCGAATGGAATAATCCGTGGGCGAAATGGTTTGTCGGCGGAGAAATCAATCTTTCCTACAACTGCCTCGATCGCCATGTGCAAACCGCGCGCAAGAATAAGGCCGCGCTGATTTGGGAGAGCGAGCCGGGCGAAGTCCGCACCCTGACCTACCAGCAGCTTCACCGCGAAGTGCAGAAGTTCTCGAATGTTCTTAAATCGCTCGGGGTCAGGAAAGGTGACCGCGTAGCCATCTACATGGGCATGACACCAGAGTTGCCGATCGCCATGCTGGCGTGCGCCCGCATCGGAGCGCCGCACACCGTGGTGTTCGGAGGATTCTCTTCCAACGCCCTGGTCGATCGGATTCACGATTCCCAAGCCTCCGCCGTCATCACCCAAGACGGTTCGTACCGCCGGGGCGCGGAAGTCAAACTTTTCCCGGCGGTTGAGGAAGCGCTGAAGTCATGCCCGTCGGTAAAGCACGTAGTGGTTTACAAGCGCACCGGAACGCCGATCAATCTGCAATCGGGACGCGATCATTGGTGGCACGAGCTGATGGCGGAAGCTTCGGATGAATGTCCCGCCGAGCCCCTCGACGCCGAGCATCCGCTCTACATTCTGTATACCTCGGGAACCACCGGCAAGCCGAAGGGTGTGGTTCACACAACCGGCGGATATTCGGTAGGAACGTATCTGACCACCAAGTGGGTTTTCGATCTCAAAGAAGAAGACACGTACTGGTGCACGGCTGACATCGGATGGGTCACCGGCCACAGCTACATTGTTTATGGCCCGCTGCAAAACGGGGCTACCAGTTTGATGTATGAGGGCGCTCCGAACTTTCCCGAACCCGACCGTTTCTGGTCGATCATCGACCGCCACCGGGTCAACATCTTCTACACCGCGCCCACCGCGATCCGCACCTTCATCAAGTGGGGCAGCGAATGGCCGAATAAACACTCGATGAAAAGTCTGCGTCTGCTGGGCACCGTCGGCGAACCCATCAACCCCGAAGCCTGGATGTGGTACCGCGAAGTCATCGGCCACAACCGATGCCCCATTACGGATACGTGGTGGCAGACGGAGACGGGCGCGATCATGATCGCGCCGGTGCCGGGCGCGATCGCGACCAAGCCGGGATCGGCGACGCGGCCAATTCCGGGCGTAGTTCCGGAGATTGTCACCATGGACGGCCATCCGGTGCCGGAGGGGTCAGGCGGATTTCTCATCCTGAAGAAGCCGTGGCCTTCGATGCTGCGGACGATCTACGGCGATCCGGACCGCTACGTACAGCAGTACTGGTCGCAGATTCCCGGCGCGTATTTCACCGGCGACGGCGCGCGCAAAGATAAAGATGGCTACTACTGGATCATGGGCCGCGTGGATGATGTGCTCAACGTGAGCGGCCACCGGCTGAGCACCATGGAAGTGGAGTCGGCGCTGGTAGCGCATGAAGCCGTGGCGGAAGCTGCGGTGGTGGGGCGTCCGGATGATTTGAAGGGGCAGGCGATCTCGGCGTTTGTCACGCTCGAGCACGACCGTAAGCCAACGAACGAGTTGAAAGAAGAATTGCGCAAGTGGGTGGCGAAAGAAATTGGAGCGCTGGCCAAGCCGGACGACATCCGCTTCACCGACACGCTACCGAAGACCCGCAGCGGAAAGATCATGCGGCGTTTGCTGCGCGAGTTGGCCACCAACGGCGAAGTGAAAGGCGATACCACTACGCTGGAAGATCTCAGTGTGATCGCCAGGCTGAGGGAGAGCGAAGAGACGTAATTGCCGTGCGTCTTGCAAACCGTTTTGCCGGCGCGACGGGGCTACTGAATGGTGGTAGGGGTGTTGGTGACCCCGTCGATCACCGTGATGCTGCCGCCGGAAGTGGCCACGTAAATCTGGTTCGTGGTCTGGTTGACGGCGATGTCGGTGGGAGTGTCGCTGACGGCGACCGTGGCCGTGACGGTGTTGCTGGCTCCATCGATTACCGTAACGTTGCTGCTGAAATGGTTCGCGACGTAAATCGTGTTGGTCGCGGAGTTCACCGCGACTGCCGTCGGCGACATGGCCAGGAGATTAGTGACAGTTGTCGCCATGTTGGTGGTTTCGTCGATCACCGTGACATCGCTGCTCATGGCGCCGTTAATTCCATTATCGGCGACGTAGACCATTTGGGTCGCGGGGTTAATGGCGACTGCGATCGGGTTTGGGCCCGTAGGAATGAACGTGACTTTAGGGCTATTGGTAGTGGCGCTAGCCCCGTCGAGGTCGTTGACCTGGGTTTGCTTCGTGCTGGCGAAGGCCACGTAGATTTGGTCGGTGTTCGCATCGATCGCCAGCGCTGCCACCTCGGGCAGGTCGGCGGAGAGACCGAAAACAGGCGTTGCGGTATTGGTGGCGCCGTTGATCACCGTTACAATACCGCCGGAGCTTTGTCCAACCGGCACATAAATCAGGTTGCGGGTGGAGTCAGCGGCAATAGCGACGGGACCGTTTACTGAAGCGGATATGACAGTAGTAGCCATGGTGGTTCCATCGATGGCAGTGACATCGCCGCTCGCTACATCCACGACGTAGGCCTCGTTGGTAGCCGGGTTGACCGCTATGGCTGCCGGTTGTTGGCCTACTGCAACGTCAGTGGTGCAATTTGTTGCGCCGTCGATCACGGTCACGTTATTTGTTTTGGCATTCGCAACATAGACCTGGTTGGTAGTGGGATTTACGTCCAGCGCGATGACACCAGCGGCGTTCTGGTCGTTTACCAGGGTGGTGGCATTCGTAGCTCCGTCGATGACCGTGACCGTCCCATCGTCTTGATTGGCCACATAAATCGTGTTGGTTGTGGGGTTTACCTTCACCTGTATGGATCCGGTTCCCACTTGGCCGCTGGTCCCGCAGCCAGTTACACCGCCTCCGCCGCTACCACCGCTTCCACTGGTTCCACCGATTTCCGCTGTGCAGCCGATGATGGGCAGCGTAAACGCGGCCAGCAATATGAACTTCAAGGCTGACGCTGGATTCCCGGAAATGGCGCACGATTTCATTTCAGGGTCATTGTGTCTTACTGGCCGTTTCTTGTCTATGAGCCAAAAGTGTAGTCGGCTCAGTTTTCCGCCATGTCTGGGGGGAGAGGTTACTACAATGAATACCAGAGCGCCAGTCGCCGAATGCTTTAGTTGGTCGCACGCTGTGCACAAAACAAGATAAACCAGCTCTGCCTACTCTCCCGCTCCCATCATGACGATAGGCATGGTGGGAACGGAAGAGCCGGATTCATTCTCCACGGTAATGGCAAAAGCTTTGGCCTCGGCGCCCGGGGGCAGCGGCGGGTCCACGACGGTGGCGCTGCCATGAGCATCGGGTTTGAACATGCCCGCCGGAATGGGCGCGCCGGTGACGGGAATCAGCCAGAGTTCATAGGCCTTCTGCGGCGGAAGCATGGGCATGTTGTTGGCGAGGAAGACCAGGCTGCCGCGGTTGCGCAGATAAAATGCTTTGCCTTGCGGCTGGGGCGGTGTCTTGGCCGCGACAAGAGTGACGTGCATGGCGGCCGGCTCGAGGATGGGTGCGGCGATCTTCCGGAGTTCGTCGAGATCGCGTGCGTTGCGTGCGGCCTGGGCATCGGCGGAGGTTAGAGTCTGCTGGAGGACTATGTTTTCTTTCCACAACGACGCCGCGAACAGGAGCACGGCCGCGGTCGCGGCCCATCCTAAGAACCCCCACCAGGAGCGGTGCCGGGCCGAGCGAGGCAGAGCTGCGAGCACACGCGGTTCGCGGGCGACGGCGTCGAGCAGGCGCTGGCGAGAACGCTGCGGAGGCCGAGGGCCGGTGGTGGAGAGTGCTAGCAATGCTCCGTCGCCGCGGAGTTGATCGAGTTCAAGGCGGCAAGCAGGGCAAGCCGCGAGATGCTGTTCGAGCGACGCGCGGTCTGCTCCAGAGAGCGCGTTCAGCGCGTAGAGTGCGAGATCCTCGGCGAATTGTTCGTGCGCGCTCATGTTCGGCGTTGCGTTATACCTGGCTCTGGCTGACAATCCACTTCACTGTTTCACTGCGCAGTCTGAAACGCCTTTCGCAAGGCGATCAAGCCGGAACGAATTCTAGTCTTGATGGTGCCCAGCGGCTCCCCGGTTTTGTCGGCGATCTCCGAGTGGCTCATGCCCTCAAAGTACGCCATCTCGAGGGCGCTGCGCTGGGGCGCGGGCATGGCGACGAGCACTCCGCGAACTTTTTCCGCGGCGCGGGAACGCTCGGCATCGCCGGCGAGATCGGGCGCTACCGAGAGAACCACATCCTCGATATCGGTTTCCGGACGGCGTTTTCTGAGGGAGTCGATAGCGCGATTACGCGTGATCACGGCCAGCCATGCCCCCAGACTGCCGCGGGCGGCGTCGAAGGCGCCGGGATTGCGCCAAAGCTGCAAGAAGACTTCTTGCAGCACATCTTCGGCGGCCCCCGTATCGCCCAGCACGCGCAACGCGACCGAATACACAATGGAAGAATAGCGATCGTAGAGCGCTGCCATGGCGCTCTGATCGCCGGATTTCAGACCCGTCACCATGGCCAGATCCGGCGCAACGCTTTGTCGTTCCGGACTCGACAAATGCGATCTCTTCCTGGTTAAAGTACGTGCGAAAAGGCCGAATGGATTTGACCGCGGCCAACCCGTTCCTGGCGATGGCCTTGCGCGGTGATCCCGGCTCACTCTGCCGCGAAACCATAGCAGCTAGCGACACTCGCTGCAAGCAGTCGCGATGACCGACGGAGCGATTTCACGATGGAGACACAGAGACACGGAGAAGCCTTATTTTGGTTTTCTCCGTGTCTTTGTGTCTCCGTGGTGGCAGTAGATGTTTTTTCGGCCGCGATTAGCTATAACCATTCTTCTTCCAGAATTCCCAATCCTCGCGAACGGTTTCGCGCATGGCGGTAGCAGCTTCGTGCAACCACTTCTCTGGTTGTTTTTCCAGATGGCGGAGGATGGGTTTGCGTGCGGACTTGGCGCCGAGATGGATGTTGGCGGTTTCCCAGCCCATGGCACGGAGCAGACGAAGCTCGGCGCCGGAGGCGCGGAGGGTGGCAAGTTCAATGCGTGAACAGTGCGGACCCAGGCGGCGGACGATCCAGCGCCCGCGCAGCTGAACAAAAGGATCGGGGCAACGAACGGCGCGGTTGATGATGGTCTGGTAGAGAATTTCGGCGGGCTCGCCGTCACCCTGAGCCCAATAGGAAGCAGAGGCGACGAGCGCCTTGGCTTCGCGGGCGATTCGGGCGCCGTGCCAATCGGCGATGGCAACATAGCGGGCGTGGCCGAGGCTGCCGAGGCCGGCGACGCGGGGTGCGAGACGATACGGAACTCCCGGAGCGGGCATGAGATGTTCGAGAGCATCGATGGCGCTGACCGGGCACTCTCCCTTCAGGGTGGGGAGTGCATCCATTTTCTGCCAGAAATGGATGGGATCGCGAAGCTCGCTTTCCGCGATAAGGCGGAGCCACTTATGGCTTTCGCCGAGTACGAAGGGCTGGCCTTGTGCGCGTATCGCTTCGCGATAGCCCTCGAGGATCGCGGTACAGATTTCGGCGGGCTTGAGGGCAACGCGTCCGGCCTCGGCAGCGAGATGCGCGCTGACAGCCACACGCACCAGATCGTTGGTATAAGCCAAGGGCCACGCTTCGTCGAAATCGTTAACGCCCCAGATGAGGCGGCCTTCAATGTCGCGCCAGGTGCCGAAATTTTCCACGTGAAGATCGCCGACCGCAAGAACATGCGGAGCCTTGGCCAAGTCGGGACAAACCTTGGGCCATACTTGCGCCCACCGGTAGTAAGTGGCGCGGAGAAATGGGAAGAGTTCCGCCTTCATGCTGGCATGCTTGAGGCGAAGGTCTTTCTTAACGATGCGGGTGCGTTTGCCTAGCCAGTCTTCGAATTGTCGGGTGGCTTTGACGACGTTCATAGGGCGGAACGATACGAGCGGAAGAGACCGAAGTCAACGGCAGAGGGCAAGCGTGTCTGATTGACTTCCTGCAGTCTCAGTCGTGTGTCAGGAGCGACACGGTGTGGTTTCAGCGCCACAGGTGCGCCTTGGAATCTAACTCTTAAGTCGCTTGTTGCTGAGGACATATGGTCTGGCTTTCATCTTGCAATACAGGTCTGCGTAAAGCATGGCGGCGATGAAACAAAGGGGAAACGAGTATGCAAACGGCAATCACATTCATAGCAGTTGTTGCGGGGATGGTCTTTTCTCTGGCAATCGCATTGCTGGCGGAGGAGCTGATTTTTGGGCAAGTGTTCCGGCTGTTCTTCGTCCGGCAGCGTGTTCGGCAACATGTCCGGCAGACGGTGCCGGCAAAAACAGGGCAAAAGCGCTGAGGCGCAGCTTGAAGAAGTCTAAAGGAGAACGACGATGCTGGCATTGAGGTATTTGCTGATTACGGGCGGCCTTGGAATGATCTTCGCGGCCGTGTGCATTCTCACCTACGATCTGTATCGCGAAGTGTTGTACCGGCAGGCACTGGCTGCGCCGGGCGGAACAGTACCGGCAGTGCCGCCGCGCCTGCGCTGGCGAACCTCGCTGGCGCTGGTTCTATTGGCATGGGGACCGCTTTTGGTGGCCTTCAGCATTGTGGTGGTGCCAAGCGGCATGGCAGGAGTGCGAGTAAGCCAGTTGAGCGGAACGCTGCCGGGGACGCTATATCCGGGAGCGCATGTGGTGATGCCGCTGGTGGAAGATGTCGCGCTGTTCGACACGCGCGATCAGGTTTTCACGACTGGGGCATCAGAAACTAGAGCATCGGAAGACGGGAAGGCCGCGTCGGCGCCTACGACCATGAAAACGCAGCTCATGGATGTGCAGGCGAAAGAAGGATTGGCCTTGGGCTTGGCCATCACGGTGCGGTACCGGCTGGATCCGAAGAAGCTGGATTACATTCAGGGCAACTTGCCGCGTCCGGTGGAAAAGGAAATCGTTCCGCCGACTGTGGCGAGCGTGTGGCGGGAACTGGTGCCGAACTATACGATGCGCGATGTTTTCTCGGCGAAGCGCGAGGAGGTGCGTCAGCGAGCGGCGGGGATGATCACGCAGAAACTGGCTGCGGATGGGATTGTGGTGAAGGAAGTGATGCTGAGAGACATTCAGTTGCCGCCGGAGTATGCCCAAGGATTGGAAACCTTGCTCTTGAAAGAGCAGGAAAACGATCGCATGAGTGTGGAGACGGAACTGAAGGGCAAACAAGTGCGCATCGCCGAACTCGAAGCCGAAGCAACGAAGGTACAGCAGATCAAACAAGCGGAAGGCGAGGCGCAAGTCCACGTTCTGCAGGCGAAGGGCGAATCGGACGCAATGCAATATACGCTGCCGCTCAAGCAAAAACAGATCGAGCAGAGCCGGCTGGAGGCGCAGGCGCGCAAGGAAGCCACCATTCAGAATGCGGAAGCGGAGGCGCAAGCCAAGGTGATCGACAGCAAAGCCGAGACCGAGCGGCGCAAGTTGCTGGCGGATGCCGAGGCCCAGCGCATCCGGGTGACGGCAGCGGCGGATGCCGAACGCATGCAGGGTGAGGCGGCGGTCTTGAAGCAGAATCCTCTGCTGATCAACAAAATTGTGGCCGAGCGGCTCTCGGATAAGTTGCAGATCATGATGGTTCCCGCCGACGGCAAGTTCTTTTTCGCGAATGATGTGCTTCGCAGCATGAACACGGCGAACCAGAGCAATCAGGCGGACCCGCAGCCGAGGTAATTTTTCACCAGCAGGGTGCGGCCGGTTCGGCTTGCAGAGCCAGGCCGGCCGCATGCAACCAAACAAGACACGGAGAAGCAGGCCAGACTCCAAACAGTACCGGCTGCGGCGGCCCGAGCCATGTGCGATGCGATTTATAATTCGCCTATTCCAGATTCAGCCCATCGAAATGTGCTCGCGCCGGGAATGTTCGATCACACTCCCAGCTGCGCACCGCGCTTGTCGCTTCTACTAGCGGCCTTGGTTTTCTGTTTCATTCCCTTCCGCTTGGCAGTCGCGGGTGTCAGCGACTGGGATGAGCCTGCACAACAACTGGCGCGAAAGATTGCCGCGGTGACAGGACCGGGAGCCGCGGCGCTGACGGTGGAGAACCGCTCTTCTTTATCCAAGAAGGATACCGACGCGGCATCCGGCGCGCTGCGCGCCGATCTGGAGGCGGCTGGATTGCGATTGGTGAATCCTGAGCAGGCAGCGGCGTTCGTGGCGGTGTCGCTCTCGGAGAATGCGCAGTTCTACTTGTGGATTGCTGAGATTCGTCAAGGAGCGGGTGAAGCGGCTGTGGTGATGGTCTCCGTTGCGCGGGCGGAGGGAGTTGCGTTTGCGCACGAAGCGATGCCGGTTACGATACGCAAGACTCCGCTGTGGGCGCAGGAAGACCGCATCCTGGATGTTGCCGTACTGCAAGAAAGCGCCGCACCTACTTACATGGCAGTGCTTGATCCGGAAAAAGTTGCCCTCTACCGGATGCAGAACGCGAAGTGGCAACAAGAACAGGTTCTCGCGATTGCACATGTGCGGCCGTGGTCGCGCGACATGCGCGGGCGGCTGATCGCGGCGAAAGATCATTTGCTGGATGTTTATCTGCCGGGCGTGTTCTGCCGCAGCACGACGGCGATGCCGTTGAGTTTGAGTTGCCGCGACAGCGACGACCCGTGGCCGCTGGTGGCAACGAATCCGGTGAGCTTTCCCGCCGTCGGAGCGCCGCCAGCGTCGGCGCCGCAACTGGCCGCGTTCTATGCGGCAACGAGAAATTTCTTTACCGGAGCGCTGGCGCCCGGCGTTGGAAAACTAACGACTCTGGGAAAGTTTTATTCGGCAGCGCCACTGCCCCGGGAAAAGTACGTGCTGTGGCTGTTTGCCGGAACCGATGGTCAGACTCACTTCGTCGATGGCGTAAGCGATCAGGCAGCGAAGCTGGGATGGGGCAGCGACATCGCCAGCGTGAAAACATTGTGCTCGTCGGGCTGGCAGCTGCTGGCGGCAGGTGCCGGCAGCAATGACGCAGATTCGATGCGAGCCTATGAGTTTCCCGATCGCGATCCGGTTCCGGTGAGCGCAGCGTTGGATTTTCCCGGCGAGATTACCGCGCTGTGGACGGAAGGCAAAGGCGATACCGCGATTGTGGTCACGCGAAATCGAAAGATGGGCGATTATGAAGCGTTTCGGCTGGCAATGGCTTGCGGTCAGTAGCCTGTTATTGACGGCGAGTCTGGCGGGAGCGGCGACGCGTCCGCTTTATGGCGGCACGGCGCACGTAGCGATACGGGAAGCGCCAGGATCGCTCGATCCTGCGGATACGGCACAAGCAGATTCATTCGCACGGCGCAATGTGATGGCGCTGATTTTCGAAACTCTGGTGACGTTAGATGACGGCGGAAGAACACGTCCAGCGCTGGCGATTTCATGGCAGGCGGCGCCCGGGAACCAGCGCTGGCAGTTCCGCCTGCGGCCTGGAATCAGATTTCACGACGGATCTGCGCTGACGGCGGAGATCGCGGCCGCTTCCCTGCGCGCGTCAAATCCCTCGTGGAATGTGCTCGCCGACGGAGACTCGGTGGTGATTGAGCGCGACGCGCCTGATGGCGATGTTCCCGCAGAGCTTGGCCTGTGGCGCAACGCCATCGTGAAGAGGAATGCGGGCAAGCTCAGCGGAACCGGACCGTTCCATATTGAGGATTGGCAGACCGGCAAAAAACTGACTTTGCGGGCCGAGGAAAATTACTGGCGTGGCCGGGCGTTTGTGGATGCGGTGGAAATTGAAATGGGGAAGAACTTTCACGATCAGCTGATCGCGCTGGAGTTGGGCAAGGCGGATCTGGTGGAGGTTGCATCCGAGCAGGCCCACCGCGTGGCGATGGAGGGACGTGACGTTGAGAGTTCACAACCCGTGGAACTCGTAGCGCTGACTTTTATGCGCGAAGCGCAATCGCCCGAAGAAAAGTTGCTGCGCGAGGCCTTGGCGCTGGGTGTGGAACGAGCTTCGATACGCAGCGTTCTGCTGCAAGGTGCGGGGCAGCCAACGGCTGGTATCCTGCCTAACTGGATGAGCGGCTACGCATTTGTGTTTCCGGCGGAAGCCGATTTGCCACGTGCGCGGCACCAACGCGAACTGGCTAAGATCGTTCCCAATTGGACAATCGGCTACGATAGCAACGATTCGATCGAAGGTTTGCTCGCGGAGCGCATTGCGCTGAACGCGAAGGATGCGGGATTGAACCTGCTGCCCACGAAATCGGCTGCGGCCGTTCTGCAGATGGTGCGCATTCCGCTGGCATCGACTGATCCGTGGATCGCACTCGGCGGCGTGGCGGCGGTTGCAGGCGTGGCGATGCCAAAAATTAACGGAACTTCTGTGGAAGATCTATACCACGCCGAGCAGACGATTCTGGCCTCGCGGCGGATGATTCCCCTGTTTCATCTTCCCGCGAGCTATGCGGTATCGCCCGCAGTAAAGGACTGGGCGCCGGGCGCGGATGCAAGCTGGCATCTTGCCGACGCGTGGCTGGGAACCGAGAAACCATGAAGTTTCGCCGCAAGCTGCTGGCCGTGTTTTCGCTGACGGTTTTCGTGTCTGTAGCGGCAGTGGCGTGGCTGGTATCGGCGGTAACGCGGCGTGCATTTGAGCATTCCGAGGACGAGAGAACGTCCGCGCTGGTCACGCAGTTCGGGCGCGAGTTTACCCGCCAGGGCGATGACGTTGTGCGGCGAGTAGAAGCCATCTCGGCGTCGGAAGCCGTAACCCGCATGGCCCTCGCGCTGAGTCACACCCCAGCCGATTCGAGCTCCTATTTTGACTTGGCGAAATCCCTGGCAGAGAATAATCAGCTCGATTTTCTGGAGTTGGTGGATAGCCAGGGCAAGATTATTTCTTCGGCGCAGTGGCCGGCGAAGTTCGGTTATCCGATGGACGCGTTCTCCGCTTTTTTGTCGCCGCCATCGCAGCCGGCATTCCTGAAGCAGGAGGAGTTGCAGGATGGCACGGCGTTGGGATTATTCGCAGTCCGCACCACGCGTGTAGGCGAACATCCAATCTCCGTGATCGGCGGTCAGCGTCTGGATAAGAATTTTCTCTCCCGACTGGACTGGCCGGCTGGGACGCGCGCCTTGCTGTATCAGAATCGCGGTGATCGTTTTGCGCCAGAGTTGCTGGTCGATCCTTCGGCTACTTCCCCGGAGCACACGCATCCGGCAGAAAAGCTGGAACCTCTGATCGACTCGGTGCGGCAGTATAACCGCGAAATGACGGCCGTCGTACACTGGTCTGCGGATCAAGCCGATGATGAAGAGTTCCACGCGATTCCGCTGAAGGGACCCAGCGCTGGGCAGGAGGGTCCGCTGCTGGGGATTCTGCTGATCGGCAATTCGCGGCGGACGTATGTCGAGTTGAAGCGGCATATCCGTTCAGTGGCGCTCTTAGTCGGAGGTGGTGGAGTCGTGCTGGCGATCCTGCTGAGCAGTTGGGCGGCGGCACGCGTCACTCGGCCGGTGGAACAACTGGCGCACGCTGCCGGAAAGGTCGCGGCAGGGCATTGGAACGCGCGTGTGGACGTGCAAGGGAGCGACGAACTCGCGCAACTTGCGGAGTCGTTCAATCGCATGACCGAAGAATTGCTGAATCAGAAAGAACGTCTGGTGCAGGCCGAGCGAGTGGCCGCGTGGCGCGAACTGGCGCGGCGGCTGGCGCACGAACTGAAGAATCCGCTGTTCCCGCTTCAGCTTACGGTGGAAAATCTGTTGCGGGCGCGGCAACAGGGTGCGGAGCAGTTCGACGAAGTTTTCCGCGAGAGCTCGCAAACCCTGCTGGCTGAGGTCGCGAACTTGAAGGCGATTGTTGGCCGATTCAGCGAATTCTCCAGAATGCCGCAGCCGCAATTGCAACCGGTGCAAGTCAATGCGGTCATGACGGGAATTGCGCAGCTCTTTCGAGCGCAGCTCGAATCGAAGGAACACTCGCCGATTCGCTGCGCGATAGAACTGGATCCGAATCTGGAACCGATTGCGGCCGATGCGGAATTGTTGCATCGCGCGATCTCGAATCTCGTGCTGAATGCGATGGATGCGATGCCACAAGGTGGGACGCTGACCTTGCGCACGCGCGGTGCTGACGCCAAGGTGGTGATCGAGGTCGCGGATACTGGGCAGGGCTTGACGCCGGAAGAATGTGAGCGGATATTCACTCCTTATTACACCAGCAAACAGCACGGGACCGGACTGGGGCTGGCCATCGCCCAGTCGGTGGTCAGCGATCACAAGGGAAGAATCGGCGTAAGCAGCCAGCCCGGACGGGGAACGACATTCGTCATTGAGTTGCCGCGGAATTCAGATGCGGCGCGGGACACGAGCGCGCAAACAGCGTGAACAACACCAGACCTACGAAGACATCACCGCGAAGCGAGGACGACGGTTGCCGGCGAAAGCACATCTGCTGATTGTGGACGACGAGGCCAATACGCTGGCCTCATTGTCGCGCGCGTTTCGGCTGGCCGGGCATGAGGCGACGGTCTGCGACAACGCCGCGAAGGCTCTGGAATTGGCGAAGGCTCAGCGTTTTGACTTGATTCTCTCTGACGTAGTGATGCCGGGCAAAGATGGACTGACGCTTCTCGAGGAATTGAAATCGCAAGCTGTGACGGCGGCGGTGGTACTGATGTCGGGGCAGGCTCACATCGAAATGGCGGTGCGTGCCACGCGGCTGGGCGCGCTGGATTTTCTGGAGAAGCCGATCTCCACCGAGAAGTTGTTGCTCACCGTGGAAAATGTGCTGAAACTGCAGCGCTTGGAGAGCGAAAACCGGCAACTGCGGCAACGGATCGGCAAGCATGAAATTGTATGGACGGGCGAGGCCATGCGGCGGGCAATGGCGCAGTTGGAGCGTGTGGCCGCCAGCGAAACTCGCATTTGCATTCTGGGTGAGACGGGAACGGGTAAAGAACTGGTGGCCCGGACAATTCATGAACGCAGCCCACGCGCGGGTGGTCCGTTTATTACGTTGAATTGCGCGGCGGTGCCGGCGGAGTTGATTGAGTCCGAATTGTTCGGGCACGAAAAGGGTTCGTTCACCGGAGCCGCGGGACGACATGTGGGCAAGTTTGAGCAAGCGGATGGAGGCACGATTTTTCTGGACGAAATTGGAGACATGCCCCTGGCGATGCAAGCCAAGTTGCTCAGGGTTTTGGAAGAAGGCGAAGTCGAGCGCATTGGCGGCGATAAACCCGTAACCGTGAATGTGAGAGTTCTGGTCGCGACGCATCGTGATCTAGAAGCTCGTGTGCGCGAGGAGAAGTTCCGCCAGGATTTATTTCACAGAATTTATGTTTTCCCGCTCGTGCTTCCTCCGCTGCGGGAGCGGCGCGAGGATATCCCACGCCTGGTTGAACATTTCGTAGCGCAAGTCAGCGCGCAGAATGGCTGGAAACCGCTTCCTTTCACCAGGGACGCGATGGCGCCGCTGCAGGCGTACACATGGCCGGGCAATGTGCGCGAACTGCGCAATATGGTGGAGCGGCTCATGCTGCTGGCCACGGACGGTCGCGTGGATCTAGCCACCGTGCAAATGGCTCTGCCAAAGGACGCAGCGGGCCAGACGGTTCAGTCCTCTGCGTTTGCCTCTGGACCGCTGGCAACACGAGTGGACGCGTTTGAGCGCGAGGTCATTCTGGCCGAGTTGAAGCGCAGTCATTCCAACGTGAGTCTGGCGGCGAAGTCGCTGGGGCTGGAGCGCAGCCACCTGTATAAGAAAGCCGAGCAGTTGGGAATCGACTTGCGCGCAATGCGGCGAGAGCAGGAATCAGCGCAGGAGTGAGCACAGCTCGAGAATCTACACACATCTCCAGGGGAGTGCTTTGATCAGAACAGCCGTTCGTCGGATGGGCTGCATTTTGCTGTTCAGTTCCCTCGCCACGTTTACGCTTGCCACTGAGCCCGCTTCTGCGCCAGCTTACGGCGTGCGCATGGAGCAGGCATGGATTCCGCTGAGAGATGGCGTGCGGCTGGCGGCAACGCTCTACATGCCCGATGGCGCGAACCCGGGTGAAAAGTTTCCTGCCCTGCTGGAATATTTGCCATATCGCAAAGACGACGGCACCGCCGCCGGAGATTATCCGAAGCACGCCTACTTCGCGCGGCGTGGTTACGTGAGCGTGCGCGTGGATATCCGCGGATTCGGCGCCAGCGAAGGCGTGCCGCCGGAGCGGGAATATTCCGAACAAGAACAGGCCGACGGCGAACAGATCATCGCGTGGCTGGCGCATCAACCGTGGTCGAACGGAAATGTGGGAATGTTCGGAATTTCGTGGGGCGGATTCAATTCGCTGCAGATGGCGATGCGCCATCCGCCGGAATTGAAGGCAATACTCGCGGTGGATGCGACAGCAGAACTCTTTCACGATGATGTTCACTACATGGACGGCATGGTCCACATCGACGAATTTGAGTTAAATATGGATATGGCCGAAGGCTGGACCGGCGCGCCTGATTACACCCTTGACGAAAAAGTTCTGGGTCCGCGATTCGATTCGCCGCCCTGGTCGTTGCTGTACTTGAAGCATCAGCACAATGGCCCGTTCTGGCGCGAGCCGGTGCGTCCGCTGAAGGAAATTACGATTCCGAGTTTTCTAATCGGCGGATTGCTTGACGGCTATCGCGACAACGTGACCGACATGCTGATGCAGGCGGGCGGGCAGGTAAAGGCAATCGTTGGTCCGTGGAACCACACATTTCCGAATGAAGCCGTGCCCGGGCCGCAGATCGAGTGGCGCGATGAGGCAGTCCGATGGTTCGATCATTGGCTGAAGGGACGCGACACAGGCGTGGAGCACGATCCGCGGCTGGTGATTTATATGCAGCACTGGCATCCTCCGGACCCGAACCTGGAACATGTTCCGGGCGAATGGCGGCGTGAGGATGCGTGGCCTCCGAAGGACGTGCGGCCCGCAGCGCTATTTCTCCAGCCGGATCATGCCCTGGCGGAAACTCCGGCTCGGCCGGATGCGCACCAACTAAAATACATTCCATCGATCGGCGTCGAGGCAGGCTTCTGGTGGGGAGAGCTGTTAAGCGATCCGCGGCCGGTGGATGCGTTCAGCCTGGTATATGACTCCGCTCCACTGACAGAAGACCTGGCAATCTTAGGCAGGCCGCATGCGCTGCTCCGGGCTTCTGCCACTGCACCGCTGGCAGACTGGTTCGCGCGCCTCTCCGACGTAGCTCCTGACGGTACAGTCACGCAGATTACTGGCGCGGGGATCAACGGCGCGCAGCGCGAGTCGATGAGCAAGCCGCAAGATCTGGAGCCCGGCAAAGTCTATCCGCTGAATATCGAGATGCACTTGACCTCGTGGGTTTTTCCCAGGGGTCATCGCATTCGCGTGGCAATCTCGAACGCGCTGTGGCCGATGATCTTGCCTACTCCTTACGCGATGACCACATCACTGGAACTCGGCGGAAATCACGGCTCGCGGATCGTGCTGCCAGTCGTGCCCTTGCACGGCGCCGCGCCGCCCTCTTTTTCGCCGCCGCAACCTTCCGAGGAACGAACCGACCTCAAGAGCGAAGGCTTTCCCTGGCCCGGCGAATGGACGCTGGAACGCGATGAAGCTCACCAGAAGACTACCGTGCACTGGAAAGGAAAAGATGGATACGAGTTTCCGTGGGGCAAGGAAACCGACTACGAGAATCTGACTTACGATGCCGATGATGCGCATCCCGAGACGAGTTCGGTAAGGGGTGAGGCAAAGAGCATCTTTGAGCTGAAAGGCCGCACGTTAGTCTGGCGCGGCCACCTGCTGGTGACCACCGACCAGCGGAACTTTTATTACAAATACACCCGCGAACTGCTGAAAGATGGAACGGTAGTCAAATCGAAGACGTGGCAGGAAACGATTCCACGAGATCATCAATAATTTTCGGCGGCCGCGGATGAAAGCGCCAAGCCACGCCTGAGATCGGCGGCGAGGAGACGATGAAACAATTGTTCGCCCGCTTCGCGGCGAACGGAAAGCCGGCCGGCTCCATAGGCGCGCGACTTCAAGCCGCGCTGCACATCTTCGCAGATGCCGAGATCTTCTTCCTGAACCCGATTGCCAACGTCCACCGACTGCTCGTTGTATTCGCGCCGAGCTTCGCCCACATTGCCGAAATAAAAGTCGAAGATCACGGTGCAATGGTCGGCGTCCACGGGGGTCACGAAATTCGTGTCCATGTACCCTTCGTAGCAGTTGATCATCAGGTTGGGATACTGCCAGAAATACCAGGCCCGGTCGCCCTTGCGCGTGGCTCCGGTAGCGGCATCCTCGTCGGAGACAACCATCGGGCTGGACTGCAGGCAATAACGATCTTCGTTTTCGATAGTGTATTGCTTGTAATCGAGGACGGAGTTGAGGCCCTTGTGCAGATGAGGCACGTGATAGCCGCCGTCAAGATAGTTGTCGACGAAGACTTTCCAGTTGCAACGAATGTTGAAGACGCGGCGGTCGAAGTAGTGCAGTTTGCCGATACCGAGAGGCGCGATTCGCTTGACCAGACCGCCGAGAAACTCCGGCAGCGGCGCGGCGTTGTCGTCGAGGTTCACGAAGACGAAGCACTCCCAGGTCTCAACGCGGACCGGTACCAAGCCGTTTTGCGCGCGGTCGAAATTCTGCACGCCGTCAAACTCGGGCATACCTTTTAGAGATCCATCGAGGCCGTAGTTCCAGCCGTGGTACGGACACCGCAGCAGAGACGCCTGGCCGCAAGGCCGGGTCATGACTGCGGCTGCGTGATGGCGGCAAACATTGTAGAACGCGCGCAGAACATGGTCATTGCCGCGAACCACCACGATCGGCTCGCCGGCAACGGTGGTGGTTACAAACTCTCCCGCCTTCTCCAATTGATCGGTTCTGGCCACGAGTTGCCACGTTTTGCCGAATACGTTGAAGCGCTCGAGTTCGGCGATGCGGGAATCGACGTACCACGGCGCCGGGATGGTCGAAGCCTCGGCTAGAGGTGCCCGGTCGTTGTAAGTTGCGAGAATTTCCTCGATCGATGTTTGCATGATGATTGGAGCTTTCTTGTCGTCGTAAGCAGTTTATCGCCGGCATGCGCCCATCCGCGATTGCGATGGGACTGTGAAAACGTCAGATACGCTTGTCAGCGCGGACCTCGGGACGCGCGGCGCGTGACGTCAATTCAACGCCGATAGCGCGCTGCAGCACCGCCAGAAATTGCTGAATTCTCGCTTCCTTCTTTTCCGGCATCTCCCCCTGCCGGCGAAACAGGCCCGGATCCAGCTCGGCGGTAAGCAATGCGTCCTGAAAACGTTCCATCGTCCAATCGAGGATGGAAACGATCATGTCTGCATCCACGTCTTTTCGCAGTTCGCGGCGTTCCAGACCGAAGCGGACCAGCGCCACCGTACCGTAAGGATCTTCGGAGATCAAAAAGCGATTGATTTCCCGCTTCAAGACTAGATCCGTGCCGTAGTTGCCAAGCAGGGCGATGCGGTAGGGAATCCAGTCTTCGTGAAGCATGTGCTCGGTGCGCACCAGCCAATAGCGGAGCACTTCAAAGACGCCCGCGGCGCGCACCTCTTCGGGAGCGTCGAGATACTGGGGAAAGGAGCGCACGGCTTTCTTGTAGACCTCAAAGAACAGGCCGTCCTTGCTGCCGAAGTGCTGAAACACGGAACCTTTGGCGATGCCTAACGTGGCCGCGATGTCGCCGACGCGAGCGGCGTGATACCCCTGCTCGGCAAAATGCTGCATGGCCACTTCGACGATGCGCGAGCGTTTTGCCTCGGACCGCGGCCGAGGCGGTACATGGCGCAGATAGCGTGGTGGGGCAGCCGGATTGCTGGCGATGCCGCTCATAAAGAATGACCTCAGGTCACGGCAGAATAGCGAATCCACTGCCGAATTTCAACTTCATTTCTGCAGCTCGTTCGGGTAATGTTGGTTCCGGCGGAAAGCTCCGCATGACCTTGAGTCAATTCCTGTGATGCAAACCTCCAACTCCGTCTACGACGCGATTGTAGTCGGCGGTGGCCACAACGGACTTACTGCCGCTGCTTATCTGGCCCGCGCCGGACTGTCCACACTTGTGCTGGAGCGCCGGGCGATTGTGGGCGGCTGCTGCGTAACCGAAGAAATCGCACCGGGCTGCCGGGTTTCCACGACTTCGTACATCGCCAGCATGTTGCGGCCCGAAGTCATCGGGGAGTTACGACTGGCCGACCACGGGCTGCGCATGATTCCCTGTGATCCGGCTATCCAGGTTCCTTTTCCTGACGGGCATGTCGTGCCCTGGTGGGTGGACCGCGGGCGCGCCCAAGCGGAGTTCAGCAAAATCTCGGCCAAGGATGCGGAACGGTTCGTGCAGGTGGACGACCAACTGAAAAAGCTGGCGCGTTATCTGCAGCCGTTTCTTCTTGAACCTCCTCCTGAAATCGACACCTCCACCATGAGCGGGTGGATCGATCTGTTTCGTGCGGGCAGCCGCTTCCGCGGAATTTCCCACGCAGAAGTTGCCCAGCTGGTTTCGTTTCTCACCGGCAGCCTCGGCGAATTTCTCGACCACAACTATGAATCCGAAAAGATCAAGACCATGTTCCTCGCCAACAACGTCTATGGCAAACATGGGGGGCCCTATCAGCCGGGAACGGCAATCGGATTATTGTTTCACCTGTTGAGTGGCGGAGAGCACGAACTGCAAGGCTTCTACGGACACGTGATGGGAGGCATGGGCTCGATTACACAGGCGCTGGCGGCGGCGGGACAAAAGCTGGGTGTGGAAATTCGCACCTCAGCTCCGGTCGCGGAGATTACGGTGCGCGATGGCCGGGCCTATAGCGTGGCACTGGAAGATGGCGCCGAAATTCGTGGGCGGATGATTCTCTCCAACGCCGACCCGAAACGAACGTTTCTGAAGATGATTGCCGCGCGGGAGCTCCCGGAAGATTTTTTGTTCGCCGTGCGAGGCATCAGGATGAACGGTCCGTGCGCAAAGGTCAACTTCGTGCTTGCTGAGGAGCCGTGCTTCACCGGCACTCCCGCGGATCATACTCCGCTGCAGCGCACGTTCTACACCCTGGTTCCGTCGCTGAAGTTTGCCGAGCGCTGCTATGACATTGCGAAACTTGGCGAGATTCCGGAAGAGCTTTGGGTCGATTGCGTGGTGTCTTCGAATGCCGACGATTCGCTGGCGCCGGCGGGCAAACACATCCTAACCTGCTTTGTGCAATACGTCCCCTATCGTCTGCGCGAAGGCAACTGGGATGAAAAGCGTGAGCTACTGGGCGACCGCGTGGTCAAGAAGATTGCCGAGTACGCGCCTAATTTGCCGAATGCGATTGTTGCGCGGCAGGTGCTGACCCCGCTGGATCTGGAGCGCACCTACGGACTCACGGAGGGCAACATCTTCCATGGCGATCTTCGGCTGGAGCAGCTTTTCTTCATGCGTCCGGTACCGGGATGGGCGCAGTACCGCACACCGATTGCGGGACTCTATTTGTGCGGAGCGGGCGCGCATCCGGGCGGCGGCGTAACCGGCGCGCCAGGACGCAATGCGGCGCACCAGGCCCTGCGCGATTGGAAGAAAGGAACGTTCAAGCCAGCGGCAGCGTGAGGCTCATCTCTTGCGCGAACAGCACGTCAAACACAGCACGAATTCGCGGGCGGCAAGCAATCTACTGACACGTGAACATTAAGGAGCGTTCCATGAGAAAGAAAGGCATCCTCGAACGGCTAAAGCACGGTCCGGTCCTGGGCGATGGCGGATATCTGCTCGAGCTCGAAAAGCGCGGGTGGGTGCGCGCGGGTCCGTTTACGCCGGAGGTAGCGCTGATCTATCCCGAAGCGCTGCGCGAATTACATGTCGAATTTCGCGAGGCGGGCGCCGAAGTGCTGCAGGCGCTTACGTTTTACGCCAGCCGCGACAAACTCGCCACCGTAGGGCTGGAGAATCGGCTGGAAGATTTGAATCGGGCAGCGGTGCGCATTGCCCGTGAGGTTGCGGGAGATCGCTGCCTGGTTGCGGGAAATCTGAGTTTGACCTGGATGTATGAGCCCAACAGCCCGGCGGCAGCCGATCGGGTGCGCCAGACATTCGACGAGCAACTCGAAGTGCAGGTGGAAGAAGGCGTGGACTTCATTATCGGCGAGACATTTTCCTGGCTGGGCGAAGCGTTGATTGCAGTGGAGCGCGCGAAAACAACCGGCTTGCCTGCGATGGTCACGATCTGTTTCGAAAATAAGGACGAAACCGCCGAAGGCAAGAGCGCGGCTTACGCCGCGAAGGCGTTGTTCGACGCGGGCGCCGACATCGTGGGCATGAACTGCCTGCGGCCGCCGCAGCACATCCTAGGCCCAATGGAAGACATGCGCAAAGCAGTGTCCGGATATCTCGCATGTCAGCCGGTGGCATATCGCACGCCGAACGACAAGCCGGACTTCACCAGTCTTCCGGAGTTTCCTTACGCGCTCGATCCTCTGCAGCTCACCCGCAAGGAAATGGCGGACTATGCCGTACAGGCCCGCGATATTGGCATCAACTTTATCGGAGCGTGTTGCGGCACTGTGGCTATGCACATTCGGGAAATGGCGCGCGCCCTCGACAAACTGCCGGAAGATTCTCGCATCTGGAAAAAAGGCGGCGAGAAGCCAATGTCAGCCTACGAGTATTACGACCACGAGAACGCGAAGGCCGGCGGCGGCAAGTAATGAGCTTCGCGAAAGCAACTCAATTCACAGAACAGGCTCCCTCACGGAAGCCTGCTCGCATGGCATGTTCTCCTTAGCTGACGTTTTTCAGACCGGAGTCTTTAGCGCGCACAAGAGGCGCGTCGACCAAATGCTCGCTGAGAAACCACGCCTGCAGTTCATTCGCACGCAGCACATCGCTTACCACCAGATCGTTAGTTCCGTCGTCCCCTAGATCGTCGGCACGCTTGGCGAGCTCACGGCAATGGCCGATGATGATCTGGTGAGCGTCCAGCAGGCGCGAGATCTGAACCGGAACTTCTTCCCTGCCCCGTGGCGGACGCTCAATACGCGTGGTTTCGGCCACATCGGCCGCCATGGCCAGTGATACTCCGCCCAGCAGTTGAATGCGTTCCGCAATGGTGTCGACGATCTCTGATTGCTCGCCGAAATGCTTATCGAACAGCAAATGCAACTGATAAAAAGTTGGCCCTGCAACTTGCCAGTGCGATTTCTTGTAGAGATCGCGCAGAGTGATGGTGTCGGCTAACAGCAGGTTGAGTTGCTCGGTCATTTCCAGACGCACTGGCTCTTCGAGGTCGAGTGGCAGCATATGCGAAACTGTGCCGTATGCCTGAATCTCCGCCGCGCGCTGGTGGAGCCGGGGCTGCGCGCTCACCCGCCCCTGAGAGTTGAAAGTCTTCTTCTTCGACATGATGGTTCCTTTCCTGCATCTAAATCATTTGAACGATTCCGTAACGAGCGACTGCAAAGATGCGTTGCGATCCTAAAATGTTGGCTTGCATCGGGTATCCACACGCCATTTCGCCGCCTTCGGCGCTCGAGGCCCGCTTGTATCTACAGTAGATTCGAGCGTGCCCTTCATGGATTCGAGATAGATTCGAGGAGCATGAAGTAAAGTTAGCGGTTCCGTGATCGCGAGTTCGCCAGAACATTCCGAGGACTCGATAATTTTCTCACCGCCGTGCGTCTGTGTGCTCAAAGTCCCGCGTCGAAATCCCATTCGCTCAACAACTCTAGTTCGATCCAGCCCTCCACCGGCAGCGCATCCATCGGCAAACGGTTCTGCCAAAGGCTGAAGCGCAGGCGTAGCTTGCTGCTGGCGGCCACCGGCGACGCCCCCGCTTTGCCGTCGCCGCTGCCGGCGTTTCCAGCGCCCTGGCCAGGCAGCGCCAATAGCCAGGCCAACGGCAAGCGAAACTCAAAATTGCGCAGCAAGGCAACCTCGGCCGTTTCCTCCGCTTTGCGTGCCGCCGCTGATACCGTTTCTTCCACAGGGCCTTCGACTTTCCACTCCGTCAGCTTACGTTCTTGCACCCTGGCGCGAAGCCGCAAAGCCCGTCGCGGACGCGCTTCTCCACTGGCCCATGACTCCAGGTTCACCACCAATTCAAAGTCCGCGTCCGGCACACTCCCGGCGAAATCCAGGCGCCCATAGACAAAAGTGGCGTCAATCCCGGCGTAGACGGAATCGAGCAGAAACTGCTTACCGTGCATTGCGCCGGCCCTCTGATTCGAGGAAAAGCTGGCCGCGCCCATCCATTCAAAGTAGCGGATCTTGTCCCCGGTAATTCGCGGGTGGATATACGCGGTCTGCGGCACAAAGGCTGGCCGAACTTCGCCGCCCGTAATGGGTTGAGACAGAGCGTCCGGCGGAGCCGCTCCTAGCGCCTGATACACGTTCGATAGATGTGTCCGGTAAAGCTCGTCGAAGTCGCGGTCATTGGCCGAGTGATGTTCTGGCCCGTACCACCAATTCCAATCGCTGCCTTCGGCGATCAGGAGTTCCTCGAAAGCCAGCTTGCGCTGTGCCTCGCTAGCCCGCGCCGCATTCTGCGCATAGAATTCCCGGGCCTGGTAAAGATAATCCCAGGCGCGGTTGTCTTCCGGCGCGCCGATCCACACGTTGAAATTCGCGTTGATCCACGAGCCCGGAACCAGCGACGTGAGACTGCCAAAGTTGCGGTGACGCGCAATGGCTTCCGAGACCGTTACCGCCTCCAGGCCCGGCGCGCGCTGCAGCGCATCGTAGAAGCGCCGCAGAAACTCGCGGCCCGATTTCGGGTAATATTCCCAGGCATTTTCGCCATCGAGAATCACCGAAACCACTGCGTCGCGGCCTTGCGCCAGTACTGGCTGCGCAGCCTCCTGGATGTTGCGCAGCAAGTGCTGGGCAGCTTCTCCCGGCGGCATACCCGAATAAACAAAGCCGATCAAGTCCGAGAGTGTGTGATCGCGAAACACCATGTGCATCGCGCTGCCGCCGTTTTCGTAGCGGTGAATGTTGTAAAGCCGTTCGGCAAGATGTGCCGGCAGACGCCCATTCCCGTCCCGCGCAAAAAACAGCCCGGTACTGCGCCCCAGCACTCCTTCGTCTGTGGCCATCCATTCAACGCTAAGGCTGTGCGCGATCGCCAGCGCTTCTTCCGACACGCTGCCTTCCGAAGGCCACACGCCTTTCGGACGCACGCCGAAAACCTGCTGGTGAAGATCGAGTGCGCGGGTCAGTTGCTCACGCGCGTCCTCGGGATGACGAAAGCGGTTCTGCGGCAACGGCAGACCGGGCGACGATGCCGCTCCGGCGTTGGTGTCGCAAATCAGCGGGAGAATCGGGTGATAGAACGGCGTCGCCGAAATCTCCACCGATCCTTTCTTCGCGGCGTCGGCATAGGCCGGCAGAACTTTGCCTAATAATTCCTTCTCGCGCGCAATCACAAAACGCTGATCTTCGAGCGAGTAGTTGCGCTCCTTCTTGATCAGCGCCGCGATCTCCTTATCTTCCAGAAAGAACTCGTCGAACCACGCAATCTGCGACAGCACCTGCAAGTCGGTGAAGTGCTCCGGATGAAAATATTTCTCAGCGCGCTCCGCTGAATTTCCATGTTCGCCAAACCGCTCCCACAGCTCGCGGTAGCGCGGATAGCGGCCGATCAAGTTCACAGGATTGGCCTGAAACAGATACTGCAGAGCAAACTGCCGCTCCTGCAAAGTGAGGTCTGTCGCCGGCTTTGCCGCCACCCTGAGAAACGGATCATGCGCCGTACCCGCCACGTAATCCTGAATCTGCGTGATCAGCGACGGTACCAGGTTGAAATTCTGGTGAACATTGGGAAACTCATCCAGGAGTTTCACCATGCCGTAGTAATCCTTGAGCGCGTGCAGGCGCACCCACGGCAGGCGATATTCGCTCGTCACCAGATCCTTGTAGAACGGCTGGTGCTGATGCCAAAGGAGAATCAGACGCAGGGCAGGCATGGCGGAACCGCCAGTCTAGCATGAGGATTCGAGCTGCACTCGATGGCACGAAAGGCTTAGCGCATGAGATACCGGGATGCAGATGAAGTGGACGGCTCCATCAGAGGGCTGTCATCTGCCACTGGAAGTTGCCGAATTCGGCGAGCCTGGCAAAGTCCCGTGCGTTGGCCGTGATTACGCGGATGCCAAGCCTCCCCGCGCTAGTGGCAATCAATGCGTCGTTGGTCAATCGTCCTCGCCCTATCCGTTCGTAGCCGTATCTAGCGGCGAGGTGAGCCAGCGCCCGGCCGGCCTGGGTCCAGTCGGCGAGATTGGGTACGAGGACGCGCTTTGCCTTGTCAAAATCCCGCTCCAACCGCTCGACAACGTGACGGTCGCGATTGCTTGCGCCGGCATAGAGTTCTTCCAGCACGACCGCGCTCAGCCAAAGCGGAGCATCCACAGCCATCCGCCGAAGCGCAAGCGCCGCCTCGTGTCCCCGCCGCAATGCAGAAATGTAGATGGAAGAGTCGAACAGGGTAGGCTGCATCTAACCACCCAGAGAGCCGTATAAATCCTTGATCTCAACGCCGCTCCTGAGGAAGCGCTCATTGGCTTCCGCGACCAGCCGGTTCTTCTCGTGTTCGGCAATCGCCAGGTCCAAAGCCCGTTCGATGGTCTCCGTCTCCGTCTTGGCCTGCAGGATCTTCTGGGCGCGCTTTATTTTTACGGCATCCAGCTGAAGGTGTTTGTGAGTCCGGTTTCTGGCAGTAGCCACGGCATTCACCTTTCCGTTTGTTAGCATATCACGGATGTACATATTATCTCATTTTATGTACATCGCTTCGTTAAGGGCCGGCATTCATCCTGATCCGCCCGACGCGACCAACGCGGACGCCCCAGCGCTAACTTTCGCCTGCGGTATATCGCGACCCTGGCCTACTTCCGGTACACTAGAAACTCCGAAGATGGCAGAGACCACCACGCCCGCCGCTTCCGGCCTGACTCTGTTGACCGATCAGGATTTCTACCTCTTCAACGAGGGCAGCCACTACCGCATTTACGACAAACTGGGCGCGCATCTGGTTTCGCGCGACGGCCAGTCCGGCGCGATCTTCGGCGTGTGGGCGCCCAATGCCCAGCAGGTCTCGGTGATCGGCAGCTTCAACGGCTGGAACCCGAACTCTCACCAACTCGAGCGCCGCGGCGCATCCGGCATTTGGGAAGGCTTTATTCCCGGCGTCACTCAGGGCGCGTTGTATAAATTTCACATCGAATCGCGGCGCCACAGTTACCGCGTCGACAAAGCCGATCCCATCGGCCTGCTGCATGAGAAACCTCCGCGCACCGCCTCAGTCGTGTGGGATCTCGACTACGAGTGGGGCGACCACGAATGGATGGAGAAGCGCGCCGCCCACAATTCCCTGCGCGCCCCGCAAGCTATTTACGAAGTTCACATCGGCTCGTGGATGCGCGTGCCCGAAGAACAGAACCGCCCGCTGACCTATCGCGAGATGGCGCCGCGCCTGGCCGAATATGTTGGACAAACCGGATTCACCCACGTCGAATTCCTGCCCGTGATGGAGCATCCCTTCTACGGTTCCTGGGGCTACCAAACCACCGGATATTTCGCCCCCACTTCGCGCTACGGCACGCCGCAGGATTTCATGTACCTGGTGGATTACCTGCACCAGCACGGCATCGCAGTAATCCTCGACTGGGTTCCTTCCCACTTCCCTACCGACGCGCACGGCCTCGCTTACTTCGACGGCACGCACCTCTACGAACACGCCGATTCGCGACAGGGATTCCATCCCGACTGGAAGACGCTCATCTTCAATTACGGCCGCAACGAAGTCCGCAGCTTTCTTATGTCGAGCGCCATGTTCTGGCTCGACAAGTATCACATCGACGGACTGCGCGTAGACGCGGTCGCTTCCATGCTCTATCTCGATTATTCGCGCAAGCAGGGCGAGTGGATTCCCAATAAATTCGGCGGACGCGAAAATCTGGAAGCCATTGAATTCCTCCGCCGCTTCAATCAGGAAGTTTATAAAGAGCAGCCCGCGATTCAAACCACCGCCGAAGAATCCACTTCCTGGCCCATGGTTTCGCGTCCCGTATACCTGGGCGGCCTGGGCTTCGGCTTGAAGTGGGATATGGGATGGATGCACGACACGCTGCAATATTTCCAGCACGATCCCATTCACCGCAAGTTTCACCACAACCAGCTCACCTTCCGCATGTTGTATTCTTGGCACGAAAACTTTGTATTGCCGCTCTCGCACGATGAAGTGGTCCACGGCAAGGGATCGCTGATCGGCAAGATGCCCGGCGACGAGTGGCAGCGCTTCGCCAACCTGCGCCTGCTGTTCGCTTACATGTTTGCCCAGCCGGGAAAGAAGCTGATGTTCATGGGCGATGAGTTCGGCCAGGTTCGCGAATGGGCGCACGATTCCGGCCTGGAGTGGAATGTGCTCGAGTATCCGCACCACCGCGGGCTGCTGTCCTGGGTGAGCCAGTTGAACCGCATGTACCGGAACGAGCCCGCCATGCACTTGCTCGATAACAATCCCGCAGGCTTTGACTGGGTCGATTGCAATGACACGGCCAGCAGCACAATCTCTCTGCTGCGCAAGAGCGAGTCGGCGCATGAAACCGTGCTCGCAGTTTTCAACTTCACCCCGATTCCCCGCCTCGGTTATCGCGTAGGCGTTCCCCACGGTGGCTTCTGGCGCGAACTCTTGAACAGCGACGCCCCCGACTACGGCGGTTCCGGCATGGGCAACCTCGGCGGAGTTCAGGCGGAAGCGGAACCCGCACACGGCCGTCCCCACTCGCTGAAACTCACTTTGCCGCCGCTGGGAGCGCTGTTTCTGAAAGCCGGATAAGCCAGCTCGGGCTGTGCACCGCGAAAATAAATTCCCAGCGAGGCGGGCGGTGGCAAGAGCCTGCACCGCTTCGTGTGCAACGGGTAGCCCCCTCCCCCTTTTTGCATAATCTTTAGAATCATCAAGTTAGCTGGAAATTCCCCGCAAATCCGAAGGTCTAAAGAACTTACGTATCAAAACCTTGAAAGCAAAGAACTTGCGACGACGCGATGCGCGATGTGCGCAGCGTCGCGGCCTCGACCATGATCGCGCAAGTGCGATGGCGGGGACAAGGTCGGATGTCACAATCCGGTTGTGGAAAATGTTCTGGATGGCACGAGGTATCTATTCGAGTGAACAAGAAAATCTTGCCGGAATGGACGCCGGCCGATGTGCTGGTGAAGATCGGTTAACTGGCAACTGGCAACTGGCAACTGCTCTCCATGCTATGCTGCCTTCAAGCGCGTTTCCATGCGGATCCTCACTCGTTACATCCTCCGCGAAGTGGCCTCGCACGCCGTCATCGGCGCGGCGATCTTCACGTTCGTGTTGTTCACTCGCGACCTTGGCCGCATCCTCGAACTGGTGGTGCGGGCCAGCGCTCCACTGCCGAGCGTCGCCGAAATTTTTCTTTACACCGTCCCGCTCGCCCTCACCTACACCATCCCCATGAGCGTGCTGGTGGGCATTCTCATCGGGCTCAGCCGCCTCGCCGCCGATAGCGAAATCACAGCCATGCGCGCCAGCGGCATGGGCGTCTGGACCTTTCTGCGCATCGTCTCGATTTTTGTGGTGGCCGCGTGGCTGTTCGCTTTGTTCAACGGCCTCTATCTGGCGCCGTGGTCGCAGGCGTCGCTGACACGGCTCGAAGATCAGCTCAAAGGTTCGCAGGTTTCGTTCGAAGTGCAGCCTCGCGTCTTTTACGAAGGATTTCCCAAGCTCGTGCTCTACGTGCAAGACGTGCACAGCTCGCAGGGTGCGGCGTTGTGGAAGGGCGTGTTCCTCGCCGACATTTCCGACCCTGCCAACCCCAACATCACGCTCGCCCGCGAAGGGATTTTGGTGGCGGAGGGTCAGGATCGTCTGCACTTGCACTTGACCAGCGGATCTACGCACGAAACCGATCCCAAGAATCCGGACGACTATCGGATTTCCACGTTCCAGCAAACCGACATTCCCATCGAACTCGCCTCCAGCGAGAGCAAGACGGAAGAATCCGTCCCCATCGGAGTGCTCAGCACGCGCGCGCTGCGCAGCGAGGCCCAGCGCGTCGATCCCGTCTCCGCTCGCTGGTACATGATCGAGTTTCACCGGCGCTTCGCTCTACCCACGGCCTGCCTGGTACTGGCCATGGTGGGCATTCCCCTGGGTCTGTCGTCGAAAAAGAGCGGCAAGTCCGGCGGATTTGTTCTCACCATCGTTCTGGTTTTCGTTTATTACTTCGTCTCCGTGCTCGGAGTTTCGCTGGCGCGGCAAGGCAAACTCCCGCCCGCCCTCGGAGCCTGGCTGGCAAACTTGGTCTTTTTTGCCGGAGGGTTATTCCTGCTGTGGCAAGCCGAGCGCCGTCCCATTGAACTGGGCTGGTTCCGGTTGCCCTGGAAGCGAGCCCGGGGTGAAAATGCCCTAGCGCAAAACGACAAGGCGCAAAATGGAAAGGGACCAAACGGTTTCGTGTGGCCGCTCGGCCGCGGGCGCCGCGACAGCGCCTTCGAACGGGCTTCCACGCGCCGCCGCGTCTTCAGCGCAAGTTTTCCCACCCTGCTCGACGATTACGTGTTGCGCGACTTTTTTATCCACCTGGGCATGATCGTGGCCAGCTTCCTGGTGCTGCTGCTGGTCTTCACGCTCTTCGAATTGCTGGGAGATATTCTTCGCAACCAGACCCCCGCCATCGTAGTCGCCGAATATCTGGTCAACGTGGCGCCCTATCTGCTGTACAACGTCGCGCCGCTCATCATGCTGCTGGCGGTGCTGATCACCTTCGGCCTGATGACCCGCTCCAACGAGATCACGGCGATCAAGGCCACCGGCGTCAGCATCTACCGCATCGTCACCCCGGTGGTGGCGGCGGCGGCGGTGCTGGCCGCGGGACTGTTTTTCGCCGACCAGTTCTACCTGCCGCACACCAACAAACGCCAGGAAGCGCTCCATAATCAGATCAAGGGCAAACCTCCGCAAACCTACCTGCGCCCCGACCGGCGCTGGATCTTCGGCCAGAACCACGACATTTACTACTACCAGTTCTTCGATCCCGATCGCGATCAGTTCGCCAACCTCACCGTCTTTCAGATCGACCCCGCCAACTTCACCATCGCGCGCCGCACCCACGCCGAGCGCGCCCACTGGGCCGACAACCTCAATCGCTGGGTTTACGAACAAGGCTGGCAGCGCTCCCTGCGCGGGCCCGCCATCGCCGACTACCGCACCTTCGACGTTTCCACCTTTCCCGAACTCAGCGAGGCGCCCTCATATTTCAAGAAAGAAGTAAAACAATACTCCGAGATGAACTATGAGGAGCTGCGCCGCTACATCCGCGACCTGCAGCAGAGCGGCTTCGACGTGGTGCGCCTGCGCGTGCAGCTGCAGAGGAAACTTTCTTATCCGCTGGTTACCCTGATCATGGCCGTACTTGCCATCCCCTTCGCTCTTTCGGCGGGGAAAAAAGGAGCGATCACCGGAATCGCCGTCGCGGTAGGAGTTGCGGTTGTCTATACCGTGGTCTCGCGGCTGTTTGAAGCTATGGGCGACCTGAGTCAATTGCCGCCGGCATTAGCCGCATGGTCGCCCGATTTGATCTTCTGCCTGGTAGGCGGCTACTTGATCCTGAAAGTTCCCACTTAAGAACCCGGACCTTCGACCTCAGACCTTGGACCTCAGACTTCGGACCTCCGCCGAACTGCGCGGCGTGAAGGTGAGGTCTGACTGAAGTGTGAGGTTTGCGGTCCGAGGTGTTGGGTCCGAGGTCCGAAGTCCGAGGTCCGAAGTCCGAAGTCCGAGGTCCGAGGTCGGACGTCCGAGGTCAGCTACTTCACTACAACCCCCGACGGATAGTTGTAGGTCGTAATCGGTGTAAGAGGGGTCAAGGTTCCCGTAGCCGGGGTAAGGGAATATTGCGAGACCGACCCGGACGAAGTGGAACCGTTATTGGTCACGAAAACCCAGGTATCGTCGCCGCGAATGGCAATCCCCACGGGGTTTGATCCGGTCGCAATCGTCGCGGGCGTCAGCGGACTCAAACTGCCGTTCGCTGCGCCTATTTTATAGGCCGAGAGTACGTTCGCCTGGGTATCCACTACGTACAGAAAACTGCCCAACGGATCCACGGTGAGTGGGCCGGGGCCAAGGGCTGCCGCATAGGGCGAACCGGTCACCTGGATAAGACTGCCATCCTGCGAGGTTCCGTCTTGCGCCGCGCAAGTGACAATGCTTTGCGGAGTGCACATCGTGTAGGCGCTGACGTTGTTCGACCTCTGGTTGGCCACATAGAGAAACCGGTTGCAGGGGTCGACCGCGACGCCATACGGAACATCGCCGGTGGCAAAACCCAGCACCGATCCGTCTCCCGTGGGATTGCCCAGCGCTCCCGTTGAACTATCCACGCCAAACTCCCACACTTGATTGTTCAGAGAATCCACAACGTAGAGATTTTCATTCGTAGGCGGCGTCTGATTGGAACAGACCGCAAACTGGGTGGGGAAAGTCGTTGGGCTCACCGCCAGTGCGACCAGGTTCGGCGTGTTTGCCGCCAGCGACCCCGGCACCGAGAACGGCGACCCGCCGACCAACGCCAGACTGCCGCTGCTTCCAATCGAAAATACCCAAATATCTCCGCCGATTCCATCAGTCACGAAGAGAAACTTCCCTGCGGAATCAATCGCCAGAGCCGCCGGCGGGTTGGGGCAGATGGGTGCCGTCGTGGTAGGAGTCGCGCAGGCGCCGTAGTTGGTGGGGCCGGCTAAAGTTCCGTCCGAATTGACGCTGTACACGGCGATCGCGTTGGCGGTGCCCATGACGCCCGGAACAGCGCTGGTGAGAACAAAAACATAGGCTCCGTTGGGGTCGATCACAACTTCCGAGGGCAGGCCCGGCGTGGTCGGGCCGTTCGTATTGCTTATCGTCTCGATCTGCCCGTTGGTGGGATCGAGGCTGAACGTCTGCATGAGGTCGAAACCCTGGCTGGGGACGATTACCAAGCCGTTGTTGGAAGACGAGTATTTGCTGCTGCAGGCCATGAGCAGGCCAATGGAAACCAACACCGCAATTCCCACCAGCCAGGTGAGTCTTTTCCGCATTCTTCGCTTTGTCTCCCTGTGAGCGTACTTACGCGTTCCCCGAATGGAAACGGGGCTTAACCCTTTATAGAAGGCGAGGATAGCCACACATTGGTTTATCAGGAAAGCGCGGGAAGAGCAAACCCGTCAAGCATGATTGGAACCCGAAGCCCAGCCCAAGGTTGCCTGAGGCGGTCTAAGGTCAGCCTGTCAGCAACGTCCTGCCCAGCTCTTTTTAGGTCCTAGATTCTCAAGTTCTAGAGTCTCAAGCTTTAGATTCCGCAGGCACGCTTTCCAGAGAGTCCTCGGCAACCGCGGCACCGGGAATCAGCGGCAGATGAATCTCCACCTCAAGCCCGCCTTCTGTCCGGTTGGAAGCGCCGACCCAACCTCCGTGGAAACGCACCGTGCGTTCGGTGATGGCCAGGCCCAGACCCACACCCCCGGTCATGCGGCCGCGGGCATCGTCGAGCCGGTAAAAAGGCAGGAAGATTCTCTTCAGCGCGTCCGGGGGAACGCCGGGACCGCCATCCGCAACTGTCACAATCGCCTCAGGCCCGTCCGGGGTTTCGGCCCGCTCCAGGTAAATTTCAACGGTCGTGCCTTCGTGCGTGTAACGGATGGCATTGCGCACTACGTTTTCGACGGCGCTGTGCAACAACGAAGCTTCTCCATGCACATCCCAGTTCTCTTTCCCTGCCGGAATTTCGCTGCGCACGTGGCAATGACGCGCCTGGGCCTCGAACTCCGCGTCTTCGCTCACATTCAGCACCAGTTGGTCCAGCGGAACGGGCAGACGCGAAACGCCCTGTTCGCCGTCTTCCAGGCGCGCTAGCGTAAGCAGGCGTCCGATGAGCTCGTTGAGGCGGCTGGCCTCCAGCTCGATACGCTCGAGCATGGAGGCGCTTTCCGGCCCCGAGCGCTGCCGCGCCAGGCCCAGCGCCACGCTCAGCCGCGCCAGCGGAGAACGCAATTCATGAGAAATATCGTTGAGCAGGCGGGACTGCGCCTTCACCAGCGTCTCCAATCGCTCGGCCATGGTGTTGAAGTCGCGAATGAGTCCGGCAATTTCATCCCGCCGTCTGAGGCTCGGGGCTTCGGCCCGCGCTGTCAGATCGCCGGCAGCGAGCTGCCGCGTGGCCGCGCGCAGCCGCACCACCGGCTTGGTCAGGTACCACGACAGCAGATAGCAAACCAGCCCGGAAGAAATGACGGCGATGATCAATCCGGGCACCGGGATTCCCCAGGGTCCGAAGAAGACGCGCGGCCCGGGTGGCAGCTCCATGACGATCGTGTAAACATGGCGGCCATCGCTCGAAGCCTTCGATTCACGCAGCACTTGCGGCCGGGGAAAGAGCATTCCGGGGTGCAGCGGGCCCGGTTTACCGGTGGCAATGTGCTCGAGCCAACTCGGAAGCGAACGCTGCGAAATCTCATTTCCCTGCTCATCGAAAAGGTAGGCCCGCACGTGCTGCGTAGCCTGCAGATTGTCGAGGTAGTCTCGGACTCGGGCCGTTCCGCCCTGCTCGTACTCGTTAACGGCTTCGGCGAGCGCGGTGGAGCGAAGCGCTTCCCAGGTCGAATTACGTTGCGGCCGGAACGCGAGCATCACTAGAATCGCCAGCACCAGAAACAACGCCTGAGCCAGCCAAAAAGAAAGGAAAATCTTCACGAACAGGCTCTTCATGACGTAGCCTTCGACTTCTCTCGCGGACGGGCGAAAATGTAGCCGACGCCACGAACGGTTTTAATGTATTCGTCGGTGTCGTCTTCGGTGTCGCCCAGTTTCTTGCGCACCTTACTCACGTGCATATCGATGCTGCGGTCAAACGGCGAGAACTTGCGGCTGAGCACGGCATTCACCAGCCGCTCGCGCGGAACCACGCGGCCCGCCTCGCGCAACAGAACCTCGAGCAGACTAAACTCCACCGAAGTCAGATCCACCGGCTGCCCGTCGCGCCGGACGGTCCGGCTGGCGGGGTCCAGTTCAATCTCGCCCACGCGCAGCGTTTCCGGAACCGAGGCGGCACCTTTGTCTCCGCGGGTGCGGCGCAGCACGGCGCGAATGCGCGCCACCAACTCGCGAGGATTGAACGGCTTGGGCAGATAATCGTCGGCGCCGATTTCCAGGCCCACGATGCGGTCCACATCTTCGCCGCGCGCCGTCAGCAGCAAAACCGGCAGCCGCGAAGAGGCGCGAATTCTGCGCAGCACCTCGAAACCGTTGATGCCGGGCAGCATCACGTCGAGCACCACCAGCAGATACCCGCCCGCGGTGGCGCGCTGCAAACCCGCTTCCCCGTCGTGCACAGCTTCGACCACGAAGCCCTCTGCTGCCAGGTACTCGCCCACCAGGGTGCAGAGTTCCACGTCATCGTCGATGATCAGAATGCGTTCCATTTTCCTCGTCTTCATTGTGCATCAGAGCGCCTCTGCAAACCTGTAAAGAATTGTCAAATCGGCACTTGTGCCGGTTACAAAACTTTACTCCGGTTGACCGACTTTTTACTCCGGCAGTGGCGCCGCCGTGTTTACATCAGTGTACGCAAAGTCGTTGGTTCCGAGACAGGGACCAGACGGGGAGTGGATCAATGAAGGTAATCCGGTTTCGCTTGATGGTTGCGGCGCTGGCAGTTTTGCTGGGCAGTGCCGTCGCTAAGTCGCAAGTACCAGAGGGACCGCCCATGCGCGGGCATGAGTTCGGATTGGCGGGACCCGGATTGGCCGGACCCGGATTGGCCGGACCGATGATGGCCGGCTATCTGAACTTAACCGACGCCCAGCAGACGCAGATGAAGGCCATCCTGCAAAAAGAGCGGCCGGCGCTGAAACCGCTGATGGCGCAGCTTCGCCAGACGCGTGAGGCATTGAAGCAATACGAAGAAGGCGCATACGACGAAGCCAAGGTGACGGCGCTGGCCACGCAACAGACTCAGACCATGGTTCAGTTGACGGTGCAGCAAACGCGCATTCACAACGAGCTGTTTCAGGTGCTCACCGCCGATCAGCAGACCAAGCTGAAAGAATTCGAGGCCAAGCGCGAAGCTCGCATGGAGCAGCGCCAGAATGAGGCGTCGGCTCCTCCGGAAGAATAGGCGCGGCTCCGGCAAGTTTTCTCACAGCGGCGCGGAGTTTGAATTCTTGGACTCTCTCTCCTTGGGCTTCGCGCCGCTTTTTTCCGCAGTCGTTGCGGCCAGGATTTGGGTATGGCATACATCTTCGAAGTCGGATGGGCCTTTTTTGCCGCGTGGGGCATGGTTCTTCTAGCCATGAGCGTAGTCGCGTTTGGCCGAGACCTCAACCCGCTGCCCAAACGCAACCCCGGCGAAAAGCGGCACTAACAACGCCTTCGCTCTTATAAAGCATATAGTGTCGCCCCCATCGCCTCCCACCCGTCGAAAACCACGACGGGTGGGGCAGCTTCAGTCGTAGCGGCACAAAGGCAGCCCAGCCGCCGAAGAACTCACACGTCACTTACAGTCGCATGTGCGCAAAGGAAGTTCATACGCCCAAAGTGAAGCTGGCCCTCGCACTCCCCACTCCTAATTACGATTTCCTAATCCGTGCTTCTGGCCGCAGAGTTCGCACTGCGTGGGCGGTTCGGTATTGTCCACCAGGTGGTGCAACGGCTTGACGGTTCGCAGATACGCGAATAGCGATTTCAAGTCGTCGTCAGTCATGTCCCGCATGAGCCACCATGGCATAACCCAGTTCAGCTTGCGCGCCCGAACCGAACCGGTGCGTATGACCCGGATGAACAACGCTTCGTCGTAGTAGCCGATGCCCGAGGCATCGGGCGTTATGTTGGCGGCGGCCACGCCCGGCGCACTCACCATTACCCTCCCGCCAGCCAACTCCATGCCTGGTATAGGCTGAAACTTAGCGTTAACCGGCGTGTGGCAGTCACTGCACGTCCCCATGTCGGCCAGGTACGCTCCGTGCTTCACGGGACTGGACACGTCTGGCTCCGGCACGGGTTCGGTCACCGGTCGTGGCACCGACTGGATGAGCCGGCTGATGACAAACGGAACTTTCGTCGCAGGCAGATCGCTGTGTACCGCCGGCAGGCTACGAATGAAGACCACTAGGGAAGCAAGGTCCTCGTCGGATAAATGGCGAAAGTGTTCGTAGGGCATGACAGGAAACAGCACACTCCCGTCAGCCGCAATCCCCTCGCGGATGGCGCGGGCGATGGCGTCATCGCTCCAGTTGCCAATGCCAGTTTCCGGATCGGAGGTAATATTGGGTCCAACGATTCGAATACCGCCTTCCTCGTACAGGACTCTGCCCCCGCCTTCCCGAGAAAGCAGCACCGGCGGCTCCGCCTTCTCGTTGTAAGTGGAGTGGCACGGCATGCAGTGCATAACAGCGTGCGCCAGGTACGCTCCGCGGCGCATCCGCTCCGCCGTAGCTTCAAATTTTCGCGAAGTCAGCGGGCGTTTCTTTGCGCCGATCACAGGCCGCCAGCCCACGGTGAAGGTTAGGGCAACGGCGGCGACTACCAACAAAATAAGAATTCCATAGCCGCCAATCCTTGCCAGCCGCCTTACCCAGGTCCAAGCCATCGTCTGCCTCCCTGGACCGCAATTGCCAATTCGCGGGATCATACCGCAAGTACGGCCCACTCACCGGAATTTCATTTTTGAGTCGCCGCGCAGACGGCGTGGATACACAAACAAGCGGCTACCCGTCGAAAACCACGACGGGGCAGTCTCTCATTCGTGGCGGCACAACGGTGGCCCAGCCCCCTTGACAACCAGCGAATCGAGTAATAGCCTCCCCACGAATGGAGGCTCGCGAACTGTAGTGGGCCCGCGAAAAAAGTGAAATCCAAACCGATAAAGTCAGGAGACTGTATGGCCATAACCGAAAGACAGGCAGCCAGCCTACCGAAGGAGCTGAGGACCGCCCAGGAAGCAATCCAGCTTCCCGAAGTGCAAGAGATGATGCGCAAGTTATCCGTGTACAACCTGGGCGTGTTTATGCCGCACATGCACGATACTTCGGGCAGGTTTCAGCCGAGTTCGGAGAAATTCGTACAAGTAGAGAAGGGCATGCGGGTATCGTTCGCGCCGATCGAGGAGATCGAGAAAGAAAATGAGGAGCGTTATCTTCCGACCGGGTGGGTGTGGATTGCGAATGTGCCAACCCCAGTGGCTAGGTGCGCGCAGGTTTGTGAAGTAAGGCCTGGGGATTCGATGCACTACGATGTCCACCAAGCCCAAGATCCGCCCCCCGATGACGATGCTATGAACAAATAGAGCCCGGTGCCCCTCGATAAGAGCGGAGGCGCCCCTTCGCTCTTATAAAGCACATAGCGTCGGCCCATCGTCTCCCGAGGCTGCCCCACCCGTGCGCTACCCAAGCGAGGCTGCCCCAGCCTTCGCGGTTTTCGAAGGCTGGGTAACAATGCTGCCGACACCAGGAGATTTTGCCGGCGTCGCCTGCAAGAAATCCACAGCCCGCTGTGACATCCAACCTTGCGCCCGACTCCCACTCTGCTCCATGATTGCCAAGGCAGAGGCAGTACAGCCGAGTCGGCAGCAACGGCGATCCCGACCAGGAGCCGGCCCTAACTCCTTTGTTTGGAATATTTTGCCTCTAAGTTCTTTGAAAACTATATTTTGCGCTCAATTTCCCACCTAACTCGATGATTCTAATAGGGTGGGGGGTGGGGGTACCGGTTGATAGCCTGGTAAACCCACACGCGCTGGCCGAGCAGAACGAAAATTTATTTTGCTCGCAGGCCGGAAACGGCAAAACATCAACACCCAGAAAACGTCCAACCCCTGTGTCCTCTGTGGTTGATGAATCTAAGACACCATCCGGCGAGTCTGCGCAACCTTGCACCCACGCCTGCTAAAATTTCATCTACTCAACCTGCATGATTCCCAAGAGCTTGCGCCCGCTGCTGCCTTACTTCAAGCGTTATCGCTGGGGACTGGTCGCGGGCACGTTCTGCGTTTTGCTCAGCAATGGCGCCTGGGTGCTTCTGCCCAAAGTCATCGGCGACGCGGCAGAGAGCCTGAAATCCGGCGTCAATCGCCACAAGTTATTGATTTTCGCCCTGCAGGTGCTGATGGTGGCCGCGGTGCGCGGCATCTTCCTGTTCCTGACGCGCTGGATCGTGATCGGCATCTCGCGCGACATCGAATTCGACATGCGCAACGATTTGTTCGCGCACCTGGAGACGCTTCCCTATCCCTACTACCAGCGCATGAGGACCGGCGACATCATGGCCCGCGCCACCAACGACCTGAATGCCGTGCGGATGTTGCTCGGGCCGGCCATCATGTATTCGGCGAACACGCTGGTTTTCACCGCCGGGGCGTTGTCGTTCATGATGGCGATCAGCCCCCGGTTGACGTTCTATGCGTTTCTGCCGCTGCCGGTGGTGAGCGTGGTGATCCAATCGTTCGGGCGGCGCATTCACGAGCGCTTCGAAAGAATTCAGGCCATGTTCTCCGATATTTCCGCGCGCGCGCAGGAGAACTTTTCCGGAGCGCGGGTCATCCGCGCTTACGTGCAGGAAGAGGCGGAAATCAGGAATTTTGAAACCGCGAACCAGGAATATATTGCTCGCAGCCTGAAGTTGGTGCGGCTCATGGGGATGCTGTGGCCCACGCTGGAACTGATGCTGGGCTGCGCGCTGGTGCTGGTGTTGTGGCTCGGCGGGCGGGAAGTGCTTCTGGGACGCATTGACATTGGCGGCTTCACCGCATTCAACCTCTACATGATGCAACTCACCTTCCCCGTGATCGCGCTGGGCTGGGTGGTGAATATTTTCCAGCGCGGCACAGCGTCATTGGCGCGGCTTAACGAAATTCTGCTGGAGCAGCCCGAAATCAAAGACAGCCCGGAGGCGCGGGAGCAAAACATCCTGGGCGAAATCGAATTCCGCGGGCTCGATTTCAGTTACGACGGAAAACCGGTGCTCAACGACCTGAATCTGCGTATTCCGGCGGGAAGCAGCCTGGCGATTGTGGGTCCGACCGGTTCGGGGAAAACTACGCTGGTGAATTTGATTCCGCGCATCTACGACGCCGAGCCGGGGATGGTGCTGATTGACGGCCGGCCCATCCGCGAATTTTCGATTGCAAGTTTGCGAAGGCAGATCGGCTTCGTTCCCCAGGAAACGTTCCTGTTCAGCGACCGCATCCGCGAGAATATCGCTCTGGGCGTGGACTCGGCCTCGGACCAGCAGATTCACGACGCCGCCGAGGCGGCCAGCATTGCCGCCGACATCGAAAGCTTTCCTGAGGGCTACGACACCATGGTGGGCGAGCGCGGCATCACCCTTTCCGGCGGGCAGAAGCAGCGCGCCGCCATTGCCCGCGCGCTGATTCGCAAGCCGCGCATTCTGGTTCTCGACGACGCGCTCTCCAGCGTCGACACCCAAACTGAAGATAAAATTCTCAACCATCTGCGCGACGTGATGCGGGGCTGCACCACCATTTTCATTTCGCACCGGGTCTCAACCGTCCGCAACGCCGAGCGCATTGCCGTGCTGCACGATGGACGCGTGGTGGAGTTGGGCACGCATGAAGAACTCCTCGCCTTGAACGGCTACTATACCGACCTGTATAACAAGCAGTTGCTGGAAGAAGAACTCGCCGAAGTGTGAGCCGATGGAATTGAGCGGCGGCTGGACAGAGCTTGGCTTCGGCGTTTGAGACGTCGCTCCTGCTTGATCTTATCCCCGATGCAACGCATCGACGCACCCGAAATCCTCGATTCCGACGCTTGCTCCGCCGCCGAGGTAGCGACTGTGCTGCAGGATCTGGGCCGCGTCAACCGTTGGTTCGGCGGAGTGACGACGACCGAGCGGATGCTGAAACGCGCCGCTGCCGCCACGAGGAAAAAACAGTTTTCTCTGCTCGACGTGGCTGCCGGTTTGGGAGAAGTTCCCCGGCTGGTGCAGGAGCGGTTGGCGCGGCGCGGGATTGCGGTAGATGTTACGCTGCTGGAGCGCGCGCGCTCTCACCTGCCCGGCGGCCAGCGCGCCGTGGTTGGAGACGCTCTGTCGCTTCCCTTCCCCGACAGTGCGTTCGATCTGGTCAGTTGCAACCTGTTTGCGCATCACCTCGATGCGGCGCAGTTGATGCAGTTCGTCCGCGAAGGTTTGCGGGTGAGCCGGTGCGCTCTGCTGATTAACGACCTGGTGCGGCATCCATTGCATCTGGCGCTGGCGTATGCGGGGTTTCCTATCATGCGCAGCCGCGTGGCCTGGCTCGACGGCCTCACTTCAGTGCGGCGAGCGTATGTGCCTGCTGAGATTCGCGGCCTTGTGGCTTCCGCATTTTCTTCGAATGGCGCTCCGCGGGTGGAGATCACGCGACATTATCTTTTTCGCATGGGCGTGACGGTGTGGAAGAGCCGAAACATTGAGAAGCGCGCGCTGGAACCACAATAAGCACGCGGGAAAATTCTAGCGCACGACCAGCACTTCGCGAACGTTGTCGCGGGCGAGAAAGAACTTGATGGAAGCGAAATCGCGAAACAGATTTTCGATGTGGCGATTGTTGAAGACGCGCTGCAGTTGAAAACCGTCTGCGACCGGGGATCGTCCGGTGCTGGCAGGTCCGCGGCGGGCTTCAGGGCGGAGCACGATGCGCGTCATTTCCAGCGTATCGGCGCCGATGACATGAAAGCGGTAGCACGGCGCGTCCGGACCGGCGTCGCGGGTGTGGAAGAATGCGAGCAACATGCCGCCGGGCTTGAGTACCGACCACAACCGCCCCACCACCGGCTTAACCAGGCTTTCGTCGAGATAGTCGGGCAGGTTCCAGCACAGAATCACATCGAAGTGAGCTGCGGGATAAACCAGGTTGTCGGCGAGAAACTTGCGGCTGTCGAGAACCAGCGCTCCCGACTCGTCGGGCGTGAACATCGCGGGATCGGTGGAGGCAGTTAGCAGATCTTCGCTATAGATTTTGTGGCCGCGCCCGGTGAAGTGGCGAATGTTGGCGGGCGAGGTCGAGCCCAGATCGAGCACACAGAAGTTCTCTGCCGCGTCCCAGGTGCGGGTCAGCTCCCCCAGGCCGCTGGAGCGGCGGGTGAGCTTCGGCACGCCTGGCGCCGGAACTGCAGTCTCCATTCCCGATGAACCGCGAAAGAATTTCATGAAGACAGTTATTTCCCATCGGTGCGGTGAACATCGATTTTACCCTTCAGGAAGGCACCCTCTTCAATGGAAATGCGCTGGGTGGTGATGTCGCCGGTAACCACGGCCGACTTGCGCAGATCGACGCGATCGCTGGCCTGAATATTACCCTCAAGCTTTCCCTGCACGACAATGCCCTTAGCTTCGACGCTGGCCTTGACCTGGCCGTTCGGACCAACGGTTAAACTGTTGCCCTTCAAGGTAATACTGCCTTCGACCTGGCCATCCAGGTAAAGGTCTTCGCTGCCCGAAAGTTCGCCCTTGATCACCACGGACTTACCGATCTGTGCCGTCTGTGCCAACCCGGTGGATGGTGCGCTCACGAATGTCCTCCTAGCCCAACAGGATCAGGGCTGCAGGCTCCAGATAAGGTTTTTGAGGCAAAATCGGGAAGCCGCTCCGCTTTCATGACTATACGCAACGCATGGAGCAGCGGCAAGCAGGTTCGATCTACCCTGTTTGCGGTAGAGGAATGTTGTGGGCTGATTGTTTACACTATCCTTGTGCCGCAGAGGATAAGGCGAGCGGATCTTTTGCCGGGAATGGCCGCGGCGATCGCGGTTCTGGCTTCGCCGCTGGGCCTCGGCGCAAGCGCGTTTTGCGCTGGGCCTCGGTTGAGTTTCTCGGGTGAAGCTGCTTCGCCGGCTGCGTCTTCGCTTTCCCACCTCGCTGCGTTTGACTCTACTTCTCCGGTTGCTTCGGCTTTAGCCTCTCCGGCGGAACTGGTGCGCACGGCAGTGGCCAACGAAGTGGCGGCAGCCCACGATACGTCGGTGAAGCACATGTTTCTCTCGCGGAAACAGACGGCCCACGGCTCGCAGACCCGGCTTTATGCGGAGACGCGCGAAGCCATGGTAGCCATGACGATTGCCTACAATGATCAACCCATCACCGCCCAGCAATTGCAGGGAGAAGAAGGCCGCCTCGATGGCATTCGCGATCATCCCGAGCAAATGGAACGCAAGAAGTCGCAGGAAAAAGAAGACGCGGAGCGCACTCTGCGTATGGTGAAGGCTTTGCCCGATGCTTTTCTGTACGAATATGACGGAACCGAAGAAAGCGCGCCTGGTGTGGGCAAGGCCGGGGATTCGCTGGTGCGGCTGAAGTTTCGGCCTAACCCTGGATATGTGCCACCCTCGCGTGTGGAGCAGGTGCTGGCAGGGATGCAGGGATTTGTTCTGGTCGATCCTGAGGCGAAGCGCATCGCCAAGATTGATGCAACATTATTGCGGGACGTCAGTTTTGGCTGGGGGTTTTTTGGCCGTCTCGCCAAGGGCGGCACGTTTCTGGTTGAGCAAGCCGATGTGGGCGACGGCACGTGGGACACTACGCGCATGCGCCTCGGCTTCACAGGAACGATCCTGCTGGTGAAGAGTTTGAATATTTCATCCGACGAAACGCTCAGCGATTTCCGGCGAATACCGGCAGATACCACGTTTGCCAAGGGCGTGGAAATGCTGAAGGCCGAGCAGGCGAGGCTGGCGGCGAATCGTGCGCTGGGTGCAGCGACAACGGGGCCGAAGTCGCAGTAGGACTAATGGCGGTCAATGGGTGGAATGGCGATATTTCAGCAGTTATCTCAGATGGCGACGGAATGGGAACGGCACGCCGCTCGCCAGAACACACCAAATCAGAAGTGGGCCAATTGTTACTGCAAGCAAAGCGAGAGCGCTGCCATCGTAAACAGCTTGCATGCATGTAACCAGCGGGATTAGCGACAACACGATCATGAGCAGCCCGCCGCGGATCCCGTCTGGGCCAGCAAACCCGCCTCCGCACTCCGTCGCTGCGAGGGTCATGAATAGCCCCCCAGTGAGCCATACCCCAAGCAACATTGCAGCAACGACCCATTTGAAGCCCCGCTTTGTTGCAACTCTTCGACAACAACCCATGACAGAGTAACCCCTGCTGATGATGAAAATTCTTTCATATTGACGCGAGCCAAGGACTGCGGGACAATGCCGGACGTTCTTGGCTTCAATTCACAGTTGTGGGGTAGGCGATCCAAGGGTAGAATTGCGCCGCTCTTGAGGTCAAAAAAATTCGGACAAGATGCAATTACTTCAGCAAAGGGAGAAGTCTATGACGCCTAGGAAAACCCGGTACTCGCATTATGCAATGCAGATCGCGGCCGCAGCCCTTATCAGCATCTGCTGCTTTCAGCCCGTTTCCGCCGCACAGACGACAGACGTAGCGGTCGACGCGGAGGCAGCAGCCCGCGACAATTGGCGCGAGGTTATGACTCACAACACCGAGTTGTGGGAGGGGTGCTTTCAGGCATCTTATCCCAGCATCGTCTGGGAGCAGGTGGAGTGCAAAGAATTGCATCCACGCGTCCATCCTGTCTTCCACAGGCCCGGCGAGGGGCAGGTGACGGGCAACGGTCACGACTATGTAGCTGAAGCGCCGGGGCTGATCAGCGGGACACTTGGAAGCTTCCCGACGGTCACGGGCGTGAAATCCGAGAAAGGTGTCGGGGTGGAAGCGTACGGAGACGGAGGCATCCTCGGGCCGAATGAATACTCACTTCAGCTCAATACGAACTACACGGGCACCACATCGGCGTGTGACGGTCATACCGATTGCGTCGTCTGGCAACAGTTCATTTACGCGACGGACTACGAAACCAAGGGGAAAGCGGCTGTTTTCATGCAGTATTGGCTGATCGGCTGGGGCGACTCGGATTGTCCGAGCGGTTTCGCCAGTGCCGGCTCGGGCGATTGCTACGGGAACAGCAAGTACGTGTCGGCCCCCGATGTGAAGCCTACCTCGCTTGGCAGCCTGTCGCTCTCGGGCGCCGCGGAAGCGGGTTCCAAAGATACGGTGGTATTCAACGATGGAACCACTGCCTACACCGTCAGCGGCTCCGACACCATGCTTGATATCTCGCAGGTTTGGAAGGAGTCCGAATTCAACGTTGTCGGTGATGCCGGCGGTTCGCGAGCGGATTTCAATACGCCTGTCTCGATCACCGTGAAAGTAGCGCTGACGGATGGTTCCTCCTCGGCCCCAACCTGTGTTGCGAATGGTGGCACAACCGGAGAGAGCAACAACTTGAATCTGGGCAAGTGCAGCACCGCGAGTGGATCGTCACCCTACATTCAGTTCATCGAATCGAACTGAAAAGTCACTTTGCCGGTCTCAAGGCTGGCTTTTAGCGTCCGTGCTCAACCTTGGGCGCGCCGCGTTTCTTTGCGCACGGTCAGTTTCTCGATGAGATCTTCTTTGATGCGATAGCCCGTACCGGCGTCGTCGCTGATGGGGATGGTTCCCTGCGGTGTGACTTCGACCTCGGGATCGATGATGTCTTCTTTCCAATAGCGCTTCGAGGCGGAAACATCGCCGGGCAGGCGGAAGTTCTGCAAGGTGGAAAGCGCGATATTGTGCGCGCGGCCGATGCCCGACTCCAACATCCCGCCGCACCACACCGGAATCTTCTGCGCCTGGCAAATGTCGTGGATCTTCATGGCTTCGGTGAATCCGCCGACGCGCCCGACTTTGATATTGACGATGCGGCAGGCGCCGGTTTCGAGCGCGATGGCTGCGCTGCGCGCGTTGACGATGGATTCATCGAGGCAAATCGAGGTGCGCAATTCTTTTTGCAGGCGGGCGTGGTAGTAAATGTCGTCGTCCCAGAGCGGCTGCTCGATCATCAGCAGGTTGAACTGGTCGAAGCTGCGCAGATGCTCGGTTTGGTCGAGGGTGTAGGCGGAGTTGGCGTCGCAGCTGAGAACAATTTCGGACCAGCGGGAGCGGATTCGTTCGAGCACGTTCACGTCCCAGCCGGGTTTGACTTTGACTTTGATGCGGCGATATCCGGCGGCGAGCTCGACCTGGATTTTTTCGAGCAACTGTTCGATGGAATCTTGAATGCCGATGGAAACGCCGCAGGGAATTTCGCGGCGCGTTCCGCCCAGCAGACGCCATAGCGGTTGCCGCTTCTGGCGCGCTTCGGCGTCCCACACGGCGTTTTCGAGAGCGGCCTTCGCCATACGATGGCCGCGAACCCGGGAGAACAGCGCCGCACACTCTCGCGCCGATTCCAGCTTGCGGCCGAGCACTGCGGGAGCTAGATAACGAGTGATGGTGGGCCAGGCAGATTCAATCCATTCGCTGCTGTAGAAAGGATCTTCGCCGGCCACACATTCGCCCCAGCCGTTCACGCCCTCACAATGGACGGTGAGCAGCAGAATGCGCCGGCTGTAGGTACGGCCGAAACTCGTCTCGAAGAAGTGCACGAGCGGCATGTGGATTTCGCGGAGGGTGATGGCTTCGATTTTCATAGAAGAGCAAAATCATTTCACCACGGAGACACGGAAGCACGGAGAAAACCTTCGAACAATAAATCCGGACCAGGAAAGCTCGCCGCGCTTGCCGTCGCCGCAATACGATTTTTCCTCCGTGTCTCCGTGCCTCGGTGGTGAATCATTCTTCCGAGGCATACGACCAATTCTCATCCCAGTGGCCGAGCTGGAATTTGCCATTGCCTTCGGCATCGCGCTCGTAACCGAGCACCGCGAGACCACCGTCGAAAGCATCGAGAAACTGTTTCCGATTATGTTCCTGCGTCTGCTGCGCGCGGCCGCGAGTCTCATCGGCAGCTTTCCAATCGTAGATTTGAGCGGGGACTTCAATTTCCATCTGTTTACTGGAAGCAGGATTCTTCCCGTCGGCGAGCAGCGCTTCAACCCGCTCGGATTTCAGCCACCATTCGGCGATGAGGCGGTCGCTGGGCAAGCCCCCCTGCAATGGCGACGAAGTGATTCCATATTGGTTGATGTTGTAGCGCCGGGCGATCGCGCCCAATTTTTCGATGTTGAGATAAGCGTTCTTGATTTCCAGCGGATCGAAGGTCCACTCGATCAACTCGATGCCGCGCGCCAGCGCTTCTTCGCGCTGCAACAACTTGAGCCGCCGGCCCAGGCCGCTATTGCGGTACTCCGGGCGAACCGCCAGCATGTGCGAATGCAGGTAGACGTGGCCGGAGCGAGTGCCGGGAATGGAAAGCGCGAAGCCCACCATCTGGCTCCCATCAAAGGCGCCCAGCACCTGGCCGCCGACTTTTTCCGCCACCACGAACATGCGCAGCGGCACCAGGTCGGCGTCGCTGAAATTCCACACTTCCTTTTGCAGCGCGATGCAAGTCCGCAGCTCGTCGAGACCGTCGCACCGGCGAATCACGATCGAATCGGCGCTCACGAGCGCTTCTCTTCCTGCTTGGCCTGCTGCCACAAGGATTCAAGTTCTTCCATTGAAACTTGCTCAGGAGCGGAGCCGCTGGCCCGCAGCCGCTCTTCCATCCACTGAAAACGGCGGCGGAATTTGCGGTTGGTTTTGCGCAACGCCGATTCCGGGTCCAGCGAGAGATGGCGGGCAATATTCACTAACACAAAGAAGAGATCGCCGACTTCTTCTTCCAGCCGCGCCTGTAAATCGTCTGAAATCGCGGGCCGCCCTGAACTGGCCACGCCGCGCCCCGGCGGGCGCGGACCCGGCGCGGGAAACTCCTGCAATTGCTGCCGCAGTTCGGCTGTCTCTTCCGCAAGCTTCTCGAATAACCCTTCCACATCGGGCCAGTCGAAGCCAGTCTGCGCGGCGCGCGAGCTGAGTTTATGCGCCTCAAGCATCGCCGGCATAGCCGACGAAATGCCGGCCAGAATCGAATTCTGATTATCTGGGATTTGCGGCGCCGAAACTTCCACAACCGACCTGACGGTCCGAGGTTCGAGGTCCGAGGTCTGACCCATCTCGCCTTCGGCGCGCCTCTTTCTTTCCGCAGCCCGCAGCCTTTCTTCGGCCTTCAGGGCTTCCCAGTTGCGCTTCACCTCGGCAGAGGTGTCAGCTTTCGCGTCGCCAAACACGTGAGGATGCCGGTCGACGAGTTTGGTCGATAACCGGTCCAGAACATCATCGATGGAAAACGACCCCTGCTCCTGCGCCATTTCCGCATAAAAGAGCACCTGCAACAACAGATCGCCGAGTTCGCCGGCGAGTTCATCCCAGTCGCGATTGTCGATGGCTTCGAGAACCTCGTAGGTTTCCTCGAGAGTGTAGGGCTTGATGGTGTCAAAAGTTTGCTCGCGGTCCCAGGGACAGCCGCCAGGCGCCCGCAACTGCGCCATGATCGCGACTGCGCGTTCGAAACGTTCGCCGGTTGTAGACATATTTGGCAACCACTCTAAATGAGCCGTTGCAGTGCGGGCAATGCGCGCGCGGGTGAGATTTGTCCATAGCGACAAACCGCGGCACTGGACGCGGCATCCAAACAAAAACTCGTGAGTTGGTCGCGCTCTCCAGAAAGAGACGCGGAACTAGAACCGAGCTTATGAAATCCAGGCGATTCAATATTTTAAGGAGAACACTTCATGCCAAATACTCTGAAAGGAAAAACCGTAGCAATCCTGGCAACCGATGGCTTTGAACAGTCGGAACTCTTGAAACCGAAACTGGCGCTGGAAGAGGCTGGCGCAAAAATCCAGGTTGTTTCACCCGCCGGTAAGAAGATCAAAGGCTGGGATCACAAAGACTGGGGCAAGGAGATCCCGGTCGACGTTCCGTTGCAATCTGCGGACGCAGCTCGGTATGACGCACTTCTGTTGCCCGGCGGGGTTATGAATCCGGATCAACTGCGCATGAATCCCGACGCGGTGCGTTTCGTGAAACAGTTCTTTGAGCAAGGAAAACCTGTGGCGGCGATCTGCCACGGTCCGTGGATGTTGGTGAAAACCGGCGAGCTGCGTGGCCGCACCGTGACTTCCTGGCCTTCTCTGAAAACGGACGTTCAGAACGCGGGAGGCACCTGGGTAGATGAAGAAGTCATCGTGAGTAACGGCGTGGTCACCAGCCGCAAACCGGATGACATTCCCGCCTTCAACCGAGAGATGATCGCCTTGTTCTCGAAAGGTGCGCTGAAGAAGGGAAAACCTGTCCAGAAGGTCGCCTGAAAAGCGCACACGAGCGAGATACCGGCCTGACCGCATTCGGAGCAGGCCGGTATGTTTTTGCATCCCCTTTTGGAAAAACTTTGAGGCCAACGCGGCGCGACTTTTGGTCAGGCATTTTACGGTACCAAGGTTACCTACCCGGCCCGCCGCGCGCGAGTCACACTCTAAAGGTCGTAATATTAGGTGGGCCCAATCCGTGGCTCCGGAATCGTCTTTCGGGTTTTCGTATCTGGTTCAAATACATGGTCTTATCAGCGAATCCACGACCGCGGCTGGAAGGCCAGCACTTTCAGGTGGTGGTGATCGGAGGCGGCATCAACGGTGTGGCCGTCGCGCGAGAGTGCGCTCGCGGCGGAAAACGCACGCTTCTTGTCGAGCAGAACGATTTCGCCTCCGGAGTAACCAGCCGGTCCACGCGCATCATCCACGGCGGTTTGCGTTATCTGGAACACGGCGAGCTGGACCTGGTGCGGGAATCGTTGCGTGAGCGTGAGACTTTGCTGCGCCAACGATCGCATCTGGTGCATCCCGTACACTTTCTGCTTTTGTTGAACGAAAACAGCCAGCGCAACGCCATGAAAGTCCGCGCTGGATTGTGGCTCTACCGCCGGCTGGCCAAAAACAGGCCGCACGTGAACACCGGCGAAACGGAACACAAACAGTTGGAACGAGCTCTCGACGCCGGGCGCCGCTGGTCGTTCTTCAGCTATGAGGACGCGCAGTGCGAGTTTCCGGAACGCCTGGTGGCGGAGTGGCTCACCGAGGCCGTCGCTGCCGGTGCAGTCGTGCGCAATCACACCGAAGCCCTGGCGGTGGACGTGGCTCACGGCCGCATACGAGGCGTTCTCTTGCGTGACCTGATCGCCGGGCGGGACGAGCGCGTCGACGCCGGATGGGTAATCAACTGTACCGGCCCGTGGGCAGATCGCGTGTGCCAGCGCTCTTCCATCCACACCGCGCAGCCGATGCTGGGCGGGGTGCGCGGATCGCATATCGTCTTGCCCCGTTTCTCCAGCGCGCCCAATGTCGCGGTCTACAGCGAAGCGGTGGACGGGCGTCCCTTTTTTGTTCTGCCCTGGAACGATCAGATTCTGGTGGGAACCACGGAAGTCGCCGACGGCGGCGATCCCGGAAAAACTGCGCCTTCGGCCGATGAAATCGGTTATTTGCTGCGGTCGGTTACGCAATTGTTTCCCAAGGCAAAGATCTCTGAGCGCGACATCAAATACACGTTCGCCGGAGTTCGGCCGCTGCCTTACTCTCCGGGGAATCGTCCGTCGGCGGTCACGCGGCGGCACATTGTGCACGACCATGCCGACGATGGCGCCAAGCACATGCTTTCGTTGATCGGCGGCAAGTTAACCACCGCAGCCTCGCTGGCGCGGCAGTGTGCAGACAAGATGGGGTTGACGGTCACCGAGCCGAACGCCGCTGCCGTTGGTCCGGGAAATGCGCTCGATCCTCTGCTCGATGAGGCGATCCTCGAGATTGCCCGGATTGGCTCAGTCAGCGAGGAATCGGCGCGCGGCATAGTGGAATGGCATGGCGCACGCGCCGCCGATATTGCCCGCATGGCGCTGGTCAGCGCCGAACTCCGCGCGCCTGTCTGCCCGCATACGTCGCACATTGTCGCGGAAGTAGTGGAGGCTTACCGGAGAGAGTACGCAGTCACCCTGGGCGACGTGCTGCTGCGCCGCGTACCGGTGGCCCTGGGAGCGTGCTGGTCCGAATCATGCAGCCGCGAAGCCGCTGTGCGCATCGGCGCCGTCCTCGGCTGGGATGAATACGCTATCGGCTCCAACCTCGAAGCCTTCGAGATCGAACGGACTGCCTTCCTGCAGCCGGTGCAGCATCATTCCGCCGCTCTGCAAGCGGCTGCGGACTAAAGCAGTAGTCCGATCGTCTTGCCTTTCAACAACCCCGCCTGCGCTACTTGCCGCAGCACCCAGCCAAAAACCTCCCGATGCGTGGCCTCGCCCATTAGCCGGCGGGCGCGCGAGATGGTCACATGATCCGGCGTCCGCTCATCCAGTCCGATCTGCAAAAACTGCCTCAAGCACAACGAATCCGCTACCCGCCAAGCGATGCCCCGTTCGCTTCCGAGTCCCTCAAAGAAACCGGCCAGCATCACCAGGAAGTACATTCCGGGAGGCAGAGACGGACGGCCCAGCTTCTCGTGATAGAACATCCGGCAGCGCGTTTCGCAAAACTCGTCGAAACCTGCCTGATCCAACACTTCGTTCAGCCGCCGATAGAAAGGATGTCCCGGAGCTTCCGCCAGATCCCCGCGATACCACAGCTCCTCCTGCCGTTGACCTCGCCTGCGTGTTCCCATCGCCATTCTCCAAATTTAACCGGAGACTGGCAGCGCAAAGTGATTAAATTGCAGCGTAGTCCTAGAGGCAGCAAGCCTAGAGGCAGAGAATGGAGGCGGAGAATGGAGGCAGAGCGTTCTTTTGCTACGCGCACTTTGAAGGTGGTTGGCTTTGGGCTGCTGGCATTTGCGATCGCCATTCTCGCCGGCGGTATTTGGAGTGCCCTGCTCGTCACCAATCTTCGGAGCAGCCCTGCAGTACCTTGGTCCGTTCCCGCGATGGCGCTTCTGTTGTGGCTGATGTGGAGCTACCTCGGCGGGAAGGGGTGGCCACGCAGCACTTCCGAAGCGCGACGACTCTACCTAAGGGCCAACAGAAGATCCGGTCGGACGTATCTGTGGGCATGGGTCGCGGGTGTTCTGTCGGTGGTTGCGCTGGCTGGTTACTGGATTGTGCTGTTCCAATTGGTCAAGATGCCGCCCAACGCGCTCTCGGATGTGTCGAGCTATCCTCGAGTCACTGTCGCGCTCATGATTCTGATGGGGTCTTTGGTTTCTCCTTTGATGGAAGAGGCGGCGTTCCGCGGATATTTTCAGGTTGCACTCGAACGCGAGTTCCGTGGCCCAGTCGCTGTCGGGATCTCATCGGTTTTGTTTGCGCTTGCGCACGGTCCGACGCAGAGTTTCCTGTGGCCCAAGCTCCTTTTCTACTTTCTCGTGGGTGTCGCGTTCGGTGCGACAGCTTACCTCACGAATTCGATCCTGCCAGCCATCCCGGTTCACGTTGTGGGGCTCCTGATCTTCTTCACCTTGGTGTGGCCGCACGACGCCGCGCGACGGCTGGTTTGGGCTAGTGGGTCTGATAACTGGTTTTGGACGCACATAGCGCAGGCGATCGTATTTACGGTGCTGGCAGTTTGGGCTTTTCAGCGACTGGCGAGAGTGAGCATTCAAGACGCACCCGCGGGGGCAAAACCAACTTAGCTGCTCCCAAGGGCGGCTGCCTCGTAGCAACAATCCAGCGCTGCATGGGTATGTTCATCGAATCGACAATTTTGCAGGTCCGTAGTAAGGCGACTTTAGACCCTGGGCTGCTAGGCTGCCCTGGCTCGCCTGCTCCGTCCAGAATGATTAGCCAATGGAAGCGGAATCTCAGATCGCGTCTGTGGGGCATCGAAGAACTGTGCGGTCTGCTGCCTGAGACGGCATCCGCCCACAAAGCGCACTGACAACCGTATCACTGAGTAGAGGTACTGCGATTGCCATCATCAAGGGGTAGTGGCTCAGTTTGAAAATCTCCAACGTTGCCCCCCTCCGGCGTCATCCCGAAGTCCCGCGTTTTCACCAGCGGGACGAGGGATCTCCCGTGCGCACACGGCCGCCCCTTTTCAAACTGAGCCACTACCCATCAAGGCCGTTCCGTGGCATAAGCTAAGACGCTACGAGCTGACCAATATCGCTCGGAGTTTTTTAGCTCTCTATTTCATCGTCCACTGGGCGCTCAGTCAGTCCAGCCAGCTTTATCCCTCAATTCTGCTCGCCCTAGTTGTAGTAGCCACGCTCGGATGCGTTTTTTGGGTACTGTCCTAAACTTGCGTTGGAAGAATAACAGCAGGCGCTTGCATCCCTGAATCTCTGGTGCCAGCGGATTCAGGGGAATGAGCTATGGTGCTTCGTGGGAAAGAAGCAGCGCAACGTGAAGATCGAGGACTCGCCGGAACTCGGAGACGCTTGGGTTTTTGTCGCGTTCAACGCGGATTCAAAACTGATTCCCGCCTACACCGTAGGCAAGCGCAACCGCGAAACCACCTACGCATTCCTGAACACGCTTCGGAGTCGCATCGCAGAACAACACCGATTCCAGCTTACGACAGACGGATTCGCATTTTACCGCAAGGGCGTCGAGGATGTGTTCGCGGGACAGGCCGACTTCGCACAATTGATAAAGCTATACGGCGATCACGGTCAGCACGACGCTGCCGGACGGTACTCCCCGGCTCCGACGATAGAGACGATAATAAAAATACGTGACGGACGGCCCGACTCGCGTCACATTTCCACCAGCTACGTGGAACGCAGTAATCTTTCGATTCGCATGGCGCTTCGCCGCTTTACTCGTTTGACGAATGCCTATTCCAAGAAACTCGATAACCTGAAATACGCCTGCGCTCTGTACTTCGCGTACTACAACTTCTGCCGTGTTCACCAGAGCATCCGTGTTTCCCCCGCTGTGGAAGCTGGCGTTACCGATCACATATGCACTCTGCGAGAATTGCTGTCAGCCTAAATGTGATTCCCGAAATGGTCTGTTCGGATTTCGTAACAAAGGCACAAAGAAATGCTTTTGTGGACAGAATGCTGCTATAAGAGTCGGGTTGTATTTTCATCGCTTTTCTGGGCCCCGTTTTTTCCCTCCCCTCAATTGAAGTGGAACAGTTGCTTAATTTCGACAAGCCTCCCGTGCATCCAATCGGTTGCTCCAGCATCTCAATGTGTGTAGTGATTTACATTGCTGGTTCAATATTATTCGGCTCGTAAATTTATGAGCTAGAATGCGATGAGTGCGTAATGGGGCCGAGACGTTCAAACGCAGTTCGTAAGGAGCGCCCAGCAATGGCACCCGATGTCACAGAAGCAGCCGCCGCCGAAGTAGCAGCCAACCACGAAATAGCCGCCAACAGCAGCGTACCCGAACTTCATCAAAGCCTAGCGAATGGGCTAGCTCAAAGCCTAACGAATGGGCTAGGGCTTCCGGTTACTATCCAAGAGTGGGTTCGCATAGTCAAATCAGGCATGGAGCGAATTTTCCAACATTTACGTGAAGGACGGAATCTCGGACCGCTGTCGATCCTTGCCCTTGTGCTGATATATTCGTTGTTGAGTCCGCATCTTCCGGCCCCGATCCACAACTACATTTACCACATCGCGCACTGAATGAGAGAACACGTCATCAAGTTCCTCATCGGGGCTTTCGGTACGTTCCTGATCATTATGTTCAGGGATGTTCCTTCCTTGCCGGCATTCACGCATCTTGTTTATTGGTGGCTTTCTGCTGTCGTTTTCATGACCTCTGGCGGATTCCTCACCATCATTTGGCAAATTGGAGACGTAAACCCCTGGCGGTCTTTGTATTTCGGGGCTACGTGGCCCGCTTTGATTTCCCTTGTAACTCGTTAGTCCATTCCGCCCACGCTAGGCCATTTCTCTTCCAACGGAAGCTTAGGACAGTACCGTTTTTTGGGCCGGCAAGCAGGTAAAGCGCCCAGCAGCGCACTATTGGGACACTACCCTGTTTCCGCCACCCCTTGACAACGACCCACTCACATCCCTATAATTAGCACTCAGTAGGCGTCACTGCTAACAGTCCGCCTTAACCCATACAATTCATAGGTTTACGTAGATTAACCCTACGCATCCAGACGTACCAACTTGAAAGGAGTTTACAACCATGGCTAAATTTACCCCACTCCATGACCGCATCCTGATCCGGCGTATTGAAGAAGGTGAGACCACACGCGGTGGCATCATCATTCCTGACAGCGCCAAAGAAAAGCCCCAGGAAGGCGAAGTTATCTCCGTCGGCAAAGGCAAGTCCAACGACGAAGGCAAGGTCTTCCCTCTGGCTGTAAAAGAAGGCGACCGCATCCTGTTCGGCAAGTATTCCGGCACCGAAATCAAGCTCGATGGCGACGACTTCATCATCATGCGTGAAGAAGAAGTCCTGGGCATCCTGACCGGCGCCAACACCGCAGCCAAAAAGGAAGCCGTCGGCTCACGGAAGTAGCTCTGCTTCGCGGGCGTAATCCCGCAGGTGTCATCCTGAGCGCGCCTTACGCGTTGTCATCCTGAGCGCGTCTTACGCATTGTCATCCTGAGCGCGTTCTTGGCGCGAAGGATCTCGATCTGATAGCACTCTCGGCCTCATGGTTTTAACTGAGAACCGGGAACTGAGAATTAAATTAAGCAGGCCAGTCCTGCAACACAAACTTAGGAGATTAAAGCAATGGCAAAGCAAATCGTACACGGAGAAGAATCCCGCCAGGCCATCCTCCGCGGCGTCAACCTTTTGGCTGACGCTGTGAAGGTCACCCTCGGCCCCAAGGGCCGTAACGTGGTCATCGAAAAGAAATTCGGTTCGCCGACCATCACCAAAGACGGCGTCACCGTCGCCAAAGAAATCGAACTGAAAGACGGCCTCGAGAACATGGGCGCCCAGATGGTCCGCGAGGTCGCGTCGAAAACTTCCGACGTCGCCGGCGACGGCACCACCACCGCCACCGTTCTCGCCCAGGCCATTTATCGTGAAGGCGTAAAGACCGTCGCCGCCGGCGCCAATCCCATGGCCCTCAAGCGCGGCATCGAGAAAGCCGTCACCGCGATTTGCGGCAAGCTCGACAAGGAAGGCAACCGCGAGAAGGGCGAGCTCGACAAGTTCTCCAAGCCCGTCTCCGGCGAAATGATCGCTCAAGTCGGCACCATCAGCGCGAATAACGACGAGACGATTGGGAAGATTATTGCCGAGGCCATGAAGAAAGTCGGCAAAGACGGCGTCATCACCGTCGAAGAGTCGAAGACGCTGGAGACTCAGCTCGAAGTGGTCGAAGGCATGCAGTTCGACCGCGGCTATCTCTCGCCTTACTTCGTCACCGATCCCGAGCGCATGGAAGTCGCACTCGAGAACGCCTACGTCCTGATCAACGAAAAGAAGATCAGCTCCATGAAAGATCTTCTCCCGTTGCTCGAGCAGATCGCCAAAGGCGGCAAGCCGCTGCTCATCATCGCGGAAGACGTCGAGGGTGAAGCTCTGGCTACGCTTGTGGTCAACAAGCTGCGGGGCACACTGCAAGTCGCGGCCGTCAAGGCTCCGGGCTTCGGCGATCGCCGCAAAGCCATGCTGCAGGATATTGCCACCCTCACCGGCGGCAAGGCCATCACCGAAGACCTGGGCATCAAGATCGAGAACGTCCAGATCAGCGATCTCGGCCAAGTGAAGAAGATCACCATCGACAAGGACAACACCACCCTGGTCGAAGGCAAGGGCAAGCACAGTGAGATCGAAGGCCGCGTGCGCGAGATTCGCAGCCAGATCGATAAGACTACCAGCGACTATGACCGCGAGAAGCTGCAAGAGCGGTTGGCGAAACTGGTCGGTGGCGTAGCCGTGATCAAAGTCGGCGCCGCAACCGAAACCGAAATGAAGGAAAAGAAAGCGCGTGTGGAAGATGCGATGCACGCGACGCGCGCGGCCGTGGAAGAAGGAATTGTCCCCGGCGGCGGCGTGGCTCTGGCCCGTTGCGCTGCGGCTCTCGACAAGCTGAAGCTCGAGGGTGATGAGCAGATCGGCATCAACATCGTGAAGAAAGCCCTGCAAGAACCGTTGCGCCAGATCGTCGAAAACGCCGGCGAAGAGGGCGCGGTGGTGCTCGGCAAGGTGCTCGACGCCAAGGACGCCAACTACGGCTTCAACGCTCTGAACAACGAGTATGAGGACCTGGTCAAGGCTGGCGTGCTCGATCCGACGAAGGTGGTGCGCACCGCACTTACCAACGCCGGCTCGATTGCTTCGTTGATGCTGACCACCGAAGCCCTGGTCGCGGAGATTCCGGAAAAGAAGGAAGCTCCCATGGGCGGCGGCGGACACGGCGGCGGCGGCATGGAAGGCATGTACTAAGACGGTCGTTGGCCGTTAGTCGTTGGTCGTTGGCAAAATCAAAGGCCCTGCTCGCGAGAGCGGGGCTTTTCTTTTGCTTCTTCGGGCGTTCCCGAAGCAGGAAATCCACAGGTGGCGATGTTCACGGGTCACAGTCAAGCAACGGCGTTGCGTGGAAGCATTCAGGAGGAAGCAAGTCGTGAGTCCGAACGTGGTTGGTGCGAAACAGGTTCTGGGGTGGGCGTGACGCGCGCAGTGGCCCCGTAGCTCAGCCTGGATAGAGCACTAGGTTCGCACCTTAGAGGTCGTGAGTTCGAGTCTCACCGGGGCCACACCTAAGTTTTGTCGTAACGCGTGTTGCATCTTGACATCTGCGGAACTGAGCGCGAAAATTTGATTGTAAGGTGCGAACCTGGTCGTTCTCGACCGGCTGAGTTTAGGGCGGCCGCCAAGGCCGCCCTTTCTGTTTCTGGTTGTCCCTTAGGAACGTCTCGTCTGTCCACGATTTCCGCCGGCTGTCAGCTATCAGTTTTCAGCCGTCAGTAAAATCAAAGGCCCCTCTCGCGAGAGCGGGGCCTTTCTTTGTTTGCTCCAGCAACGCTGCGGCTGACGCTCCGCTCGATCTTGCAGTTGATCGCAGCGCTGAAGCGCTGCACCACCCAAAACCATTTGCTAAGTGGTGACGCAGGAGCGGCACCGAGCATAATAGTGCCTCCCTCCGGGGTCTTGTTTCGCATTTCCCGCCTGGGCACCCGGCCATCCCAGCGATGAAAGAAACATTCTCCCTAAGTCACACCTATTTGCATCTAATCGACACTTTGTTCGACTAAGGAGTCACCAGTATGTTGTACAAGCAGTTTGATTCGCGACTTACTCTTGTCCCGGCGACTATGTTTGCCGTCGTTTGCGTGCTTGCGGCCAGCGCTTTTGGTCAAATCACAGTTACTTCACCTACTAACAATTCCACGGTTGCAATGCCGGTGCAACTTACGGCGACCTTTGCCGGATGTAGCGGGGCGTCGAGCGCTTTCGGTTACTCAGTCGGAAGCAGCCCGTTCATCACCTGGGGAAAGAGCGACACTCAGATCAGTAGCACGGATTACCGCCTTACGCCGGGCAGTTATGTCATCCACTTTAAGGGGTGGACGGGCAGCACTCTCTGCGAAACCAGTATCAATGTCACGGTGACCGGCCCAAGCACCACCACGGCTTCGAACATCGAGGACCAGCCGACTTCAGACTGGACGTATGTGTTTGATACGGGCACCAGCGGTTCTGCTTCGGGGACGACCAGTCTTGTATCCGGTTCCCCCTGCCAGGATTCGCAATGCCGGGAGTTTGCCATGACCTACACTGACAGTGGCGGTATGCGCGGTTCCATCTCGTTTGGCAGCGATCCGACTCACGCGGCGACGCATTTCGTCTACGACACTTACCTTTACTTCGACAGCGCGCTGGACGTGCAAAACATTGAGATGGACACCAACCAGGTTTGGGACGCGAACAACGATGTGTTGATCTATGGTCTGCAGTGTGCGAACGACGGTAAGTGGCAATATACGACGAATGTGAGTGGGAAGGACACGTGGAACGTCTCAACTGTGGCTTGTCCCGTACCATCAAAGTGGGCGGCAAACGCTTGGCATCACGCGCAACTCGCGGTCCATCGGAACAGCAGCGGAGACGCCTACTACGATTCCGTCACCCTCGATGGAACAACTACGGACTTTACCAATGCGGATGGCAATTCGTCCTTTGCGCTCGATTGGGCGGCTGGCGACCTGTTACTTAACTTTCAGTTGGATGGTCTGGGATCAAGTGGATCGATCACGGCGTACGTAGATGGATTGACGGAGATTTGGTGGTAAGGAATGCAGCGGCGAGCTTCTAGCGCCTAAGCTGTTAGCTTGGATCTGGCCCCGCTCGCAAGAGCGGGGCCTTTGCTTTGGTCGTGTGCAGGTCGTTCCAGCGTGAGGGCGGCCCCTTCCCGGTCGCGCTTGCGCTAAGAATGGACTGGCGTCCGTCAGGACGCCCGAAAATAGCCCGGCGTTTCAACGCCGGGTCGCAATCCCCTTCGAACTCTCAAAAAAATCCCCTGCCTTGTTTATCCAACTCTTTAATTGTGCGCGTTAATGGTAAACGAGCTTTGTGCGAAGTTTATTTCGAACACGTTGTTTGTGTTCCACTGGTTGTCGAGCAACGATCCACGCACCATTATTGTGGCATCCTGGCTGAACGTGGCCCCATTGAATGCTGCGCTCAGGCTGTAACCGCTCAGGTAAATGTTGGTAGCGTTGCCGTATTGAATGTTTTTGGTTTCGCCGGCCTTCAAGTCAAAGGAGACGGTCCCCACCAGGTTGGCTGGGTTATCGCCCTGCCGCACGAACAACGAAACCGATACCGGGGACGAGGTGCGGTTCACGAAAGTCTTGGCGCCGCCGGCGGCCGCTTGGACCGGCTGCAGCATGGATGCGCCGGCAATCAGCAGAAGGGCGACCATTACAAACACGACTGCAAGTTGTCTCACCGTCGATTTTTTTGCGTCAGACATTTTGTCGAGCTCCTAAAGTGAATTGAACGGGAATCACGAGTGATTCATCCCACGAACTGGGTCGCATCGCGGGCATGGCTGTGGGCCATCCCCGTCTTGAATCTGTGTAAATGTCCCGGAATCGTGACCGCTTACCTAGACCTGATGGGACGGTTCGCCCAACGATCCGTGAAGATCAGGAGAAACGGAAACCTTGGTTCCGTTTAGCCCTGGGGTTTACCAATTGACGATGCTCTTCTAACATCTGTGTCTTGCGGAGTCAAGAAAAAAGGTAGCCGCGTGCCCCACGTCTCGCTTTCCGAGACGTGGGAGCCACCCCCTGTGGGAAATCTCCCCATTTCATGTTCATCCAACCTTTACTCAGAATCTCCCCTATCCCATACTCGACCTATAGCTCAAAAGAACATGCGGGTTAGCAACCATAACCCCTAAGGAATCAAGATTTTACCCGCAACTCTTTTGCGCTCAAGATTTTAACTTCAAAACCAGACCTATCGGTAATCTCGCGCGCTCTTTGCGCGGAAAGTGGGACATCATTAAGCCGCACCAAATCTCTCTACAGCGCGCGCTTTGGCTTTGGCGGCTTCTTGTTCGCGGTTCTTCGGCGGGGTGGTGGTTTCGAGGGAACGGAGGAGGCGGGTCGAGATGGCGGCTACTTCGTCGATGGCGGCGAGAAATGCGTCCTCGTTGGCTTTGGAGGGTTTGTTGAATCCGGTGATTTTTCTTACGAACTGTAACGATGCGGCTCGGACCTCGTCCTCGGTGACGGGGGGATCGAAGTTGAAGAGGGTTTTGATATTGCGGCACATTGCTTTATGACCTCAAGGATCGGAAATCCCCAGCTGCCCGAAAACTTGGGCGCCCGGGCCGCATGTATCTTAACAATCTTCGGACACCCCGCGCTTTTTCAGATCTTGAAAAACTTGTGTACTTCTGAGTAAGTTCCTTCCGGGAATTCAGTTGACGCTCGAATTCTGCGGGTGGGATGATTTAAGTATTGTCGCGAAGTGCGGCAGTAGTGGCCTCCACGGGAGTTGGTCCCGGCGGGGGCTTTTGGTTTGTTGGTGCAATTTCAAGTGCAGACGCGGGCGAGGGCGCCCGCGCTACACGATAAATCTATCGAGAGAGGACAGAGGTGGAGGTCATGAGTGTGATGGTCGGGGATTTGATGGCGGTGGCGGATGAGCGGTATGGGTCGGGCGGCGAGGGGAAAAAGCGGGCGAAGGCACGAAAGAGAAAATTGGAGGCTCGCGATGACAAGGATTGGAAGGAACGTCGGTCTCAGGATGACAGGGGCGCTAAAGAAGGCGGAGCTCAGGAGGCGGAAAAGAAGAAGAGGCTTCCGCCGAAACGGATGGGGGAACTCTCAG
>Ga0302324_100000194_pt1 | contig 161029 bp, 155 predicted proteins | sample Palsa_T0_1_FD_201949 | JGI IMG/M metagenome (GOLD analysis project Ga0302324, IMG submission 201949) | Peat permafrost microbial communities from Stordalen Mire near Abisko, Sweden - Palsa_T0_1 | ecosystem: Environmental > Terrestrial > Soil > Palsa > Peat permafrost | place: Sweden: Abisko...
AAGTAGCGGCGCTCGATAGCGCGCTCCTCAAGCACTGCCCGCTGCGCTTGCAGGTCGGCTTCAATATCGACCGTCTCGGTGTTTGCCTTCATCGACTGGCGGTAGGATTGTTCGAGGGCTTCGACCTTGAGCTTCGCTAACTGCTGACGCTCCTTTAGCGTGGTGGCTTCAACGTCGAAGGTTTTCCGTCGCTCTGTTGCGAGCCGACGCATCGACGCAAAGGCTTCGGCTTGTGCCGGCGACTTCAACATGCCGGGTTCCGCAACGAGCATCCCCCACAGGTTCGGAGCCTCTTTCCACGGGTTGCCGGGCTCGGGCTGAATGAGGATCTTTCGCCCAATGACCGACGCCGTTGCAATCATCTGCGGCACCGCGATGAACTCGGGTGGCACACACATACGGTCGCTGACGTCGAAAACAAAATCCCGATACGCCTGCGGGACGAGCCCGAGTGGTAACGGCTTCGGATGCGGAACGGAATCAATCGACAGAAGAACGCCCCACTTTGCCGAATTGCCGGCTGTCGAATCATCTGCCAATACTGACAAAATGGGTGAAGGCTCGACACGGGGCGCCGCCGCAATGATGCCAGCAAGCTCGCGCAGCTTGTGCCCTTCGCGCAGCCAGTCGGCAACATCCAAAGTCTTTTCATCTTTGGCGGGGTGGCGATCGGGGAACAGGTCGATGACCTGCACGGCCGTTTGTGGGTAACGACGCGCGATGACGTCGGCGCGAGCCGCCGCTGATGCCCGCCCTGGTTCGTCGGAGTCGGCAACAAAAACGACCTTCGGCGCTCCTTCGAACGCGGCAACGTGCTCATCACGCAAGGGCGCTTTGCACCCACCCGCAATCGTTGTAACGGCTGCACGCGATTTCGCATCCCACAACGCGGCGCGTAGAGCATCGGCTTTGCCTTCACCCTCGACAACAAAGACGGTTTGTCCGTCCGCTATTGCTTGCGCTACCTCTTCCGCATGATAGAGCGGGAGCGGCTTCCCATTGAGTCCTCGAACGTATTTAGAGCCGTCGAAGTGGTGAGGGAAGAACTCTTTGCGCCGACCGTCGCGCCCTGGCTCGACGCGCTCGACCTTGCCGCAGACCGTGCCGTTCTTGTCGAGGTATGTGTACTCTGCAACGGTTGGCACCTAGGTCCGCTCCTCTAAAAAAAGTGCGGCCGTGGCGTTATCGGAGGCGAGTCCGAGCGCTACGCACAGGGCGAGAACGCCGCCCTTCATGCCACAGCCAAAACAAACAAAACCGCGCTCGTCTTCACCGACAAGCTTGAAGCTAGGGGAATGGTCATCGTGACCCGGCAGCGGGCAGCACATCAGCTTGCGCGGTTGCGGCGCGGGTAAACCGGCAGCGCGGAGAACGTCGCGGCATGATACGCGCTCAACGATCGAGTTGGGCATCATCGCGGGCACCACGTCGCGGTCAAGGTCGTAAGACCGACGATGACGACCACAACCAGGACGACGATCACGATCGCGACGGTATCCCACAGCGTGCGCGGAATAAGGAACAACATCCAGCGCTTCATCGCGGCGCCTCGGTCGTTCCGAAGCCCATCGTCTTGGGGTCTTTTTGAATCCACGCTATCAGCCGCAGCATTTGCGGATCGACCTCAGCGTAGCGCTTCGCCGCACGGAGGAACGCTCGTTTCGAGCGGACAGGGCGTGGAAGGCGTTCGGTGTTAGCTTTCGAAGGGTTCATGGTCATCTTTCTTCCGGTCCGCACGACCGGCGGGAGTGGCCCTCGGGTGATGTCGAGGATGCGTGGTTTGGAAACTGAAAAGCGGCGCTCTCGTTAACGCGAGAGCGTCTTTCGTTTTAGACTGCGCCGATAAAACGGTCGAGTTCGGCTCGGGCAACGATGACGCGTCGGCCAGCACGTCGGCTCGCGATCATGCCGGACCGTAGAAGTTCTCGAAACTTTGTCTCTCCGAGCCCGACGTAACGAGCGCTGTCGCGAACGTTGAAGGCGGACGGCTCGCGTTGCGCTAGATCGACAGTAATCATCGTGACGCACCCGTCAAGAACTGCTCAATCGAGCTACGTGGAATGCGATGCCCACGCCCGACGATGACCGCATGTAGTTGGCCGCGCCGGATCATCGTTCGAACGCATGGCTCGGAACAGCGAAGGAGCTGCGCCGCGTCGGCCGTCTTAAGTAATTCCGGAGCCTGCTCGGTGCGTTGCCCCACTTCCGGCTCATTTGATGGCATTTAAGTACCCCCCCAAAGAAACGCGAATTTGCGTTATTTCTTCTCAGGATACACCAACTTGCGTCTAAGCGAAGAGTACGCTATACTAGATTTATGGGTACCCCACCGCCAGTAAAGACCAGTCCGTAGCGCATGGCTCGGACCGGAACGTTGCTGACCGCTGACGAGCGCAAAAACTTTGGCACGTGGTTATCCGCGCGCGTCGAGCGGTCGGGTGTCTCGAAGAGCGCTCTGAGCAAAGATTGGCTCGGCGATGACTCTACGCAGCGTCTGAACCGCTACCTCTCCGGAGCCAAGATCCCGACTCTTCCGGTGCTCGCGAAGATCATCGGCGCGATCGGTGGCTCCGTGATGGTGGCCTTATGGCGCGCCGGCTACTTCCGCGAAGTGCTGATTTTGCTCGACTCCCTTTCACAAATTGAAGAGACTCGCGACGATGCGATTACCTTAGCGATGTGGGCCTTTCCAACCGGCGGCACGGGAGAGCCCTTCAGCGTTGACAGGGACTTCGCCATCGAGACCAACGACAGCGTCCGGCGAGCAATTGGCGACGATCCCATGTGGTTCGATGCCCTCGACAAGGTCGATGCGCGGCGCGAATTGCATCCGCTGCTTTGGTACGCCGCAGACCAACTCGCGTTTGCGGATGTCGAGCCCCATACGCGTCGTTTGGCAGCAGCCGTATACGTCAATGCTTGGGCGGACAAGCTATCCATAGACAGCGCGAACCGTGCACGGGAGGCGGTCCACCAGGCGGATCGTCTGATCGCGCTCTTGCGCCAACAAACGATATGAGTCACAAGGAGAGAGCACGATGAAGGGTTATCTGCGAGTTCGCGATCGTCGCAGCGACGAGGGCAAAAAGAAACGCCTACGGGCTGATGCTCAGAACTGGCTCATGGTCGTCGAGGCGGGATACGACATCGACGGGAAGCGCCAGCAAAAGTACCGCTCCTTCACGGGTGATCGGGCGACCGCGGAGCAGAAGCTGCGCGACTTCATCGACGAGGTAAAGAGCGGCTTCGTCATCGACGAGCGCCTGACGATCGGCACGTACCTCGCGAAGTGGTTGGCGCATAAAGGCACCGAAGGGCTCGCCGCACGCACGCTCTCGCGTTACGAGGGTATCGTGCGGGACTATCTGACGCCGACCCTTGGCAGCGTGCCGCTCGCGAAGCTCGGAACCGCCCATGTGAAGGATGCGATTGGCCGGTGGCGTTCGGCGAAACGTAAAGACCGCAAGAAGGGCGCACTCAGCGAGCGCACGATCTTCCACATTTTCTCGACGCTCAAGTCAGCACTGGCCGACGCCGAGAGAGACGAACTCGTTCGCCGGAACGTCTGCAAGGCGATGCGGGCGCCATCGAAGGGGCAGTCCGCGGTTCATGGGGTCGATGAGACGGCGGCACTGGAACTGATCGAACACCTCGACGACTCTCCGCTCGGGCTACCCACTCGGATCGCGCTCCTCACCGGCCTACGTCGCGGAGAACTGCTCGCAACGCGTTGGTCAGACGTGGACCTCGACGGGGGCACTCTGGCCGTTCGTCGGTCCTTGGAAACCGCCAAGGACGACGCCGGCAATGTTGTCGCGCACTTCAAGGCACCGAAGACCGAGAAAAGCCAGCGCGTCGTCGCCCTCCCGGCGGGAGCCGTCTCGGCACTTCGATCGTACCGGGCTCTCTACGCGCAAAAGCTCCTCGCTGACGGCATCGCGGCGAGCGACGAAGACCTGATCTTCCCCGAGCCCGACGAGTACGCGTGGAGCCCGCGGAAGGCGTGGATTCCCGACGTCTTTTCGGCCGCGTTTTACTACCGCGTGTCGAAGTCTGGCCTGCGTAAGGTGAGCTTCCACGGCCTCCGGCACTCGTACGCGTCGATCGCTCTACGTGCCGGGGTCCCGCTCAAGGTCGTCTCCGACGCCCTGGGGCACACGTCGGTTAAGACGACCGGCGACCTGTATACCGAGGTTCTCGGCGACCTCCAGCGCGACGCCGCAAACCGTATCGACGACATCTTCGAACGAGCGCGAGCCAAACGATCGTCCTAGGGAGCTTGCGGCCCACGGATGGCCCACACGACCGGCATGGTTAGGCGATGATCGGCGAGCCTCGGCACCAACGGTATGTTAGGCCGTGAAACGCTTTACGACACTCGGCGATGATGGGCGAGGATGGGGGCAGCAGATTCGAATCCCGTTGGGGCTACGTATGAAAACCCGCGTCTTGACGCGGGTTTTTTGCATTCACCGGCGTTTTGGCCCACCGATTGGCCCACCAATGCCGGAGTGGAGGGCGGCATGCGAGGTTCGCTGCGCCGACGCGACCGTCGGCATCACAACGCTGGCCCGGAGCGCTGGGAGCTCCGCGTCTTCGTGGGAAGGGATCAAGTCGGGCGGCAACGCCACGTCCATCGCTCTTTCTCCGGAACGAGGCGCGAGGCGGAGAGCGCCCTTGCGGCGCTTGTGTCGGAGACGGAGCGTGGACGACGGGCCGTGTCATCGCGAATGCTATTTGGTGAGTATGCGACGCAGTGGCTGGCATCACGCGACACCGCAGGCGAACTCGCTGCGAAAACGATGGAGCGTTATCGCGGCATTGTGCGGGATCATCTCATCCCAGAGCTGGGTGGGATCCCCCTCGCGCGCATTTCCGGGGCAACTGTCCGTAAGGCGCTCGGCGCCTGGCGCAATGCCCCGCGGTAGGCGGAAGTCCTCTCGACCGGGTTCGGTAGCCCGGCATCGGCTGCGCTCACACACGGTACCGCTGCACGGCGTCCTCGTTCCAGACGATGCCTGTACCGGGCCGGTCGGGGGCGATAGCGCTTCCGCCTCGGATCGTAAGCGGCTCGAGCAAGACCGGCGCCGCCCAGTCCACCACTTCGAGTAGGTCACGATGCGGCGAGAGCGCCAGCAGATGCACGCTAACCTCGGGAAACAGGTGCGACGAAAGAGGGAGAGCCTGAACCACCGCCGCCGCCTCGAGCCAGCCGCTGACTCCGCCGATTCGTTGAAGGTCGAACATCAGCAAGTCTGACGCTCCGGCGGACAGCGCCGCAGCCACCGCGTGCGCGCCGGAAAAGTTCTCGCCGATTTGAATCGCAGTCGTCACGCGAGCCGCAATCGCCGAGAGGCCGGCATAGTCGTCGTGAGCGATGGGTTCTTCGATCCACCGAGTGCCTTCGGCGTCCAAAGCCGCGCAGCGACGTAGTCCTTCATCGCGACCGAGCAACTGGTTATAATCGACAAGCACGGCGACGTCACTCCCGACGGCGTCACGGACGGCGCGCACAACGGCTACATCCTCGGCGAGCATGGGATATCCCAGGCGGAGCTTTATGGCCGAATATCCTTCTTCAACCAGTTCGAGAGCTTCCTCGGCGGCCTTCGCCGGCCCAATCATCCCCAGGCCGTTGCTGTTGTAGCAGACGACCGGTGTCAGATCACCGCCCAGATAGCGCACCAACGGCTGTCCTGCGCTTTGCGCGAGAGCGTCGTACATCGCAACGTCGATTCCGGACAGTGCCATGGCGACAGGCCCTGCGTTCCCGAACAGCCGCCAACGGCGAGCCAGGAGTGCCCCGATACCTTGCGGGCCTAGACGCATTCCGGCGATCAGCTCCGCCGCATCACGTAGGACCTGCGCCATCAGCTGCTGCCCCACGACGTCGTAACAGAACAAGTAACTACGACCGGTCACTCCGGCGTCCGTCGCGAGGTCGATGAGGAGAAGCGGCGCTTGGCGAATGACCGACGCGCTCGTCGAAAGGGCACGTCGCATCGGGACGCTGACGGCGCGGACGGAGAGCCGGGCAGCCCTCACGCAGGTATCACCGGTGGGCCATCGACGTAGAGGGAGAGGACGTCGCGGACGAAGTCGTTTGCAGGCGTGCGTATCCCGACACGTGAGCCCAGATCGGAGACGACACCATGGAGCCACGGAATTTCGAGACGCCCACCGCGCTCAAGGTCGCCGTGCATCGAGGAGGTGAACGCGGGATGCAAGGTGTCGCAGAACGCCAGCCGATTCTCCGCGAAGTCGCCCGGTATCTGGACGCCGCTCGCCCTTCCCACGTCGGCCGCTTCGGCGAAGAGCGCAGCGAGAAGAGCGCGCGCGGCCGGGTTGCTGCGTATCGGTCCGATCGGCTGCCGGATGACTGAAGTCGCTCCGCTGAATCCGACGAGAAACACGAACTTCTCCCAGACGGCGCGTTCGATGTCCGCGCTCACTTCGACGTCGATGCCAGCTCGTCGACACAGTTCGGCGAAGGCGATCACGCGTTCGGACGACCGGCCTCCGTACTCGCCCACGACGATCCTCTGCAGCTTGCCCGTGTGCCTTATCACGCCCGGCTCCGCGATTGCGGCGCCGATGTAACACAGTGCACCCACGACCCGTTCAATACCGAACGCTTCTCGGAGGCCATCGTCCTTCGTGACGCCGTTCTGAAACGACAAAACGGCGGTTTGTCCGGTCATGAGCGGAGCAATTGCCTTGATGGCTCCTTCCGTGTCCCAGAGCTTCACGCTGAGAATCACGAGATCGACTGGACCGGCATCGCGAGGCTCCTCACAGACGGGGACGACGATGGCAAGATCCCCGAGTTCGCTTTGAATGCGCAGTCCTTGCTTTAGGATCGCATCGAACTGCGCGCCCCGCGCGATGAACGTCACGTCGGCGCCGGCAGCCGCCAGGCGGCCTCCGAAGTATCCGCCCACTCCTCCTGAGCCCATGACAGCAATGCGCATTTTGACCCCACCTCGATCGATGTGTTTGAGCACTAGAGTGAGGCACTGGGCGGCGTCGCGCCGTAAGGACGCTTACCGCCTCACGTCCTCATCGGCGGCCGCGCGTTGTGCGTCCACGATGCGCGGCCTGCTTTGCACGGTTTCCGCAAACGGCCATGCTGCACCAACGACGCGCGCGTCCATGCGTGTGATCCGCGAAGAGCAGCGTGCACGAGGATCGTTCGCAGGCTTTGATGTGCGCGAAATCCTCTTTACAGATCACGTCGGCCATGGCGCCGGCGATCGGAGCCAAGAGCGCGTCCGGTGAGCGCCAGCGGCGCTGCATGGCGAGTCGAAGGCCCGCCTCGGCCCTCTGCCGCGTCGCGGAAAGGCTTCGCCGCTGCGAAGGTCTGTAGCCATGGTTCCGTCCTCCTTGGTGAGTTGCCGTAAATGAACCGGCAATAACGTAGCCGTTCACTGCGCGGTATAGCCGCCGTCGATCACGATGCTCTGCCCCGTGATGAACGCCGCACGCGGCGAGCACAAAAACGCGATCGGCTCAGCGATCTCTTCCGGTTGCGCGACGCGGCCCAGCGGATGGCGATCTCCAACGGCGGCGATCGCTTCGGGGCTTCCAAGCGCTCGTAGCGCCATCGCGGTCTCCGTAAATGCCGGCTCGACGACGTTCACCCGGACCCCGCGCCGCGCATACTCAACGGCAGCCGTGCGGGCAAGCGCCACCAGTCCGGCTTTGGCGGCGCCGTATATCGCTGTCCCTGGGACCGCGACGCGGCCTGCCATTGACCCCACGAACACGACGGCACTGTTCCCCACACGCTCCAAGAGCGGCAACCCATATTTCAGGCAAAGCCACGGACCGCGCAGATTCACCGCAACCAGTTCGTCAAAATCTTTCAGCGATGCCGTTTCAACGGGAGACCGGCGCGACTCGCCGGCGCTAGTCACGATCGCTCGCAGAACGGCGTCGCTCCGGTCGATTGTCGAAAACGCGTCGGCCATGGCATCGGCGGAGCAGACGTCGGCGACAAGCATCATCGTCCGCCTCCCGAACGACTCGATCTCGCGCGATACGCTTTCCAGCGGCTCAGACCGGCGGCCCAACAGGACGAGGTCGTAACCGTCGCGAGCGAGCGCGTGCGCGGCCGCACGTCCGATGCCACTCCCCCCTCCGGTTACGAGAGCCCAGCCCCGCTCGGCTTCTTGCGAGTTACCCTTGCGCGCCAAAGGAGGCCTCACTCCATGTGCACGGAAGGCGACGAATGCCGCCGGTGGCGCCTTCAGAAACGAACGTCAAAGCTGCGCGTACGACGTCGCGCCGCAAGCTGGCAGCGTTGTAAACGCCGAACGGCTGGTCCGACAGGGACCATAGCCCCGGGCGCAATTGGTCTGCAACGTTAGTAATCGCCATCTTTTGAGCCCCGCAGGCGCGCTGCACGAGCTTGGGCTTCGCTCTCGAAAATATGTCAAGACTGTCCCTCGCTCTTCACGTTACCGCGCCAAGGGAGGTCGAGATGTAAGCGACACTACTGCGTTGGGCGACTTCAGCCGTCCGCTCGGCGGAGCGAGCTTCGGTGTAAGGCCGCTTACGACACACCCGAATGCGGACTGCTAATCTGGGTGCCTGCGCATTACCGAAGGAATAACTCTCATGCCGACTCTCACGCAACGTCTTTCCACGCTTCGCGAACTATACGCCGGCAAGATCAAGCCGGAAATCGCCGAGAAGCTGGAGCGCCACCTCGCGGAACTCCGCTCGCGCAACTACACCGAGTGCATCCCGAAGGTGGGCACGCCGGCCCCGTCGTTTTCGCTCAAGAACCAGCAGGGCGTCGAGGTGTCGTCCGCGCGCCTGCTTCAGGACGGGCCGCTCGTCGTCTCGTTCTTCCGTGGCACGTGGTGCCCGTATTGCAACCTGGAACTCGCCGCCCTGGCCAGTGCGTACGACGCCTTCCGCGCAGCCGGCGCGAAGGTTGTGCTGATAACGCCGCAGTCGGCCGAGAGCGCGAGGGGCTACCTCGCCCAGCACGACGTGCCCTTTCCGGTGCTTGTCGATCCCGACGCGCAAGTCGCCGAGGCGTTTGGTCTGGCGTACACGTTTCCAGAGTACCTCAAGGAGCTGTATGTGAACGTCTTCTCAAACGACCTGGAATCATTGAACGCCGGCGGCACGTGGCGCCTCCCGATTCCGGGACGCTTCGTGATAGGAGCAGACGGGCTCATTGCAGACGCCCAGGCGGACCCCGACTACCGGTTCAGGCCGGACCCGGAGGACACGCTCGCCGTGCTGGATCGCCTGCGCGTCACTTCGACCACCGTCTAGCCATGGCGTCTCAAAGGTGCGCCGCGGGGCCGAATCCTCTCGAACGACAATTGCTCGGCGTTGAGCAATTGGCGCTTAGCCTGGGCGCAGTCGTCACCCGCTACGCGATCGTCGCACTGTTGCTCTTGTTCGGGGCAATGAAGTGGACGCCGGAGGAGGCACGAGGCATCCAGCCTCTCATCGCGCACAGCCCGCTTTGGGCGTGGCTGTATGGGATCCTTGGCGTTCAGGGCACGTCGATCTTCTTCGGCACCTTCGAGGTCGCGGCAGGCGTGTTGATGGCGCTGCGTCCGTGGCTCCCTGCTGTCTCGGCCGCGGCGAGCGCGTTCTGCATCGTCATGTTCCTGACGACGCTGTCCTTCCTGATCACGACACCCGGTCTCCTTGCGAGCCCAAGCGCGGGTTTCGTCATGAAGGACGCGGTTCTGTTGGGAGGAGCGATCTGGACGCTCGGCGAGGCTCTGCGCGCTCGGCGCGTCAAGAAGATGGTGGACGACTTTGCTCCCAGCCCGGCCAATGCGCCTCGAGCCGCCGCCGCAACTCGGGGTCTCGTACCGTAACCTGCCGCGCTCGCACCCTGAATGGCTTCCGCGTCGGGGCCGTTATCTACATGCGCTTTGGCCGTGAAACGAGTGAATGGCGTAAGGCAGCTTACAGCCCACTCGTGCAGGAAGCGATATTGTAAGAGCCATGATCCGAACTCATTTCACGGTAGCCAAATTGGCGCTGTCCGCAATCCTAGTCGCAGGCCTCATCTCGCCGAGCTCGGCGGCGCCGCTCGATCGGTCCAAGGTCGTTTTGCCGTCGGCTGTGGCCGTGGACCTCGCGGCCAATACCGTGACGCTCAAACTTCACCGTGGGAGCGCAAAAGGCGCCACCGTGTGGTACATCATCACCGATGCGTCGGACCTCGCCGCGGCCGAAAAGACGGGCGCGATCTACTCCAGCGCGCTGGCCGATGTCGGTGACGCCGAAGAGGTCGAGGGTGATCCATCGTCGTTCCACTTCGCGGCGACGGTCGACTTCACGCCGCGACGCGTGCTCTCGACGTCGCCCGAAGGCGACGTCACTGAAGCGCATGCGGGGAGCGTCGGGGAAGCGGGCTATACGCCCTTTGTCCGGACACTCGGCTCGAACGTCGTTTACAACGCGCCGATCGTCGCAAGTGGCGAACACCCGCGGGACGTGACTGAGCACACCGACACGCTTGACCGGATCGTCGCAATCGACACCCGCGATGCATCGAACGCGACAGCAACATTCGTCCTCGCGCGCGGGTTCACTGCCGGCAAGCCCGTCGCTTACATTTCCACCGACGCGTCCGATCAGGGCGCCGCCGCGATAGAGCGGTGCACGTACGCGCCGCGGTTGGCCAAGACGGCGCGCGCTTCGCGAGTGCCGATCTTCGTCTTCTTTGCCGGGCGGACCGACGCTGAGGGGCAGGGGATTCCATACGCCGCGCTTCGGGGCCATCTCGGCAGCGACGCCACACCTGCTAACGCTGCCAGCCTGGGGTCTCCGCTGAACATCCAGTCCACGTTCCCGGGCGTGGGAAGTGACGACGCCGGCTATACTCCGCTCTGGGAAGTCCAAGCGGGTGTCTGGACGAGCGCGGCACGTTCAAGCGGCAAGGCCCGGCAGCTGCGGACACCCGAAGCCGTTACGGCGGAAGTCCACGCGGGCTCGGTCACCGGGCCCGGCGGCAAGCCGTTCGGGAACACCGGAATCCTCGTGAACTGTCCCGTTGTCGCATACGTTGACGAACGGCCGCACTAAAGTACGCCTTGGCACGCGGATCTCGCTTGCCTTCGGCCTGACGCTGGCTCTGGCAGGCGCCGCTCTCGTGGTCGCGTTCATCGCGCTGGGCTCGGTCGAACGGGGCGCCAACGCGTTGGGCGAGCTCGTCGCCGCCACGCAGAGCATCGACGACGCCCACCTGCGCTTGGTGGAGGCGAACGGCGCAAGCCGCTCTTACGTCGATACTGGCGATCCGCGCGAGCGGGCCGCGGTCCGCTCGGCGGTTGCGCGCGTCGCGGACGATTTCGACGGTGTCCTGGCGCGGCGCGCACTGCCTCGAGAGGTGCTGGACGCCGTACGGGCCGCTCGTCCGCGCTCCGTGGCCGCTATGCAGTTCTACGGGCAGCAGATTGCGCTGGTCGACAACGGCAAGAAGACGGCAGCCATCGACCGGCTCGGCGACGGTAAAGCGTTTTCCGATGAGTCGCGCGTCACATTCGACGACATTGCGACGACTACGGCCCGCGTCATCGAAGCGCAGCGTCTCACGGCGCGCCGCAACCGCGATGCCTCGATTGCCATTCTCATCGTCGCCGGCGTGCTGGCGATCAGTGTGGGTGCCGGGGTTGCACGGCTTCTCAGTGCGAATATCGCGCGCCGACTCCAACGCGTCGACGTCGCAATACGCGATGTCGTCTCCGGTGACGTTGCTCGTTTCGCTGCCGCCTTCGGGCGACTAGCCGAGGGCGATTTGACCACGCGGGTCGCGTCCTCTGCGACGCGCATCGGCCCTCTCGGCAGCGACGAGATCGGCTCGCTCGCGGCTAGCTACGATGCGCTAAGCAGCGGCCTCGACGGGATGGCGGAGCGCTACGCGGAGACGACCGCACGGCTCGAACGAACCGTAGGTGAAGTCGCGTCAACAGGACACGAGATCACAGGCGCGTCGGCGGCGCTCGCGCTGGCCGCGACCGCGACCCGACTCGCAGCAGACGAAATCGCGGATGCAATGGGCTTTCTTGCGGACGGCGCACGCCAGCAAAAGGACGTGGCCGGACGGGTGGAGGCCGCGACCGAATCGTTAAAGACCACCGCATCCACCATCGCGGCAGGCGGGCGCAGGCAGGGCGACGAGGTCGCCGACGCGCTTCTGGCGATGGAGACCACCAAGCGGGAGATCGTTACGGTGACCGCCGTCAGCACGGAGCTCGCGAACGCTGCGAAGACGGCGAATGGCGCCGCGCTCGACGGTCGTGCTCAAGTCGCGCGTTCTAGCGAGGCGCTCGGACGGTTGTCGTCATCGACCTCGTCCCTGCAAATGACCGTGAGCGAACTGGCGCAAGGTTCTGCGGTCATCGAGTCCATCGTCAAGGCGATCGACGAGATCGGCGACCAGACGAACCTACTTGCCCTCAATGCCGCTATCGAGGCGGCGCGCGCAGGTGAACACGGTCGCGGCTTCGCGGTCGTCGCGTCAGAAATACGCAAGCTTGCCGAAACGTCTCAATCGTCGGCCCGGGAGATCGGTGGCATTCTTACGGGAATCCGCAAGGGAACGCTGCACGCCGAGGAAACGATGCGAATCTCGGCTGCCGAAATCGCGCACGGCGTTGAACTTGCCAACGCAAGCGCCAAGGCGTTCGACACCTTTGAGCGCACCGCCGGCGTCGCGCACCGTTCGGCGTCCGCGCTCGATCAACGCACTGCGTCGATGAGCGACGCGATAACTACCCTTGGCGTTCACGTCGAAGCAGTCTCGCATGTCGCCGAACGAAACCGCGAAGCCGCGGCGGCTCTGGAGCAGTCGCTGGTCGACCTGACCGAAGTGGTTACGGCGATCACGCGTGGAACTGCGAACCAACAAGTCATATCGGAGGAAGTCTCCGCCTCGGGTGTCGGCCTGCGGGAGCAGACCGCAACGGTGCAACATGCGGTCGACGATCTCCACCGAAATGCCGCGAGGTTGGCATCGCTGGTCGGGCAGTTTCGCTTTACCGGCGACATGGTCTCCGTTCCGTCAACCGGGACACAGACGGCGCTGGCCTCTGCCCTATGGGGATTGGAAGCGACAGGCTAGTCGGGCCACGGTGGTAATGCGTCTTACGGCAAAGCTGGGCACAGATGAGCGACAATGGCGGCATGAAAGCCCCGAACGTCGCATCTCAAATGTCGAGCACGGTGACCGTTGGGCGCAGGCTTGCCGCGGCCGGGATTGCTGCAGCCGCACTTCTCCTGTCGTTCCCTTCCCGCGGCACCGCGGACGAATCCTCGACGGTACCCCCTAACGCTTCACTGAAGCGCCTCTTGCAAGCCGGCGACTGGATCAACGGGAGGCCGACGACCGCGAATCTCGCCGGCAAAGTAGTCGTCGTGGACGTCTTCACGTTCGATTGCTACAACTGCAAGAACATCACGCCGAACTTGCGGGCGCTCGTGAGATCCGGACGGCCCGATCTGGTCGTGATCGGGATACACACCCCTGAGACGAGCTATGAACGCGACCGAGCGCAAGTCGTCAGCCATCTGGCCTCGCTCGGCGTCACGTGGCCCGTCGCCGTGGACGCGGATTATGCCTTGTGGAAGGCCTACGGCGTGCAGTACTGGCCGACGCAGATGATCTTCGACCGCGGCGGGCACCTGAGAAAGGTGGTCATTGGCGACTCGCAGGACGCCGACGTGAACGCCGAGGTCACGTCGTTGCTGCGCGAACACGGGTAGCGCGCTGCGATGCGACGGCCCCCTCGCCCTTCTCGTCGCATTGTTCGCGACCCTCACCGTGCCGGCGCTCGCGCAACTGGGCGCTTCCCCAGGGGTGCCGACGCATTTCCGGGGCGACGACGTGGTGCAGGCGCGCCTGATTCTCCAGCACTCGTCGCTCGCGGCCGGAGAATCTGAGCAGGCGACGGTCGAGCTCACGCCTGACCGAGGCTGGCATTTGTACGGGCCGGAACACGGCGATGCGGGAGCGCCGCCGGCCGTTGCTTGGACGCTCCCCCATTCCGTGCACGCCGGCGAGATCGCGTATCCGCCGTCGACACGCGTCACCTCGCGCGGGCTCACTACCTATGAATACCACGATCGAGTGCCGCTCCGCGTGACGCTTTCGGCTGCGCCGGGCGCGGGCCGGGCGATGAGTCCCGTACGTGCCGACGTGACTTGGCTCGTGTGTTCGAACGTCTGCGTGCCCGGCCGCGCAGCACTTATGGGGTCGCTTGAAGTGACCCCTAGCATGGGCAACGCGACTGTGGCCGCGCTCGTGGCGCTCGGCTTTGCCTTTCTCGGAGGCGTCATTCTCAACTTGATGCCGTGCGTCTTCCCGGTGTTGTCGTTCAAAGCGCTGCGCGCGATTGGCGAAGCGCCGTCGGCGCGCATGCGAAGCGCGATCGCGTATGCGGCCGGCGTTACGGGCAGCTGCGCTGCGCTGGGCGGTATCCTTCTCGCCGTCCGCTCGGGGGGCGCCGCGATTGGTTGGGGCTTCCAGCTTCAATCGCCACCATTTGTCGCATTTCTCGCGGTGCTGCTGCTCGTTCTCGCCCTTGTGATGTCGGGCACGATTGAGATCGCGATACCGGTACCGCAGCGTTTCGCTCGCCGCATAGCGACTGCGGGGGCCTTTGGAGACGGCGTGCTCGTCACGCTCATCGCGTCGGCTTGTATCGCTCCGTACTTGGGTGCGGCACTCGCCTACGCTCTCCAGACGGCGGCGCCCGTCGCAATCGGCGTCTTCATCGCGCTCGGCCTCGGACTTTCGCTGCCCCACGTCGTCCTCATGACCGTGCCGGCGCTGCTCCGCCACCTGCCCAAGCCGGGAGCCTGGATGGTGACGGCACGCCGCGTCCTCTCGGTTCCGCTCTATCTTACCGTCGTTTGGCTGGTGTGGGTGTTCCTTCAACAGGTCGCACCTGTCGGATCCACCGGCGCCGCGCAGCAAGCAGCAAATGTCGGCACCTTCACGGCCACACGTCTCGCAACGTTGCGCCGAGAGCATCGCGCGGTATTTGTGAGTATCGGCGCCGCGTGGTGCATCACATGCAAAGTCAACGAGCGCCTCGCCCTCGATCGCGTGGAGGTCACGACGCAGTTCCGCGACCGGCGCATCACGGTACTGCGCGGCGACTGGACCTCGCAGGATCCGAAGATCACGGCGTACTTGCACTCCCTCGGCGCGGCCGGTGTCCCCCTTTACGTCTACTATGCGCCAGGACGGGCTGCTGCCGTCCTACCGCAGCTACTCACCCCCGCCATCATCATCGACCACCTCGACCAAGCTCGCGCCTTCGCCTTCAGGCCAGTACCGCCGGATTCAATAACGTCCATATGAATCGCCACACGCCTGAATCCGGCCGATTCGCGACGCCCGTTGCGCCATGCTTGCGCCCGTGTAAGGTTGCCTACCGCCCGGGTGACCGGTGCGCCGTAGCATTGCGGCACAATGAGCAATTTCGAACAGACGCGCGGCCACTTTTGCTATCCGGTCGTTTCGAGCAAAGGGACGCATGAATCGGCAACGGGATGAGGGAGGCGTTGAGCGAAGGCTTCGGTCCCCTGCGACTCTACCGTGTCGCGTCGTCCGGCAGGGGCGTGAATATGGAGGTCGGTCCCGTGGTCCTCGCGCTTGCCTTTGCCGCTGAAGCGCTAGCCCCAACCCTCGGCGGGCATCACTGCGAGACGATCGGAGATGTTGCCGAGATCGTGCGACCGACTCCGGCCGTCATGAGGACGATCGAGGAATTGCAAGCGCTCGGCCTCTCGCTCTCGTTGGTTGGCGACTTTCCTGGCCCGGTGCTGACGCGCATCGCGCAAGTGCTCTGGTTTCCAGGGCATACGGTGCCCTGCTCGGACCCGGTGCGCGGTCTGACGGAGACGCTTGAGGTTCCCTCAGCGTGTATTTGGTTCGTCACGGCGAAGGAGGGGGAGGCGCAAAGAGCGGTCCTCGCAGGAATGAACGCCATCGCGCTCAGCCCTGATGCGCCTGCGACGACTATCGCCCCCAGCGCTCGCGGCTATTACGTCGCGGCGGGCATCGAGGACGTCCTGGAGATCATCCGCGTGCCCTACACACGAACCGCGCTGGCCATGCGCGTCATCGCACACACGCTTGTTCGGCGTGAAGTCGCGACGGAGGTGACGCCGTGAAGACGGGAGCTGAGAACGCCGTCTGGTACTTGCGCCACCACCGTCTCTTCGACGGTGCCACGGACGACGTTGTTCGCGGCAGTCACCATTTATTCGTGCAGCGAACCTATGCCGCAAAGGCTGTGCTCTTCGAGCAAGGCGACATTGGCCGCGTGGTGTATCTCGTGAAACGAGGCAAGGTACGCCTGTCGCGTATCCTTTCCGAAGGTAAGGAGCACATGCTCGCCATTCTCGGCCCGGGTGACATCTTCGGAGAGGAAGTGATGTTCACCAAGAACGTCGTTCGCACGACGCAAGCGACGGTGATCGAAGACGCGTACTTGTGCCTGGCCAGGATGCAGGATCTGTTCTCGATCCTGTCGCGGCACCCCGTCGTGGCGATGAACATCGCCAAGTACCTCCAGGAACAGCGTGACGAGGCGATCGCCACCGCAGAGGAGATGATCTCGCTGAAGGTTCCCGAGCGGATTGTGCGCCTTTTCGAGCGCCTCGCCGCCGAGCACGGCGTTCGCGAAGCGTCCGGTATACGCATACCGGTGCGGCTGAAGCACGCCGAGATCGCGTCCCTGGTCGGAAGCACGCGTGAGACGGTCTCCGTCGAACTGGGTCGCTTGCTCCGCACCGAGCGAATCATCCTCGCAGACGGGTACTACGTTCTCCCGGAACTCGCGCAGGAAGCCCTCGCAGTGCACTGACTTCCGCCGCTATTCCCGCCTGACGGTGGCACGCATCACGTGACGGTCGGCGATCGAATAGTAAAGACGGATGTGGTCGCCGTCCACGACCGCGGACGCCGCGAAAGCAATGTCGGTGTCCTCGGCGAATCGGCGTTCGCCCGGAAGCACCAGCGGCTGTTCGCAACGTGCGACCACTTCGGTGAACGTAGCGTCAAAGACAACCCACCCGATACGCCATTCCGCGGCGCGCGTCGCGCCGTTATAAAACATGACCGGCAGCACGTCGCCTCCGCCTATCACAGGTCCGGTACTGAGGTGCCATTCGTCCCACCCAGGACGTGCCTCGAAGAGAGGCCGGCCGACCGTCCAAGGGCCCGACACGGCCGGTGCTGACGCGATGCCGATCTTTGAGCGACCCTCGTGGGCGTATTCGAAGAACAAGCGCCACGTACCGTCGTCGACGGCTACGATCTCGGCCTCTTTCGGATTCATCGCCTGCGGCGCTGATGGGAGCGCGATGCCGCGCTTCTCCAGGCGTTCGAGCGAATCGCCGGAGGCGAGCAGCAGCTCACCCCTCTTGATGCGCTCGTTCCATCCCGTGTAGTACACGTAGTATCTGCCGTCGACGGCCGCGACCGTCGGGTCTTCGCAGCCGCCGCTGTCATAGGCGTTTTCGACGTCCTCGCCCGGCACGATGACGGGCGAGCCTCCGAGCGCGAAGCCCAGGCCGTCCAGCGAGACGCCTCGGTGGACTCGAGCGATCTTCTCGGAAGGGACCTCCGAGTAGTTGACCACGCGCAGCAGCATTTCGAAATGGTCGCCCTCCCACCACACGAAGGGACTGAGCTTGTACATGCCCGCCAGCTCGGCGGAGCAGGCATAGGTCACTTCCTCGATGTGCTCCAGCGTAAAGCCGTGGGTCCGCTGCATCGGCGATGTTCCCATTCGTCTGCGCGATCGCACGTCAGACGAGCACGGACGCTAGGTCGCGCAGGCCGGCCAGCGTGACGTTCGGCGGGTGCCCGAACGTTTCTCTCGGCCTCTGTGTGCGATTGCACCAGATAACTTGGTAGCCGGCGGAAACGGCCCCGGTCGCGTCCCATCCGTTCGACGAAACAAACATGAGCTTCGAGGCATCGCAGCCGAAATGTCGTGTCGGCAGCAGGTAGACTCGCGGATCCGGTTTGTACGCGCGGACGTCGTTGACTGACAGGACGGCATCAATGAACGGAAGGACGCCCGCTGCCGACAGCGCGGTGAGCGCCGACGACTTCACACCGTTCGTGAGGACAGCGAGCCGGATGCCCCGCTCCTGTAGGAGCCGCAAGGTGGAGATGACGTCGCTGTACGGAGTGAGTCGTAGCCACTCGTCCGCAAGCGCCTGCCTGCCCGTCGCACCGAGATGAACACCGGTCGCCTCGCAGGTGAACTCTAGCGCCTTCGCCGTGAGCGTGTCGAAGTCGCGGTAGTCGTCCATCAGCGAAGCGCACCAGGCATATTCGATCTGCTTCCGACGCCATGACTCGACAAAGCCCTCCGGATCGCTGACGCCGGCCGCCCGCGCGGCACCGGCCAGAGAATCAATCCGAAGAAGCGTCCCATACAGGTCGAACACGACGGCGACCGGACGCATCACCACATTGGCGCCCTCCTTGGCGGCCGCCGAAGAGCCGGCGCTGGCACCCCCGAACAGATGCGTCATCGCGGTCTGGACCCCGCGGCTTACGGCTTGGGTGTCGGCTTGGCCATGGTGTGCTTCATCGCGTCGTGTTTCATGGCGTCGTGCTTCATCGCGTCGTGGTGAACCATGGCGTCGTGCTTCATGGCGCTATGCTGTCCCGTGCTGCCGTGCATCGCCCCGTGGCCCGGCGCAGGCGTGGGGAGCGCCATGGCAGCGAGCGGAACCGAGGCAAGGGCGAGCGCGAAGCCGAGGGTTGCGAATTTGTTCATGCGGGCGTCTCCTTGTGAAGAATGCGACGCCCAGAGTATTGCAGCGCCCGGCTGGCCTTGCTGTAAGTGTCCTTACGTTCCGACCTCCTTAATTACTCGACCGCGATCGCGATCTTTCCGAAGTGCCGCGAGCCAGCGAGATCCTCATAAGCCGCCGTAGCGTCGCCCATCTCGAAGGTCTTGTCGACGACAGGTAGGATCTGATGGCGCGTGATCGCCTCGGCGGCGTAACCGCCTATCTGCATGACCTCGGCGCCGCCACCGTGCCACTCTACGTCTACTACCGGGCCGACGGCAACGACGAGGTCTGGCCGCACTCACCGCGGGCGCGATCACCGATCGCTTGAATCGGGCTTGGCGGTAAGGTCACTTACATCGCTTTCGGCGCCTCGGTGCCATGATGTCCTAGACATAGTCTCTCTGGAGAGACCCCATGAGTCGTTTCGCCCTCGCAATTCTCACCCTCGCACTTGCTGCCACCCCCTTCGCCGTCTCCGCTCAAGCCCCGGCACCCAAAGCGACCAGCGCATGACGCACGACGCCATCAGCCACAGCAGTTCGATGGCGCACGGCGCAATGGCCCACGGCGCAACGGCCCACGGCACGATGACCCACGGCACGATGAGCCATAGTGGCTCAATGGCGCATACTTCGAAGACCCACGCCTCACCCACACCCCTAAGAATAGTCCCTACGACGCCCGGTCTGCCGAATCGCGCGCACGTCGCCACCTCTGCGCGTTCGCGCGAACCCTAATTGAAAGAAGCGACCTCATATGCCAACCTTGAACGACCGGCTTGCTACGATGCGCGAGAAGGCGGCGACGATGCTCAAGCCCGAAGTCGCGCGATTGCTTGAGCGTCACATCAGTGAGCTGCGTAGCGCCGGTGCGACAAACCACCCGCTAAAGGCCGGCGACTTAATGCCGGCGTTTGCCCTTCAGGACCTCGACGGCAATCGTGTTTCGTCTTCGGAGCTCATCGCCAGAGGCCCGCTCGTCGTATCGTTCTACCGGGGAACGTGGTGCCCATTCTGCAACGAGGAGCTCAAGGCGTTGAACGATTCGTACGAACACTTCCGTCGTCTCGGTGCCTCGCTTGTCGTCATCACGCCGCAGTCTGCCGGCTCTGCCAGCGCCTATCGCACGGAGCACGAAATCGCGTTTCCGATGCTCGTGGACCCCAATGCCGGCGTGGCGGAACGTTTCGGTCTCGCGTACTCCTTTCCGGCATACCTCAACGACTTGTACCGAAACGTCTTCCGTAACGATCTCGCCCGCATCAATGCGGCCGGCACATGGCGCCTGCCGATCCCGGCCCGGTATGTCATCGACCGCAACGGCACCATCGTCGATGCGGAGGTCAACGCGGATTACCGCTATCGGCCGGACCCTGAAGAAACACTAGCCGCCATTACCGCATTAACGTTTTCGGCGTCCTCGGCTTAGCGATGCATATCCAGGGCAAACGTGTTCTTATCACCGAGGGCGGCACGGGTATCGGTCTTGCGCTTGCGCAGGCACTCGCGCGCAAAGGCGCACGCCTCGTCCTGAGCGGACGGCGACCGGCCCCATTGACAACCGCCGTTGCCGAGTTGAAGGCGAACGGCACCGAAGCATATGCTGTTGCCGCCGACGTGGCGACAAACGCGGGACGTAGCACGATGCTTTCCGCCGCGCGCGACCATTTGGGCGGCCTAGACATACTCGTGAACAATGCCGGTGGTGTTCGGGCTGGACGTCTTGAGACGACGACTGAGGATGACATCCAGACCATGGTCGACGTCGATTTACTTGCGCCGATCCTGCTGACGCGTGCCGCGTTGCCCGAGCTGCGCCGCAGCGGACAGGGACTGATCGTCAACGTGACTTCCGGGGGCGCCCTTATTGGGATGCCGTTCTATGCAACGTACGTCGCGACGAAGGCCGAGCTAGCTCGCTTCGGCGAAGCGCTCAAGCGCTAACTGAAGGACGAGGACGTCGATGTCCTGACGGTCTTTCCTGGCGGCACCGATACGCCGATGATGGCCACGAACAATGCCGGCGCGAATCTCGGCTTCGATCGCGAACCCGCCGCAGCGGTCGGCGCAGCGATCGTCGATGGGATCGAGAACGGGCAGTTCGACCTTATGCGCGGCGGCGAGAGCCGAATGGAACTCCTCGCGCTTAACCGTGAAGATCCGGCCGCACTCGACGAGCGCTTCTTGGGGATGAAGGGCGCACTGGAGGTCGCCGTGCGTGATCACTGCGCGCTCTGAGGGACGGCAATGAAACGCGCAGCGCTCCTCTAATGCCACCTATCCACGATCGTAGCTCGAGATTGTCGCCGTGCACACGCCGGAAGTGCCGAGCTACCAGAAGAGCATCCGCTATCTAGCGAGACAGAGCCAAGCCGACGCGCTACCGTGGTCGATTGCGATAGACAACGAGCATCGCATCTGGGACGCCTACGGCGTCTCTGCGTGGCCAACGCAGCTCATCCTCGGTCGCGGTGGACACACCTCCACGATCCGAGCATGCTGCTCGCGCCTTGTCGAGCACGCTTGCCCTTTGTGCCCGAGGCCTGGGTGCAAGAAAGTGATTGATTTGCAATGTCGCCCAAACTCGCGCGGCTGGCCCTTGGAGCCCTCGCAATTGCATTCGCATCCTTGATTTCGACGATGGTCCTGCGCCCGGTACTCGCTGGAGATAAGCAGTCACAGCGAGCTTTCGTCGCGAACGACGTGCGGGTAAGAAATGCTTCGCAGGCGCCGTTGGAAGTACACGTTACCAACGCTCCGTCGCCGACTCTGAGCCGTTTTGGAGCGCTTCACGTGCGTGAACGGTGCGTGAGGCTCGTCGGCAGGTGGGACGACGACACGATGCGCGGCAAGAAGGTCGTCAACGCACAGGTGGCGTCGGGTACTTGTCGGATAAACGACGGCGAGACCGGTGTAAACAACGTCGTTTTCTGGCAAGGCTGAAGGCGTGAAATCGCTTGCGCTCGCTTTTTCGCCGTCCACTACCTGCACGATTTCCGCCTCTTTCGGATTTGTGTACTCCGGCGTGGACGGGAGCGCGATGCCGCGCTTTTCGAGCGTTTCAAGGGACTGGCCAGATGCAAGCAGCAATTCGCCCCGTTTGCGGTGCTCGTTCCAGCCGGTGCAATAGATGTAGTAGACGGCATCGGCAGCCCGCGTCAGGTCGGACGACAACTTCCTGCCCCGCGCTTCATCAATAGAGCCGGCGGGAGGCAATCCGGCTCTGCAGCCGGGGCCTCCCGGTTGAGATGCTTATGCAGCCGGTGTCTTCATGGCGAGGATTTCCGGCTGTTCGATCGCCGGCGCCTTCGCAAACAGTTCCTCGGCCCTCGCGAACAAGGCTTTCGCGACTTCGCCGGACAGGTGCGCATCGCGCCCTTCCTGATTTGCAAACGTATCGAAGATACCGAACTTCGATGAACCCATCTTGAGAGCATACCAACTCGTCGTCCCAAGTTCAGCCTGAACCAGCGGCAACGCCGACTTCAGAAACTCCTCGACTTCCCCCTCTTTGCCGGGCCGCGCTTCGAGCAGCGCCAAGATCGCGAACATATCCATATCTTTCAGATACCTACCCTTGAGAATTCCATTCAGCAGTGTGCGATTTAAACCGCGTCCAGCTTACCCTCCCTCGCTCAAAGCGCGCTGTAGGGAAGCTTACAGCGTCGAAATCGCCGCGAGCCAAAGAGCGAGGTCAGGAAGCCACCCGAAGATCCTTCCTAAATCGGAAAAGGCTCGCGAAATTCAAAACATTCTTAGAAATTAAGCGCGCATATCCGCCGATGATGTGCGCAGGCGCGGCCCTATGACGGTTCACTTCGCACAACCTTTGACGACGGACGTGCAACGCGCGCACGGGCTTCGCTAGCACCTGCACTATGGTGGCCACCTTGCACTGTAGCCGCGTGCCGTTTCGATTGAAGACCGACGCCCACCGAGGTCCCTATCCCCCCATGACTCCCCCAAAGAAAAAAGCCGCCTGAAGAGGTACGGCTTTCGTGCTTGATTTTGGAGCCGACGGCCGGACTCGGACCGGCGACCTGCTATTTACGAATCAGCGGTCGTTTGGCCCACGGATTGGCCCACCAACGCGTTTTTCAAAGACGCTACGGTATGGCACTAGACGGACCGCCTTCCTCGTGCGACCATACTGTGCACCACCAGGCGGACGGGGCAGCACGACTCTCGGCGGGTTCGAATCCCGTTGGGGCTACGTATGAAAACCCGCGTCTTGACGCGGGTTTTTTTGCATTCTCTGCGCTCTACCCAAAGGTGAACACGTACGCTCGAACGCCTGGATCTAGGAACTCGATCTCGAAGGTGCGATCCTTGATCGCGCCGCTTTGCCGAATCAGTTGGTAGAGCCGCGGTTCGCGAACCTCGCCGGTGCCGGCGGCGCAGTCGACGCCGCAGTCGGCGCCGGGCGCGGAGCCACCCAAGGTAACGCGATAGCGAACGGGCGCACCGTCCCTCGTCAAACCCAAAACCACGTTGAGATCGCGGCTGTGAAAGCGGAACCGAATCGTTCCGTGAGGCACCTCGAGCACCGCACTCTCGGGCCCGACGTTCCAGGCGCCGTGCAGGCTCCACTCGTTCAACGCGAGCGCCGATCCGTCTGACACGAAGTGTTCGGCGCGATTCGCCCCGACATACGTCTCGGGCGATCGTTCCTGCCCGAAGTCGGGAGCCTTCTGCACTCCCTCCCCCGTGACGGCGACGACATCGTGGCGGATCTTGCCGGCGCCGTCTTCCTCGAGCAGCTTCTGCAGGTCGTGCTCGATCTCGGCATACTCGCCCTCACCGTAGAAACGATGACGAATTCGCCCCGCAGCATCGATGAGGTAGAACGCCGGCCACGCCTCGTTATCGAATGCGTTCCAGATCCCGTAATCGCTGTCCATCACGATCGGATAGTCGACTTTTTGATCGCGTAGCGCTATCGCGACGTTCTCACGCTCTTTCTCAAAGGAGAACTCGGGCGTATGCACGCCGAGAACCACGAGACCCGCGTGCTTGTATGTATCGGCCCAGGCCCGCACATACGGTAGCGGACGCAAGCTGTTGATGCACGAGTAGGTCCAGAAATACACCAGTACGACTTTACCGTGGAATGCCTCCGCAGATAACGGCGCGGAGTTGAGCCAGGCATTGGCATTGGTAGCAGCGATGGCGCCCGCGATCCCGGCGCCCTTGGCCCAGGCCATAGTCATTATCGAACCCTCGAGAGGCGCGCGATGGGACCGAGTTACGGCCACCTCCCCGATGCCCCCTGCGACTGGTGCCGGGGAGCCTACTTCCCCGTTCGAGCGCGCGCTGCTATGCTTGAAGCCCCTTCGGTTCGGCAGAAAAGTCTGAAGCCATGACGGACGTCGCACAACAAGCCGCCGCCGTTGATCCGACCGCGGTTCGTCCCTTTCAGGTGAGCTTTCCCGAAGCGGATCTCATCGACTTGCGACGGCGTATCGCTGCGACGCGCTGGCCGGACCTCTTCGCGCGGGACTACGCTCGCTACGCTCGAGCTGACTGCCGCGAGGATGGTACCGGCATGACTACGTACCCGACCATTGTTCCTCGAATCATCACGCCCGACGTCGGCGGCGTCGTCGATTTCATGCGAACCGTCTTCGATGCCCAGGGCGAGGTGCACGAGGATCGGCCGGCCGCGCTTCGCATCGGGAACTCCATCGTTCTGGTGAGCGATGGCGGCGGCGTTTCGTTCGGGGTTACTCCGACTCGACCCGTTCGATGAGCGCATCGCCGTCGCGATCGATGATCACCGTAAATGCGAGCGGCCGGCAGCAGACGGGGCAGTCCTCGACGAAGCGCTGACGCTTGCCGGCCGTTGGATCGATCCCGACCGCGTTCGTTTCACCGCAGCTCGGACAAGTGTACTCGGCGTCGTTCTCGATCGGCATGAACAGACGAAGGATTCCTCTGCGCGTTCCGTATGTCTTCCTCTCGGTCAACATTGCGCCGGCGGTTCAGTGAGACGGAACCTCGCGCAGGAGTCGCGTGTGCCAGGGGCACCAGCGGTTGCCGGGCAGAAAGTGTCCGCCCACCTCCGAGAGGTGCTCCTGCACGTACGTCGCCGTCGCGTCGCACACTTCGATCGTGAAGTCCGCTAGACGCACGGTCGCCGGATTGTAGTGAAAACCCCAGGCGGGATTGGAGGGGATCCGCTTCGTCACGATGATGCCGTTGACGATCTTGGATTCGTGGCGGCGGATGAGCGCGCGAGCCTCGGCGATGGTCGCGGGATCGGTCATGCCGACTACGAACTGACGCTCGTGCGGTTGCGTCTGGATCGCGAAGTACGCTGTCGCGGGTTGCGCGCCGCTCGATGCCGGAACCGACGCGGCGACCCCGACGAGGGCGACCACCATCAGGGGTACCGTCGTTCTCCACAACGGCTTCTCCACGCGTTTGTGCATCTCTCAACTCCTCGATTGGGCTGTTCGGTGCGGTCGAAAACGCCTCAGCACGGTCGAGCCGACGAAGCCACCATCGAAGATCGCCAGCGTCACACCACCGCAGCCGATAGACGTCTACAGCATCGCAGTTCGCCGCGCACGTGTCAAGACGAATGGACGCGGGCGCCTCGGGCTCCGGCGAGGAATGACCCCTGATGCCTCGGAGCCCGATGGAGCCGCGCGGCGTTGTCGTGCGCGAAGAGCGACTCGAAGACATCACGGTGATCCGCAAGATCGTGACGGCTGCGTTCGGAGGGGAGGGCGAGGCTGCGCTGGTCGACGCACTGCGCGACGCGGGCGACACTATGATTTCGCTGGTCGCGGAAGAGCACGGCCGCGTCGTCGGTCACGTAGCCTTGTCAAGGATGGTGGCTCCTTTCGCGGCGCTGGCTCTGGCCCCGGTGTCCGTTCTTCCCGAACGGCAACGCGAGGGGATCGGCTCAGCGCTCATCCGCGAGGCCATCAACCGCGCGAGACCCGATTGGGCCACGATTTTCGTTCTAGGAGATCCGCGCTTCTACGGACGATTCGGCTTCGACGCCCGTCTCGCGACGGACTATGCGTCCCCCTACGCGGGACCGCACTTCATGGTACTTGCGCTCGCCGGTACGCTTCCGACGTCCTGCGGCATGCTCCGTCACGCTCCGGCGTTCGCCGCGTTGTCGTAGCATCCGGAGGAATACGGTTAAGCACCCTCTCTTCAGAACGGGTTGGGCGACCCCGGGGCGGTCACGTCTTGGCACCCGCGAGCATGTCCTGCGCGCTTTCCAGCGCCGGATTGTAGGCACCGCTCAGCGCCGCCTTATCGCAAAAAGCCCTATGATAGAGGGCGCGTTGTGCCGCGGCGACGTTGCTATGGCTGCCCCGCCAGATCTCGATCGCCGGTTGCTGGATCGCGCGAGCAAAGGAGAACGTCAACGGCCAAGGTAGTCGCGACGGCGGCGATTTGAATCGGAGATTCATGGCGTTTAGACGTTCAGACGCGAGCGTCCCAGATTGACCGCCCGACAAGAATGCAATACCCGGGACGGCAGCGGGGACGACGCGCAGGAGACACGCGACGGTCGCGTCGGCAACGGTGTCCACCGACTCCTGGGTGGCGCAAGTCAACCCGGGCAGCACCATGTTGCACTTCAGGATCAGCCCATCCAGCATCACGCCTTGTACGTACAGCTGATCGAAAACACTTTGCAGCACCGCTTCGGTTACCTCGCGACAACGCTCGAGGCCGTGTTCCCCGGTCATCAGCACTTCCGGCTCGATGACGGGGACGAGCCCGACCTCTTGACACAGGGCGGCGTACCGGGCCAAGGCGTGCGCGTTGGCATCGATACAGGCGCGGGTCGGAATGCCGGCACCGATAGCGATGACCGCGCGCCATTTGGCAAAGCGCGCGCCCATCTGGAAATACTCCTGCAGACGGATGCGCAATCCGTCAAGACCTTCAGTTATTTTCTCTCCGGCGTGGCCGGCCAGATCCTTGGCACCGGTGTCCACTTTTATGCCGGGAATGATGCCGGCATCGACGATGATCCTTATAAAGGGAATGCCATCGCTCTTTCGTTCGCGGATCGTCTCGTCGTAGAGGATGAAACCGCTAATGCACTCGCCGAGACGAGGTGTCGTGATGATCAGCTCGCGGTAGGCGCGGCGTGCCTCCTCCGTTTGGGGTATGCCCAAGGCAGCGAAGCGCTTGTCGCAGGTGCCGTTGCTCTCGTCCATCGCGAGGAGGCCCTTGCCGCTGGCGACGAGTGTGCGTGCGGTATCGTTAAGGGCCTTCATAGCCCTAGCTATCGCTGAACATATTCGCGTGAGGATGGCCCTTGGCCAGCGGTGGCGGAGTGCTCGGTTCGCTGAGGTCGGTGGTCCAATGCCAGTTCCGGATATCCGGCATATCTTCCAGATGCTCGCGAATGTAGCCGTGGTGTTCGTAGAGCTTGCGGTTGAACAAGTCGATGGCGTTCGAAGCCTCGGACCGCAGCCGCGGGATGTGAGCGAGTGCGTCGATCGCAAGATGGAAACGACTCATCTCGTTGAGCACGACCATGTCGAAGGGTGTGGTAGTCGTGCCGCGATCCATGTAGCCGCGCACGTGGAAACGGCTCTCGTTGGACCGCCCATGGACCATCGTATGAATGAGCCAGCGATTGTTGTGAAACGCGAAGATGACGGGGGCGTCCTTAGTAAAGAGCGCATCGAATGACATGTTATCCATTCCATGCGGGTGATCGACCGGCATCATCAGCGCGGTCAGGTCAACGACATTGACGACCCGCACTTTGATGCCGGGGACGTATTTCTGCAACAGCCACGACGTCGCACATGTCTCGATCGTCGGCACGTCGCCGGCGCACGCCAGCACGATGTCCGGTTGCTTCCCGCCGTCGTTTGTCGCGAAGGCCCACGTCGATGCACCGCGCGAGCAATGCTCGCGCGCCTCGTCCATCGTAAGCCACTGCAGTTGCGGCTGCTTACCGCACGTAACGATGTTGACGTAGTTGCGGCTCCGCAGGCAGTGATCGAACACGCTCAGCAGGCAGTTGCTGTCGGGCGGATAGTAGACCCGGATGGTTTCGCTCCGGCGCGCAAGCGCGTTGTCGACGAACCCGGTCGCCTGATGGCTGAAGCCGTTGTGATCGTTTCGCCACGCATGACTCGTGAGAAGCACGTTGAGCGATGCGAGCGGCCTTCGCCAGGGATACTCACCACACTGCTCGAGCCACTTGGCATGTTGGGTCAGCATCGAGTCCACAACCTGCGCGAAAGCCTCGTAGGAGGACCACATGCCGTGCCGCCCCGTCAGCAAGTACCCCTCGAGCCATCCCTGGCAACAATGCTCGCTGAGGACTTCCATGACGCGGCCATCGGGACTGAGGTCGTCGTCGATCGAGACCGTTTCAGCGGTAAATCGGCGTTTGGTCGCGTCGAAAACCGAGTTCAAGCGATTGGAGTTCGTTTCATCGGGGCAGAACATGCGGAAGTTCGTCGGATTCAGTTTGAAGATGTCTCTAAAGAAGTCGCCGAGCTTGCGTGGTGCCTCGGCGACCACCTCACCCGGACCTGGAATCTCGAGTGCGTACTCGGAAAAGTCAGGCACGTCGAGTGCGATGAGCAACCGTCCGCCGTTCACGTGCGGGCTTCCGCCCATGCGACGATCGCCTTTCGGCGCGAGTTCCGCCAGTTCGTCGATGAACTTGCCGTTCGCATCGAACAGCTTTTCCGGCTCGTAGCTCCGCATCCAGGCTTCGAGAATTTTGAGGTGTTCGGGATTCTCGCGGACTGTTGCGAGCGGAACCTGGTGCGCCCGGAAGGTGCCTTCGATTGGGATCCCGTCCACTTCTTTCGGGCAGGTCCAGCCCTTGGGCGTACGCAGAACGATCATCGGCCAGACCGGCTGCTTTGTGAATCCGCTCTTCCGCGCGTCGTGCTGAATCGCTCGGATCTCGGCATAACAGTCGTCGAGCGTCTGAGCGAGGAGCTGATGCACGACGAGCGGATCGTCGCCTTCGACGAAGTAGGGCTTATAGCCACGGCCTATATAGAGCGCCTTCAGGTCCCCGTCGCTCGTCCGTCCCTGAACGGTCGGCCCGGAAATCTTGTACCCGTTCAGGTGCAGGATCGGTAGAACGGCCCCGTCTCCAACCGGATTGAGAAAGCTGTTAGACTTCCAGCTCCCCTCGAGCGGACACGTCTCGGATTCTCCATCACCGATCACGCAGGCAACGATCAGATCGGGATTGTCGAACGCCGCACCGAAGGCGTGAACCATGGAGTAGCCGAGTTCCCCGCCCTCGTGCATGGAATTCGGGACGTGCGGGCCGCAGTGGCTGGGCACGCCGCCCGGCGTCGAGAACTTCCTGAAAAGCAACCGCAGGCCGTTTTCATCGGGAGTGATCTCGGGGTGAACTTCAGTGTAACTCCCTTCCAGATAGGAGCTTGCATTGAGCGAGGGGCCACCGTGTCCAGGCCCGGAGATGTAGATGATCTGGGCGTCATGCTCCTTGATGAGCCGGTTGAGGTGGACGTAGATGAGGTTCTGGCCGGGTGAGGTGCCCCAGTGCCCGAGCAGTCGGGGCTTGATCTGTTTTGCTTTGAGCGGTTCGCGTAACAGGGGATTTTCGAAGAGATAGATCTGGCCGATGCACAGATAGTTGGCGGCGCGCCAGTACCGATTCATTTTGTCGAGCAGGTCGAGTGCGAGCGGGCCCGTCGGAACCGGAACGATCGCTTGACGCTTGCCGTTGGCCGCGATGGCCGTGGATAGACACGGGTCGAAGAGGAACTCCGGCGTCTTGCCGGCCCGATCCACGCTCTGATCTGGTGGTCCGCTGTCATGTTTGAGCGTGGTCGCTGGGTCGGTCGTGCGCATGGTGGAGGGTCTTTCTCAGTTGGCTACGGCTGCGGAGATGCGTGGCAGCGGCTTCACGCGATCGGGCCGTTCAAACCGCGGCCGCGACCTGCGGCTTACCAGCGAGCGGCTTCTTGACCGACGATGGGCCCTTGGCGGGGATTGGGTCGAGAATGCGATAGGCAAGCAGTTTGACGGGGTCGGTCAAGAGCGCGCACACGAGAGCGTATCCCCAGACGAAGCCGGCCCAGCCCCAACCGATCGGCGTCATGATATGCAGCCCGTACACGGCCATGAGCGTCGCAAACGCCTGTGTTCCCAGTACGGCGAATAAGAGTATCTTCGCGGGGCGTATGGACCACCACGGACCGCGCGTGCGTGTCAGGAAGATCGTCAGGTGTCCGGCGACGGATAGTTTCAGGTACATCAGGGTCTGCAGTTGCGGATGGCCGAGGTGAAAGACCCGGTCGCCGAGATAGAACAGCCCGAACGCCGCCGCGACCCCGATCACGCCGAGCACGGTCGACACTCCTAGCACGAGACGCATGTTCCAAGCTTCAGGCTGGTTGTGGTAACGAACGTTGTCATAGGCGATGGACAGGATTGCGCCGTCGTTGAGCAGCGCGAGCATGACGATCATCACGGCCGTCACCGGATAGAAATTGAAAACGATGATCGACAGGACCATGAACAGGAGCACGCGGAGCGTTTCGGCGATACGGTACATTGCGTAGTTGTTCATTCGCTGGAAGATGCGGCGGCTCTCTTTGATCGCATCGATGATGACGGAGAGCCCGGACGAGAGCAGTACGATAGAGGCGGCTGCGCGCGCCGCGTCGGTCGCACCGGAAACGGCGATGCCACAATCGGCCTTCTTCAGCGCCGGGGCGTCGTTCACGCCGTCGCCGGTCATACCAACGATGCGGCCGTGCTTTTGCAGGACCTCGATGATGTGGTACTTGTCTTCCGGAAAGACCTGGGCGAAGCCGTCCGCCTTTTCGATCGCCGCAGCCGCCTGCGCGGTGTCCTCATTTTTCGTGTCGTGCAAGCTGCTGGCGTCGAGGATGTTGGTACCAAGGCCGAGCTGCCGGGACATCTCTCGGGCGATCGCGATCTGATCGCCCGTCACCATCTTGATCTTCACGCCCATGTGCTGGGCGTCCGCGATGGTCGCTTTGGCTTGCTCGCGCGGTGGATCGAACAACGGCAGTACGCCGACGAACTTCCATTTGCCGTCCTGATCGGCTCGCGCCACGCCCAACGAACGGAAGCCACGGCCGGCGAAGTCGTTCACCGCCTTCTCAACGGCGGGCTTGACCTCGTCGGCGTCGGTCGACATGTTCAGAATGACCTGCGGCGCGCCTTTGGCCACCTGAAACTCTTTCCCGTCCGTGCCTTTGACGGTCGCCTCGGTGCGCTTGTGCACCGGATCGAACGGCTGGAAGTGGAGAACTTGGTAGCCTTTCAGGCCGTCGTTCTTCACCCCGGCGATCACGGCCAGGTCGATCGTGTCTTTGTCTTCCGCCCGTGACGCCAGTGCGGCGTCGAGAACGACCTGCGCGGCTGCGATCCCGTGCACGCAGAAGGGATCGCCCAGCGTCAGCTTATTCTGGGTCAGCGTGCCGGTCTTGTCCGAGCACAGGACATCGACGCCGGCCAGTTCCTCGATGGCCGCCAACCGAGTTACGATTGCTTCCCTCTTCGCGAGCAGCTTTGCGCCGACCGCCATCGTCACGGAGAGCACCGTGGGCATCGCGACCGGGATGGCGGCCACCAGCAACACCAGGGAGAATTGCAACGTGTCGAGGATCGGGTCGCGGCGGAAGAGCGCGACAGCGACGGTCAGGAGCACGAGGGCGCTCGCGAGGACGATCAGGTAATCGCCGATCTTCAGCACGGCACGCTGGAAATGGCTGACGGTATGCGCCGATTCGACCAGTTGCGCGGTCTTGCCGAAGTAGGTGTTCGAACCGGTCGCATAGACGATCGCGTCGGTCTCGCCCTGGCGCATGATCGACCCCGAAAACACCGCCTCACCGGGCTTGCGCGTGGCCGGCAACGATTCGCCGGTCAAGGCGGACTCATCGACCTCGATCGGATCGCCCGCCAACAACCGTGCATCGCCGGGCACGATGTCGCCCAGACGCAGGCGGATGACGTCGCCCGGAACGAGGTCGGCTGCATTCGGGTTGGCCCACTTGCCATCCCGGAGGACGAGGGCTTTCACCGCCAACTTGGACCGCAGCGCGGCGATGGCGTCGCCGGCTTGATGCTCTTCCCAAAATCCGACCACGGCGTTCGAACACAGGAGCAGCAGGATGACGCCGAAGTCCAACCAGTGCTGGACGATTCCCGAGAGAATGACCGCCCCTTCGATCATCCAGGGGATCGGCCCCCAGAAGTACGTGAGGAACTTGAGGAACAGATTGTCTTTCTTTTCCGCAATCGCGTTCGGGCCGTACTGCTTTAGGCGTTTCTCGGCTTCGGCTTGAGTCAGCCCGTCCGCCGATGACCCCAACTTCGTAAGCAGTTGCGGCATCGGCAGCGTCTTGAGACCGTCGGTCTTGTCGTCGGCCTTGGCGTCCACCGGTTTAACGTCGCTCTTGGTATCCGGCTCGGCGCGGTTGGACCCGGGGCGGGACTCGGTCGTCGTCTGGGTCTTATCCGCCATTAGGAGTCATCGCTACGCTCGGCAATTGGACGGGTAATGCGACGCGTGCTGCCGCGATGACCTGGTCTGCGGCGCCGTAGTAAACGTCGAGCGCACCGTCGGCACGCAGATCGGTTGCCGATGGAAACACGACCTCATTGACCAGCCCGCTCCGTTCGTACTTCTCCAGCGGCTCGAGGATTGGCGACGGCGTGCGATAGAGCACGCGCGACGGCCGATCTCCATCAAGGACCGCGACGCCCATGCAGTACCGGGGATGTCCATCCGGCGCTGAGACGGCGTGATAGGTAAATATCCATCCGTAGTTCAGCCGCACCGGCGGCGCACCGGTCCCGACCTTCTTCGCTTCCCACGACTGCTCGGGCGCCATCACTCGCTCGTGTCGTCGCACTGACGTCAAGCTCGCCACGTTCGCGAGTACGGCCTTTACGGGCATGTAGGAGATCCAGATGTTCTCCTGTGTCTCGTCGCCGCTAGGCGGTTCGATCATCTCTGTTCCGTCGTGATGAAGGCGGAAGTGCAAGCGCGTGGTCGGCCGATGCAAGATCGCAAACGATGGTACTCCCTGCGGGTCGGAGACGACCTCAGGGAAGAGCGCCGCATCTTTGTTGCCGCAGGCATTGAGGTCACGCCCATCGGCCATGACTTCAAATTGCAGAATGCCAAGTCGCTGCCACGTTACGAGGTCCTGTGAAAGGGCGATGGCGACCCGCGGTTCGTACGGGACGAACGCCGTGTACGTCATGACGTAGCGCTCGAGCAGCGGCACGTAGACGACACGCGGGTCTTCGACGCCCCCGCCGCCCGAGTTTACTTCGTATGATTCCCGCGGCTCGAGAGCGACTCCGAGACGTTCGACGCCGACTGGCGTCTCGCCGTCGAAAAGCACGCGCGCATGACCAATCCGCGAATAGTTTCCTTCAGCGATGAGGCGTGGGAAGAGATGCATCGTTCCATCCGCAGAACGAATGCCACCTGGATTCATGACGCCCCACGCTTCGTGCGGCCGACCGGCCTCGGGGCGCATGATCACACCGAGCCGAGTCGCTGTAAAATCAAGGGCCGTTACGAGTGTCGACATGGTCAGCAACAAGCATAGCGCGGCTTGGCGAACCGCGGTATCGTGGAATGCAGGGAAGGGAGCACGCGCCGAGCTCCATCGATTGTCCTAGCGCTCGGCGCTCGGGAGAACGTATTCCATACATTTCACGATACCGGGTCGAGCTGGGCTACGATAGAATGAACAACTGGCTCGGCGAGAGGCCGTGGACTCGCCCAGGTAGCAAGGTGGAGGGCGGTCAGTCGCTTCTCGCGACGTATCCACGCGGACTCATCGAACCGCTTCCACCGCCCGAAAGCGGACCTGAACGTGACGATTCTCGACCATAATGAGCTCATAGTGAGGCCGGGCTGCGACATCGGCCTCGCGAATTTCGATCCCGGCTCGACTGGAACGTTTCACACCCAAGGCCATGCGAAAGCAAGGCTCAAGACGGATATCGAGCGCCTCGCGGAGCTTCAGGAAGTCTTCTGCGCCGCAAAGCAATACGCGCTGCTCATCATTTTTCAGGGCATGGATGCAGCCGGCAAGGATGGCGCCATCAAGCACGTGATGACGGGTGTAAATCCTCAAGGTGTCGACGTCAACAGCTTCAAGGTTCCGTCCACGGTGGAGCTGGAGCACGATTACCTCTGGCGTACGACGAAGGTGCTGCCCCCCCGGGGACGGATCGGCATTTTCAATCGCTCGTATTACGAGGAGCTCTTGGTCGCTCGGGTTCATACAGCGGTCCTCGAGCACGAGGACTTGCCGCCGGGAAGTATCGATTCTCGCGATCTCTGGAAAGAGCGCTTCGAAGACGTCAATGCGTTCGAGCGTCACATGTCTCGCAATGGCACGCTGATCGTGAAGTTCTTTCTGCATTTGTCGAACGACGAGCAACGCGAGCGCTTACTCAAACGCATCGATACGCCGGATAAGAATTGGAAGCTCTCCGCAAACGACGTCCACGAGCGTGCGTTCTGGAACAACTATCAGCGGGCCTACGAAGAGATGCTACAGCACACCAGCACCGTGTGGGCGCCCTGGTACATCGTTCCAGCCGATCACAAATGGTTCACGCGCGTAGCCGTTGCCAGTGTCGTCGTCACGAAACTCGAGGCACTCGGCCTGACGTATCCGCAAGTCAGCGAGGAACAGAGAGCCCATCTCGCGGCGCTCGGGGAGCAGCTCGAGAGTCGAGGGGACCATTGCCAGACGCGGGAGCTCGAACTCAACTCTGCGTGAAGCGCATCTTAAGCATCGATCGCGGATCATCGTCGATCAAGTTCGCGGTATACGAAATAGGAGCCGCTCACGAGCAGCGAGTGCTGGTGGGCGGAGTCGAGCCGCTCGGAGCGGCCAACGCTACGGTACGGATCTGCGACGAACGGGGTGCTGACCCGCAGGAGACGCGGCGACTCCTTGGAGACGCGAAGCCGGTTGCGGCGTTGCTGGGCCTCCTGCATGAGCTCGGCGTGAACTTTGATGCGGTCGGGCACCGGCTCGTCTACGGGGGATTGGCGCATGAGGCCCCGGCCCGCGTCACCACTGAACTGATGGCGAGTTTGGCCAAGCTCGTGCCCTTCGATCCACTGCATATGCCCGATGCCCTCGCCACGATCCACGAGATCGAGACGGCGCTGCCCAACCTTCCGCAGGCGGTTTGCTTCGACACCGCATTCCACCGCCGCATGCCGGCCGTTGCGCAGCGGTTGCCGCTACCGCGTGAGCTGTGGTCGGAGGGTATCCGCCGGTTTGGCTTCCACGGTCTCTCATACGAGTCGATCGTTCGCGGACTGGGCGAAGAGGGCACGCGCGGCCGAATGATCGTCGCGCACCTCGGCAACGGCGCGAGCCTCGCCGCCATGCAGGACGGCAGACCCGTCGACACCACCATGGGATTGAGTCCCCTTGGAGGCATCATGATGGGCACGCGGCCGGGCGATCTCGATCCCGGAGTGCTGCTCTACCTCTTACGTGAAGGGCGCTACAAGCCGGCGGAATTGGATGAAGTCCTTACGCAGCGCAGCGGCCTGCTGGGCGTCTCGCACATCAGCGCAGACGTGCGGACGCTGCTCGCTCGGCGCGCCGATGACGTGGCCGCTGCCGAGGCGATTGAGCTCTTTGTCTATCTGGCGAAGAAGAGCATCGGGGCACTCGCTGCCGTGTTGGGGGGACTCGATACGCTCGTCTTCACTGGCGGGATCGGCGAGCATGCACCGGTGATACGTTGGGAGATCGCCGATGGCCTCGCGTACCTGGGCGTCAAACTGGACCCCGCGCGCAACGCCGCTGGAGCAGCAGTCATCTCGGCAAACGACGTTGGCGTTATCGCGCGCGTCATCGCGACGAACGAGACGCTTATGGTCGCTCGCCATGCATGGACCACGCTGTTCTCAGCGTCGGTCAATGCTCGTCGCTGACGTCTTCGTCGCGCGACGCGCGGCTCAATGGCGCCGGCGCGGCTTCGGGTACGACGGGCGCGGCGGGCGGCGGATCACCGCGCGGCGCGGCGCGGCGGCGGGATGCGCGGCACCATGCGTCCCGCGCGCGCGCAACGTCGCTTGGATCCCGCTGTCGGCGGCGTCGCGCAGTTCGGCGACCTCGACGGCGTTGATGTAGACCGCCGGGAAGCGCTGCGCCAGCCAGAGGTACAGCGTCGCTAAGCGCGAGCGGTCTTCGTCGATCAACAAGCGATCGCGACCGGCCAGTCGCGCCAGCTCGTCACCGCTGACGAGGCCGCGGCGGGCGTGCTCCGCGCCCCAGCGCGCGAGGACGTTGATCCCCGGCCCGCGCGTCGAGACCGGCGCGCGGCTGTAGACGCTGCGCGTCTCGAACGGCAGTTCGAGGAAGCCGTCGGCCAGCTCGAGCGCGAGCGCGACCTCGATCTGCGCGGACAGGTCGGCGATGCGAAGCTGCGGGTCGTTGGCGAGGACCCGCGTGCGAAAGAAGTCCAGCAGCCGGCTGACGCGCGTCGTCCCGATGATCGTGCCGAGGCGCCGCAAGTGATCGTCGGTCGGCGAGATCCAGATCGGGCCCTCGGGCGCCGGCGGAGTGCGGCCCTCGAGCGCGCGCCGTATCAGCCCGACGTCGCGCGCGTCGAGCGCCGTGACGAGCCCTTCTTCGTGCAAGCCGTAGCGGCCGGCGCGGCCGGCGATCTGGCGAATCTCCTGCGGCGTGAGCAAGCGCGTCTCGACGCCGTCGAACTTGCGCACCGCGGCGAACACGACGCGCCGGATCGGCAGGTTGAGACCCAGCCCGATCGCATCGGTGGCGACGACGACCTGCGCCGCACCGGTGCGAAAACGCTCGGCTTCCCGCCGCCGCACGCCCGGCGAGAGCGACCCGTAGATCACGGCCGACGGCAGCCCCGCGCGCACGACCTGCGCCTGGTACTCGACGACGGCGCGCCGCGAGAAGGCGACGACCGCGTCGCCCGGACGCAAGCCGACGATGCCGGGAGCGGGGACGACGCGCAGCGGGTTCATCCGCTCGAAGCGCCGCACCGCGATCGTCGTGCCGAGGCGCTCGGCGAGCCGCGTCGCGGCGCGCAGTCCTTCCTCGGAGCCGCAGAGCACGACCCGCCGCGCCCGCACGGCAGCGATCGCGAGCGTCCAGGCCCACCCGCGCTGCTCGTCCTCCAGCAGTTGCGCCTCGTCGACGACCGCGACCTCGACCTCGCGCCCGAGATCGAGCATCTCGATCGTCGAGCTGATGTGGCGCGCGCCCGCGTCGACGATCCGCTCCTCGCCCGTCACCAGCGACGCGCGCGCACCGAGGTCGATCAGCCGCTCGTAGACTTCGAGCGCGAGCAACCTCAGGGGCGCCAGGTACACGCCGCTTTCGGCGGCGGCAAGAATCTCGAGGGCGGCGTAGGTCTTCCCGGAGTTCGTCGGACCGACGAAATACTCCAGGCTGCGCGCCGCCGTCCCGAAGCCTTCGAGGTAGAAGCGCAACCCGAGTTCCGCTTCGACGCGCTCGTCGACCCGCCGGTTCTCCAGCGCGCGCCACGCGTCGTACAGGAAACGCCGCGCCTCCTCGAGCGCCGAGAAGAACGACGGGCGGTCGAAGGTGCGCGTCTGCACCACGTCGTCCGGCGCGCTGAGGATCGTGCCGACGGCACGTTCCATGCTGTGCGCGAACTTCGCGACGGTCGGGTCGACCAGCGGCGCGGTCGCGACGGCGCCGGCGTCGGCGGTCATCTCGGCCGGGACGTCGATCGGGACGCGACCCCGGACGACGATCGTCCGCGGACCGATCGCCAGTTGGCGTTCGACCCGCACCTCGACCGTGCCGGCATCGACGAGCACCCAGCCCAGGCGCTTGGCGGCGCGCTTGAGCACCGCACGCTCCGCCGCCGCGACCCGGTGCGGATCGAGCTCCGTCTCCGCGCTCCCCTCGTCGCCGCCGGTCGTTACGCGCCGAACCTTTCGATGTGCGCGCGGCCCCAGCGGCGCACGCTCTCGACGAGCGGGAGCAACGACCGTCCGTATTCGGTCAGCGAGTACACGACGGGTGCCGGGATCGGCCCCGTCTGATCGCGACGCACGATGTCGTCGGCAATCAGCTCGCGTAGCTGCTCGGAGAGAACCTTCTGCGAGATATCAGGGATGAGGTGGCGCAGGGCCGCAAAGTGCTTGGGCGACTCGGCCAGCCAGTAGATGACGATGAGCTTCCACTTGCCGCCTATCGCAGCCAACGCGGCGGTGAGCGGACAATCACTGACCGGATTCGGCCTGCTTGCATGAACCATAGTTACCTTGACGTTCCTCCTGGTGAGCCTACGCAAACTCGGTTAGGATGGTGCGCATGATCGTCGAGGTCCGGACCTATAGAATCAAGGCAGGCCAGCGCGAGAAGTTCATCAGTTTCTTCGAAAACCGCGCCATTCCGGCCCAGCGGTCGAAGGGGATGCGCATCGTGGGGCCACTCCTCGATCTCGAGAACCCCGATGTCTTCATCTGGCTGCGTGCGTTCCCTTCACTCGAGGACCGCGATCGCATGAAGAGCGCGTTGTACGACGGCGAGGAGTGGACGACCGAACTGGAGGCGATCGCGATGCCGATGCTCGAGGACTACCGCGTCGCCCTCACCTCGATGTCGGCCGGCTTCGTCGACGACCTCCACGCGACCCCGGGCGCATCGAGCACGCAAGACGCTTAGCCGCTCGCAGGGATCGGATTCACGTCGCTCGCAAGGCACGAGCAACGATGATCTTCTGGGCGATGCTCGCGATCGCGGTCGACATCGGGCTGGCTCGGCTAGGATACGGGTTGGTGCTGCCGGGTATCCGAGCCGACATCGCGGCGCCGTACTCCACCTTCGGCGGGATCGCGACGCTGCACTTCGCCGGCTATCTCGCCGGCTCGCTCGCCGCGCCACTGATCGTGCGCCGCGATCCCGACGCGCGGCGCACCACCGTCGCGGCGCATGCCGTGGTCGGCGCATTCCTGGTGCTCTCCGCGTTCTCGACCAGCATCGCGGCGCTGGCGCTGACGCGGCTGGTGGTCGGGATCGCCTGCGGCGTCGGCATTCTCTCCGTCACGATCGGCGTCTTCGAACGGGTGCGCGCCGACGAACGCGGCCCGGTCAGCGGCCGGATGTGGTCGGGGATCGCGGTCGGCCTCATCCTCTCGGCCGCCGCCTCACCGTGGCTGCTCTCGGGGGAGGGTCGCTGGCGCGCGGGCACGGTCGCGGCGGGACTCATCGGCTTCGTCGCCGCCACCGGATTGGCCGCGACCTTCGGTCGCGTGCGACCGCTACCGACCGGCGCCGCGGCGCCGATCGAGACGCACTTCCGCCTCGCCGACCTGCTCGCCCCGCGGCGCTACTTGTTGCTCGCGCTGGCCTACTTCGGCTTCGGCGCCGCGTACACCGCGTACTCGACGTTCATCGTCGTCGCGCTGCGTTCGCTGCACCTCGGCCCCACCCAGATCGCGCTGGTCTGGATGGTGCTCGGACTTGCCGCGCTGGTGGGGGCGCTCGGCGTCGGCCGGATCCTCGCCGGGCGCGGCCGACGGACCGCGCTCGCCCTCTCGCTGGGCATCGCGGCGCCGGGAAGTCTCGCCGCCGTCGTTGCGAATCTCGCGGCGGCGCTCGCCAGCGCGTTGGGCGTCGGCCTGAGCCTGGCGGCGACGCCGGCGATCGTCAGCGCGCTCGCCCGCGCGCGCAGCTCGGGCGCGACGGCGGCGCGCGCGTTCGCCGCCGTCACCGTCGTCTTCGGCGTCGGCCAAATCGTCGGCCCCTTCGCGGCCGGGATCGTCGCCGACCGCGACGGTCCGACCAGCGTCCCGATCCTGGCGGCGACGCTGTTCGCATTCGCCGCCGCCCTCGCGGCCGCCGACGGGATCGCGTCGGAAAAGAACACGGGCCGGCCCCGCTCGCGCGAGGTCGGCCCGTGAGGGATCCGTAGCCGAGGCTACATCTTCATCCCACCACCGCTCGAGGGCGGCAGCGCGAAGATCGCGATGGCGTCGCCGAGCGGATAGTTCAACTGGAAGTTGCCGCCGGCGCAGACCGCGACGTATTGGCGGCCGCCGACCTCGTAGGTGATCGGTGGCGCGTTGACCCCGGCGCCGAGGCCGTAGTGCCAGAGCACCTTTCCGGTCGCGGCGTCGACGGCGTCGAAGTGACCGTTGCCTTCACCCATGAAGACCAGGCCGCCGGCCGTCGCCAGCGCGCCGCCGATCAAGGGCTGAGCCGTCATGTGCGTCCAGTCGATCTTCCCGGTGTCGACGTTGATCGCCACCAAGCGGCCATCCTGGAGCGCGTGGGGCGGTGCGATGTTGCTGAACGCGCTGCCCAGGCGCAATTGGCCCCGGACGTTGACCGCCGGGTGCGTCTGGAACTTCATCAGCTGATCCATCGCCAGCACGTAGACGTCGTGCGTCACCGGCGAGTAGGCCGGCGGCGACCATTCGGCGCCACCGTTCGCGCCCGGCAGCATGTCCACGCCGGCCGCCGTCGGCTGCGAGAACATGTTCGCCGAGAACGCGACGTACGGCGCCGACTTGCGGATCAGCTTGCCCGTCGCGCGGTTGACGATGAAGAACCAGCCGACCTTGCCCGCCTCGCCGGCGGCCGGGATCGTCTGGCCGTTCGTGTGGACGTCGAACAGCACGACTGGGCTGACCGCGTCGTAGTCCCACACGTCGTGCTTGACCTCTTGGTAGTACCAGCGCAACTTGCCGGTGTGGACGTCGAGCGCGACGATCGAGTCGGTGTAGAGGTTGTCGCCCTTGCGATTGTTGCCGTAGAGGTCGGGGTTCGGGTTGCCGGTGCTGAAGATCAACAGCCCGAGCTTGGTGTCGAGGGCCGGCGTCGTCCAGTTCATCCCGCCGCCGCTCTTATAGGAGCTCCCGGCAAAGGTCTTGGGATCGGTCGCGCTCCAGCGCCAGATCTGCTTGCCGGTGCGTGCGTTGTAGGCGGCGTCGAAGCCGGAGATCGCCCACTCACCGCCGGCGCTGCCGATCAGGATCATCCCGTCGTAGACCTGGGGCGTCATCGTCTCGGAGTAGCCGACCGTCGGATCGGCGACCTTGACGCGCCACAGGAACTTGCCGGTGCGCGCGTCGAGCGCGACGAGCCGGTCGTCGAGGGTCAGGAAGTAGACGTAGCCGTAGGCGACCACGACGCCGCGGTTGACCGGACCACAGCAGATCAAGAACTGCGTGAGCGTGTAGGTCGTCTCCCAGATGCGCGAGCCGGTCGCCGCGTTGAGCGCGAGGATCTTCATCTGGTTGTTGACGACCGGCGTCGAGACGTACATGACGCCGTTCACGACGATCGGCGTCGCCTCGAAGCTGGCCGTGAACCCGGTCTGCACGATGGCGACCGGCGTCAGCGACGCGACATTGGTCGTGTCGACCTGCGTCAGCGGCGAGTAGCGGTCGTTGGCGTAGGTGCGCCCGTTGACCAGCCAGTCGGCCGGGCTCGTCGGCGCTGCGGCGAACATCGAGTCGCTGCTCGAGACGTTTGCGCCGGGCGGCAGTCCGCTGAAGACTTTGGTGATCGGCGGGGCCGACTGGTCGATCTCGAGCGCCGGCGCGGCCCGCCGGCGCACTTTGCTGCGCGCGGCGGCCAGCTTCACCTTGTCGGCGTTCGCGACGGTGAGCGGCGTCTTACCGGCCTTGTAGCCGTTGCGCGAGAGGACGAAGGCCGTGACGTCGAGATACTGCCTCGACGTCAGCGTGCCGGGCGCGTCGGCCGGCATCTGCACGCTGATGAAGCGATAGAGATCGCCGGCGGTCTTATACTCCGCGTTGATCGTGGTTTTGAAGGCAGGTCCGGTCAGCGCCGGGCCGGCGCCGCCCTGCAAGTTCACGCCGTGGCACGTGGCGCAACGGCTGGCATAGACGAGTTGCTGCCCGGCGATTGCTTGCGCCTGGGTGTAGCCCCCGCTGGTCTGGGCGCTGGTGACGCCGCCGGTCGCGAGCAGCGCCAGTGCGCCGAGCACGGTGGCAGCACGCCAAACAGACGACCTCTTGGAGGGGGAGGGATCGCTCATCGTCGCTCCTTGTCGAAATGAAGGCCGAGGCCGCGCAGAAAGACCGCCCGACAGGACGGCAAGCTCGCCTCGTGTTGGGACGCTTCCCACTTCCGCGGCCCTCCAATCGTCCCCCCGGGAAATGAAACGGCCCGGTCTTGCGACCGGGCCGTCCAGGTGGGGTGGTTCGGAGCCTGGTTTAGCGGGATCCGCTACGCGCGTCGAAGCACGTGCGGCAATAAACCGGCTTGTCGCCTCGCGGCTGGAACGGGACTTGGGCGACTCCGCCGCACCCGCTGCAGGTCGCGTTGAACATCTCACGCTGCGCGCGGCCACCGCCGCCGTAGCCGCCGCCGGCGCTGCCGCCGCCGCCGCCAGAGCGGGCGCCGAAGCCCCCGCCCCCGCCGCCGCCGCTACCACCACGCTGCGCCTTGCGGGCAGCTCGGCAGTCGGGGCAACGGTTGGGTTTGTTCGTAAAACCCTTCTCCGCGAAGAACGATTGCTCGCCCGCGGAAAAGGTAAATGGCTGCGCACAATCCACGCAGCTCAGGGTCTCATCGGTGTACATGGGTCTCTACTCCAGGCGCCAGTTCGATGCAAGACGTGCCATGTACCAGAGTTGCCTGAGCGACCCACGGATCCGACTCGTACGCGCAGGGCTGGACGGACGCCTGTCGTCGTCCCTGCGCGGGCAGTATAACACAAACGAGGCCGGAAGGGTGGCCGCCAGGGCGACTGCCCAGACCGAACGCCTGGTTGTTCAGCTCTTCGCCTCCGGGCTTGCGTACGGGGGAATGGAAGCGGGATCGCGCGCGATCCCGGCCGCCTTCGCGACCGCGTGGAAGACGACTGCGAAATCCTCGTTCGTGTAGCCGAAGCCGCGCGCCGTGGAGAACGTCTCCTGCGCCGACGCACCCGTGCCGAGCGGTGCGCCGAGCTCGTGGCCCAGGTCGAGCGCGAGCTGCAGATCCTTCTGGATCATCGAGACGTCGAACCAAGCGTAGTCCGGCGGCTGCAAGACGAACGGCATGCGGTACTTGAGCGCCGGCGAGGCGATCACGCCGCCGAGCAGTGTCTCGAGCGCGACCGCGCGGTCGACCCCCATCTTCTCGGCCAGGACGATCCCTTCGCTGAAGGCGACGACCTGCACCGCGAGATTGAGGTTGGCCGCCAACTTGAGGGCTTTGGCCTGGCCGACCTCGCCGACGTGGCGCACGGTCGAGCCGATCGCCGCGAAGGCGGGTTCGGCGCGCTCGTAGGCTTCGCGCGGCCCACCGACCATGACCAACAAGTTGCCTTGGCGCAGGGTCAGGATGCTGCCCAGCACCGGTGCGTCGAGCAATTGCGCACCGCGCTCGGCGACCCGCTCGGCCAGCGCGCGCACGCGGGTCGGCGAGGTCGTGCTCATCTCGGCCAGGATCGTCCCCGGCCGCAAACCCGCCAGCACGCCGTCGGGCCCCTCGAGAACCGCGTCGAGCGCCGCGTTGTCGGTCACCATCGAGATGATCAGGTCGCTGCGCTCAGCGACCTCGCGCGGAGTCTGGGCCAACGTCATCCCGCGTTCCACGAAGCGCTCGGCCTTCGCGCGCGTCCGGTTCCAACCGGTCAGCGGGAAGCCGGCCGCCAGCAGCCGTTCCGCCATCCCGCCGCCCATGTCGCCCAGGCCGACGATCCCAACCCGCAGATGCTTGGTCATGCGGGCGCGACGGCGATCGCCTGGATCTCGAGCCGCAGCCGCGGATCGGTCGCCAGACGCTTCACCTCGACGGTGCAGCTGGTGGGCATGTGTCCCTGGAAGAAGCCGCCCTGCACGGCGTTGATCTCGTCCTGATCCGCGTCGATGTGGGTGAAGAACCGGGTCAGGCAGACGACGTCGCGCGGTGCGCAGCCCGCCGCGCTCAGTGCCTGCCCGAGGTGCTCGAACGCGATGCGCGCCTGCGACGCCGCGTCGAGCGGAACCGCATCGAAGACCGCCGAGACGTGCGGGTGGTCGTGGTAGACCGGCGCGCCGGTGACGCCCGAGACGAAGACGAGCTTCCCGCTCGCGACCTTGATCGCCGGCACGAAGAGCGAGTTGATCGCCGGATCGTAGCCCTCGTGGTGGATCGTGTCGAGGTGGTTCACCGCGCTCGTTCCGCTAGCGGCCGGCCCAGGGCGGGAACGGCACGATCGGCTTCCCCTGCGCGACGTTGCCGGGATAGACGATCACTTGCTTCCCGTTCTGCCACTGCAGGATGTACGACGTGTAGCCGAGCTGGATCCCGGTGCGGGGGTCGACGCGGTAGGTGCCGGTCAGCGTGTTGACCCGAATCGTCGCCAGCGCGTCGCGCAGCTTCTCGCGATCGAGCGAACCGACACTCTTGAGGGCGGCGGCCAGGACCTGAAGCGCCGCGTAGTTGCTAGCCGCGTGGTAGTCGGGCTCGCGATGGAACTCCGCCCGGTAGTCCACTTTGAACTGCGTGTTCTCGGGCGACGGATTCTCCGGATCCCAGGCCGTCACCGAGAAGACGCCGTTTGCGTCGCTGCCCGCGCTCTGGACGAAGCGTGGATCTGAAGGCCCGATCGCTTCGTAGAAGATCTTGGGCGCGTAGTTGGATACCTTGAGCTGCCGCAGGACGCCGATCGAGTCGTTGGGGAACGCCATGGCGAGCACGACGTCCGGATTGGCGGCCTTGACTTTCTCGATCACCGAGGAGAAGTCGCTCGCCCGCGCCGGATAGAACTCCGTGTAGACGATTGCCTGACCGAAACCGCGCGCGACCTCTGGAACCGCGTTGACCAGCGAATGGGCGAACGCCGTGTCCGGGCCGATCAGCGCCAGCGTCTTGAGATGATGGTCCTTGGCGATCGACAGGACCCCGAACAGATAGGTCTGCACCGGCCCCAGTCCCTGGAAGATGTATTTGAAGCCGCGCGAGAACATCGCAACGTCGGCCGTTTCCGGGCAGATCATCGGCATCTTGTAGCGCTCGGCGACGTTGGCCGCCGGAGCCGTGATCGCGGTCCCGTAGGGACCCATGATGATGTCGACCTTGTCCTCGTTGATCAGGCGCTCGTAAAGACGCACGCCGGTCGCCCCGTCACTCTGGTCGTCGTAATACTTGAGCGCGATCGGGCGCCCGAGCAGGCCGCCCTTGGCGTTCTGCTGCTTGATCCAGAGCTGATAGCCTTCGAGCGAATATTTCCCGCCGTCGGCGAAGATGCCGGTGAGCGAGAGCGAGGCGCCGATGACGATGGGCGCGCCTTGCGCTTGCGCCGGACGGGTGACGGACGGCACCAGCGCCGCAGCTGCAGGCAATGCCGCAAGGAAACGGAGTCTGTTCACGGTGATCACACTTCTCCCAAGAATCGACGTTTGACGTCGGCATTGCCGCGAATCGCGGCCGCGGTGCCCTCCATGACGGTTTTTCCTTCGGTCAAGACGTAGGCGCGCGCTGCAAGCTCGAGCGCCTGCACGACGTTCTGCTCCACCAGGACGACCGCCACCCCCTCGCGGTTGATCTCGCGCACGACGCCGAAGACCTCGAGGGTCGTCTTCGGCGCGAGCCCGAGCGACGGCTCATCGAGCAACAGGAGCTTCGGCTCCGACATCAGGGCGCGGGCGATGGCGACGATCTGCTGCTGGCCGCCCGACAACGTGCCGGCCGTGCGCCGGCGCAGCGGGCCCAGGGTCGGAAAGCGGCCGTACATCCCCTCCAACCGCCGGACTCGGCCGGCGCGGACACGCCGAGGGTGCGCGCCGACCAGCAGGTTCTCCTCCACCGTCATCTCGCGAAACAGATTGCGCCCTTCGGGGACCAGCGCCAGCCCGCGCTCGACGATCTCGCGCGGCACCCGGCCGTCGATGCGCTCACCGTCGAAGAGGATCGCGCCGGCGGCCGGCCGGACGATCCCGATCACGCTCTTGAGCGCGGTCGTCTTGCCGGCTCCGTTGGCGCCGATCACGGTCACGATCTCACCCGGCTCGACCGCGAACGAGACCCCGTGCAGCGCTTTGAAATCGCCGTAGCCGGCCTCGAGCCCGGCCACCGAGAGCAGCACTAGCCGTCACCGAGCGGGGCGCCGAGGTAGGCTTCGATCACGGCGGGATCGGTTTGAATCGCCTCCGGTGGGCCTTCGGCGATGCAGCGGCCGGCGTCCAGGACGACGATGCGGTGCGAGATCCGCATGACCAGCCGCATCACGTGCTCGATCCCGGCGACCGCCGTGATGCCGCGCTCGCTCAAGTGCATCACGAACTCGGCCATGCCGTCCATCTCGGTCGGCGTCAGGCCGGCCATGACCTCGTCGAGCAAGAGCAGCTTCGGGCGCAACGCCAGCGCACGGGCGACCTCCAGCCGCTTGCGCTGCGTCAGCGTGAGCGAGGCGGCCGGCTGATCGGCGTACACGCCGAGCCCGACGAAGTGGACGATGTCGCGCGCCTCGCGCCGCGCGTGCTCGATCGTGCGCACGTGGATCAGCGCACCGACCGCGACGTTGTCGACGACGCTGAGCCGACCGAAGGGGCGCACGATCTGGTAGGTGCGTGCAATCCCGGCCTGCGCGATGCGATGCGGGGCGCGGCCGACGATCGAGCGGCCCAAGAATCGTACGTCCCCCGCGTCCGGCCGCAGCACGCCGCTGATGACGTTGAAGAGGGTCGTCTTCCCGGCGCCGTTGGGGCCGATCAGCGCAAAGATCTCGCCGCTGCGGACCTCGAGCGAGACCCCGTTCAGCGCCTGGACGCCGCCGAACGCAAGCGAGACGTCGTCGACGACGAGCAGCGCGTCGCTCATCCCGAGCGCCTCGCGCCAAGGCGTTTGGTCAGCGCCGGCACGATCCCGCGCGGCAGCAGCAGCAAGAGCGCGACCAGCACGCCGCCGAAGATCATCAGGTAGATCTGCGGAAAGCTGGCCCACAGCGCCTCGGAGACCTGCGTCATCACCACGCCGCCGACCAGCGGTCCCCAGACCGTGCCGACGCCGCCCAAGATCGCCATCACGATCGACTGCAGGTCGAGCCGCGAGCTGAACACCGCGTCGGGCTCGATGTAGGTCAGGAACAAGGCGTAGCCGCCGCCAAGCAGCCCCGGGATCAGCGCGCTGAGCACGAAGGCGGTGATCTTCGCCCGCGTGACGTCGACGCCCAGCGTCCCGGCGACTTGCTCGTCCTCACGGATCGCCTGCAGCCGCAGGCCGAAGGCGCTGCGATCGATCCAGATCGTCAGCGCGATCGCACCGACGCAGACGGCGAGCGTCCAGTAGTAGACGGCCGATACGTCGACGTTCGGCGGAACCGAGAGCCCGGCGCCCGCGCCGGTCGCCGGGATCGCCGTGACCAGCACGCGGACCATCTGCGCCATGCCGAACATCCCCATCGCGAAGAACGGCCCGCGCAGCCGCAGCATGACGTAGCCCAGCGGGACGGCCAGCGCGCAAGCGAGCAGACCGCCGGAGAGCGAGGCGAGGATCCAGTTCCACTGCAGGTCGACGACGAGCAGCGCGGTCGCGTATGCGCCCAGCCCGAAGAACGCGATCTGTCCGAATGAGAAGTAGCCGGCGTAGCCCGAGATGATGTTCCAGCCGTAGGCCAGCCCGACGTAGAGGAGCGTCGTGTAGAGCAGGTTGATCCAGTAGCCGTTCAGCCGCAGCGGGGCGAGCAGCAGCAGCGCGAGGACGACGATCGCGAGCCCGACGAGCAACGGGCGCTTCATGCGGTCCGGCGTCCCAGGATGCCGGCCGGCGCGACGAGCAGGACCAAGATGAAGAGCAGGTACGGCGCCGCCTCCGCGATTCGCGCTCCGAAGAAGTAGCTGGCGAGCTCCTCGGTCAAGCCCAGGATCAGCGCGCCGAGGACGGCGCCGGTGTAGTTCCCCAGTCCACCGATCACGACCACGGCGAAGGCGTTGACCGTGTAGAGGACGCCCTCTTGGGCGTTGACGCTGTCGATGAAGCTCAGCAGCGTGCCGGCCGCCATCGCAACCGCCGTGCCGATCGCGAACGCGAGCGTACGCACGCGATCGACGTCGATCCCGCAGGCCAGCGCGCCGTCGAGATTCTGGCTCGTCGCGCGGATCGCCCGGCCCAGCAGAGTCGTGCGCAGGACGAGCGCGAAGCCGATCGAGAGAATGACCGCAACGACGAACGTGAACAGCCGCGCCTGCGGAATCGAGATCGCGCCGAGCTGAAACGCGCCGGTCAGATACGGAACGGAGACGAACCGGCCGCCGAAGATCGCGACGCCGGCGCCGGACAGGAAATACGACAGACCGAAGGTCAGGGTGAGCGAGGCCGCTTCGGCCGACGTCACCTCGGGCGGGAGACGGCGCAGGAGCCCATAGTGGATCAGCGCGCCCAGGACGAGCCCGATCGCGATCGTGAGCGGGAGCAGCAGCAGCGGGTTGATCCCGAACTGCCCGAAGACGAACGCGCTGAAGACGGCGGCCAGAACGACGAAGTCGCCGTGGGCGAGGTTCACCACGCGCATCACGCCGAAGATGACGTTGAAGCCGAGCGCCGAGAGCGCCAGCACCCCGCCCAGCAGAACGCCGTTGACGACGAGCTGGAGGACGATCATCGTTCTGCCGGCCCCGAGTTCAACGCGGGCGGCTGCCGAAGTCGTAGGGGTTGGTCACGAACAGCTCCTGGGCGGGGAAGCGGGTGATGATGCTCGGGCCGCGCTCGGTCACCACGATCTCCTCCTCGATCCGCGCCGCCGAGTAGCCGTCGGTGGCCGGGCAATAGGTCTCCAGCGCGAACACCATCCCAGCCTTGATCTCCATCGGATGCGCGAGCGAGTTGAGCCGCGAGATGACCGGTCGCTCGTGCAGCGCGAGTCCCAGGCCGTGTCCGAACTGTAAGCCGAAGGCCTCCATCTCGCTCGAGAAACCGAACTCTTCGGCCTTCGGCCAGGCGCTCGCGACCTCGTCGGTCGTCACGCCCGGCCGGATCAAGGCGATCGAGCTGTCGATCCACTCGCGGCAGCGCTTGTACGCGTCCCGCTGCGCGGGCGTCGCGTAGCCGACGCTGAAGGTGCGGTAGTAGCATGTCCGGTAGCCGTTGAAGGCCGACATGATGTCGAAGAACGCCTGATCGCCCGGCCGGATCAGCCGGTCGGAGAAGTTGTGCGGATGCGGGTTGCAGCGTTCGCCCGAGACCGCGTTGATCGACTCGACGTCGTCGGAACCCAAGTCGTAGAGCTTCTTGGTCGCCAGCGCGACGATCTGGTTCTCGCGGATGCCGGGCTTGAGCGCTTCGACGATGTCCTGGTACGCGCCGTCGACCAGCGCCGCCGAGGTGCTCAGCAGCATGATCTCGTCCTCGGATTTGATCTCGCGCGCGTCGTGCATCACCTGCTGTCCGTCGCGCACGGTGATCCCGTGCTTTTGCAACGCGAAGAGCAGCGGCGGCTCGACGATGTCGAGCCCGACCGGCAACTTCTCGACGCCGGCTTCCTTCAACAGCGAGGCCAACTCGGCGGCGGCGCCTTCGAACAGGCCGACGTCCGGCGCGATCGCGCCGCGCAGACCGAGCAGCCCCGCCTTGCAGTCGTGCGGCCGCAGCCATGGCGCGTGGAGCCGGTGGTGCTTGGCGGCCGAGCCGAAGTCCCACACGATCGGGGGCCGTCCGCGCGCCAGCAGGCAGTAGCGGGTCATCTTGTCGCGCGACCACTCGCCGATCATCGTCGAGCTGACGTAGCGGATGTTGTTGACGTCGAAGAGGAGCAGCGCGCCGAGCTCGCTCGCCTCGAGCGCCGCGCGGGCCCGCCCCAGCCGGTAGGCCCGCAGGCGCTCGAAGTCGACCCGCCGCTCGAAGTCGACGGCCATCACGCCCGGGGCCGGGATCGGCGCGGTCTCGGTCGGCGTCACGGTCTGCATACGGCCTGCTTTCTGCGGTGGTGGTCGGGGCCGTGGGAAGTACGCCGCATCCGGCGAGGTCCCCCCGCAGCGGCTTATCCCCGCCCGAAGAGCGGCGATTCCAGCAGGCCGTTGATCACGAATTGGACCGCCAACGCGGCCAGGATGATGCCCAGCAGGCGCGTCACGACGTGGATGCCGGTCTTGCCGATCGCGCGCAGGACGAGCGTCGCGGCGCGCATACACAGCCACGCGGCGGCGAGGGCGGCCGCGAAGGCGCCGAAGACGATCGCGAGCTTGCCGCGGTCGCCGTGGGCGAGGCTGACCAGCAAGAGCACCGTCGCGATGGTCCCCGGCCCGGCCAGCATCGGAACGGCCAGCGGGAAGACCGCCGGGTTCGGCACCTCGGCCGCCTCGCGCTCCTCGGCCACCGTCCCCTTCGCGCCGACGGGGCGAGCGAAGAGCATGTCGATCGCGATCAAGAACAGCAAGATCCCGCCGGCGATGGTGAAGGCCGGCAGCGTGATCCCCAGGTAGCCGAGCACCGCCCGCCCCAGCACGGCCATGAACAGCGTCACGCCGGCCGCGACCAGCACGGCGCGATCGACGATCGCCGCCCGCTGCCGGGCGGTGGCGCGCGCCGTCGAGGTGAGCGTGAGCGGGATCATCCCGATCGGGTCGATGATCGTAAACGCGGTGGCGAGTGCCGTCGCGGCGAAGCCGACGTCCATGGCGACGGCTACTCGCCCCGAGGCGATGCTTCCTCGACCACCGCCCTTGGCCGACGCCGAGGAGGTCGGCACGCTGGGCGTCGTCCACCTCAAGCGCTTGTGGTCGCGCACGCTGCGCGGGCGCGCCGGCCTCGCGCCGAGCACCGATGAGCTGCGCGAGTGGGACCGCGACGATCTGGTCGTCATGGGGCTCGGCCTGAACCTGCGCGAGACGTTCGACCGGCTGCACCACGGTGCGCCGGCGTTCGCGGCGTTCGAAGCCTGGGTCGCCCAGCGCGCCGGCGACGCGCTCGCGCCCGCGCACCGCGCGCGGCTCAACGCCGCGTTGCGTGGCGAGCCGGTCGCGGCGTCGAGCCCCGCCGCGCAGCGCGCACCGGTGCTCGACGCCGACGACCTGGCGTTCTTCGCCGAGCACGGCTATGTCGTCGTCCACGACGCCGCGCCGCAACCGCAGTGCGCCGCGGCGGCGCAGGCGATCTGGAGCTTCTTGGGCGCCGACCCCGACGATCCGTCGACGTGGTACGGCGGACCGCAGGGACACAGCATCTGGGTCCCGCTGCTGCGCCATCCGGCGCTGTGGGCGAACCGCCGGGCGCCGCGCATCCACGGCGCGTTCGCGCAGCTCTGGGGCCGCGACGACCTGTGGCCGAACGTCGATCAGGTCGGCTTCAATCCGCCCGAGCGAGCCGGCTGGCCCTTCCCCGGGCCGCGGCTGCACTGGGACGTCAGCCTGGCGCCGCCGATCCCGTTGGCGCTCAAAGGCCTGCTCTATCTGGTCGACGTCGCAGCGGACCAAGGCGCGTTCACCTGCGTCCCGGGCTTCCATCGCCGCATCGACGCCTGGCTCGCGGCGCTCCCATCCGGCGCCGATCCGCGCGCGCAGGACCTGGAAGCCCTCGGTCCGGTCCCGGTCGCCGGCCGCGCCGGCGATCTCGTGATCTGGCATGAGGCGCTGCCGCACGGCAGCAGCCCCAACCGCGCCGCGTTGCCGCGCCTGGTCCAATATCTCGGGATCGTTCCGAGCACGCGCGAAGTGAACCCCGTCTGGCGCTGACGCGCCGCGGCTCAGCTCAGTCCGCTCAGCAGTCCGCCGTCGATCGGGATCGTGGTGCCGGTGACGTAGCCGGCCGGCTCCGAGCACAAGAACGCGACCATCGGCGCGAACTCCTCGGGGCTGGCGAAGTGCTTGGCCGGGATCTCGTCAGACGCTTTCTGCCTCGCGGCCGGGTCGCTGTAGAGCGTGCGCGCACGGTCGGTCGCGACGCGGCCGGTAGCGATCACGTTGATGGTGACGCCGTCGGCGGCGACCTCGCGCGAGAGCGTCTTGAGCGCGCCGAGCAACCCGGCGCGAAAGGCGTTCGAGAGCGCGAGGTTCGGGATCGGCGCCTTGATCGAGGTCGACGACAAATTGACGATGCGCCCCCAGCGGCGCGCGCGCATCGCCGGCAGCACGCCCTCGATCAGTTGCAGCATCGAGCGCAGCAGCAGCGCGTAGGCGGCATCCCAGTCGGCCAGTGCGAGCCCGGTGACGACGCCGGGCTTGGGGCCGCCGCCGTTGAGCACGACGATCTCGGGGTCGCCTTGCGCGACGCGCACCTCCCTCACCAGCAGGTCGACCGAGGCGGGGTCGGTCAGGTCGAGCGGATACGCGCGCGCCTCGGGGCTACCCGCCGCCCGCGTTGCGAGGACGACCTCGTCGAGCAGCGCGACGCGGCGCGCGGCGACCGCGACGCGCGCGCCCTCGGCCGCCAGCGCCAGCGCGACCGCGCGCCCGATCCCCGAGCTGGCGCCGGTCACCAGCGCCAGTTTATTCGCGATCCCCAATTCCATCGTGCTACCGTGCCGCCGGCTGCGCCGCCGCGGACGGCGCCGCGTACGCGCTCGCGATGAGGTCGGCGAAGCGTGCCTCGACGACGCGCCGGCGGACCTTCATCGCCGGCGACAGGTCGCCGGCCTCGATCGTCAGGTCGCGCGGCAGCAGCGCGATGCGCCGAATCTGCTCGAAGGTCGCCAGCTCCGCGGTCTTCGCCGCGACCTCGCCCTGCACGAAGGCCAGCACGTCGGCGCGCGCTGCGATCTCGGCCGTCGGCACGTCGGGCGCGATCCCGAAGCGCGCGCGCAGCGCGCTCCACTCGGGAGCGACCAGTGCGACCGGGAACGGATGCCCGTCGCCGACGACCAGGCACTGGCCGACGAACGGCGAGCGCCGCGCCGCGGCCTCGACGCGGCTCGGCGCGACGTACTTGCCGCCCGAGGTCTTGATCAGCTCCTTCTTGCGATCGGTGATGGTCAGGAACCCGTCGGCGTCGAGCGTCCCGATGTCGCCGGTCTGAAACCAGCCGTCGGCGGTGAAGCCCTCGGCCGAACCGAAGTAGCCCTTCATCACGCCGGGGCCTTTGACCAAGATCTCACCGTCCTCGGCGATGCGCACCTCCATCCCGGGGATCGGCCGGCCGACGGTCCCGTAGCGCACGTCGTTCACGCGCTGACCGGAGATCGTCGGCGACGTCTCGGTCAGACCGTAGCCCTCGCCGATCGGCAGCCCCATCCCGGCGAAGGTCAACGCGACGTCGAGGTGCAGCGGCGCCGAGCCGCTCACGAAGTAGCGCAGCCGATCCAGACCCAGCCGCTCCTTGATGGCCGGGAAGACCAGCGCGCTGACGGCCGCGTACTGCTGCGCGAGCGCGGCGTCGGGTTCGCGGCCTTCATGCAGCGCCGCGGCGTAACGCCGCGCGCACTCGAGCGCGCCGGGAACCATCGCCGCCGCCTCGCCGCCCTGCGCGGCCGCCGCCGCGAGGATGCCGGCCAAGATCCGCTCGAAGATGCGCGGCACCAGCGAGACCGCGAACGGGCGCGACGCGCGCAGATCGTCGAGGAAGAAGTCCGGCTGCGTGACGTAGACGTCGTAGCCGACGAAGAAATAGCCGAGCAATCCGGTGTGCTCGTAGATGTGCGCGTAGGGCAGCACGGAGAGGACGATCTGACCCTGCGTCTCGACGCCTTCGAGCCCGTAGGTGTAGGCGGAGACCGCGTTCGCGATCAGGTTGTCGTGAGTCAGCATCACGCCCTTGGGGTTGCCGGTCGTCCCCGAAGTGTAGATCAGCACCGCCAGGTCGGTCGGCGCGACGCCGTCGGCCAAGCGCAGCGCGGCGGCGGGGTCGGCGGCCGCGCGCGCCGCGCCGATCCCTTCGAAGGCGGCCAGCCCGTCCGGGCCGCTGCCGTCGAACGCGATGATGCGCGGCGCGTGCGGACAGGCGGCCCGCACGCGCGCGGCCTGCGCCTCGGTCTCGACGAACAGCAACTTCGCCGAGGAGTCGGCCAGGATGTAGTCGAGCTGATCGAGCGCGATGGTGGCGTAGGTCGGCACCGGGATGCAACCGGCGAACACGATGCCGAAGTCGGCCGCGATCCAGTCGACCCGGTTGTTCGCCATCAGCACGACGCGGTCGCCGGCGACCAGGCCCGCCTCGCGCAACGCGCAGGCGATCGCGCCGGCCCGCTCGAGCATCCGCGTCGTCGACGTGAAGCGCCACTCCGGCGCCCCCAAGCGCTCGGCGAAGGCACGCTCGCGCGGCCGGCGGAGATACTCGGTCAGGAACTGCGGCAGCGTCTGCATGCCGCTCGCATTGGCGGCGCGCCGCCCGCGTCCTGGCGCCCCGCCCGCCGCTACTGCGGCGCGAGCGGGGTCACCCGGTAGGCGGCGATCTGCTGATCGGGATCCAGCCGCAGTTGCACCAGCATCCGGCCCCGCTCGAACGAGGCTTGGTAGTCGTAGCGGCCCTGGGCGGGCGTGCTACCGACGGCGGTAAAGCCGTGCAGCGTCCCCAGCGCGTTGAGCGCGTCGGAGAGCTCGCCGACCGTCGCACGCGTGACCTGCGCTTTGAGCGCCGGATCGAAGTGCGCGACCGTTCCGTTGAGGTCGTTGGCGTAAGCGGCACGGGTCGTCGCTTCGGCCAACATTTGCGGTCCGTCATGGCTACAGCCGGCGATCGAGACCGCCAGCGCGAGGACAGCCATCAGCGCCAGGGTGCGCATCGCTCAGAGCTTCCCCCAGCCGTACGACGGAGCGCTGCCGCCCGGCACGACCTCACCGGCAACGAGCCGCGTCGGACCGCCGCGCTCGCCCAATTGCGCTTCGAGCCCGACGACGACGCGGTGCTGCACGGTCGTCTCGTGTTTGTACGCGACAACCAGCGCGGCTTCGTGTTGGTACGCCTCGCGCTCCGAGCGATACGCCGCCGCGGAGTCGTTGGCGGCGGCTTGTTCGGCGGCGACCTGGTGGTCGTAGGCGGCGTACTTCGCGTGAACCTGTTTATTGTGATTGATGATGATCAGCGTCCCAGCCGCGACGGCTGCGCCGCCGACGAGCCACCCGGTCGCGTTGGCCGACGCGGGGAGCGGCCGTCCGGCGGTCGTGGCGAGCGCGGCGGCGAAGGCGATGCTGGCGAGGGCGCGGGGTGTGCTCATCGTTCCCGAACGATCCTACCCCACGGCGGGCGGCATCTATCCTACCGGCGGGCGTTTCAGGCGGACGCTGAGCGGGGTATTGCTGGAAGCGTGCCGAGGATGTGGCGCCAACGCGCCGGTTCTCGCCGGGAACTCATCCCGCTGATGAGGTGGAGTGGATACGTGGACTATTTGATGCTGTGCCCGAGCTGCCGTCATACGGCGTCGCTGCACTATCCGGATGGCTGTCACGGCGGGAACTTTCAGTGCGACTGCAGCCATAGCCGCGACGACGTGTTCGCCGCGATCATACAGGGCGGGGACGGGACTCGCAAACGGGGCCACGCCCGCTTCACCGCTGCGGCGCAGGTCGACTTCGACCCGCGCCGGCGCCTGGTGCAACGCAGCTCGCGCTGAGCTACGCGTCGGTCGGGAATCCGTAGCGCAGCGGGTCGGCCGGATCGAGGAGCAGCGTCGCCTCGGCGATCACGTAGGCGCGACCGCGAATGTTCGGGATGAGCAGGCCGTCGCGCCGCGCGAGGACGCCCTCGAACAGGCTGCCGGTGATGCTCTCCTGACGCCAGGGGATGCCGAGCGCGAGCTGCCCGCGCGCGTAGCGTGCCGCCATCGTGGCCGAGGTCCCGGTGCCGCACGGGGAGCGGTCGTACGCGCCCCCGGGGCAGAGGACGAAGTTGCGCGCGTCGGCATCGGCGCGGGCCGGCGGCCCGCTCAATTCGATATGGTCGATCGGCGCGCCGTCGCTCCCGCCGATCCCGGCCTGCGCCAGCGCGGCGCGAATCGCCGTCGTCGCCGCCAGCAGCTCGGCGATCGCGGCCGGGACGAGTGGGACGTCGGGCAGCGCGGTCAGGAAGAACCAATTGCCGCCGTAGGCGACGTCGCCGAACACGCGCCCTAGACCCGGGACGTCGACCTCCACGTCGCGCGCGGCGCAGATCGCCGGGACGTTCTCGACGCTGATCGCGCCGTCGAGGTGGAGCGTCGCCGCGACGGTCCCGGCCGGCGTGTCGATGCGCAACGGCCCCGCTGCGAGGCGCCCCAGGTGCGCCAGCGTGCGCACGACCCCGATCGCCCCGTGGCCGCACATCCCGAGGTACCCGACGTCGTTGCAGAAGATCACACCGGTCGCGGCACCAGGGCTGACCGGATCGGTCAGGATCGCCCCGACCAACGCGTCGTGCCCGCGCGGCTCGCGCACCAGCGCGCTGCGCAGGTGGTCCCAGCGCGTCCGCTGATCGGCTAGCCGCTCGGCCAGCGTCGCCCCGCGCAGCGCCGGCCAGCCGCCGACGACGGTGCGCGTCGGCTCACCTTCGGTGTGCGAATCCAGGACTTCGAGACGCATCGGTTCTACGATAGCGCAAGCAGCATGGATTGGCACGGCGTCTTCCCGGCGATCACGACCCCGTTCACGCGCGAGCTGGCCCTCGACGAGCGAGCGCTTGCGCGCCATGTCACCTGGATGGTCCAGCGCGGCGCGCGGGCGATCGTCCCGCTCGGCTCGCTCGGCGAGGGCAACACGCTCTCGTTCGAGGAGAAATTGCGCGCGATCGACGTCTGCCGTGAGGCCGCCGGGCTCATCCCGGTCGTCCCCGGGATCGCCGCGCTCTCGACCGCCGAGGCCGTCAGCTTGATCCGCGCCGCCGGCAAGCGCGGCTGCGCCGGCGCGATGGTGCTGCCACCCTACGTCTACCGCGGCGACGAGCGCGAGACGCTGGCGCACTTCGATGCGGTGTTCGGCGCGACGCCGCTGCCGTGCATGCTCTACAACAACCCGCTCGCCTACGGGACCGACGTGCTGCCCGCGCAGCTCGCCGCGCTGGCCGAGCGCCACCGCAACCTGGTCGCGGTCAAAGAGTCGAGCGCCGACATCCGGCGCATCACCGCGCTGCGCGTGCTGCTGGCCGAACGGCTCGTCCTCTTCGTCGGGGTCGACGACATGATCCTCGAGGGCCTCGATGCCGGCGCCGTCGGCTGGATCGCCGGTCTGGTCAACGCCTTCCCGAGCGAGACGGTCGAGTTGTTCGACCTGATCGGCAGTGGAGAGCTGGACGCGGCGCGCCGCCTCTACGCGTGGTTCCTGCCGTTGCTGCGGCTCGACACGGGGCCCAAGTTCGTCCAGCTCATCAAGCTCGCGCAGGCCGAGGTCGGCAAGGGCAGTGAGGCGGTGCGGCCGCCGCGGCTGCCGCTCGTCGGCGAGGAACGCGAGGCGGCGCTGGCGACGATCCGCGCCGCGCTCGCCACCCGCCGCCAAGCCGTGCGCTGACGCCTCCGCGCGCTACTTGCACCAGCGGCCGCGGACCATCACGCGGCGTGGGGCGGGGCGGTCGCTCGCGAAGATATAGCGGTCGATCAGCTCGCTGGGCGGCGCGCCGGCCAGCGGCGGCGCCGCGTCGTCGAGGACGATCAGGTCGGCGCGCCGGCCCGGCTCCAGCGCCCCGGCCGCTAGGCCGCAGGCCTGCGCGCCGCCGGCGGCCGCGCGCGCATAGAGCGTCTCGCCGACCGACGCGCCGGCCTCGAGCGCACCGACTAAGCGCCGTTGATGGGCGAGCCGTTGCCCGTACTCGAGCCAGCGCAGCTCCTCGGTCGGTGCGAGCGTGACGTTGCTGTCGGAGCCGATCCCGAGCGCACCACCGGCCGCCAGATAGGGGCCGAGCGGGAACACGCCGTCACCCAGATTGGCCTCGGTCGTCGGACACAACCCCGCGACGGCACCGCTGCGTGCGAGCGCGTCGCGCTCCCGCCGCTCGAGGTGCGTCGCGTGGATCAGAGACCAGCGCGCGTCGACGGCCTGCGTCTCCAGCAGCCACGCGACGGGCGGTGCACCGAGCGCCGCGCGCACCGCTTCGACCTCGCGCATCTGCTCGGCGGCGTGCAGGTGGATGGGGACGTCGCGCGGCGCGCCGTCGAGCAAATCGCGCAATTCCTCCGGCGTGACCGCTCGCAGCGAGTGCGCGCAGGCGCCGACGACGACGTCCGGATCGCCGGCATAGGCGCGCCGCAGTGTGCGCGCGATGTCCAGCACATCCTCGACGCCGGCAGCGAAGCGGCGCTGTTCGGCGCGCAGCGGCGCGCCGCCGACGTCGCCGTGCGCGTAGAGCGCCGGCAAGAGGCAGATCGCGATGCCGGCTTCGCGCGCGGCCTCGATCAGCGCGCGCGCCATCACGGCGCGGTCGGCGTACCACGCGCCGCGTGGATCGCGGTGCACGTAATGGAACTCGGCGACGGCGGTGTAGCCGGCGGCCAGCATCGCGCGGTAGACCTCGGTCGCCAGCACCCGCAACCCATCGGGCTCGAGCCGCTCCGCGAGCGCGTACATCGCCTCGCGCCAGGACCAGAAGTCGTCGTCGCCAGCGGCACCGCGCCGCTCGGCACTGCCCGCCATCGCCCGTTGGAAGGCGTGCGAGTGGAGGTTCGGCATCCCCGGCAACACCGCGCCGTCGATCCGCTCGGCGCCGCCCGGTTCCGCTCCCGGTTCGACCGCCAGGATCGTCCCGTCGGGGGCAAGCTCGAACGCGACGTCGGGCGCCCAACCGCCGGGGAGGAACGCTTCGCGCGCGAACAGCCGCATGATGCCCTCGTACGACACGCTGTGGGTGAACGCCCGGCTGGCGACGATGACGCCTGGTCCCGACCCCTATGGCACGATCGAGGACGGCGCGCTCGCCGCGCGGGACGGCGCGATCGCGTGGATCGGTCCGCACGGCGCGTTGCCGGCGCCGCCCGCAGCGTTGGCGGCCCAGGTCGTCGATGTCGGCGGACGCTGGATCACGCCGGGTTTGATCGACCCCCACACGCACGTGGTGTTCGCCGGCGATCGGATCGCCGATTTCGTCCGGCGCGTCGCCGGCGAGAGCTACGCCGTGGCCGCGCGCGAGGGCAGCGGGATCGCGCACACCGTCGCGTGCACCCGCGCGGCCGATGAGGATGCCCTGTTCGCGACGGCGGCCGAGCGCGTGCGCGCGATGATCGCGAGTGGGACGACGACGCTCGAAAGCAAGTCGGGCTACGGGCTCGACGTCGAGACCGAGCTGCGGCTCTTACGGGTCGGACGACGGCTCGGCCGCGAGCTCCGCATCACGGTGCGCACGACGTACCTCGGCGCGCACGTCGTCCCGCCGGAGTACGCGCAACGGCGCGACGAGTACCTGCGGCTGGTCTGCGAGACGATGATCCCACGCGTCGCGCGCGAGGGACTCGCCGATGCGGTCGACGTCTTCTGCGAGACGCTCGCCTTCACGCCGGCCGAGTGCGAGCGCGTGCTGGCCGCGGCGCGCGCGCACGGTCTGCCGGTGAAGGTCCACGCCGATCAGCTCGCCGACGGCGGCGGCGCCGCACTCGCCGCGGCGCACGGCGCGCTCTCCGCCGATCACCTCGAGCACACCGACGAGCGGGGCATCGTCGCGCTCGCCGCGGCCGGGACCGTCGCCGTCCTGCTGCCCGGCGCCGCGCACTACCTGCGCGAGACCGCGCCGCCGCCGCTGGCGGCGCTGCGTGCGCACGACGTCCCGATCGCGCTGGGGACCGATTGCAATCCCGGCACCTCGCCGGTTGGAACGCTGCCGACCGCGCTCAACCTCGCCTGCGTGCGCTGGGGCCTGCGGCCGGATGAAGCGCTCGCCGCCGTCACGCGCCACGCCGCGCGCGCGCTGGGACTGACCGACCGCGGCGAGTTGCGCCTCGGCGCACGCTGCGATCTCGCGCTCTGGGACGTCGCCCAACCGGCCGAGCTGTGCTATTGGCTCGGCACGCACCGCTGCGCCGGGGTCGTCGTCGCCGGCCGCTCCCGTTAGGCGGCGGCGCTCAGCCGGCGAGCGCGCGGTGTCCGATCGTCCCGTGGCCGCGTCGCGTCACCGTCGATGACGAAGCGCGCCACCAGCTCGTCGAGCCGTTCAGCCTGCTCGCGCAGCGCGCGTGCGGTCGCGTCGACCTCCTGCACCCCCGAAGCCAACTCGCTGGTCGCCAGCGCCGCTTGGTGGGCCGCCGCCGACTGCTCCTCGGCCGCCGCGGCGACCGGCAGGATCGCCGCACTGACTTCGCGCGTCGTCATTCGCATCTGCGAAGCTGCCGCCGCGTTCTCTTCGATCCCGACCGAGGCCGTCGAGACGCTCTCGGTCACCTGCAGCGAGGCTTCGCGCATCGCCAAGGCGCGGCGCGCCAGCTCCTCCGCGACCGACGCGGTCGCCGTGATCGCTCGCCCAACGCCCTCCAGCGCGGTCCCGGCGCGCTCGGCGACGCTCAACCCGCCGGCCACCGACGCATCCGAGGTTCGCATCGCCTCGGCCGCCGCGACCGTCTCGCGCCGAATCGCCGAGAGAATCTGCGAGATCTCGCGCGTCGCCCCGGCCGAACGCTCGGCCAACTTGCGGACTTCGTCCGCAACGACGGCGAAACCGCGACCGTGCTCGCCGGCGCGTGCCGCCTCGATCGCCGCGTTGAGCGCCAACAGATTCGTCTGGTCGGCGATCTCCTCGATCGTCTGCACGATCTCTTCGACCTGTACCGAACGTCCTTCCAGTGCGACCATCGCATCGGCCGCGCCCTGCGAGACGCCGCGCAGCTTCTGCATCGTGTCGCGCGTCGCGGCGACCGCTTCGCTCCCGCCGTCGGACTCGGCCGACGCCTCGCGCGCCGACCGGGCCAGCTCGCCCCCGTGGCTCGAAAGCGATTCGATCCCGTCGTCGAGCCGCTGGATCCCGATCGTCGCCGCGCCGATCGCCGTCGCCTGGTGCGTCGCACCGTCGGCGATCATATCGGCCGAGCGGGCTAGTTCTTCGATCGCCGAGCCGGCGCGCGCGATCTGCGCGGCTTGTTCGCGTGCCCCGTTGGCCACGCTGTCGACCGAATGGGCGATCTGCTCGACCGCGCGCGACGCCTCGTTGGCCGCGCTCGAGGTCTGCTCCGACGTCAGGGCCAAGCTGCGCGACGCGCCGACCACGCCGACGATCAACGAGCGCAGGTTCGCCAAGCCGGCGTCGATCTCGCCGGCGATCCGGCCGAGGCCGTCGGTCAACTCGTCATAGCTGCGCACGACCTCGGCGATCTCGTCGCCGCCGGTGTCGCCGATCGGCTCGCGCGCCGAACGGAAAGCGCCGCACAGATCGCCCTCGGCCAATCCGCGAACCACCTGCGAGAGGGCGGCGAAGTCTTCCCGCACGACCGCTTGCAGCGCCTGTGCGACCCGCCGCAGCCGGGCGCTGATGCGCCGGGCCAAGGCCAACGTGATCGCGATCGTCGCGAGCAGCGTGAGGATGCCGAGCGCGACCAGACCGGCGTCGACCGCGTGCAGCTGCGCGTCGAAGATCCGCTGCGCGCTCGACTCGTCGGCATCGGTGAGCCCAATGAGCTGCGAGATGTCCTCGTCGATGGCGGTGGCGTCGACGTCGCTCGCCTTCCGATAGACCGCCCGCACGCGATCGATCGCGAGGTAGGCCGGCGAGCCGGGACTCGCCTTGCGCTGGCGCGTCACGAGGCCGATCGTCTTGCGCAACCGCGTGGTCAACGACTGGACGTGCTTGGTGGCATCGTCGAACAAGAGCGCCATGTCGGATTGGTTGCGCATCTCCGGCGCGAGCGTGGCGATGTCGCGGTCTTCGCGAGCGGCGGCGGCCTCGAAGATCGGGAGCGCGTTCTTCGCCCCGATCGAGTACCGTACCAGCCCGTAGCGCAACTGCCAGGTGCGCAGCTCGAGGTCGTGGACCGTCCGGGCGATGTCGCGCTTGGCCCGCGAATCGACCTGCAAATCGTGCACGTGCCCGAACACGAACGAGATCGCTCCCACCACGCAGGCCAGGGCGACGATCGGCACGGCGACGGCGACCGCCAGTTGGGCCGCGATACGATGCTTCATACCTCGAAGATCGGCTGAGCAAGCGGCCGATGCGCTTCGCTTGCGTTACCTCTGCGTTACGAGTCGGTTAAGCCGCCTTCACCGGCAGCGTCCCGGAGCGGCCCGGTCAGCCCGCCAGGGCGCGCCCCGGCGGGGGAGGGACCAGATGCAGCCGGTCGGAGCCGTGGCGCACCGACGCGCTCGCGTCGTGGCCCTCGACGACGAACCGGGCCACCAAGTCGTCGAGTCGTTCGGCCTGCTCGCGCAGAGCCCGAGCCGTCGCGTCGACTTCCTGCACGCCCGAAGCCAACTCGCTGGTCGCCAGCGCCGCTTGGTGCGCCGCCGCCGACTGCTCTTCGGCCGCCGCGGCGACCGGCAGGATCGTCGCGCTGACTTCGCGCGTCGTCGTTCGCATCTGCGAAGCGGCCGCCGCGTTCTCTTCGATCCCGACCGAGGCGGTCGAGACGCTCTCGGTCACCTGCAGCGAGGCTTGCCGCATCGCTTGCGCCCGCTGCGCCAACTCCTCGGCGACCGACGCCGTCGCGGTGATCGCTCGCCCGACGCCCTCCAAAGCGGTCCCGGCGCGCTCCGCAACGCTCAACCCGCTGGCCACCGATGCATCCGAAGTGCGCATCGCCTGGGCCGCGGCGACCGTCTCGCGCCGAATCGCCGAGAGAATCTGCGAGATCTCGCGCGTCGCCCCGGCCGAACGCTCGGCCAACTTGCGCACTTCGTCCGCAACGACGGCGAAGCCGCGACCGTGTTCGCCGGCGCGTGCCGCCTCGATCGCCGCGTTGAGCGCCAACAGGTTCGTCTGGTCGGCGATCTCCTCGATCGTCTGCACGATCTCTTCGACCTGCACCGAGCGCCCTTCGAGCGCGACCATCGCATCGGCCGCACCTTGGGAGACGCCGCGCAGCTTCTGCATCGTCTCCCGCGTCGCCGCGACCGCTTCGCTCCCGCCGTCGGACTCGGCCGACGCCTCGCGCGCCGACCGGGCCAGCTCGCCGCCATGGGTCGAGAGCGACTCGATCCCGTCGTCGAGCCGCTGGATCCCGATCGTCGCCGCGCCGATCGCCGTCGCCTGGTGCGTCGCCCCGTCGGCGATCATCTCGGCCGAACGGGCCAGCTCCTCGATCGCCGTGCCGGCGCGGGCGATCTGCTCGGCTTGTTCGCGCGCACCGCTGGCGACGCTGTCGACCGCGCGCGCGATTTGCTCCACGGCGCGCGACGCCTCGTTGGCCGCGCTCGAGGTCTGCTCCGAGGCCAGGTTCAGGCTGCGCGATGCGCCGACCACCCCGGCGACCAGCGTGCGCAGGTTCGCCAAGCCCGCTTCGATCTCACCGGCGATGCGGCCCAGACCGGCCGTCATGACGTCGTAACTGCGCACGACGTCGGCGATCTCGTCGCCACCGTGGTCGCCGACCGGCTCGCGCGCCGAGCGGAAGCCGCCGCGCAGATCCCCCTCGGCCAGCCGCTGCATGGCCAGCGAGAGCGCCGCGAAATCCTCGCGGACGACCGACTCGAGCGCGTGCGCGACCCGCCGCAGCCGCGAGGTGATCCGGCGCGTCAGGAGCAGGGTGATCGCGATCGTCGCGAGCAGCGTCAGCGCCCCGAGCGCCAGCAGGGCGACGTTCACCCGGCGCAACTGCGTCGAGAACTCATCCTGCGATTGTTGGACCGCCACATTGGTCAGCGCGATCAGCTGGTTGATGTCGGCGTCCATGATCTTGCCGTCGACGTCGTTGGCGCCGCGATTCTTCGTGCGCTGGCGCTCCAGCGCGAGGTAGGCCGGCGAGTCGGGCGGCAGCTTGTGCTGGCGGGCGATGATCCCCTCGCTCGTGCGCAGCCGCGCGGTCACCAGCGCGCTGTGCTGGGTGACGTCCTCGACCAGCGGGCCGGTCCCCGGGACGGCGCCGGAGGCGTTCCGAAGCTCGTCGAGGTCGACGTTCTCGGCCGCTTGTGCGGCCCGGAACTGCTCGAGCGCGTGCGGGGAGCGGAGCGCGTTGCGGATCGTCGCGTAGCGCTCTTGGACGAGCCGCAACTGCGCATCGTGGACCGTGCGCGCGATCTCGCGCTTGGCGCCCGAATCGGCCTGCAGATCGTGGATGTGCGCGAACACCAGCGAGACCGCGGCCAAAACCAGGGCCAGCGCGATGATCGGCACGGCGAAGCCCGCTCCCAATTGAGCGGCCAGACGAAGCTTCATACTCTGAGCATCGGCAGAGCAGGCGGGCAAGCGTTAGTGGCCACCGACCCCTTGGTCGGGATCGGCCGGTCGCTCTCCCGGGCTATTCCGCCGCCGAGGCCGGCTCGGCCAGCGCCACCGCCCAGGCCAGGATCGCCGAGCACAGGTGATGCAGCACCCGCGAGAGCCGGGCCGCCTTCGCATCGTCCCAGGCCGTGCGCGATCCGTCGGCCAGATAGGCGCGCTGGTTGAGCTCGACCTGGATCGCGTGGACGCCGTCGGCCGGAGCGCCGTAGTTGCGGGTGATGAAGCCGCCGGTGAAGCGGCCGTCGACGACGACCGAGTAGGGGCTGGTTGCGACGGCGTCGCGGGCGGCCGCGGCCATCGCGGCCAGCGCCGAGCGGCCTTGGTTCGTGCCCAGGTTCACGTCCGGCAGCTCACCCTCGAAGAGCAGCGGCAAGCGCCCCCAGATCGAGTGCGCGTCGAGCAGCAGCACGTAGCCGTGGACCGCGCGCACGCGGTCCAGCTCGGCCCGCAGCGCCGCATGGTAGGGGGTGAAGTAGGCCGCGCAGCGGTCCGCGATCTCGGCGTCGTCCGGCTCGTCGCCCGGCGCGTAGAGCGGCTCGCCTTCGAACGTCTCGACCGGGCAGACCGGCGTCGTGCGCCGCCCCGGATAGAGCGCCGCACCGCCCGGATCGCGGTTGAGGTCGACCACGAAGCGCGACCAGCGCGCACGCAAGACGCTCGCGCCCAGCTCGCGCGCGAACGGGTAGAGGCGGTCGGCGAACCAGTCGGTGTCGACCAGCGTGCGGCCGATGATGGTCAGCCGCGCCGCCAACGCATCGGGCAAGTCAGTCCCGACGTGCGGCGCGCTGATCACCAGCGGGCTCGTCCCGGTACGCAGCACGAAGTGATCCATCAGGTCGGCTCCGCCGTGGTCGGTAGCAGGCTGGCGACCACCCCGACGAACGCGCCCGCCCGCACCTGCCGCGCCACCGCCCCGATCGCCGGCGCGAGCGCCCGGTCGCCGCCGCGATCGTGCGAGGGCGAGGGTGCCGCCGGATCGACCGTGCGCACCAGGGCGTCGAGCTCGAGCAGCGCCGCTTCCAGCGGCTCCGAGCTCTGCAGGGGGCGGCGGAAGGCGATCCCGCGCGCCGCGGCGAGCAGCTCGATCGCGACGATCGCCGCGGCGTTCTCGAGCATCGCGTCGAGGCGCCGCGCCGCGTGGGTCGCCATCGAGACGTGATCTTCTTGGCCGGCCGAAGTCGGAATCGTGTCGACGCTGGCCGGATGCGCGAGCAGTTTGTTCTCCGAGGCCAGCGCCGCCGCCGTCACCTGCGCGATCATGTAGCCCGATTCGAGGCCCGGATCGGCGGCCAGGAACGCCGGCAGCTGGCTGAAGGTCGGATCGACCAACAACGCCGTCCGGCGCTCGGAGAGATTCCCGATCTCGGCGATCGCGACGGCCAGGGCATCGGCGGCGAAGGCGACCGGCTCGGCGTGGAAGTTTCCGCCGCTGATCACCTCGTTCGTCTCGGCGAAGACCAGCGGGTTGTCGCTGACCGCGTTCGCCTCATCGACCAGGACCGCCGCCGCGTCGCGCAGCGTCCGCAGGCACGCGCCGAGCACCTGCGGGATGCAGCGCAGCGAATACGGGTCTTGCACGCGGCCGCAGTTGGCGTGTGAGGCGTTGATCGCGCTCCCCGCGAGCAGTCGCCGCATCGTCGCGGCGACCGCGCGTTGCGCGGCGTGGCCACCGACCGCGTGGATGCGCGGGTCGAACGGGCGCGTGCTGCCGAGCGCGGCGTCGATCGTCAGCGCGCCGGCGACGAGCGCCGCCGCCAGCACGTTCTCGAGGTCGACCAGCGCGCGCAGCGCGAGTGCCGTCGAGATCTGCGTTCCGTTGAGCAGCGCGAGCCCTTCCTTCGCCTCGAGCGCGAGCGGTGCGATCTCGGCGCGCCGCAGCGCCTCGGCGGCGGCGAGGAGCTCGCCGCGGTACCAGGCTTCGCCCAGGCCCAGCAGCGCCGCGGCGAGGTGCGCCAGCGGCGCCAGGTCGCCCGACGCGCCGACCGAGCCTTGCCCGGGGATGACCGGAACGACGTCACGTTCGAGCAGCGCGAGCAACGTCTCGACGATCTCCCAGCGCACGCCGCTGTACCCGCGCGCGAGCGAACCGATCTTCAAGACGATCGCAAGGCGCGTGGTGCGCGCGTCGAGCGGCGCGCCGACCCCGCAGACGTGCGAGAGGACGAGATTGCGCTGCAAGTCGGCCAGCCGTTCGCGCGGGATGCGCGTCTGCGCCAGTTTGCCGAAGCCGGTGTTGATGCCGTAGACGTGCTCGTCGCCGGCCGCGATGGCGCGCACGACGGCGGCCGCGCGCTCGACACCCGCGCGCGCGGCCGGGTCGACCGTGACCGAGAGCGCGCCGGCCAGCAGCGTGCGCACGTCGCCGGCGCGCAACGCGCCGGGCCGCAGCACGAACGATGGCCGCTCGAGGGTCCCCGTCATCGATCCTGCATGGGCAGGTGCAGGCCATGCTCGCGCGCACAGTCCAGCGCGTCCTGGTAGCCGGCATCGGCGTGACGCGCGACGCCGCTGGCGGGATCGTTCCACAGCACGCGCGCGATCCGACGCGCGGCGGCCTCGGTCCCGTCGCAGACGATCGCGACGCCGGCGTGCTGCGAATAGCCGATCCCGACGCCGCCGCCGTGGTGGATCGAGACCCAGGTCGCACCGCCGGCGACGTTGAGCATCGCGTTGAGCAGCGGCCAATCGCTGACGGCGTCCGAGCCGTCGCGCATCGCCTCGGTCTCCCGGTTCGGGCTCGCGACCGAACCGCTGTCGAGATGATCGCGCCCGATGACGATCGGCGCCTGCAGCTCGCCCCGCGCGACCATCTCGTTGAAGGCCAGGCCGATGCGCTCGCGCTGCCCCAGGCCGAGCCAGCAGATCCGCGCCGGGAGTCCTTGGAACGCGATGCGCTCGGCGGCGAGATCGAGCCAACGGTGCAGGTGCGGATCGTCGGGGATCAACTGCTTGACCTTGGCGTCGGTCTTGGCGATGTCGGCCGGATCGCCGGAGAGCGCGACCCAGCGGAACGGCCCGATCCCGCGGCAGAACAGCGGCCGGATGTACGCCGGGACGAAGCCGGGAAACGCGAACGCGTCAGCGAGCCCGGTCTCGAACGCCATTTGGCGCAGGTTGTTGCCGTAGTCGAACGTCGGGATGCCGAGCCGGTGGAAGCCGAGCAGCGCAGCGACGTGCGCGACCATCGACTGCTTCGCCGCCGCCGCGACGCCTTGCGGATCGCGCGCGCGCTCCGCCTGCCACTGCTCGAGCGTCCAGCCCGCCGGGAGGTAGCCGTTGACCGGATCGTGCGCCGAGGTCTGGTCGGTGACCGCGTCGGGCCGCACGCCGCGCCGCAGCAACTCGGGGACGAGCTCCGCCGCATTGCCGACGACGGCGACCGAGATCGGGACCCGCGTGCGGCGCGCCGCGTCGAGCAGCGCCAATGCTTCCTCGAGCGAATCGGCGCGGCGGTCGAGGTAGCGCGTCTGCAGGCGCTTCTCGATCCGCGCCGGATCGCATTCGATCGCCAGCAGCGAAGCACCGGCCATCGTAGCGGCGAGCGGCTGCGCGCCGCCCATCCCGCCCAAGCCGGCCGTCAGAATCCAGCGCCCGGCGAGGTCGCCGCCGTAGTGCCGGCGGCCGAGCTCGACGAACGTCTCGAAGGTCCCCTGGACGATCCCTTGCGAGCCGATGTAGAACCACGAGCCGGCCGTCATCTGGCCGAACATCATCAGCCCCTTGCGGTCGAGCTGGTGGAAGTGTTCCCAGGTCGCCCAGTGGGGGACCAGGTTCGAGTTCGCCAGCACGACGCGCGGCGCGTCGGGGTGCGTGCGAAAGACGCCGACCGGTTTGCCCGACTGGATCGCCAGCGTCTCGTCTTCGCCCAACCGCTCGAGCTCGAGGACGATTTGGTCGAACGACGCCCAGTCGCGGGCCGCCTTGCCGATCCCACCGTAGACGACCAGGTCCCCCGGTCGCTCGGCGACCTCGGGGTCGAGGTTGTTCATCAGCATCCGCAGCGGCGCTTCGGTCTGCCAGCTGCGGGCACGCAACGTGCTCCCGCGCGGGGCGCGGACCGTGCGCGCGACTACCTGGACCACGGCGTACCTCCGGGCCCATACTGCCGGCCCGCAGGCCAGCGCTCCTCCCGCTCGAGCGTTACACCGCGGTGTTGAAGAAGCGGTTCAGGAACCCGAACGACGCGTTGGCGCCCTGCAAGGTCAGGAGCGAGATCTGCTGCTGCGTGATCAGCTGGTAGAGCTCGGTCGCGGTCTGGGCGGCACTCGCGTCGGTGATGTCCGCCGCCGACGCCGTCAGCGCGTTCGAGGCGGTGTTGTTGGAGCCGATCTGATTCTGGATGGCGACGCTTTGGGCACCCAGCGTCGCGCCGGCCGAGACCGTCGCCTGGATCCCCTCGTCGATCTGACCGATCGCGTTGGTCGCGCTGGCGCTGGTACCGAGGTCGACGTTCTGCAGGAAGAGCGCGTTGGCGCCGGCGTTCGGCGTGGTGACCGCGGTCGTCGCACCTTCGGCGGCGCCGGTTTGCACGGTCAGGTTCGGCGCGGTCGAACCGGCCGTCGCCGCCTGAACCTGCACGGTGGCGGTCGTGCCGACGTCTTGCGTGCCGGCGTTGCCGAGCGTCACCGTCGTGCCGTTGACGTTCACGGTCGAGCCCGGCGCCTGCTGGCCGAGGTCCGTCGTCGTGCCGGTCGCCGTCGCGGTGAAGGTCACGTCGACCGCCGGCCCGCTGCTCCCGTTCACGACCGACAACCCGATCGTCCCGGCTTGCGCGGTCGGCGCGGCGGTCGCGCTGGCGACCAGGTTCCCGCCGCCGGCCAGCGCCGCGTTCGCGGTCACGGTCGCGGCGGCCGGCGTCGCCGGCTGGCTGCCGTGGGTCCCGTTCAAGAGCGCGACGCCGTTATAGGTCGTGTTCTGCGCGTCGGTGTTGATCTGGTCGACCAGCTGGTTGGCGACGCCCTGGAGGTCCTGCCGGTCGCTGGGCGAGAGCAGGTCGTTCGACGCGCTGACCGCCAGCGAGCGCAGCGACTGCAAGGCGTCCTGGGTCGTTCCGAGCGCGCCCTGGGCGATCGCCAACGCGCTGCCGGCGGCCTGCGCATTCTGCGAGGCGGCATCGAAGGACGACGACTGCGTCTGGAGCTCGGTCGCGATCGCGTACCCCGACGGATCGTCGGCCGGCGAGTTGACCCGCTTCCCCGTCGACGCCTGCTCGTACGGCTTGAACAGCTCTTGCTGGATCTGCTGAAGCGGCGTGAGGGCCTGGTTCGCCTGGCTCGTGAGCGATCCGATGCCGATGGACATTGCTGTCTCCCTGCTTGCTTCTTATGATCGTCCGCCGAGCGGCGTTTCCCCGCCTCCACGGGGTGTGATCCGTGCCACACCTGGTTCGGGGCTCCAGATGCCCTCGGCGGCGATGGCGTTGCGGCCGGCGTGTTTGGCCTGGTAGCAGGCCCGGTCCGCGGCGGCCAGCACCGACTCGGGGTCGGCGCTGTCGGCCTCGATCGGCGCCAGGCCGACCGACACGCCGACGCTGATCCGCTCGCCGTCGTGATCGATGCGGTAGGCGTCGACCGCGGCCAAGATCTTCTCCGCGACGCGGCGCGCATCGTCGAGCCGGCAGTTGCTCAGGAACACCCCGAACTCGTCGCCACCGATCCGCGCCAGCATGTCGCCGCCACGCACGACGCGGGCCATCACGGCGCCGACCTCGCGCAGCACCTTGTCGCCCAGGGCGTGCCCGAAGCGATCGTTGACGACCTTGAAGCGATCCAAATCGAGGAAGCCGACGGCGTGATGCTGGCCCTGCTCGCGCGCACCGCGGATCGCCACGCCGAGTTGCTCGAGGAACGCACGCCGGTTCTCGAGGCCGGTCAGCGGATCGTGCGACGCTTCGAAGCTGAGCCGCAGCGCGCGCCCCTTCTCGGCCGTGATGTCGCGCAGGACGATGACGATCCCCTCGGCCTCGTCGGTGACGCGCGACGCGACGTACGCGACGTCGCGCATCCCTTGCTGCGCGCGCAGGAAGCCCTCGCCGCGCAGCGGCTCGCTGCCGGCTCCGACCGGCGTGAGGATGTCGATCGCCGCGCCCTCGGCGTCGACGATGTGCAACACCTCGCGCACGTCGCAACCATAGGCCTCGGCCATGGTGATGCCCAGCAATGTCTGCGCGGCCCCGTTCATGAAATCGACCCGGCCGTCGGGGAGCGCGGTCACGACCGCTTCGGCGATCGCGGCCAGCGTCGTTTGCAGCTTGCGCTTCTCGGTCGCCAGCGCGGCCTCGAACTGCTTGCGCGTGCTGACGTCGCGAAACGTCACCACCTGCACGAGCGGCCCGTCGGTCCGCTCGATCGGGGACGCTGAAAGCTCGGTCCAGAGCGGCGTTCCGTCGCGCGTGACCAGCTCGACCACCATGCGGGCGCTCTGGCCCTCACTCATGCGCGTACGGAACCATTCGGTGCGCTGGAGGTCGGTGCTCGCCCCCCACAACACTTGGGAGGTGTGCCCGACCAGTTCTTCGGACGAGTAGCCGAACAGGCGCGTGAAGCCGGTGTTGAGCGAGAGCACGATCGGGGGAGCCGCCGGGTCGCGCGAGACTTGGAGCAGCGCGACGGCCTCGCCGAGCTGCTCGATCGCATCGGTCAGCCCCTCGAACGCCGACGACATCTCGGGGACTCCGGCCGGATCGCAGGCCGCGGCGATCTCCTTCGCCAGCGCCGCCATGGCAGGGCTGTCCGCGTTCGCCGTCGGCACCGCCAGCAGCAACTCGCCGGCGCTGCCGTCGCTGAGCTGAATCGGGAGGCGGCGCACGAAGCGCTTGCCGCTCGCCGGTTCGTCGCGCACGACCCGCAGCAGCGCCTGCGCGGCGACCAGGTCGCACCCCCACGCCGCAACCGGCGTCTCATCCCCGAGACGGGCGACGAGCGCGGTGGCCGCCCCCGAGAACCGGGCGGCGATTCGCAGCAGCGCGGTGGTTGCCTCCATCGTTCCTAACTGAAATTTTCGGCGGGCGGATCGGCCAACCCCCAAGCCGTTCGCTTGCCACCGCTTCATTTCGAGCGGACTCCCTTGTTTGGCCAAACGAGCGTTCGCCCCAAATCGTCCCGAAAGCCCTACGGGGCGGCGGCGATCACTGCGGGGCGGTGCGGCCGGCGATCTTTTGCAACGCGACGGCAGCTTCTGCCCGCGTCACCGGACGCTGCGGGTGGAACGTCCGGATGCTGCCGAAAATGCGGTGCAGGTCGTCCTGGCCGTTGAACCCGGTGCACTGATCGTAGTTCAGAGCGCCCCAATAGGGCTTGGAAACCTGCGCTGCGTCCACCAGACGAACGCAAAACATGCCGCTTGCCGAGGTGAGCTGCTGGAACGCCGCGCCGCCGCTGTAGCGGCTCGTTTGGATCGCCACCAGCTCTTCACGCGTGAGCAGGCGATCCGGCGCGAAATGGTTCTTGTCGACGCCGATGACGTAGCCGGCATCGGCCATGCCTTCGATTTGCGAAAAGTAGGCGCTGCTCTTCGGGACGTCGACGAAGGTCTGGTCCGAATTCGGGTCGGCCAGGCGAATCTGCCCCTGCGGCGTGTCTTTGAAATAGATGTTGTTCGCGGTAACGAGCCAGTCGACGTACTGCGCGCGGGTCAGCGTCGCGTCGGGTTTGAAGGCGCCGGATTTGCTCCCGAAGAGGCCGAGCGCTGCTTCCTGCGTGATCGCCGCTGCGGCGAAATTGCCGCCGATGTCGGAGAATCGCACGCTGGCGGCCGGAGTGACCGTCGCCGCGGGCGCGGCAGCGGCCGTGGGCGCGAGTGCAGCCGCCGCTGACGCGGCGGGTGCCACGGACACGCTCGGCGTCACCGCGGGCGTCGTGCTGGCCGCCGCCGCGAGCGCCGCGCTGGCCGGGGACGGGCTAGCCGTCGCGGACTGCTGCCCACTTCCGCCCGAGCAGGCAGTCGGCGCAAGCGCAACGACCGCCAGGATGCACAGACGCAGCAGGCGCCCTAGCGACATCGGTCTCCCTCCAAAGCATTCGAACCACCGCTTGCTTTAGCCCTCGTCAGTGGCGTTCCTCCGGCGCGATCGACGAGTGCGCCGATCTCCGTTCACGTTCCGGCCACGAGGCGAACATCGCGCGGCGCTAGGCTGGGCCCGATGTGCACCCGCCCTCCCGTCGACGCGCTGCCCGGCGCGGCCGCGGCGATCGACGCCGTGCTGGACCGCTTCGGTCCCGGTGCGCTGCGCCTCGCCGCCCGCGCCGGGACGTGCGTCGTCCATCTGCGGGCGGCCGAGACCTACCGGGACCGCTCGCGCGCCCTGCGCCGGCTCGCCGCCGGCGTCGACGACTGGCCCGTCCCGCCGGCCGGGCTGTTCGTGGTCGAGGAACGGACGGTCTACCTCCGCTCGACCTCGCCGATGACGGTCGCGCACGAGTTCGCCCACGCGCTCGACTGCGCGCTGGGCGGCGGGGTCTACCTGAGCGGCGTCGATCCGCGGGTGCGCCGGGCCTTCGCGGCCGCGCGGGCCTTCGTTACCCCCTACGCCGCGACCGGGCTCGACGAGTATTTCGCCGAGGCGATGCGGGCCTGGGTCGAGGCGAACGACGCCCGCTCACCCTGGCCACGCGCCACGCGCGCCCGCCTCCGGGCGCTGGACCCGGCGATGGCGACGATCCTCGAGCGCCTCTTCGCGCTCGAGCTAGCGGCGTAGCGGCGCGCTACGCCGGGGTTTCGGGGTTGCCGAGGATGACCCGCAGTAAGGCGGTCAGGCCGGGCGTCCGGCGGCGGTCGCCCTGCCGGCGTTCGGGGTTCGCAGACGCCCCAGCGGCGGCGCGGCGGGGGCCGGACCGGCGGTTGGGGATGGACTGCTCGCCCTGGGTACTGAGTCGCGGAGCGGTCTGTGCCATGGGCGACGAATTATACCCGATCAGCGACCTCGCCGTCTAGCCACGAGGCATCGAGCGAGTTTGAGAGGAGCGCGCCCAGCAGCGCCGCGATCCCCGGCTTGCGGCGGCGGCGGTCGCCGGAGCGGCGCTCGACGTCCACCAGGTGCGCGCTCGAGCGGCGGCAACTGCGGCGCCGCTCGGGGCACGGGGGCCGGCTCGTGCCGGCATCGACGACGTACGTCTGGTCCATGCTCTCTGTATTTTGGGTATCGGCGCCAGATGAACGCCGGATGAGTGCTCGGCTCGAACGCTGGTACGGTTCACCACCGCGGGGTTTGCTCGGAGTGCATCACGACCCAAGCGCACGGACCTCGACCAGCTCGACGTCGGCGCGGCGCGCGCGCCCGACGAAACGCTCGAGGGCGCGCAGCGACGAGGCGCGCGCGTGCAGCGCGATCGTCGCGACGCCGGTGCGCCGTGCGATCGCCAATCCTTGATCGAACAGGAAGTCGACGTACGCCGGTTCGTCGCGCGCATCGACGACGACGTCGCGCGTGAGCACCGGCCGATGCGCCGCGCGCGCCGCGCGGTAGAGCGCATCGTCGTCGCTCTCGAGGTCGTCGAGCACGATCCCGTCGCCGTCGACGGCGACCAGCAGGCGCGCTCGCGCGAGGTTGTCGGTCGAGCACGCGATGCCGGCGGCGCCGGCCCGCCGCAGGCTCGCGACGCTGGCCGGATCGGCGTGCGCGCAGGCGACCAGCGCCGTTTTGCCCGCCTCACCGACCAGCCGCAGCGTATCGTTCGCGTCGTCGGGCGCGACCAGCACGGCGAGCGGGATCTGCGCCGCGAGGAACGGCTGCAGCGCCGTCGCGTCCCGGTCGGCGTCGACGACGACCAGCGCGATGCGCGGCCGCATCGCGTCGGGATCGCGCGGCGCCCAGCCGTTCGGTCGGGCGGCGACCGCCAGGTCCGCATCGCCGTACGGGTCGGGATCGTCGCTGCCGGGATCGAACGAACCCGCGCCGCGCAGCGCGCGCACCAGGTCGCGCGGCGCGATCGCGGCCGGCGCCGGCGCCGCCCCGCGCGGGCGTGGCGGCGTCAGCGCGCGCTGGCCGACGCTGCGTCCGCCGAGGAATCCCGCGCCGATCGCGACGACCGAACCGCTCAGGATCGCCGACCAGAAGACGGTCGCAGCGCGGCTCACCGCGCGCGGGTGGGGCGCTCGCTCGAGATTGCCCACACGAGCGCGATCAGCACGAAATTGGTCACTAGCGAGCTCCCGCCGTACGAGATGAACGGCAGGGTGATGCCGGTCAGCGGGAACAGGCGCAACACGCCGCCGACGATGATGACGACCTGGAACCCGAAGACCGCCGCCAACCCCGTCGCCAACAGCTTGGCGTACAGGTCCGGTGCGCGGCCGGCGACGCGCAGCGCGCGCAGGACCACGGCCAGGAACAGTACCAACAGCGCGAGCGAGCCGATCGCGCCCCATTCCTCACCGAATGCGGCGTAGACGTAGTCGGTCGACGCGTCGGGGATGTAATCGGGGCGCCCGAGGCCATAGCCGGTCCCGAACAGCCCGCCGGCGGCGAGCGAGAACAGCGACTGCAGCGGCTGATAGCCGGCTCCCAGCGGATCGTGGAACGGATCGCGCCAGACCGCGATGCGCGACTCGACGTAGTGGTAATGCGTCGCCGCGAGCCACGCGGCGGCGGCGAAGATCGCGCTGGCCCCGACGACGAGGTCGATCCGGCGCGTCGCGACGTAGAGCATCGCGACGAAGGTCGCCAACAGCAAGGTCGCCATCCCGAGGTCGCGCTCGAAGACCAGGATCGCCATCGAGACACCCCAACCCAAGAACAGCGGCCCCAGGTATTTCGCGTTCGCGCGCAGCGACCACGGCCGCGTGTGCGCGATCACGTCGGCCGTCTCGGCCAGATACGAGGCCATGAACAGCACGACCAGCAGCTTGATCACCTCGACCGGTTCGAACTGCACCGGGCCGAGGCGAATCCAGAGCCGCGCGCCGCCGACCTCCTGACCGAACAGCGCCAGCGCGACGAACAGCCCGATCGCCGCGATGATCCAGATGTACTTGTAGCCGGCCAAGACGCGAAAGCGATCGAACGCCGGGCCCAGCGCGACGGCCAGGATCAGCGAGAGCGCGAGCCACACGATCTGCTTCTGCGCATCGTCGGGCGCCAGCCGCACGACGGTGACCAAGCCGATCGCCGAGAGCACGACCGCCAGCGCCGGCAGGGTGTCGTCACGTGTGACGCCGGCCGGCCGCAGCGCCGGCCAGGCGAGTGCCAACGCGGCGAGCGCGAAGGGCAGCCAGCGCGGCAGCAGCGCGTCGGTCGGCGCCAAGCGCAGCGTCGCCGCGGCGAGCAGCAGCGCGATCGCCATCGGCGCGCACGCCCGCAGGCGTACGAGCGCGACCGTCACGCGGCGTTGAACAACAGGTGCAGGACGACCAGCGCGACCAGCGTCGCGGCCAACAGCGCGCTCAGCGCGAGGGCGGCCTCGCGCCGCTCCGGGCGCCGGCCGCTCGGCTCGGGACCGGCTTCGTGAAAGGCGCGCCCGACGATCACCGTCCCGGCGCCGTCGCCGCGGATGCCGGCGATCGCCAACAACCGCGCGGTGGCGTCCTCCGACGAGGTCGAGGCGTGCAGTGCGTCGGCGATCTCATCTTCGCCGAGCAACTCGTGCAGCGCGCCGCTCGAGAGGACCAGCGCGTCGCCGGGCGCCAGGCGCAGGTGCGCCAGCGCCGGTTCGAGCACCGGCTGCGTCCCCAGCGTGCGCGTCAGCAGGCGCTGCGGTCCCTCGCCCAGCGCGTCGTCACTCGTCAGCGCGGTCAGGCTGCCGGCGTGCCCGAGGTAGGCGCGCGTCGCGCCGACGTGACCGACGATCGCGTGATCGCCCAGGATCAGCGCGGCGGTCAACGAGGTCCCCGAGGCGACGAAATCTTCGGTACTGCCGGAGTGCGCGTAGATCCGCGCGTTGGCGGCCGCGAACGCGGCGGCCAGCGCGGCGCTCGGGTCGCGGCGCTCGCCGCGCACGCGCCGCCGCAAGCTGTCGCGGACGGCGTGGGCGGCGACGGCGGGGACCGGGCGCTCGCGAACGCGGCCGAAGCCGTGCGCGACGGCGAGCAGGACGATCCCCGGCGCCACGATCTCGGCGACGTACGCCTCGTCCTCGCCGCGTTGCGGGGCCCCGGGCCGCGACCCGACCGCTATCTCCATGCTCCCACTCCTCGGAAGACCAGGGCTGCCGTGCCGACGGTCAGCTCGTCGTCGACCTCGAGCCGCCGCGGCGCATCGATCGCCGCCCCGTTCACCAGCGTCCCGTTCCGACTTCCTAGATCTTCCCCATAGACTCCGTCGTCGCGCAGCTCGATCCTTGCGTGGAGGCGGCTGATCAGCGGATCGGCCAGCCGCAGGTCCGCGCTCGGCGACCGCCCCACCAGGATACGCCGTCCGAAGCGATATGTCTTGATCGTCCCGGCGAACGCGACGGTCAACTCGATCCCGGTCGGGATCGCCGCCTCGATCGCCGGCGCGGGCGGCGCGCCGCGGCGGTCGCGCACCAGCACCGCGTAGGCGACGAACGCGCCGGCCAGGCCCAGCGTCGCCAGCCGCGGATCGGTCACGGCGCCTCGACGACCCGCAGCAAGGTATCGCCGAGGGTGACGATCTGCCCGGCAGCGAGCCGCGCGCGCGCGACCCGCGTCCCGTCGATCCAGGTCCCGTTGGCCGACCCCAGGTCCTCGATCGCCCAGCTCGCACCGTCGGCGACGATCCGCGCGTGGCGCCGCGAGACGCGCGGGTCGCGCAACACCAGCGCACCGTTCTCGGCGCGTCCGACGACGAGCCCGTCGGCGAGGAGCGTCCGGCCGCCGTCGCCGCGCGCGAAGGCCAGCGATTGCGGCCGGTCGTCGGTGACGGGCTCGATCGCCAGCGAGCCGGCGACGATGTCGGGGTTTTCGTCCAGCACGACGCGCGGCGCCGCGCGCTCGCTCGGCAGCGCCTCGCGCAGCATCGCGCTCCAGCGGCCCTCGAGGAAGTCGCGGTCGGCCGCCAGCCGCGCGTAGTCGCTGGGATGGACGCGGACCAAGAACAGGTCGCCCGCTGAACTCTGCGCGATCGCGACGAGCCGGCGACCGATCTGGGCCGGATCGAGGGCGCTCGGAAAGACGCGCGCGAACGCATCCTCGACGACGCGCGCGCAGACGCTCTCGATCCGCGCGAAGACGTTCATCCCGAGCGCAACATCCGCGCCACGTAGAAGCCGTCCCTGCGGTCGATGCCGGGCGGGACGAGCACGTCGCCGCCGGGCGTCGCCAGCGGCGCGAGGTGCGGCGGTAACGCGTCGCGCGCGAAGTCCGTCCGCTCGGCCAGGAACGCGTCGACGACCTCCTCGCTCTCGCGCCGATCGGTCGAACAGACGGCGTAGACCAACGCCCCGCCGGGCCGCACGCCGGTCGCTGCCGCGCGCAGCAGGCGCCCTTGCACGAGCGCCATCCGGGCCGGATCCTCGGGCTGCTTGCGCCAGCGCGCCTCGGGCTGACGCCCGAGGATCCCCAGCCCCGAGCAGGGTGCGTCGAGCAGGACGGCGTCGGCATCGGCGTCGGCGCGCAGCCCGGTCGCGTCGGCGGCGACCAGCGCGACCGAGCCGATCTCGGCGGCCGCTAAGCGTGCCGCCGTCTGCGCGATCTTGCTCGGGTCGTCGTCGACGGCGAGCAGCGTCCCCGCATCGCCGGTGCGCGAGACGATCTGCAGCGTCTTGTTGCCGCGGCCGCAGCACAGCTCGACGACGCGCATCCCGGGCTGCGGATCGAGCAGCTCGACCGGGATGGCGGCCGACTCGGCGTGCAGATGCCAGCGATGCTCGGCCAACCGTTCCAGCTCGCCCGCCGGCGCCGCCGTCTCGAGCACCAGCGCGTCGCGCGCAAAGGCGCTCACCCGCGCCGCGATCCCGGCCTCGGCCAGCGCGGCCAGCGCCGCTTCGGGCGTGGCCCGGCGCAAGTCGACGCACAACCCGACCGGCGCCGGCGCGTTGACGCCGGCCAGGATCGCGTCGAGGCGCTTGGCGCCGAAGCGTGCGCGCCAGTGTTCGACGATCCAGTTCGGCAGCGAGGCCCGGGTGGCGAGGTCGGCCTCGCGCGGCGGATCGGTGGAAACCCGGCGCAGCACCGCGTTGACCAGCCCGGCCGTCCCCTTGTGACCGTACTTGCGCGCCAGCCCGACGCTCTCGGAGACGGCGGCGTACGCTTCGACGCCGTCCATCGCGCGCAGTTGATAGGTGCCCAGGCGTAGGATCTCGGCGATCGTCGGCGGCAGCGTGCGCATCCGCTCGCCGACGTACGGCTGGAGCTCGAAGTCGAGCCAGCGCCGCATCTTGACCGTGCCGTAGGCGAGTTCGGTCGCGAAGGCCCGGTCGCGCGGCGCCAGGTCCGTCTTGCGCAGCCGGTAGTCGAGCGCCTCGCGCGCGCCTCGCGGCGTCCGGCCGAAGACGTCGCGCACGACCTGCAACGCGACCTCGCGCGCGCTCGACGCCGTCGGCGCGCTCACGAGTGCGCCACCGAGCCGCGCCAGGCCGCGCCGCTCATCGCGGCGCGATTGGGCGGTATGACGCGCAGCAGCACGACGCCGTGGTGAACGGCACCGCCGTCGGCCGTCGTCGCGCCGTCGGACTCGCCGGGACGGCCCGGGCGCGCCGCGAGCACCTTGAGCGTCTCGCCGTCGATCTGCGCGCGGGCCAACGGCTGCGGCGCGAGCGCACGGACCAAGTCGGCGATACGGTCCGGCGGCTGCGTCCAGTCGACGCGCAGATCGTCCTTCGCCAGCGGCCGGGTCGCGCTGGCGGCGATCTCGGCTGCGCCGATCCCCAGCTCGCGGGCAACTTCGGCTTGCGAGCGGCGTTCGAGCGTCCCGTCGGCGTAGCGCGCCAGCGCCTCGACGGCCAGCGCGGCGCCGCGCACCGCCAGCCGGTCGTGCAGCTCGCCGTAGGTCTCGTCGGGGCCGAGCGGCGTGCGTTCCTGGAGCAGCACGTCGCCGGTATCCATCCCGGCATCCATCGCGATGATGGTCAGACCGGTCTCCGTCCGACCATCGCGGATCGCGCTCTGCAGCGGCGTCGCACCCCGGTAGAGCGGGAGCAACGACGGATGCACGTTGACGGCCAGCGGGACGAGCGCGAGCAGCGCCGCGGGGACGATTCGCCCGTACGACGCGACGACGAAGGCGTCGGGACCGAGCGCGCGCAGTTCATCGGCGAACGGGACGAGCCGCGACGGCGTGCTGACCGGCAGACCGCGGGCGAGCGCGGCCGTCTTCACCGGCGTCGGCGCGAGCGCGTGACCGCGCCCGGCGGGACGATCCGGCTGGGTGACGACCGCGACGACGGTGTGCCGGTCGGCGACCGCTTCGAGCGTCGGGACCGCGAACGCGCTCGTCCCGAAGACGACGAGCTTCAGCTCGCGACCGGCTCGGCTTCGTCGCTGGGGCGTCGCGCGCCGCCCTCGGTCCCGGCGCCTTCGGCCGCCGCCAGCTCTTCGGCGGTTACCGCCGGCCGGATGTTGGTCGCCTTGTCGATGTAGAGCACGCCGTTGAGGTGGTCGGTCTCGTGCTGCAGGCAGACCGCGAAATACCCGTCGGCCTCGAGGGTGAACTTCTTCCCCTGGCGATCGAGCGCGGATAGCGTCACCGTCTCGAACCGGGTCACGTCGCCGACCATCCCGGGCACGGAGAGGCAGCCTTCGACCGCGACGTGCTCGCCTTCGGTCCGCACGAACTTCGGGTTGATGACGACCAACGGCGTGCGGCCCGGCACCTCGTCCTGCATGTCGACCACGAAGATGCGCTTCGAGACGCCGATCTGCGGCGCGGCTAGACCGATGCCGGGCGCGTCGTACATCGTCTCCCACATGTCGTCCAGCAACTGCTGGAACAGCGGCTCTGCGATTTCGGCCGGATCGACCTTTTTCGCGACCTTGCGCAGGGTGGGGTTACCCTCGGTGATGATCTCGCGGATGTACGCCATGACGGTTTGCCCTCGTAGTAACCGGTCCGACCCCGAAACGGTTGAAGGGGGCCCGGCCGGCCCCCTCCCCCGTTCTCTTCCAGACGCTCGGACGCCCGGCTTACCTCTTCGCCCAGGCGATGCACCAGCCGTTGGGGCTGATCTCGCCGGTGACGATCGAGCAACCGTGGGGCGCCCGGAAGAACCGGCAGCCGGCGCACTTCTTGCCGCCCGGACCGGGCTTGTCTTGGTAGTGGAACTGCTTCTTATTGTCGGCGGCCTGGGCGGCCGAGAGGGTAGCGCCCACCGCGAGCGCCGCGATCGGGATGGCGGCTAGGCGCCGGAGGACGAATCGGCGCGAGACGGAGTGCTGATCGGATGAGATGACGCACGCTCCCTTCGTAAGCGACCCGTAAGGTGACCCTGGGTAGCATGAGTATACCGATGCGCGCTCCCTTTGACGCTCTCCTCGCCACGTCGCCGGCGAGTTCGTGCGACCGAATCGACGGTCGCCGGGCCGTCGCCGTCCCGTTGGTCGGCGGCCTGCTGGCGGCGCTGGGCGCGAGCGCCCTGGGGATCCTGGCGGCGCTCGTCGGCGTGCTGGTGCTGACGGTCGTCGCGATCCTGGCGCTGGGCAACGTCCCCTCGACGGAGTCCGGCCACCCGCTGCTCGCCGCGACCGAGCTGGTCTTCTACGCGGCCGCCGGCGCCTTCGGCTGGTGGCGCCTGCGCGCGCTGCGCCCCGACGCGTTCCGCCGCCCGACCGCGCGCGATCTGCGCATCCTCGCGCTGGGGATCGCGGCGCTGGTCGGCGCGCAGGTCCTGTTGATCTGGCAGCTCGCGGTCTTCCATCAAGGAGGGCACGTCCAGAGCGGCTTCGAGGACTTCGACGTGGTCGGCCACAGTCGTGCGGTCACGGCGCTGGGCGTCGGCTTGACCGTGATCGCGATGGTCGGTTTCGGACCGCTGATCGAGGAGATCGTCTTCCGCGGCCTGCTCTTCGGCGCGCTGGCCTCGCGGCTGGGCGTGCTGGGGGGCGCCGCGATCAGCGCGGTGCTCTTCGGTGCCGTGCACGGCGACCCGGTCCTCTTCCCGTGGCTGGTGATCGTCGGGCTCGTCAACGCGTTCGCCTACGCCGCCAGCGGCAACCTCGCCGTCCCAGTCGTCCTCCACGCCCTCACCAACGCCGTCGGCGCGACCATTTTGATCGAAACGTCGCTACACGCTGCGCGCTGAGGGCGCGCAGCGCTTTATAGAATATAGCTCGAGAGGTCGCTGTTGCCGGCGATGTCGGCCAGGCGGTCGCGGACGTAGGCGGCGTCGACGACGACGCTGCCGGCTTCTTCGGGGGCGCGGAAGGCGATCTCGTCGAGGACGCGTTCGAGGACCGTGTGCAGGCGGCGGGCGCCGATGTTCTCGGTCTGTTCGTTGACTCGCATCGCGATCTCGGCGATCTCGGTGATCGCGTCGGGGGTGACTTCGAGCGCGACGCCGTCGGCGCCGAGCAGCGCCTTGTACTGCCCGATCAGCGCGTTGTCCGGCTGGGTCAGGATCGTCTCGAAGTCCTTGGCCGTGAGCGAATCGAGCTCGACTCGAACCGGAAAGCGGCCTTGCAATTCGGGGATCAGGTCCGAGGGCTTGGAGACGTGAAAGGCGCCGGCCGCGATGAACAGCACGTGATCGGTCGAGAGCGGACCGTGCTTGGTCTGGACCGTGCTGCCCTCGACGATCGGCAGGATGTCGCGCTGGACGCCCTCGCGCGAGACGTCCGGTCCGTGCGAGCCCTCACGTCCGGCGACCTTGTCGATCTCGTCGATGAACACGATCCCATGTTCGCCTGCTCTGCGCAGCGCTTCGCGCTTGACCGCGTCCATGTCGATCAGTTTGTCGGCTTCCTGCTGCGCGAAGATGCGCCGTGCGTCGCCGACGGTGACGCGCTTGCGGACCCGCTTCTTGGGCAGCAGGCCACCGAGCATCTCGCTCATGTCGCCGCCCCCTCCGCTCGGATCGCCGCCACCGAGCATCCCGAGCGGCAGTTGCGGCTGCTCCTCGACTTCGATCTCGATCAGCCGCACGTCGTAGAAACCGCGCTCGACGTCGGTCCGGGCCGCGGCGCGCACCCGCGCCGCTTCGTCCTCGGGGAGCGGGCGCGCGTTAGCCGCGGCCTGTTGCGGCGCTTGCGGCTGCGGTTGCGCAAAGGCGTTACCGAAGATCGAGCCGAGCGAGGCGGCGAACGGGCTCTGCTGCTGCGGCTGCGGCGCGCGCGTCTCGGGATGGAGCACGTCGACGATACGCTCGACGGCGGCCGCGTCGGCCGCCTCGGCGACGTCGGCGTGACGCTCGTCGGAGACCATCCGCACCGCCGCCTCGGCCAGGTCGCGCACCATCGACTCGACGTCGCGCCCGACGTAACCGACCTCGGTGTACTTCGTCGCTTCGACCTTCACGAACGGCGCGCCGGCGAGCGAGGCGAGCCGGCGCGCGATCTCCGTCTTCCCGACGCCGGTCGGGCCGATCATCAGGATATTCTTCGGCACGACCTCCTTGCGGACGTGCTCGGGCAGCCGCTCGCGCCGGTAGCGGTTGCGCATCGCGACGGCGACGGCCCGCTTGGCGTCAGCCTGGCCGACGATGTAGCGGTCGAGCGCCGCGACGATCTCGCGCGGCGTGAGCGTATCGGGCGCCGCCAGCACCGGTATCACAGCGACAAGACCTCGACGTCGTCGTTGGTGTAGATGTCGATCCGGCCGGCGATGCGCAGCGCTTCGCGCGCGATCGCGGCGGCGTCGAGCTGCGAGTAGCCGAGCAGCGCCATCGCGGCGGCTTGGGCATACGGCCCCCCGCTGCCGATCGCCGCGACACCTTCGTCGGGCTCGATGACGTCGCCGGTCCCGGAGAGGACGAACAGATGCTCCGGCGTCCCGACGATCAGCAGCGCCTCGAGCCGGCGCAGCGCCCGGTCTTGCCGCCAGTCCTTCGCCAGCTCGACGGCGGCGCGCACCACGTTGTCCTTGTAGGCGCTCATCTTGCCCTCGAACTTCTCGAGCAAGGCGATGCCGTCCGCCGCGCTGCCCGCGAAACCGGCCAGGACCTTGCCGCCGGCGATCGTGCGGACCTTGCGCGCGCTGTGTTTCATGACCGTCTTGTCGACGGTCACCTGACCGTCGCCGGCCATCGCGATCTTTCCGTCCCGCCGGACGGCGCAGATCGTCGTCGATCGGATGCGCATCCCGGCTCACTACTCCCGGCGCCCTCGCCGGGTTGCACGCCCGCAGGCGGCGGCTCGGGCGAAGCCCGAACGCGAAGGGTTCGGCTAGGCCGAACCCACTAGTGAGTCAGTACGAGCCTCTTGGCGAGCGCTGGGTGGTGCAGGCGCTGCGCCGTCGGGACGGGGGCCGGCTCGGCGTCGACCATCCGGAAGGTGCCGACGATCCGCGCGAGCGCGCTCGCCTCCGAACGGATCGTCTCGGTCGCCGCCGCCAACTGATCCATCTGCGCGGTCACTTCGACCGACGAGGTCGAGAGCGACTTCGCGGCGGCCGACTGCTGTTCGGCCGCGGAGGCCAACAGCCCGACCGTCTGCGCGACCGAGCCGGTCGTGACCGCCAGCTCGCGCGCCGCGGAGGCGTTCTCCTCGACGATCCCCGAGACGCTGCCGACGTGCTGGCTGAGTTCGCGGCTCACCTCTTGCATGTGCGTCCCGCCGGCTGATAGCGCCGCCGCCAGCGCGCGCGTCTGACCGACGGCCGCACCGATACCGTCGAGCGTCCGCGAGGCGTCCTCGGCGAGCGCACGCCCCTCACCCATCGCCTCGGCGGCGCCGTGCATCGCCTGGGCGACGCGGGCCGTCTCGGCGCGGATCTCTTCGAGGATCGAGCCGCTCTCGCGCGTCGCCTGCGCGGCGCGCTCGGCGAGCCGGCGCACCTCGTCGGAGACGACGGCGAAGCCGCGGCCGTGCTCGCCCGCACGCGCCGCTTCGATCGCGGCGTTGAGCGCGAGCAGGTTCGTCTGGTCGGCGATCTCGTCGATCGCCGAGAGGACGTCGGCGACCGCGGCTGAGCGCTGCGCCAGCGTCGCCATCGCTAGTTCGGTTGCTCGCGCCTGTTCCGACGAGCGCGCCATGGCGTCGGCCGTCCGCTTGACGACGTCGCTCGCCGTGCCGGTCTCACGATCGACCCGTTCGGCGGCGGACAAGAACTCGGTTGCGCTCGCGGCGAGCCGCGCGATCTGCTCGTCGAGCAGCGCGACCTCGCCGCTGGCCGCGCGGACCGCTATGGCCTGCTCGGCGGCGCCGCTGCCGATCTGTTGCGCCGTCGCGGCGACCTCGCGGGCGGCGTGATCGATCTCGGCGACGCCGGTCGCCTGTTCGCGTGAGGCGGCGGCGACGCCGTCGCTCCCTTGCGCGACGAACGCGACGGCCTCACTCGAGGTCCGCGCTGCCATCCCGACCTGCTCGCCGACGGCGGAAAGCTGCTGCGAGGAGCGGGCGATCGCCGTGATCGTCTCGCGCAAGCGCGTCGTCGTCGAGGTGAAGCGATCGCCGTTCGCGCGCGACCCCGCGACCAAGACGTTGTAACTTTCGACCAAGGCGCCGATCTCGTCGTGACCCCCGCCGGTCAGCGGCTCGAGGCGCGGAAACTCACGCGGGCGCAGATCGCCGCTGGCCAGCCCGTCGTAGGCTGCGCCGAGCGCGGCGTAGGCCGTGGTCGCGATCTCGCGCATCCCCCGACTGACCCGGCGCAAGCGCGTCACCAGGCTGCGCGCCGTCGCCAGCGCGATCCCGACCAAGAGGACGATGGCGAGCGCGCCGACCGCGCCCATCCAGGCGAGCGCACTGCGCTGGGCGGCGACGAACTGCGCGCCGGCGCCGTCGGCGGCCCGAGCCGCACCGGCCGTCAGGTCGGCCAGCCGTGACATCACCAGCACGATCTTCAAATGGATCAGCGCCGGCACCAAGCGCCGGTCGTGTTGCCGCGCCAGCACGCGCAGCGCGTCGATCTGCTCGTCGCTGCTCAAGATCACCGGCCGGGCGGAGTCGACCAACAGGGGCAACCCCGGCACCAGCGCGGCGCGCTGATCGAGGTCGGCGACGTCGGCGGCGATCCGCTGGGTGACATTCCCATAAGCCTGCACGAACATCGGCGTCTCGCTGTTGTAGGCCAGCACGCGAACCAGGCCGACCTTGAAGGTCAACGCCTGCCGCAGATCGCCGACCGTCTCGTTGAACGTGGAGGCATTGCGAATCGCCGCGACCCGGGTACCCATCGCGCCCATCTCGGCGACCGCGACGCCGACGACGGCGCCCAGCGCAAGCGCGGCCAAGAATGCCTGCGCGTACAGCCGCGCGGCCACGGAATGTCTGAGGCTCATACGTCAACACCCTGACGGTCCAACACCCTGGTGGATCACCTCGCGTGACCCTCGTTGAACGTATCGGCTAGTGCAGGGGACGACTTGAGCCGCCCAGAGAGCGAGCCCTACACGCCGGCCAGCGGGCGGGCCGCGACGGCGGCCGCGAACGCGTCGATGCGTGCCAGGGCCCGCTCGGCGAGCTGCGCGCGCCGCAGCCGCTTGTCGCGCGGCGGGAGCGCGAGCGGCGAGAAGTGGGTCCAGGTCACGTTGGCCGGTTGGAAGTCGGGGCTGGCGGTGTTCTGCAGGTGCGCGATGACCGCGCCGAGCGCCGTGTCGGGCGGGACGGCGACGGGCGGCGCCCCCAGCCGCTCGCGCGCCGCCGCGAGTCCGGCGATCGTCCCGCAGGCGGCGGCTTCGACGTAGCCCTCGGCGCCGGTGATCTGCCCGGCGAAGAAGACGCGCGGCTCCGAGCGCAGGCGCAGGTCGGCGTCGAGCAGGCGCGGCGCGTCCACGAACGTGTTGCGGTGCATCACCCCCAGGCGCAACCACTCGGCATTCGCGAGCCCCGGGAGCTTGGCGAACGCCTCCCGCTGCGCCGGCCAGGTCAGCCGGGTTTGGAAGCCGACCAGGTTGAGCGCGGTTCCCGCCACGTTCTCCTTGCGCAATTGGACGACCGCATAGGGTGTTTTGCCGGTGCGCGGGTCGCGCAATCCGACCGGCTTGAGCGGCCCGTAGCGCAGCGTGTCCTCGCCGCGCGCGGCCAGCTCCTCGATCGGTAGGCAGCCTTCGAAGTACGGCACGTCGCCCGTGGCGGTGTCGGCCTCGAACCCCTTGGGCTCGTGCTTGGGGAGCGCGCGCAGGTCGGCGACGAACCGCAGATAGGTCTCGCGATCGAGCGGGATGTTGAGATAGTCGTCGCCCTCGCCCTTGTCGTAGCGGGACTTGCGATACATCGGCGCCAGGTCGAGCGAGTCGAGCGCGACGATCGGGGCGGCCGCGTCGTAGTAGTGCAGCCGCCCGCCGACGAGCGCGTCGATCGCGGCGGCCAGCGGTTCCGAAGGGAGTGGGCCGCAGGCGACGATGACCGTTCCGGCCGGCGGGATCGCGCTGACTTCTTCGCGCCGGATCTCGACGTTCGGCAGCGCGCGCAGACGCGACTCGACCAGCGCGCCGAAACGCTCGCGGTCGACCGCCAGCGCACCGCCGGCCGGGACGGCGGTCTGGCGCGCCGAGGTGACGATCAGGGAGTCGAGCCGCGCGAGCTCCTCCTTCAGCAGCCCGACGGCGTTCTCGAGCGCGGCACCGCGCAGCGAGTTCGAGCAGACCAGCTCGGCCAACGAGCCGGTGTGGTGCGCGGGTCCGAACTTGTGCGGCCGCATCTCGTAGAGCACGACCTGCGCGCCCTGGCGCGCCGCCTGCCAAGCAGCCTCGCTACCGGCGAGGCCGCCGCCGATGACGACGACGTCCGGCGCGCGCTCGATCACCTAAGCGGGCTCCAACTCCGCTTCTTCGGCGTCCTCGGCGCTCTTCAGGCCGGTCGCGTGCGTCTTGTCGGTGTGGCAGAAGTAGACGACGCTCCCGCCGCGGCGCGACTTCTCGGTCACGTAGTCGCCGCAGACCGCGCAGCGCTCCGGCGCGACCTTGTCCCACGAGACGAAGTCGCACTTCGGGTAGTTGGCGCAGCCGTAGAACGTGCGACCCTTGCGCGAGCGGCGCTCGGCGATCATTCCACCGCAGGTCGGACAGATCGCGCCGCTGTCCTTGAGGATCGGCTTCGTCGTCTTGCACTCGGGATAGCCGGTGCAGGACATGAACCGTCCGAAGCGACCCGTCTTGATGACCATCGGCTTGCCGCAGTTGACGCAGATCTCGTCGGTCGGTTCGTCACGCTGCTCGAGCTTCGGCAGCTTTCGCTCGGCCTCTTCCAGCTCGCGCGCGAAGCCGCCGTAGAAGGCGCTCAGCACCTTGACGGTCGCGTCCCAGTCGCCGCCCTGCTCGGCCAGCGCATCGAGCTGCGACTCCATCGAGGCGGTGAACGTGAGGTCGACGATCTCCTTGAAGTGCTCGACCAACAGGTCGTTGACCGCCTCGCCGATCTCGGTCGGATAGAAGCGGCGCTCCCGCTGCTCGACGTATCCGCGGGCCTGGATCGTCTCGACGATCGAGCTGTACGTCGACGGGCGCCCGATCCCGTTCTCTTCGAGCGCGCGCACCAGCGAGGCTTCGCTGAAGCGCGGCGGCGGCTCGGTGAAGTGCCCCTTGGGCTCGATCGCCTTCGTCACGAGCGTCTCGCCCTCGGTCAGCAGCGGCAAGATCGGGCGCTTGGGGCCCTTGCCGTTCAGCGCCGCACCGTCGGCCGGCACGTCGTCGACGCCCTCCTCGTAGACGGCCGTGTAGCCGGCGAAGGTCAGGACGCTGCCGGTCGCCCGGAACACGTAGCGCGGGGTCGCGGCGATGTCGACCGTCGTCTGGTCGTAGCGGGCCGACGCCATCTGCGAGGCGATGAAGCGCTCCCAGATCAGCTGATACAGCCGCAACTCGTCGCGCTTGAGGATTCGGCTCAGCGACTCGGGCGTGTGCAGCACCGAGGTCGGGCGGATCGCCTCGTGCGCGTCCTGCGCCCCTTCTTTGACCTTGTACTGGCGACCGCCGCCGTGGTACGCCTGGCCGAACCGCTCGATCACGTAGTCGCGCGCGGCGTCGCGCGCGGAGTCCGCGATGCGGGTCGAGTCGGTCCGCATATAGGTGATCAGCCCCTGCGTCCCGGCCGAGCCGCCCAGATCGACGCCCTCGTAGAGCGCCTGCGCGATCTGCATCGTCTTGCGGACGCGGAACTTGAGTTTGCGCGAGGCCTCCTGCTGCAGGGTCGAGGTCGTGAAGGGCGCCGCCGGATTGCGGCGGGTCTCGCGCTTCTTGACCGACGCGACGCGAAATGTGGCGCCGGTCACCGCGTCCACGATCGCCTGCGCCTGCTCCCCGTTCGCGATCTCGGCCTTCTGCCCGTCGATCTGGTGGAGGTCGGCGGCGAACACGATGGGCGAGCCGTCGGCGGCGAGCTGCGCCGTGATCGTCCAGTACTCGCGGGGGATGAAGGCGCGGATCTCCCGCTCGCGGTCGACGATCAGCCGCACGGCGACCGACTGCACGCGGCCGGCGGAGAGTCCGCCGCGGACCTTGGCCCACAAGAGCGGCGAGATCTTGTAACCGACCAGCCGGTCGAGGATGCGGCGCGCTTGCTGCGCGTTGACCCGCGGCATGTCGATCGGATGCGGATCGCGCAGGGCGGCCAGCGCGGCCTCCTTGGTGATCTCGTGCAGCTCGATCCGCTTGGGGTTCTCGAGCTTGAGGAGCTCGGCGAGATGCCACGCGATGGCCTCGCCCTCGCGGTCGGGGTCGGTCGCCAGGAAGACCTCGCTCGCCGACTTGGCGGCGGCCTTGAGCTCCCGGATGACGTCGCCCTTCCCTTTGATGGTCAGGTAGCGCGGGGTAAAACCGTGCTCGACGTCGACCCCGAGCGTCGACTTGGGGAGGTCGCGGACGTGCCCGACCGAGGCCTTCACCATGTAACGCGGGGGTAGGAATTTCTTGATGGTCTTGGCTTTGGTCGGCGACTCGACGATGATCAGGGGCTTCGCCACAGCGGTCTCCAGCGGGGTGCGACTCGTCTCGACGAGCTTCGGGCCACAGTATAAACCCGGATGTCAAGCCGGGCCAACGCACCCCGCGGACGCGCGCGTGGAACCTCGGCGCCGGCCCGAGAGTTGCACGAAACCCGAAATGCGTGTATTCTTGCGATCAAATGCGTCGCAAGATCGACGCATCACCGTTACCACTCCGTCCGCGCGGACGAGGAGGTTGAATGAGTTCGGATATGACTGGCGACTCGACGGCGGCAGCGCCCGCTGCCAAACCGCGAAAGCGCCGCAAGAAGGCCCGCAAAAAGGCCACCACCGCGAAGAAGACCGGCGCCCGTAAGAAGGCTCCGGCCCGCAAGAAGGCCGGCGGTCGCAAGAAGACCGCTCGCAAGAAGGCTGGCGGGCGCAAGAAGAAGACGACGGCCCGCAAGAAGACCGGCACTCGCAAGAAGAAGGCCGGCAAGAAGAAGGCCGGCACCCGCAAGAAGAAGGCCGGTACCCGCAAGAAGAAGGCTGGCAAGAAGAAGGCCGGCACCCGCAAGAAGAAGGCCGGCAAGAAGACCGGTGCTCGCAAGAAGGCTCGCAAGAAGTCTTCTCGCAAGAAGAAGAAATAGACCTGACACGGACGAGGGGAGCGCGCTGCGCTCCCCTCTCTTTTTCTGCTCGCCGCGCCTCAGCCGGCCGCGGCCAGACCTTGCAGGTCGGGCGCGCTGCCCCCGTGCTCTTCGACCCGGTGACACGCCGCACGGTGGCCGGGCTCGTACTCCCGGAACTCCGGCACCTCGACCGAGCAGCGCGCGAACGCGATCGGACAGCGGGTGTGGAAGCGGCAGCCCGACGGCGGGTTCACCGGCGAGGGGATGTCACCGGTCAGGATGATTCGTTTGCGGCGCCGTTCGACGTCCGGGTCGGGGATCGGGATCGCCGAGAGCAGGGCCTGGGTGTAGGGGTGCAGCGGGTTGTGGTAGAGCCGGTCGCGGTCGGCGATCTCGACGATCTTGCCGACGTACATGACGGCGACCCGGTTTGATATGTGCCGAACGACCGACAGGTCGTGCGCGATGAAGAGGTAGGTCAGGCCGAGCTTTTGCTGGAGGTCTTGCAGCAGGTTGATCACCTGCGCCTGGATCGAGACGTCGAGTGCCGAGACCGGCTCGTCGGCGACGATGAATTTGGGATCGACCGCCAGGGCCCGCGCGATCCCGATCCGCTGCCGCTGCCCGCCGGAGAACTCGTGCGGGTAGCGGTTGGCGTGGTACGGCTGAAGCCCGACCAGCCGCAGCAGCTCCTGGACGCGGGTGTCGGCCGCCGCCCCGTGCGCGATGCCGTGGATCTCGAGCGGCTCGCGCACGGCCGCACCGACCGTCATGCGCGGGTTGAGAGAGGCGTACGGGTCCTGGAAGATGATCTGCATCTCTTTGCGCAGCGGGCGCATCTCGGCGCGCGTGCGCCCGATCAGCTCCCGGCCTTCGAACTGCACGCTGCCGCGCGTCGCGTCGGTCAGACCCAGGATGACCCGGCCGGCCGTCGTCTTCCCCGAACCTGACTCGCCGACGAGCCCGAGCGTCTCGCCGCGCCGGACCTCGAAGTCGACGCCGTCGACCGCCTTCACGTCGGCGACGTGACGCGAGAGCAAGCCGGCGGTGATCGGAAAGTACTTGGTCAGATCGCGCACGACGACCAAGTCGTCGGTCGCCACGCCGGCCGCCGCGCTCACCGCGCGAACCCGGGCGGGGTCGCGGTCCGCTGGCTCTCGGCGCGCGGGTCGTAGAGGAAGCACCGCGCGACGTGTCCGCCGCCGAAGCTGAACAGCGGGACCGGCTCGTCGCACAGCGGCATCCGGTACGGGCAGCGCGGTGCGAAGGCGCAACCCGGTGGCAAGCGCAGCAGATTCGGCGGCTGTCCCTCGATCGGGACCAGCCGCGAGCCGGCCTGGTCCAAGCGCGGCAACGAGTCGAGCAGGCCGGTCGTGTACGGCATCTTCGGCGCGGCGAAGATCTGCTTGGCGCTCCCGTACTCGACCAGGTTGCCGCCGTACATCACCAGCACGTTCTCGCAGGTCTCGGCGACGACGCCCAAGTCGTGGGTGATGAGGACGATCGCCGAACCCAACCGCGCCTGCATCTCGTTCATCAGCTCGATGATCTGGGCCTGAATCGTCACGTCGAGCGCCGTCGTCGGCTCGTCGGCGATCAGGACGGCCGGGTCGCACGAGAGGGCCATCGCGATCATCACCCGTTGGCGCATCCCACCCGAGAATTGGTGCGGATAGTCGCGGGCCCGCTTCTCGGCCGACGGGATGCGCACCAGGCGCAACATCTCGACCGCCTTGTCGAAGGCGTCTTTTTTCGAGAGGCCCAGGTGCAGCCGCGTCGCCTCGGCGACCTGCTCGCCGACCGTCATCACCGGGTTGAGCGAGGTCATCGGGTCCTGGAAGATCATCGCGATGTCGCGCCCGCGGATCGAGCGCATCTCGCGCTCGCTCTTGGTCAGTAGGTCCTCGCCTTTGAAGAGGATGCGGCCGCTGGCGATCCGGCCGTTCTGGGCGATCAGCCGCATGATCGAGAGGGCGGTGACCGATTTCCCCGAGCCCGACTCGCCGACGATCCCCAACGTCGAACCGGGCTCGACCGAGAACGAGAGCCCGTTGACGGCGGCGACGACGCCGTCGTCGGTCTTGAAGGTCGTCTTGAGGTCGTGGACCTCGAGCAGCGCCAAGCGCTAGATTCCGGACAACGAGACGAGCGTCGCCATCACGACGAACGAGACGGCGACGAATTGGGTGACCCGCGCGATTTGCTGATCGAGGCCCAAGCGCCGCGTCGACGACTCGACCCGACCGCCCAGCGTCCCGCTCAGCCCCTCCTGCTTCGTCGTCTGGATCGCGAGCAGCACGACCAACAGCGCGCCCAACAGGAGGAACAGACCCCCGAACAGGTGCGTCAGCCACGGCGCGTGCAGCGCGAGCGGCGAGTGCGGCGTCGTGTCGAAGGTGAAATTCGGCGGCAGCGTGAGCTGCGTCGTCGCCGCCTTGGTCGCCGCGCCCGTCGTCTTGACGACGTGCGTGACGGCTTGGGCGACCGGCGCGACGAGGCCGGCGGTGGTGGTCGCGGCGGCGAGCAGGGCGGGCAGCACGATGAGGGACTCCTGGCTGGAAAAGAACCGCCGGGGTTTGGCCTCCTCCCGGGCAAAACCCTGTTATTGAGGGCGGCTGGTTCGGCTCGGAGCGAGCGCCCGGACGCGGGCCGCGATGTTCTCGGGCGAGAGGCCGAACTGCGCGCGCTGGGTCTCCTGTTTGTGGTGCTGCACCAGCACGTTGGGGACGCCGATGCGCTCGACCGGGATCGCGATCCCGCGGTCGTTGAGGAACTCGGCGACCGCCGAGCCGAAGCCACCGGCCAAGCTGTGCTCCTCGAGCGTGATGAAGCGGTGGTGCCCTTCGGCCAGCTCGAGCAACAGCGTCTCGTCGAGCGGTGCGACGAAGCGCGCGTTGACGACCGTCGGCCGCACGCCGTCGGCCTCGAGTAGCGCGACCGCGTCGAGAGCGGCGTCGACGGTGTTCCCCAGCGCCAAGATCGCAACGTCGCTGCCGCGGCGCAGCACCTCCGCGCGGCCCAGGACCAGCGGCGCGAGCGGCTCGTCGTGCCGGCCGCTGGTCGAGCCGCGCGGGTAGCGCAGCGCTGCCGGGCCGTCGAGCGTCAGCGCGAGGTCGAGCATCGGCCCGACCTCCTGCTCGTTGCGCGGCGCCATGATCGTCATCCCAGGCAGCGTGCGCAAATAGGCGACGTCGTAGAGCCCCATGTGCGTCGGGCCGTCGTCGCCGACGAAGCCGGCGCGGTCGAGCGCGAAGACGACCGGCAGACCCTGGATCGCCACGTCGTGGACGACTTGATCGTAGGCGCGCTGCAAGAAGGTCGAGTAGATCGCGCAGACCGGGCGCAAGCCGCGGGTCGAGGCGCCGGCGGCGAAGCAGACCGCGTGCGCCTCGGCGATCCCGACGTCGAAGTAGCGCTCCGGGAATCGCTTGGCGAACTTCGCCAGCCCGGTCCCGTCGGGCATGGCGGCGGTGATTCCGACGACGCGGCGGTCGCGCTCGGCCGCGGCGATCAGCGCTTCGGCGAAAGCCGCCGCGAAGGTCGGCCGCGCGCTCTTCTTCTCCAACCGCCCTTCGTCGGGGTGGTAGACGCCGGGGCCGACGCCGTGGAACGTGCGGCTATCGCTCTCGGCGATGTCGAAGCCCTTCCCTTTGACCGTTCGCACGTGGAGCAGCACGGGGCCCGGGATCCGGCGCGAGTTCGAGAGGACGTCGATCAGCGTGTCGAGGTCGTGGCCGTCGATCGGCCCGATGTACCGAAAGCCCATCTCTTCGAAGATCACCGGCGCTTTGTGCTCGGCCGAGACGAAGCGCATCCCGGCCATCTCGGCGGTCGAGAGCGCGCGCCGCGCCGTCTCGCCGAGCGGGACGTGATCGAGCACGCCCTTGACGAACTCGCGGCCCTTGGTGAACAGCGGCTTCGAGCGCAGGACGCCGAGGTACGAGGCGATCGAGCCGACGTTGGGGGCGATCGACATCTCGTTGTCGTTGAGCACGACGATGAAGTTAGTCTTCAACAATCCGGCGTTGTTGATCGCCTCGTAGGCCAGACCGCCGGTCAGCGCGCCGTCGCCGATCACCGCCACGACCGTCTCGCGGCCGCCGGCCAGGTCGCGTGCCGTCGCCATCCCCAGCGCCGCCGAGATCGCCGTCGAGGCGTGACCGGCGCCGAAGTGGTCGAACTCGGACTCGGTCCGCATCGCGAAGCCGCTCAGTCCGCCACCCTGCCGCAGCGTATCGAAGCGGTCGGCCCGGCCGGTCAGCAACTTGTGCACGTAGCTCTGATGGCTGACGTCCCAGACCACGACGTCCCGCGGCAGATCGAGGACCCGGTGCAGCGCGATGGTCAGCTCGACGACGCCCAGGTTCGGGGCGAGGTGACCGCCGTTGACCGCGCAGACCCGGATCAGCGTCTCGCGGATCTCGCGTGCGAGCCGGTCGAGCTCGGGGCGCGCCAGCCGTTTGACGTCGGCCGGCGAGGCGATGCGCTCCAGAATCATCCGGGGGGCTTCGACGGGGAGGGCCGAAGGCCCATTCCCGTGCAGGCCCAGCCCTCGGCACCCACCCCGCTCCGGATGCGCAAGCGGGCGTGGACCGACGTCGCGCGGATCGTCTCGACGGTCTGCAACCCGTTCCTCACGTCGCTGGCGCTCTTCGTCATCCTGGCCGGTGCGAGCTCACGTGGGACCCACGACTTCTGGACCCTGCTCTTCAACAGCGCGTTCTTCACCTCGATCGCACCGATGCTGTTCATCTTCGGCCTGTACGCGACCGACCGGATCTCGGATCTCGACATGTCGATCCGAGCCGAGCGCGAGCGGGTCTTCATCGCGTTCGTCATCTTCTACGCACTCGGCGCGCTCGATCTGTGGCTCATCCACGCGCCGCCGATCATGACCGCCTCGATGGCCGGCTACGCCGCGAGCGCCCTGGTCGTGCAGTGGATCACGCGCTACTGGAAGATCTCGACCCACGCGCTGGGGATCACTGCCCCGCTGGTTGCGCTGACGGTCCTGTTCGGCGCGCGACCGGCCCCGTTCTACGCGCTGATCCCGCTGGTCGGCTGGTCGCGCGTCTACCTGCGCGCCCACACCGTGCTGCAGGTCGTCGCGGGGACACTGCTGGCCCTCACGACGACCCTCATCTTCTTCCGCATCTTTAAGGTCTTATAGGCGCTCCGCCCCAGGCTCCGCGCCCCCCACCGCTTCGCGGCGGGGCCCCCATGTCCGAGCTCGCAACAACAGCACCGCGTAGCACCATGCTGCTGCGCTCGCTCCATCACCGCGGTCGCGACTAAAGCTCGGCCTCGATCAGCGCGCGGCCGGCGGCGTTGTAGCGGTCGCCCTCGACGCTGCTCGCGATGCCGTCGAGCTTCGCAAAGTCGTCCTCATCGAGCGCGATCTGCAGCGCGCCGGCGTTCTCTTCGACCCGGGCGGCCTTCGTCGTGCCGGGGATCGGGACAGAGTGCTCGTTGCGCGAGAGCACCCACGCCAGCGCGATCTGCGCCGGCGTCGCGCCGTGCTTCGCGGCGACCGCCTTGACGATCTCGACGAGCGTAGCGTTGTGCGCCGCAGCGCCGCCGGTGAAGCGCGGGTTCGTGCGGCGGAAGTCGCTCGCGTCCAACGCATCGGGCCTGACCGTGCCGGTGAGAAAGCCACGGCCGAGCGGCGAGTACGGAACGAACCCGATGCCCAGCTCGGTCAGGGTCGGCAACACCGACTCCTCGACGCCGCGCGTCCAGAGCGAGTATTCGCTCTGCACCGCGGCGATCGGGTGCACGGCGTGCGCGCGGCGGATCGTCGCGGCCGACGCTTCCGATAAGCCGAGGTAACGGACCTTGCCGGCCCCAACGGCCTCGGCCATCGCGCCGACGGTCTCCTCGATCGGCACCTTGGGATCGACGCGGTGCTGGTACCACAGGTCGATATAGTCGACGCCCAGACGTTTGAGCGAGCCCTCGAGCGCGCGTTTGGCGTTCGCGGGCGACCCGTCCGCGCCATCGATGCGATTGCCGTCTGTGAAGGCGAAACCGAACTTCGTCGCCAGCTGCACCTGGTCGCGGCGGCCGGCGATCGCGGCGCCGACGACTTCTTCGTTGCGGAACGGGCCGTAGATCTCGGCTGTGTCGATCATCGTGATGCCCAGATCGAGCGCGCGGTGGATCGCCTGCGTCCCCGACTCTTCGGCCGGCGGGCCGTAGGCGAACGAGATGCCCATGCAGCCCAGGCCGAGCGCGGAGGTTTCGAGCTGGCCCAGCCGGCGGCGGGGGATGGCGATCGTGCTCATGCCCCGTTCGACCCGCGCCCGAGCGACGCGGATGCTAGCGCGCGATCAGACGTGCTACGCTACGGCGCTACCAAGCCGATGACACGGCCGGTGTGGTCGCCGGTCCAGCGGCGCACGGCTTCTTCGAACGCGACGGCGTCGCCGTTGGTGTAGTAGGTCGTCGCGCCGCTGCCGCGCGGCAAGCGCCGCTCCGCGATCAGGCGGATCGCCGCGGCGGCTTGCGCGAGGGCGGGATCGATGCGCGCGACCCGCGGGCCGAGCGCCTGCGCGAACCAGCCGTCGAGCAGCGGGTAGTGGGTGCAGCCGTAGACCAGCCCGTCGAGATCGGGTGGCAGCGCGGCGGCGACCGCGGCGACCGCCGCCCGCGCCGCCTCGCTCTCGGCGTCGCCGCGCTCGACCAGCGGGACGAGCGCCGGCGTGGCCAGCTCGACGACGGTGACGTCGGGTGCGGCGGCGCGGATCGCGCGGCCGTAGGAGCCGCTGCGCACGGTCGCGGCGGTCGCGACGACGCCGATCCGGCGCAACGGCGTCCCGGCGAACGACGCCCCGGCGGTCGCGACGATGTCGAGCACCGGGACCGCGCAGCTCGGCCAGCCGACCTGCTGCGCGATCGCGCAGCTCGAATTGCAGGCCGTCACCACGGCCGCGACGCCCAACCCGACCAGCAGTGCCAGGTTGTCGCTGAGGTAGCCGAGGATCTGCGCGTCGCTGCGGTCACCGTACGGGACGTGCGCTTGGTCCGCGAAGTACACCACGTCCTGGTCGACCCCAGCGGCGCGCAGCGCGCGCAGGACGGTCAACCCGCCGAGCCCCGAGTCGTACAGCCCGATCATTGCTGCTGGCTGACCGCGTTCGCCGCGGGCGAGCCGGCGTAGGCCTTCACGCCGTTGGCGATCCCCTGCGCCAGACGCTGGAGAAAGGCCGGCTGGCGCAGCAGCCCGACGTCCTCGAGGTTGGTGATGAACGCCGTCTCGATCAGGACGGCCGGCATCGTCGTGTGGCGGATCACGTAGAAGTTCTCGTGGCGCGTCCCGTCGTCTTGGGTCGCGGCGGCTGGGATCACGCTCTTCTCCAACGCTTGCGCGAACGGGAGATCCTGCGGCTTGTACCAGTAGAAGGTCGTCCCACGGGCGCTCGAGATCGGGGCGCTGTTGACGTGGATGCTGATGAACAGCCGCGCGTTGACGTCGTTGGCGACGTCGCAGCGCGTCTGCAGATAGGCGCGATCGGTCGGGTTGGCCACCCCGTCGGCACGCATTCGCGCGAGGTTCGCCGCGGTGACCGGATCGACGTCGGTCTCGCGCGTCATGCGGACGTTCCACCCTTGCGCGAGCAAGAGGGCGCGCAGCCGGTCGGCGATGTCGAGCGTGATCGCCTTCTCGCTCAGACCGTTGTGCTCGGTTCCGTGATCGTCGCCGCCGTGACCGGGATCGATGACGATGATCCGCGAGCCGGGCCCGCTCGGCGCGCTCGGGGTCGGCTCCGGTCCGGGCATCACGGAGCTGGCGACGAGCGGCGCGCCGCCGGTCTGCCCGCTCCCGGCCCGGAGGAGGTCGGTCGCCGGCGCGGTGCTGACCGTGATCGTCAACCCGCTCGCGCTCGGCGCGAGATCGACTTGCTGATCGGCGCTCATGGTGAAGGCGATCCGCACCGCCGGCGCGTCGTCGCCGCCGATCTGCGCGACGCGGACCGACTGCACCGCACCGAACGACGGGTGCTCCTCGCGACCGGGACCGGTCAGCGTCGCCTCGGCGAGATCGACGTACCAGCGATGGTCCGGCAGCCGGTGCCAGGTGTAGGGAACCGCGCCGCTGAGCGTGACCTGCACGCTCAGCGCGTCGTCGGCGCCCGGCGCGATCTCGAGATCGGTCACCGTCGCGCGACCGGCGACGATCGGCGGTGCCGCCGTCGGGCCCGGTTCGGCCGACGGCGGCGGCGTGAGTGCGCTGCCGATCGGGCCGACCTCGGCCGGTAGCGGCGGCGGCGTCGGCGGCGTCCGCGCCACGGCGACCGCGCCGCTCGAGGGCGCGTCGAAGACGATGATCAGCGTGTCGGGGGCCGGGCCCGAGACGATGCGGTGGGTCGAACCGGGCGTACCGGCGATCGTCAGCGTCGTGGTCGGGACGCGCGCCGTCCCGCCGACCGCGACGTCGATCGTGCTGACGGCTGGGCCGAGCGCGTCGCGCAGCGGGCCGAGCGCGCTGCCTTGGCCGACGAAGGCCAGTTGCAGCCGTTCGGGGCTGTCGTGCTGCCCGTCGGTCACCAGTGGCATCGCGCCGGTGACGCTGACGCTGGTATGCGGCCCGTCGGTCCGCACGTCGAGCGCGCCGATGCGCGGCTGCAAGACCGTCTCTCCGCCGTCGACGAGCGGCTCGACGTACAGCGCGCGCGCCAGCGTGAAGAACGGCAGGTCGACGTCGTCGCCATCGGCTCGCGGCGCGAACGGCGCGCGGGCGCGCACGCCACCGATTGCGTAGGTGGGATCGCCCAGCGTGAAGACGATCGAGCGCCGGTCCTCGCTGGTGACGACCACGTAGCGCTGCTGCGGATCGTAGGAGACGGTCGCGCCGAGTCGCTCGAGGAAGTGGCGCATCCCGGGATCGCGGGTCGGCACGGCCAGGTCGTCGGCGAGCGGAACGGCGTGGCTGAAGATCAATCGCGTCCCTTGGAACCACAGCGGCGAGGCGCGCTCCTGCCCGCGCGCGGCGAGCGGGCCGAGCACGAGGCTCAGGCACGCGAGCGCCGCGAAGGCGCGATCAGAACGATGCGCGGGAGAGCGGTTCATCGAGCTCGAGGTGTCCTCCGGGAAGCGTCGCGACGCGAGCACCGCCGATACGGACCCGCACCGCGTCGATGCCGAGTTGCGGCTGGGTGAGGGTCCAGACGAGTGCCTTGAACTCCGCGGCTTCGGCGAAACCACCCGCCGCGGAGGCGTCGACCTCGGGCGAGAGATCGACGTCCGCCGTTGTACCCTCAACGTCGACCGCGCGCACGTGCGTTCCCGCCGGGAAACGCACCGCGTCGACGCTCGGTGGTGGGCCGGCGACGCACTGCGTGGCGGCGTAGAAGGCAACGCTCGACCGGTCGCGTGCCGAGCCGAGCGAGACGCGCCACGGGAGCAGCGTCGTCCCGTCGACCTTGGTCGAGTAGACGACGATCGAGTCGCCGACGGCAGGCGCCTGCCGATGGGTCGCCCACCACGCCGCCCCGACGGCAACGATGAACAGGGCGATCAGCACCAAGGCGCGCGACGCTCGCATCTTGGAGTGCAAGCGTTCGACGCGTGGTGCGCCCCCGCCCGCTACGTCGCGTTGCGCCCTTGTCGGCGATAGGTGATGCGGCCGCGCGTCAGATCGTACGGCGAAAGCTCGACATCGACGTCGTCACCGGGCGTGATGCGGATGCGGAAGCGCCGCAGCCGACCGGCCAGGCTGGCCAGAATCGTGTGGCCGTTTTCGAGTTCGACCTTGAAGGTCGAGCTGGGGAAGGTTTCGATCACGCGGCCGACCAGGCTGAGCGTGTCTTCCTTCGGCGTGGCTTGTTCGAGTGGGGCTCGGCGGCGCCGTTTGCCGCCGCCGCCCCGTCTGCGCGGTGGGGGAATGGGGACTCCTTCGATCGGATGATGGCTGCTCTGGTGTGGAAGACACCTTCGCCGTCGCGGTCGGATTCGCTGCCCGCGGTGCAGCCGGTTGCCGCCGCGCGGGGCCGGTTCTGGACGGGAACTTCCCCCTTCGGCCCAGGGTCGTCGGGTGTGTCATGCTCGAGATCGCAATCGGAATCGGCGCCGCCGGCGTCGTCGCCGGCTTCACCTGGGAATTCTTCGCTCGCCCGCACACGCCGCCACCCGGCGGCGACTCGGCCCGGTAGGCTTCCTCAGCGAGCGTCTACCGCTCGCGAGGTCGCCGCGATCTTCAGTTTCCAACCGGCCAACGGCGTTCCGTCGAGCGTGCCGAGCGAACGAACGAGCGCGCGCAGCCGCGTCGCCGCCGGTCCGTTTCCGGTCGTGCGCAGCTTGAGGAAATCCGGCTGCCACGCTTGGTACCAGAGCGTCGCGGTGACGCGCAGCGTGCTCGGATCGAGGTCGGGCGCGAGCGCGATGCGATAGACCGTGCGCGCGCGGCCCGAGCCGTCGGCATAGGCCGGATCGTCGTCGACGCCGACCGGACGCGTCGCCACCAGCCAGTTCTCCGGCAGTGGAATCCCCGGCGGCCCGTCGTGGCGCCAGCCTTGCGGGAGCAGGCGGTTGTCCTTGAAGATGTGGTCGCGCATCACGAAGCTGTCGGTGAACGCGCCGGCTTTGTCTTGGACGAGCTCCTCGAAGATCTGCACCTGATCGGGCCGCGTGATCGGGCGCCGCAGGTCGTAGTGCGGCTGATAGGCTTGTTTCCCGTCGGGGAGGTGGGTGAAGAACTCGCTCGCCAAGGGCTTGCCGTCGTCGACGATCACGCCGTGGCGATCGGTGTACCCCGAGCGGAAGACCGGTGTGCCGTCAGGCTTGGTCACCTCGAGCTCGAGGAACGCGCGCCGGAAGCCCACGCCGCTGGGGAACCGGTGGCCGGTCAGGTTCTGGACGTCGACGGTCGCGACCAGCGTGCCGGGTTGGACCTGCGTCGCGAGGTCGATCTTCGCCGTCGACGTCGTCGCCTGATGGACGACGTTGGCGATCGCGTCGGGGAGATCGCTGATCGAACCCGACATGTAGTCGGCGAGGCGAACGCCCAGCACGTCGGGGTTCTGCCCGAACGTCTGCAGTAAGAAGGCGTTGAGGCCGAGCAGCTCGTGACGGCGGTACCCTTGCTCGCGCCAGCTGACCGTGATGTCGGAGGGCGGCGCACGGTGGTCGGCCTGCGGGTAGGTCTGGTCCTGCACCAGCGCGATGCGCGTCTGGATCTGCGGGTTGTCGACGTGCAGGCGGGCGTTCGCGACCGAGGGCGGCATGTGGCAGTCCTGGCACGACTTGGCGCCGCGTTGCGGCGCGTACTCGGTCTGAAAACGGCTGTTGACCCACTCGACGTAGGTGTTCTGCTCGACGTCGTGCTCCATCGTCGGCACGATCGGATGGACCTTCGGCGGCGCGTCGATCACCGGCAGGTTGATGCTGTGGCAACTGGTGCACAAGCGTGCCGACTTGGTGAGGTCGGAGAAGACCGGCTTGACGTTCAGCGACTCCTTCATCGGCCCGGTGGCGAGGGCCGCGTTCTCGAACGGGCCGTGATACCGGTCGGGCGGACCGACCGAGAACAACCCGGTCGAGCGCGTCTCGAGGACGTAGGCCAGCGAAGCGTGCTCCTTGGGGGTCTGGGCGATGCGGTGGCAGACGGTGCAGCTGATGCCGTCCCGCGCCAGGCCGCCGTAATGGAAGTCCGGCGACGCCGGATCGGCCGCGAAGACCCACGCTTCCTGGAAGTGCGCGTCCGGACCACGGTCGGCGTCGAGCGTGCGCTTCCCCATCACGCCGTGACAGCGCATACAGGTGTCGACGACCTGCTGTTTGAGGATCGCCCGGGTGCGCGCCGGATCGTGTCCGGCGATCGCGTGGTCGGGGATCGCGTCGATGCCGGCTTGTTCGCCCTCGAGCTGCGAGAAGAACACGGGGTCGCGACCGGCCAGGCCCATCGGCGACCAGCGCCACTCGCCGTACTCCGAGACGTTGACGCCGATCGGGCCGGCCGCCGCGGCCGGCGTCGGCGTCGCCGGGACGAACGGCGGCGGCGTCAGCCACATCAGCGGTCCGGCCGGTATCCCCGAGGCCGCGCTGTGACAGCCCATGCACTGGTCCGAGGTGAGGAAGGCGTGCGGCCCATGCTGTGCGGCGACGACCGTGTCGAGCGGCTCGGCCGGAAAGGTCTGCACCGGCGCGGGCAGCACGTGCAGCGCCTCCTCGACGCGTCCGGTGTGCTCGGAGGCCGCCGCATTCTTCTCGTGCTCGCGCTCGAGGCTCCTCGGCTCAGGGTTCGGCACGGCGGCGACGTTGGGCAGCGGCGTGCGCCACGAATCGTCGACGTAGAAGGTGATCGGATCGCCCGGGAACCCCTTGATGTTCGTCGTCGAGGCAAACGTCGTCGCCTTCTCGGCCGACCCGTGACAGCGCAGGCAGTACAAGCCGAAGCCGGCGTTCTGGTATGCGGTCGCCTTCGGCGGGTTGGCGAACATCGTCGTCCAGACCTCACCCCAGAACCAGCCGTCGCGCGAAGCCGACGCGCGCCGGATCATGAACGTCCAGTCGGTCGGGCGCAGGTCGCGATCGTGCAGCCCCGCGTAGCGCGCCGCCGGCGTCGGGCTGTACTGCTCCTTGATGATGACGGCGCCGTCGGCCGGGTCGCCGCGCCGGCCGCCGCGCAGCCACGCGATCATCTGCGGCGAGTAGTAGATGCGCACCGCCGGATGCGTGCCGAAGTACTGCCCGTGCACGTAGGGGCCGGTGTCGCGCACCGACTTGTCGACGCACCAGCCCAGCTCGCGGTACTTGTAGCTGCGCAAGTAGCCCAGGATGCGCTGCTCGAGCGCGACCGGATCGCCGGGCGCGACGCTCGCCGGGAGCTGCAGCTCGGCGGGGACGGGCCGGGCGTTCGGGCACGGGACCGGCAACAGGCGGGTGGGGAGCACGTCGGGCGCCGCGGGGGCGGCACCGCGCGACGCTTGCGCCACGACGATCACCGTCGCGGCGACGATTCCCACGGCCAGCAGCACCGAACGCATCCGCACCCTCCGCGCGACGGGTAAACCCGCAGCTCGCTTGCGACGCCGGTGGGCCGAAACCCTAGCGCGTGACGATGAAGGCGGCGAGTGCGATGGCGACCAGATCTTCCCCGATCGCGGCGGGATAGTCGCCGATGCGGGTCATCGCCGCGAGACGGGCCGCGTGACCGGCGTACGCGCCGGCGATCGCCCCCGCGATGCCGGCGATGGCACCGAATACCGCCGATCCGTCGTGTGACCTCGCGATCACCGCGCCCACGAACGCCCCGCTGACGACCCGAAACAGGAGCCCTCTGGACCCGAGGCGCGAAGGCGTGTTCGGCTGCGCGTCCAGGACGTACTCACCGACGGCAGCACCCGCCAAGACATACCCCCAGATGCTGTCACGCACGAGCAACACCGCCGCCACCGGGGTCAAGGAGCGCAGCCCGGAGACGAAGCCGAGGCCGAGGGCGAGCAGCAGGGCCGTCAGGCCGGGAAACGTCACGGGTCAGGGCTTGGGGAAGAGCGTGCGCGTCGTGTCGGAGCGGTCGGCGTCGGCGACGCCGCGATACGTGCGGGCGATGACGTCGACGGTCGGATTCGTCACGCCGAACCACAGCCGCTCGTTCTTGAAGTGGTGCCAGAGGTGGTACTTCTTGATCCAGCGGCCGTAGGGCGTGCGGGGTGCGAACGGGATGTGCGCGACGTAGTGCACCCACTCGTACCAGAAGAGTCCGGCGAGGCTGCCGAACAACAGCGAGAGCGTCCAGCCCGCGTCGCGCGTCACGACGGCGTAGATCGCCGCGGTCAAGACCGTGACCGGGACCGCAAACCACCACGGCAAGAACAAGAGGTCGAGGTCGGTCGGCGTGACGTGGTGGTCGTAGTGCAGCCGCGCCTGCAAGCGCAGGATCGTCGGATTCTTCGAGGGCGGCGCGTGCAGCATGAAGCGATGCGTCGTGTACTCGGAGCCGAAGAACACCAACGCGCCGATCAGCGCCCCCAGCAGGTGGAAGCCGATCGCGCGGGCGGCGAACAGACCGACCAGGAGCACCAGCAGCACGAGCAACAGCGGGTTGCTGCCGTGGCGCACGAACGTGCGGAGCATCATTGTTCCTCCTGCGGCCGCCGCCGCGGCAGCGCATACCAGGCCTCGTCGCAGGCCCGCCGGTCGGCGTCGTCGAGCTCGACCGCCAGCGCCCGCACCGAGTCGCGCAGTTGCTCGGCGCGGCTGGCACCGACGATCGCGCCCGTCACGCCGGGCTGGTCGAGCACCCAGCGCAGCGCGACGTGGGTGATCGACTTTCCGCGCGTGGCGAGATCGGCCGCGAGCCGCGCGACGACGTCGAGCTGCGCCTCCTGCCAGTAGCGCTGCTGGTAGAGCTGCGCGGCGGTGCCGAGCGTGAACCGCGTCCCCTCGCGCGGCGTGTCGCCGGGCTTGTACTTCCCGGTCAGCACGCCGCCGGCGAGTGGGTTGAAGACGACCGCGCCGACGCCCAGCTCGCGCGCGGCCGGGAGCAGTTCGCTCTCGATCGCGCGATAGAGCAAGTTGTAGCGCGGTTGCACGGCGTCGAACCGGACGGTGCCGAGGCGATCGGCCGTCCACAGCGCCTGCATCATCTGCCAGGCCGCGATGTTGCTGCAGCCGGCGTAGCGGATCTTCCCGGCGCGCCGCAGGTCGTCGAACGCGCCGAGCGTCTCGTCGATCGGCGTCTCGGGGTCCCAGCGGTGGATATAGTACAGGTCGATGAAGTCGGTCTTCAGCCGGCGCAACGAACGATCGCAGGCGTCGAGCACATGGCGGCGCGAGTTGCCGCGGTCGTTCGGACCGGGTCCGACCGGGACGTTCACCTTGGTCGCGACGACGAACCGGTCGCGCCGGCCGGCGAGCCACTCGCCGACGATCTCCTCGGTCCGGCCGACCGTCTCCAGCGTCCCGCCGACCGGATAGACGTCGGCGACGTCCAGAAAGTCGATCCCCACCTCGTCCGCGACGTCGAGGATGCGGAACGCTTCCTCGCGCTCGGTCTGCAGCCCGAAGGTCATCGTCCCCAGGCAGATCTCCGAGATCTTGAGCCCCGTGCGGCCCAACCGTACCGTGCGCATCGGGCTCGGTGTTCTCATCCGCGCGCACGGAACCCCGTCGCGCGCGCGGTCGCGATGCGGTTAGGAGACCGCGACGAGTTCCTTCGGGCGAGCGGGGGCGCCGGGGAGGAGCGTGGCGGCATGGTGGAGCGGATCGTACGCGGAGACCGCCGGCGGTGCGCCGTCCTCGCCGGCGCGCCGCGCCGCGCGCAGCGCATCGAGCGCCTCGGGGAGCGCGTACTGCTCGCCGACGTAGCCGGCGACGAACCGTCCGCCGCGAATCTCGCCGCGCGCCTCCATCCGGCGCAGCGCGCCGAGCAACTCGCGCCACGGCGGCGCGAGCGACTCGCGCGCGACGACGTCGCGGAAGACGACGCCCCAGCGCGCCAACAAGCGGCGCGCGAACGCGTCGGCGTCGAGCGCCGGCGTCGGCGAGGTCAGCAGCGTCCAGCGGCCGCTCGACGAGCGTGGCCGCGCGCGGTGGCCCTTCTCACCCAGGCGCCGCTTGGCGTCGATCAACGAGCGCAGCGCATCGAAGCCGTCGGCGGTCACCAGCCCGGCGGCGACGAGCTGCCAGAGCGCCTCTTCCACCTCGGCGGCGAGCCGCTTCGTCCCGCGCACGACATCGGCGAAGAACGGCGCGCCGCGCCGCGCGATCTCCTCGAGGACCTCGCGCGCCGCGGACGAGAGACCGGTGGTCTCGCCTGCGTCGCGGCGCACGATCAGCAGGTCGGCGTCTTCGCGCGGAAAGAGTGCGATCGGGGCGAGCTTGGTCGGCCGAATCTTCCGCGCGCGTTCGTCGTCCTCGCTGCGCAAGGTCGGATGCGGGTCGAGCCGGCCCCACATCAGGTCGCCGGCGTAGCACAGCCGGTCGAGGTACTCGCGCTTGTAGCCGGCGACGCGCGCCGGCAGGATCGAGGCCTCCCAGGCCGCCGCCGGAATCTCGTAGCCGGCGAGCTGGCGGATGACCTGCATCGTTCCGTCCAGACCGTGCAGGCGCGCGCCGGGCGCGACGTGCTGCCAGCGGTACAGGAAGCGCACGTACTCGGCGGTGCTGACCGGCTCGATCTCGCGCCGCAGCCGGCCCAGCGTGAGGCGGTGGATGCGCGCCAGGACACGCCGGTTGCACCACTCCTCGTCGGTGCCGCCTCGGAAGCGTCCGCGCAGCACCTGCCCGTCGACTTCCAACCGCACGAGCGCAGCCTCGATCGTCGCGGTATCGACCGCGAAACGCTCCGCAAGCTCGGCGACGGTGACGGGGCCGCTCGACTCGAGCCAGCCGCGCAGGATCTCGGCGAACGCGTCCTCGCGACGCTCCGGCAGCGGCGTCGCCGGCGCGACGGCGGCGATCGCGGGGATCGCTGTCGCGTCGGCGTACGCGAGGTGCGCCAGGTCGAGCCGCTCGGCGCAGGTCCAGAACGCGGCGCCCTCGGCCAGCGTCAGCGTCGTCGCGCGGCGCTGCGCGACCAGCATGTCGTACCACGGTTGCCAAGTCTCGAGCGGCGGGACGACGACCAGCGTCGCCAGCGCGTCGTGCAGCTCGTCGGCGTCGCGGACCAGCGGCCACGACGACTCGGCGACCTCGGCGATCGCGGCCGGATCGAGGATCCCGCTGCCGTCGAGGTCGGCGCGGGTCGTGCGGCGCAGCGTGACGGCGCGCGTGCGGCGCTCCTCCAGCGGCGCGTCGTCGAGATAGGCGTACGGATTGGCGTTGAGGATCTCGTGGCAGAACACCGAGGGCTCCGGCGTGTCGATCGCGACCGTGCGCAGTTCGCCGGCCTCCATCCGCAGCAGGATCGCCGTCAAGCCGTCGAGGTCCATCGCCTCGTGCAGGCAATTCGCCATCGTCTCGTTGACCAGCACGTGGTCGGGGATGCGGATCGGCCCGGTCAGGTTCTCAGCGCATGCCGCGGCATCGGGGAAGCACGCCGCGAGCAGATCGTCGGCGCGCATCCGCTGGAGCTGCGGCGGGACCTTGCGGCCGCCCATCCAGCGCAGGATCGCCAGCGCCCGCGTCGCGTTCCAGCGCCAGCGCGCGCCGAACATCGGCGCGGTGAGCAGCGCCTGGCGCAGCGTCTCCTCGACGCTGGCCGCCTTGACGTATTCGAAGACGATCTCGAGCGGGAAGGCGTGCTGGTCGGTCAGCGAGAGGACTAGGCCGTTGTCGGTCGCCGCCGCCTGCAGCTCGAGGTTGAACGAGCGGCAGAACTTCTTGCGCAAGGCGAGGCCCCACGCGCGGTTGATCCGCGCGCCGAACGGCGTATGGAGGATGAGCTGCATCCCACCGCCTTCGTCGAAGAAGCGCTCCGCGACCAGCGTCGTGTCGGTCGGGACGACGCCCAGGATCGCTTTCCCGGCGCGCACGTAGGTGACGGCCTGCTCGGCGCCCGACCGGTCGAGCGCGCATTCCGTTTCCAGCCAGGCGACCGCGTCGGCGTCGTTGCGCTCGTCGATCGCGCGGCGCACCTGCGAGACCTCGTGCGAGAGTTCGATCGTGCGGCCGCGGCCCTCACCGTTCCAGAACGGGATCGACGGTGGCGCGCCGTGCGCGTCGACGACCCGCACGACGCCCGACTCGACGCGCCGGATCTGCCAGGAGGTCGTCCCGAGCAGGAAGATGTCGCCGGCCATGCTCTCGACGGCGAAATCCTCGTCGAGCGTCCCGACGATCTGACCCTCGGGTTCGGCGACGACGTTGAAGTTCGCCGTCTCGGGGATCGCGCCGCCGGAGGTGATCGCGGCGATGCGCGCGCCGCGCCGCCCGCGCAACCGTCCGTTGACGCGGTCGTAGTGCAGGTAGGTCCCGCTGCGCCCGCGCGAGGTCGCGACGCCGTCGGCGAGCATCGCGACGACCTCGTCGAACGCCTTGCGTTCCAACGCCCGGTACGGATAAGCGGCCCGGACCATGGCGAAGAGCGCCTCGACCTCCCAATCCTCGGCGGCGCAGGCCGCGACGATCTGCTGCGCCAGGATGTCGAGCGGTGCGGTGGGGATCGTCAGCGCGTCCATCGCGCCGGTCCGCATCGCGTGCACCAACGCGGCGCATTCCAGCAGCTCGTCGCGGGTCGTGGCGACCAGCCGCCCTTCGGGGCGCGCGCCGATCCAGTGACCGGAGCGGCCGATGCGCTGCAGTGCGGTGGCGATCGCGCGCGGCGAACCGAGCTGCACGACCAGGTCGATCGCACCGACGTCGATCCCCAGCTCCAGTGAGGCAGTCGCGACGACCGCGCGCAGCTCGCCGGCCTTCAGCTTCTGTTCGGCCTCGAAGCGCTTCTCGCGCGAGAGGCTACCGTGGTGCGGCAGCACGATGCCCGGGCCGAGCCGCTCGGTCAGCGCGAAGGCTACCCGCTCGCTCATGCGCCGCGTCGAGACGAAGATGAGCGTCGTACGGTGCTCGCGAATCCGCTCGGCGAGCGTGTCGTAGAACTCGGCCCACATCTCGCCGCTGGCGACCGAACCGAGCTCGTCACTCTGCGGGACGTCGACGTGCAGCGTCATCGGGCGCCGGTCGCCGACGTTCACGATTCGCGCCGTCGGACTCAAGAAACGCCCGACCTCGTCGAGCGGCCGGACCGTCGCCGAGAGGCCGATCCGCTGCGGCTTGCGGCCACCCTCGGCGGTGACCAGCGCGTCGAGCCGCGCCAGCGTCAGCGCGAGGTGCGAGCCGCGCTTGTCGGCGGCCAGCGCGTGGATCTCGTCGACGATCACCGTGCGGACGTGCCGCAGCACGGCGCGCGACTTCTCGGCCGTCATCAGGATGAACAGCGACTCGGGCGTGGTGACCAGGATGTGCGGCGGACGGCGCAGCATGCGCGCGCGCTCGACGGTCTGCGTGTCGCCGGTGCGCACCGCGGTCCGGATCGCGCTCAGCGGCAGGCCGCGCTCGACGCCGCGGGCCTGCAGCTCGGCCAGCGGGTTCTCGAGGTTGACCCGCACGTCGTTGGTCAGCGCCTTCAAAGGAGAGACGTAGACGGCGACGACCTCATCGGGCAACGTGCCGTCCGCGGCGGCCCGAACGAGCTCGTCCAAGCACAGCGTGAAGGCCGCCAGCGTCTTGCCGGAGCCGGTCGGCGCGGAGATCAGCACGTCCTCGCCCGCCCGGATCAGCGGCCAACCGTGCACCTGTGGCTCCGTCGGCTCGCCGAAGCGCTCCGCGAACCACTCGCCGACCAACGGATGAAAATCGCCCAGCATGGTGCCTTTCCTCGAACACCGGTTCGAGTGAATGATTTGCGGGCCTTCGCGCAGCGCTTGCGTTAATTGAATCTCTCATGATACAATTTAGACTGAACATCGTACGACACGGAGGCTCCAAAATATCTATGACTCCCGCATCCCGCGCGCAGCGCGCCCAAACCGCAGTGGAGATACTCCGTGTCAACGTCATCGTCGGGCGCGCTAAAGCAAAGCTCTCCCAGGAGCAACTTGCCAAGCGATCCGGTGTTTCACGGCCCACGATCTCTCGTATCGAACGAGCCGTGGGAGATGTCGGAATCGAAGTCGTGGAGCGAATCGCACACACACTCGGCACCTCCATCGGCCAGCTCTTCGTCCCGGCACGCGAGAGCCCAGTCGACGACAGCGAGATCGCGCGCCGCATGGCAGATCCCGAATCCGAGTTTATCGATGCCCGGGATTTCCTTGCTGCCCTGGACGAAGCGGCCGAACCAGAACGATACAGCCGAGCGGGACGTCCCCGAATGGATTGTTAGCTTCCACCCCGAGGTCCTCAAGCTCATCGCAAAGCACGGTCTTGATTCCCCGCTATTCCGGCCCACGTTGGGCCAGTTGATCTCACGCCTCGAACGCGATCCGAAGCGCTTCGCCAAGAAACAGGGACGGCTCCGACGAGCGCGAGCCGCAGACATCCGATTTGCCGACGGCGCGGTCTGGCGAGCCGTCTTCGTGCTCGACGAATCGACGCGGCGCGTCTTCGTATGCGCTCTTGCCCCACACGACGTCGCCTACAACGAGGCCGAGCGGCGAATCTGACGCGCCCAAGAGCGTGACGCAACGGGGAAGCCCCGGGCGGGTGAGGGAGTCCCGCCGGGAGGCGCGAATCGCCCGCCTGCGATGAGAACCGCTCGCACGCTCGCCTGGCTGACGCTTAGCTTCGCAGTGCTGAATCCCATGGTCGCTGCCGCGCAAGGGACGGGTCCCGGCGACGTGCCGGGGCACGTCGTTGTTGACGGGCAGACGCGGACCTTCGTCTATCACGTGCCCGCGGCGCTGGGCCCGCAGGTTCCGCTTATCCTGGTCTTCCACGGGCACTACATGACCGGCGAGCAGCAATCGAAGATGACGCACCTCGACCCGGTCGCCGATGCGCGCGGCTTCATCGTCGTCTATCCGAACGGGATCCGGCGCGGCTGGGACGACGGCCGCCAGAACAAGGGCGTCGACGACCTGGGCTTTCTGCACGCGATGATCGCCTGGTTTTTGAAGCAGTATCCGATCGACCGCAAACGCATCTACGTGACCGGCTTCTCGAACGGCGCGACATTCTCGGAAGTCGTCGGCTGCACCCAGGCGAACACGATCGCCGCGATCGCACCGGTCTCCGGACCGATGTCGGCCGACATCGAGCCGACGTGCCATCCGTCGCGCCCGATCTCGGTGCTCGCGATCGACGGGACGAAAGACCCGCTCGTCCCGTACGGCGGTGGCCAAGTGATGATCGCCGGCCATGCGCGCGGCGCGGTGCTGTCGGCGCAAGCCAACGTGGCGTTTTGGGCTACCAACGCGCACTGCCCGACGACACCGCACCGGACGACGCTTCCGCCTCTGCAGCCGACCGATGGGACGAGCGTCACGCGCGAAGGCTATGGGCCCTGCGCGGGCGGCGCAAACGTCGAGCTGTAACACGGTGACTGGCGGCGGCCACGCGTGGCCGCAAGGGCCGCAGTACCTACCGAAGCTGATCGTGGGTACGGCGAGCAACCAGCTCGACGCGGACCAAGCCATCGTCGATTTCTGCTACGCGCATCCGCTGCGCTAGCAGCGAAACCGCGCGGCGCGTCGAAACCTCGTTCTATGGATTATCGTCCGTTGGGTGAGAGCGGGCCGCTCGTCTCCGTGTTAGGGCTCGGCTGCATGGGGATGTCGGGAGTGTACGGCCCGACCGACCGCGCCGAGAGCATTGCGACGATCCACGCGGCGCTCGACGCGGGGATCACGCTGCTCGACACCGGCGATTTCTATGGGATGGGCCATAACGAGCTGCTGATCAACGAGGCGCTGAGGGGGCGCAAGCGCGAGAGTGCCGTCATCAGCGTGAAGTTCGGCGCGCTACGCGATCCCGCGCAGGGCTGGTCGGGTTTCGATGGACGGCCCGCCGCCGTGAAGAACTTCCTCGCCTACACGCTGAAGCGTCTGGGCGTCGAGTACATCGACGTCTACCGGCCGGCACGCGTCGACGCAAGCGTGCCGATCGAGGAGACCGTCGGCGCGATCGCCGAGATGGTGCAGGCCGGCTACGTGCGCGCGATCGGCCTCTCCGAAGCCGGCGTCGAGACGATCCGACGCGCGGCGGCGACCCATCCGATCTGCGATCTGCAGATCGAGTACTCGCTGATCTCGCGCGGGATCGAGGACGCCATCCTGCCGGCCTGTCGCAGCCTCGGCATCGACATCACGGCGTACGGCGTGCTCTCGCGCGGCCTCATCAGCGGACATTGGCGAAAGGACGCTGCCGGCCAGGGTGATTACCGTGCCCTCAGCCCGCGCTTCCAAGCCGAGAACGTCGAGCGCAACCTCGCCCTGGTCGACGAACTCCGTCGCATCGCCGACGCCAAAGGGATCACCGTCGCGCAACTCGCCATCGCGTGGGTCATGGCGCAAGGCGAGGATATCGTCCCGCTGATCGGCTCGCGCCGGCGCGATCAGCTTGCCGAGGCGCTCGGCGCGCTCGACGTGCTGCTCACGCCCGACGAGCTGCGCGCGATAGAGGCCGCCGTACCGAAAGGATCCGCCGCCGGCGAACGCTACGTGCCCGCGCAAATGGCCCACCTCGACAGCGAGCGCGCAGTGCGCGCCTAAGCGACGAAACTCAGCTGCGCCGTCCCGAGTACGGGTCGCTGATGCTCCTACTCGCCGCGAGCGCCGCCGGGATCGCGATCGTCGTGCTCACGATCGCGATGACGGCTGATGCGTACGGCACCTTGCCCGCCTCGGTCCCGATCCATTTGAGCTTGGACGGGACGCCCGACGGCTACGGGCCCCGCCCGATGGCCTGGCTGATCGTCGTCGTACAGCTCGGTTGCTCCGCGCTGTTCGCCTTCCTCATCGGCGAGGGACTCCCGCGCGCCGCCACGCTTGGGCGCGGCCATGGCGCTGGCATGCCGATCTTCGCCGTCTGCGTCCTCGCCGCGCTGGGGCGCGGGCAGCGCTTGTTGCTGATGGTGGGGCAGACCGGGAAGCCGGCACCGATGCGCCCGTTCTGGACGTTCTTCGCGGCCGCGTTCGGAATAGGGATTGCGGCGCTGCTGCTCGTGTAGCGCCTACGGCGCGAAACCTTCCAGCGCCTCGACCGCCAGCTCCCAGGCTTCCATCGCGGCACCGCTCTCGGCGTTGAGGCGGTCCATCTCGCGTTGCAGGCTGACGACGGCATCGGGATCGTCGTAGAGATCGGGCGCGGTGAAGCGCGCCTCGAGGTCGGCGCGCGCGCGGTCCAGCATCGCGACGCGGCTCTCGGCGTCGGCGACGGCGCGCTTGCGGCGACCGAGCTCGAGCTTCGCTTCGTGCGTCGCCTGACGGTCGGGCCGGACCGGACTCGGCTCGGGCTTGCTTGCGGCGCGCGAGGTGAGTAGCTCGGCGCGCTGGTGTTCGCGGCGTTCGTACGCCTCGTAGTCGCCGTCGATCACCTCGGCGTCCCCGTCGCGCATCGCGATGACGCGGTGGGCTAGGCGCTTGAGCAGATAGCGATCGTGCGAGACGATGAACAGCGCGCCGTCGTACTCGGCCAACACGTCTTCGAGCGCCTCGCGGCTAGGGATGTCGAGGTCGTTGGTCGGCTCGTCGAGGAACAGGCAGTCGGCGCGCTGCGCCATCAGCCGCGCCAGCATGATGCGCCGCCGCTCGCCGCCGGAGAAGGACTCGACGGGCTTGTCACCCGCGTCGCCGCCGAGGTTGAGCCGGCCCAGCAACCCGCGCGCTTGTTCCTCGATGACGCCCATCTGCATCACCGCCTCCGACGCCGTCACGCCGGGCGGAAGATCGTCGGCCGCGCTCTGCGAGTAGCTCGCCATGCGCAGCCCCGTGCCGTAGCGGACGCTGCCGCGGTCGGGCTGCAGATCGCCTTGCAGGATGCGCAGCAGCGTCGACTTCCCCGCGCCGTTGGGGCCGACCAGCGCAACCCGCTCGCCGCGCGCGAAGCGCGCGCTCAGGTTCGCGAACAGGGGGTGATCGTAGGCCTTGGCCAGCTCGGTGACCTCGAGCGCGAAGCCGCTCGTCGCGGGGCGCGCGGCGGTCAGTGCGACGGCGATCCGGCGTCGCTCGGCGCGTGGCGCCTCGGCGGCGCCGAGCTTTGCGAGGACCTTCTCTCGACTGCGCACGTGGCTGTAATTGTGCGAACCGTGGGTGCGCAGCTCGGCGATCACGGCCTGTTGGCGCGTGCGCTCGTCGAGCGACGCCGCATAGTCGCGCGCCTGCTGCTCGCGTCGCACCGTGCGCTCGGCCAAGTACATGCTGTAGGCCGCGCCGCGCTTCACCTCGTAGGTGCCGAGCCGGCCGTGGTCGAGCTCCCAGATCCGGCTGGCGACCCGTTCGAGAAAGTAGCGATCGTGCGAGACGATCAGGTACGCGCGCGGATCGCGCGACACGTACGTCTCGAGCCAGCGCACCGTGTCGAGGTCGAGATGGTTGGTCGGTTCATCGAGGACCAGCCAGTCCGGGTTTTCGAGTAGCGTGCGCGCTAACAGCGCCCGCGTGTGCTGGCCGCCGGAGAATTCGCGCAGCGGCCGGTCGAGATCGCTCTGGACGAAGTCGAAGCGCCCCAGCGTCGCGCGCATCTCCCACTCCTGGGCCGCACCGCGCGCCCGCGCCGCTTCAAAGGCGGCGCGCAGCGTCGGCGGACCGATCTCGGCCGCGTCCTGCGCCAGATAGCCCAGCCGGCGCCCGCGCGCGCGCACGAGCGTCCCAGCGTCGGGCTCGTCACGCCCGACCAGGATGCGCACCAGCGAAGACTTACCGGCGCCGTTGGGCCCGACCAGTCCGATCTTCTCGCCGCCGCGCACGACCTCGCTGAGGTCGGCGAAGACATCGTGCGCGCCGTAGTGTCGCGTGAGACCGGAAAACCGCAGCAGCTCCATGGGCGACGTATGCCGTTCGCCGCAACGTCGCCGGGGCCCGGCCGGTCGCTCGCTCTCGACGGCGACCGGTCGGATGCGTCAGGCGACGGCGACCGCCTCGGCGAGCGGCGCCGTGTGCGCGAACGCCGCGCCCAGGTCGGCGATGAGATCCTCGACGTCCTCGAGGCCGACCGACAGGCGCAGCAAATCGTCGGTGATGCCGAGCTGATCCTTGCGCTCGGCCGGGACGGTCTTGTGCGTCATGTGCGCGGGCACGCAGATGAGCGACTCGACGCCGCCCAGCGAGACGGCCAGGTTGAACAGCCGCGTCGTGCTCGCCAGCACCGCCGCGCGCTCGGCGCCGCCGCGGACGCGGAACGAGACGACGCCGCCGAAGCCGTGCTGCTGGCGCTTGGCCAGCTCGTGGTCCGGGTGCGAGGCCAAGCCGGGATAGAATACCTCTGCGACGTCGTCGGTCTGGGCTTCGAGCCACGCTGCCAGCGCGAGCGCATTCGTCTCGTGCTGGCGCATGCGCACGGCCAGCGTCTTCGCGCCGCGCAGCGTCAGGTAGCAGTCCTGGGGACCGGGGACGGCCCCGACCGCGTTCTGATGGAAGGCGATCCGCTCGAACAGCGCCTCGTCGTCGGTGACGACGGCGCCGCCGACGACGTCGCTGTGGCCGTTGATGTACTTGGTCGTCGAGTGGACGACCAGATCGGCGCCCAACTCGAGCGGACGCTGGCAGTACGGCGAACAGAACGTGTTGTCGACCGCCAGCACCAGCCCGGGGCGCTTGAGGGCCGCCAGCGCGCGGATGTCGGCCAACCGCAGCAACGGATTCGTCGGCGTCTCCACCCAGAGCAGGCGCGTCGAGGGGCGCAGCGCGGCGCGGACGGCCGCGACGTCGGTCGTGTCGGCGAAGGTCGTCTCGATGCCGAAGCGCGAGAGCTCGTCGACGAACAACCGGTACGTCCCGCCGTAGAGATCGCTCGTCGCGACGACGTGGTCGCCGGCCCGCAGGATCGAGCACGCGCCGAAGATCGCCGCCATCCCCGAGGCGAACGCCGCGCCGAACCGCGCGCCTTCGAGGTCGGCGAGCTGCCGCTCGAGCGCGAGCCGGGTCGGGTTCCCCGTGCGCGAGTAGTCGAAGCCGTGGTCGACGCCGACGGCGGTTTGGGTAAACGTCGCGGTCTGGTAGATCGGGACGATCGTCGAACCGGTCGTCGCGCAGGGGTCCTGCCCGGCGCGGATCGCGCGGGTCGCGAAGCCGTCGTCGGCACGGCAACGGGTACTGGTGTCGGGGACAGAGTGGCCGGACGATTGGGTCGGCATGAGTAGCACTCCGTGGGTGTGGGTGAGCGAGTAGGTAGAATCAAAAAAGTCCTCGCCGCCGGCGAGGACTTTCGTTCTGAGCGACGAGCGCGTGCCCGTTACTGCAAGACGAAATACCGCCGACCGCTGGTGCGGGTGCGCATCATTCGCATCATCATCATCGAGGCGGTCGAGCGGGTCATTGCGGGGACCGTACCATGCTGCTCCCGGTGGCGTCAAGCGACCGACGCCGGCGAAAGCGGCCCGGCAAGGTCCGCAGCGCGGCGATGAACCGGCCGAGCGGCGGCTGCGGGGTGTCGAGAGCGGCGGCCTCGTCCTCCTCGGCGGCGGCGGCCAAGGCCCGGACGGCGGCCGAGGCGGCGATCCGGTGCTCGGCGGCATAGGCGACCTGGTTCGTCGCAACCCGGTCCAGCGCGTAGCGGTAGTTGACCATCAGCCCGCAGGCGCGCTCCAGGCCGTTCGCGCTGGGGTCGCCCAGCCAGTTCAGCCGGTCGGCGCTGGCCCCGTTGCCGAGGTGGAAGCGTTCCACCGGGTCGCGCGGCGCACCGTCGGCGCGCTTGGCCGCCAAGAGGTAGCGCGCGCCCAGCCGCATGAGCGGCTCGCGCAGCTCGGCGGCGAGCGCGGCGTCGCGCTGCCAGCCGGGCGTCGCGAGCGCGCGCCGCACGGCGGCCGGCAGCGCCTCGCCCCGCGAGCGCAGCCAGCCGGCGAAGCCCGGCATCGGTGAGAGCGTGGCGAAGGTTCGCAGCCGGGGCAGATCGGCGCGCAGCTGCTCGACGCAGCGTTTGATCAGGGCGTTTCCCAGCGGGATCCCGGCCAAGCCGCGCTCGGCGCTGGTAATCGAATAAAAGGTCGCGCAGCGCGCCTGCGCCGGGTCGACGGGGGCGGCATCGCGGTTGAGGATGGCGCGGATCGCACCCGGCGTCTCCTCGGTCAGCGCGACCTCGGTGAAGGCCAGCGGCGTCTCCGGCAACGCCGGATGAAAGAACGCGTAGACCCGGCGATCCTCGTCAAGCCGGTCCTTCAGATCGAACCAGCCGCGCACGGCATGGACGGCTTCGGAGCGCGCCAGCCGTTCGAGCAGGGCCGCCGAGTCCTGCCAGGTGAGCCGCCGCAGCTCGAGCATCCCGACGTCGAAGCGCGAGGCGAGGAAGAGCCGCATGTCGTCGTCGAGCGCCGCGAACTCGCCGCTCTCGCCGTTGGGGGTGAAGCGCAGCAGCGTGGCGCGCAGATCGACGACCAAACGCAGCTCGCCGGGCGGCCCGGCGAGGTGGCTGAGCACGCGGTCGCGAGCCGGTTCGAGCGCGCTGCGCAACTCCGCCAGCGCGCGCCGGCGCGCGGTGGGTTCGCTCGCGGTGCGCACCATCTCGAGCGCCGCGTCGACGTGAGGCGCATCGACATCCAGCCGGTCGAGCAGCCGCAGCACCGCGAGCAGCTCCTCGTCGCCGGCCGACGCGACCACGTCGCGCACCACCCGCACGTGCTCGCGCGCAGCAAGGTCGCCGACCGGTAGATGTCGGAGGGCCTCGATCGACCGCTCGACCTCGCGTCGCATCACCAGCTCTAACCGCCGGCCCCCGAGAACGGATTCGTCGGCCGCCATCGAAGGGAGGACCCGATGATCGAGGTACTGGACGCGATCGAACGCTGGCGCGGCGAAGGCCAGCGCGTCGCCGTCGCGACCGTCGTCGGGGTCGAGCGGTCCGCTCCGCGCGACCCGGGCGCGGCGCTGGCGGTGAACGAGCGCGGCGACGTCGCCGGTTCGGTCAGCGGCGGCTGCGTCGAGTCGGCCGTCTACGAGGAGGCGCAGGACGCGATCGCCAGCGGCCGGCCGCGGCTGGTCAGTTACGGCATCAGCGACGCCGACGCGATCTCGGTCGGCCTCACCTGTGGCGGCACGATCCACGTCTTCATCGAACGGCTCGACTGGTGATCTTCGAGCGGTTCGCGGCGGCGTTGCGGTCCGACACCCCGGTCGCGCTGGTGACCCGGCTCGACGGCGAGCACGCCGGTGCGAAGCTGCTGGTCTTCACCGACGACGTGACGGGCGATCTCGGCACGCCGGGTCTGAACGCCGCGGCGGCGGCCGAGGCGCGCGCACAGCTCGCGCTCGGCCAGAACACCCTGCGCACCTTCGGCGAGGACGGCGAACCGGTCGGCGTGGAGGTGCGCGTCTTCATCGCCGCCTACGCACCGAAGCCCGCGATGTACATCTTCGGCGCGATCGACTTCTCGCGCGCGATGGCGCGCATCGGCAAGTACCTCGGCTACCATGTCGTGGTCGTCGACGCGCGGCCGATCTTCGCCACCAAGGCGCGCATCCCGGACGCCGACGAGATCGTCGTCACCTGGCCCGACGAGTACCTGCGCGCGGCCAAGGTCGACGAACGCACCGCGCTGATCATCCTGACCCACGACGTGAAGTTCGACATCCCGCTGCTCGAGGTCGCCGTGCGCACCGGCGCCGGCTACATCGGCGCGATGGGCAGTCGCCGCACCCACGCCAACCGGCTCGAGGCGCTGCACGCCGCCGGCATCACCGAGACCGACATCGCGCGCATCAGCGCGCCGATCGGCTTGGACATCGGGGCGCGCACGCCCGAAGAGACCGCGATCTCGATCGCCGCCGAGATCGTCGCCAACCGCGAAGGTCGCAGCGGCGGACGCCTTTCCGAAGGGAGTTTGCCCGTGCACGTACCGCGCTCGACGGTCTCGCTGTCATGACGATCGACGACTCGTTCGACGTCGACGCCCCGGTCGACAAAGTGTGGCCGCTGCTCAAGGACGTCCCCAAAGTCGCCGGCTGCATCCCCAACGCCGCGATCACCGAGGTGGTCGACGCGAAGACCTACAAGGCCACGGTCAAGATCAAGGCCGGCCCCGTCGCGGTCGACTACAAAGCGACGATCTACGTCGAGGAGATGGACGAGGAAACGCATACGGCGCGGCTGCGCGTCCAGGGCGACGAGTCGCGCGGGCGCGGCGGCGTCAAGGCCAGCGTCGTCTCCACCGCGACCGGGCTGAACGGCAAGACGCACGTCACGCTCCACACCGACGCGCAGATCAGCGGGATCATCGCCACCGTCGGCGGCCGCCTCATCGAGGGCGTCGCACGCAAGACGGTCGCCGACTTCGCCGCCAACCTCGCCAAGCTGCTTTGAACGCGGAGCGATGAACACGCTCGTCGCGCGCGGGCTCGCGTCACTCGCCGTGCTCCTCGCGACGATCGCGCCGAGCAGCTGCCCGTGCGGAGGCGCATGGGGTCTGCTCACCGCGGAGCCGACGCCCGGGTTCTATACCCTCGCTTTCAGCCCCAGCAGGTACGGCTCGCTGCCACCACTCGATCCCGCGCACCTGTCGTTCACGCTCATCTCGTACGACCAGCGCGACGTGTTCGGGAAGCTGCCGTACACGGTGCTCTCGACCGGCCCGTACTCGTCGCCCGGCTCGCAGCGCGTCTCGGGCACAACGTTTCGCGTGCAGCTCCACTTCCCGCACTTGCCGCCGAACATGTATACGCTCTTCGCGGGGACGTCCGACCTCTCGAACGTCACCGAAGGTCAGACGAAACTGAACCTGTACTTCCCCAATGAGAGCGCCGTGCATCTCGCCGCGCTGCGCGCTGCGTACCTGGGTGGCAGCGTCTGGCCATACGGGAGCCTCTCGCTGAGCTGCGAGGGCGCGCCGATCACGGTCGACTCCGCGCGCGTGACACCCCTGATCAGAGCCACCGGGCCTCTTCGCATCGAGCGGCTCGAGCGCCTGACCAACGGCACCGCGATGATCCACGACGAACCGGCGAACGCTGGTTTCGCCTACGAAGCGGTCGCGCCGCTCGTCGTCTCCGTGCGATTACCGCGCGAGCCCGGATCGTGGCTCGCAGGCGGAGGGATCACGGGCCGGATACCGGGCGGCGCCCAGGGTATCCCGCGTGTCATAGCCACGGCCGTGCGGCGGTGCCGGTACATCGAGTTCAGCGTCGCCGATAGCTGGGATCTCGAGCTCGCCGTCGCGCGCCGGCCTCCCGACTTCGACGTCGCCCATTACCACGGCAACTTGATCGGCTTGACCCACGAGCAGGTCGCCTTCATCACCGGGTTCCCCTACGCGTACAAGACGCGGGCGGAGCTGCTGGGCATGCCGGAATGGGATTACGACTGGGTCGCCCCCAACGCGACGTACGTGCGCTTCAAGGGTGACCGCGTCGTCACGGTCCCGCCGCCGGTAACGATGCCCTAGCGCTACGCCGGCTGCTCTTAAAACGGCGTCGCGAGCACCTTCGCTTTGGCGTCGGTCAGGGCGGTGGTGCCGGGTGGGTGGTGGTTGGCTTTGAGCAGGAACGCCATGATCGCGGCGTACTGCGCCGGCGTCAGGCTGCCGGGCGCGGTGGCCGGCATCTGCGTGCTCATCACGGCGTAGACGTCGGCGACCGTCTGGGACCCCGGCAGCTGCGCGCTGAGCAGCGCGGGGCCGGTGACCCCCTCGAGGTGCGCGCCGTGGCAGACGCTGCACTGGGCGGCGAAGACCTTCGCGCCCTGCGCCGCCTGCGCCACGGTGTAGGGCGCCGGGACGGCCGCGGCGGCGAGCGCGCCGGCGGCGAGGACGGCGGCGCCCAGCGCCGCGGCGGGGACGATCGAGCGATGCACGCCGGCTTGTACGCCGAGCGGGGGAGCCGACCTTTCCGGCGCGAAGCGATCCGGCGAAGGAAATTTCCTGACCTTCGGGCGGCTCACAGCGGCGGCGCATTTCCACGCCGAGGCCGGCCGCCACGCACTCGTCGTTTTTCGGGAGAATCGTGTGAACGCATCCGTCTTCCGCCCTGTGATCTCGACCCTCGCCGCGGCGGCGTTGCTCGCCCCGGCGGGAGCCGCGCTCGCTCAAATGACGCCGCCCGCCGTCTGGCCGGTCTACGGCCGCACGGTCGCAGCGCACCGCTACAGCCCGCTCGACCAGATTTCGACTGCCAACGTCGGCACGCTCGCGCCGGCGTGGAAGACCACCCTCGGCGCGCCGATCGGGATGGAGGGGACGCCGCTGGTCTCGCACGGCGTCATGTACGTGACGACCGGGAAGTCGGCCGTCTACGCGCTCGACGCCAAGACCGGCCAGAAGCTCTGGAGCTACGTCTACCCACTGCCCGCGACGGCTTTCCCGCACGCGTGCTGCAACTACGACAACCGCGGCGTCACGATCTCCGGACCGAACGTCGTCACCGGGACGCTCGACGCGCACCTGATCGCGCTCAACGCCAAGACCGGGAAGGTCGTGTGGAACACGACCGTCGCGAACGTGCTCGACGCCTACACGATCACCAGCCCGCCGCTCCCGGTCAACGGCCTCTTGGTCACCGGCGTCGGCGGCGGCGAGTTCCCGACGCGCGGCTTCATCGCCGCCTATAGCGCCACCACCGGCAAGCTGGTCTGGAAGCGCTACACGATCCCCGGTCCGGGCGAGGCCGGCTACGACACGTGGGGCATCCCCGGCGGCGCGGCACGCGGCGGCGGTGCGACCTGGCTCCCCGGCGCGTTCGATCCCAAGAGCAACACGGTGTACTGGGGCGTCGGCAACCCGAATCCGGTCTGGGATCCCAACGGCATCAAGGGTGCGGCGCTGTACACCAGCTCGATGCTCGCGCTGGACGCGGCGACCGGCAAGATCAAGTGGTACTACCAGTTCACGCCGCACAACTTCTACGACTACGACGGGGTCGGGCAGCCGGTGCTGGCCGATCTCCCGATCAACGGGAAGATCGTGCACGCGCTGGCACACGCCGATCGCAACGGCTACTTCTACTTGCTCAATCGCGACACGGGCAAGCTGATCTACGCCCAGCAGTTCGTCGACAAGGTCAACTGGGGCACCGTCTCGCGCAACGGGACGATCACGGTGAACGCGGCGCAACTCGCAGCGGCGCGGGCCCACAAACCGTTCGCGCTCTATCCGGCCGTGCTCGGTGGCGCGAACTGGGAGCCGCCCGCGTACGATCCGGTGCACCACGTCTTCTTCATCCCGGCACTGGAGAGCTGGCAGACCGTCACGCCGGCGAAGACCGTCGACCTGCACCCGAAGAAGGGCCTGCTCAACTTCGGCGGGCTGCCCGGCGGGCCGGGTGCGTTCGCCGGCAGCCTCTCGGCCTGGGACCTGACGACCGGGACGAAGCTGTGGAAGCACCGCTTCCGCTCGCCGGCGTTCGACGGTGCGCTCGTGACGGCCGGTGGGCTCGTCTTCATCGGTGAGATGGACGGCAAGCTCGACGCGCTCGACGCGACGACCGGCCAGACGCTCTGGTCGGCGCCCACCGGCAGCGGGATCACCGCACCGCCGATGAGCTACGCCCTGGGCGGCCACCAATACATCACGGTCGAGGTCGGCCAGGGCGGCGTGTTCCCGATGGTGTTCCTCGCCTTCACCCCGTGGCTCAAGAACGTGCCGCAGGGGTCGGCGGTGTACACCTACTCGCTGCCGATGACGACCGCGTCGCGGTAGCACGGCGGAGGTCCGGCGTCCGATGACGGAAGGCACGCTTCTCTGGACGCCGGACCCTGCCGCGGTCGAGGCCAGCCAAATCGCGCAGTTTCTGCGCTGGCTGGCCGTCGAACGCAGCCACTCCTTCTCCACCTACGAGGAACTGTGGCGCTGGTCCGTCACCGACCTCGAGGGGTTCTGGAGCGCGATCTGGGACTTCTTCGCGGTTCGCTCCGACGCGCCGTACGCGTGCGTCGTCGACCGCCGCACGATGCCGGGGGCCGTCTGGTTCCCCGGCTCGCGCGTCAACTATGCCGAGCACGCGCTGCGGCGCGAAGCCGACGCCGGCTCTGACGAGGTCGCGCTCGTCCACAGCTCCGAGCTGCGGCCGCTCGCGACGACGACCTGGCACGAGCTGGGCGACCAGGTCCGCCGGCTGGCGACCCAGCTGCGGGCGTTGGGGATCCAGCCCGGCGAGCGTGTCGCGGCATATTTGCCGACGCTCCCCGAGACGGTCGTCGCGATGCTCGCCACGATCGCGATCGGCGCCGTCTGGTCCTCGGCGGCGCCGGAGTTCGGCGCGCGCACGGTGATCGATCGCTTCGCGCAGATCGAGCCCGCGGTGCTGTTGGTCGCCGACGGCTATCGCTTCGCCGGCAAGGACTTCGACCGCGCCGAGGAGATCGGCACGATCCTGCGCGCGCTCCCCTCGGTGCGGCACGTCGTGTGGTTGCCGTACTTGCATCCCGACGCGACGACGGCGCCGGTCCCCGGCGCGCTGCGCTGGGAGACCTTGCTCGCCGGACCACGGGTCGCGCGCGACGACTTCGCCTTCGAGCGCGTCGACGAGCGCCACCCGCTGTGGGTCCTCTTCTCCTCGGGGACGACCGGACTTCCGAAGGCGATCGTCCACGGCCACGTCGGCATGGTCGTCGAGCACTTGAAGTCGACCGTGCTGGCCCAAGACTTGAGCCCGCAGACCCGGATGTTCTTCTACACGACGACCGGCTGGATGATGTTCAACGCGCTCTGTTCGGCGCTGTTGGCGGGCTCGTCGATCGTCCTCTACGACGGGCATCCCGCCCACCCCGGTCCGGAATTGTTGTGGCGGCTGGCCGAACAGGCCGGCGCGACGACCTTCGGCGCCAGCCCGACCTACGTGCAGATCATGCAGAAGGCCGGCCTCGTTCCGCGCGAGCGGTTCGACCTCTCGCGGCTGCGCGGCGTGCTGCTGACCGGCTCGCCGGTCACGCCGGAAGCGACGGCGTGGTTCTACACCAACGTCAAGGCCGATCTGGCGGTGACCTCGCCCTCGGGCGGGACCGAGTTGTGTGCCGGACTCGTCGGCGGAACGCCGCTGCTGCCGGTGCGCGCCGGCGAGATTCAGGCGCGGCTGCTCGGCATGGACGTGCACGCGTGGAACGAGGCCGGCGCGGAGGTGATCGACGAGGTCGGCGAGTTGGTCGTCACCAACCCGGCGCCCTCGATGCCGCTGCACTTTTGGAACGATCCCGGCGACGTGCGCTATCGCGAGACCTACTTCGAGCGCTTCCCGGGCGTCTGGCGCCACGGCGACTTCCTCAAGATCAATCAGCGCGGCGGCGCCTACATCTACGGCCGCTCCGACGCGACGCTCAACCGGTTCGGCGTGCGGATCGGCTCGGCTGAGATCTACCGCGCGATCGAGCGGCTCGACGAGATCGCCGACAGTCTGGTCGTCTGTCTGGAATTGCCGGACGGCGGCTTTTGGATGCCGCTGTTCGTGCGGCTCGCGCCCGGCGCGGCGCTCGACGACGCGCTGCGCGCGCGGATCGTCGCGACGCTGCGCCGCGACTGCAGCCCGCGCCACGTCCCCGACGAGATCCACGCCGTCGACGCGATCCCCTACACGCTGACCGGCAAGAAGATGGAGATCCCGGTACGCCGCATCCTGGGCGGCATGCCGCCCGAGCGGGCCGCCAGCCTCGACGCGATGATGGACCCGCGCGCGCTCGCCTGGTACGTCGCGTTCGCCGCCGCCCGTGCGGCATGACTTATCGGACGTTGACAATATTATCCATATCCGATAATATATGAAATGGAGTTCAAGAGCCGCGCGACCAAGGAACTCTATAATGGGAATCCCACCAGCGCGGCCCGTCGGCTTGTGCCGGCGAACCTACGGCAGCGCGCGCTCGACAAGCTCACTCTGGTCGACGCTGCCGCTACCCTGGCCGACCTCGCAGCACCGCCGTCAAACCGGTTAGAAGCGCTGAAGGGCGACCGCAAGGGACAGCACTCAATTCGCATCGACAACCAGTACCGCATCTGCTTTCGCTGGACGCAGTCCGGCGCCGTAGATGTCGAGATCGTCGATTATCACTAGGAGCACATCGTGCATCGCCCTCTACACATCCCGACTCGCCGGCGCCCCGTGCCGCCCGGTGAGATCCTCGTGCGCGAGTTTCTCGAGCCGCTGGGCATCACGCAGGCCGCCTTTGCCCAGCGCGTCGGCATGACGCCAACCCGCGTCTCGGAGATCGTCCACGGCAAACGGGCCGTGACGCTGGACGCCGCGATGCGGTTCGGCCGCGCCCTCGGCACGAGCCCCGATATGTGGCTGCGGATGCAGCTCACGCTCGATATGTACGATGCCATACACGGGCCAGCCGCCGCGAAAATCGCGCGCATTAAGCCCTTCGATCCGCGCGGCGGTGAGGGCCGGGACCGTCGTGTCCGCAACGGCCGTGAGCCCATCCCTGCGTAGCAACCCGATCGCCGCCGCTCGCGCGGCATGACCCGGCCGGGCGCGGGGGGAACCTCGGGCCCGATGCAACCGGTACGGATCGGGTTACTCGGGATCGGCACCGTCGGCGGTGGGACCTTTCGGGTCCTCGAGCGCAACCGTGAGGAGATCGCCCGGCGCGCCGGGCGGCAGATCGAGATCGCCTGGGTCGGTGCGCGCGACCACGCCAAGGCGCGCGCGATCGTCGGACCCGACGTCCCGCTGGTCTCCGACGTGGTGAGCGCCGTCGCCGATCCGGCGATCGACATCGTCGTCGAGGTGATCGGCGGAACGACCGTCGCCAAGGACGCGGTGCTGGCTGCGATCGCGCACGGCAAGCACGTGGTGAGCGCCAACAAGGCACTGCTCGCGACGCAAGGCAACGAGATCTTCGCCGCGGCCAGCGCGCACGGCGTGATGGTCGCCTTCGAAGGCGCCGTCTCGGGCTGCATCCCGACGATCAAAGTCCTGCGCGAAGGGCTGGCCGCCAACCGCATCGAGTGGATCGCCGGCATCGTCAACGGGACCAGCAACTTCATTCTCTCGGAGATGCGGGCCAAGAAGCTGACCTTCGCGGCCGCGCTCTACGAGGCGCAGCGGCTCGGCTACGCCGAGGCCGATCCGACCTTCGACGTCGAGGGGATCGACGCGGCGCACAAGCTCACCCTGCTCTCGGCGATCGGCTTCGGCATCCCGGTCCAGTTCGACAAAGCCTACATCGAAGGGATCGCGCAGCTCACCGACCGCGACATCACCTACGCCGAAGAGCTGGGCTACCGGATCAAATTGCTCGGGATCACCAAACGCACGCCCGAGGGGATCGAGCTGCGCGTGCATCCGACGCTGATCCCGGCCGAACGCCTGATCGCCAGCGTCAACGGTGCGATGAACGCGGTCCTCATCAAGGGCGACGCCGCCGGGGTGACGCTCTACTACGGCGCCGGTGCCGGTGCCGAACCGACCGCCTCGGCGGTGCTGGCCGACGTGATCGACGTGACGCGGCTGATGCGCGCCAAGCCGCAGGAACGCGTCCCGCATCTGGCCTTCCAGCCGGAATCGCTCAGCGACGTGCGGATCCTGCCAATGGCCGACGTCGAGACGTCGTACTATCTGCGGGTGCGGGTGACCGACCAGGTCGGCGTGCTAGCCGACATCGCGCGCACCCTGGCCGACGCCGGCATCTCGATCGACGCGATGCTGCAGCAGGGCCCCGGCGACGAGCGCAGCGAGACGGACATCGTCATCCTCACCCACCGCACCCGCGAGCGCAATTTCGACGCCGCGCTCGCGCGGTTGGTTCAGCAGCCGGCGATCCGCCCCGAGTACACCCGCATCCGGCGCGAAGATCTCAGCTAAGTTGCGCCGCTAGACGGCGGCGACGAACAAAGTGAACCGTGCCTCCTGGGCTTGGTTGACGGCGGCGTCGCCGGCGGGGACGAGCAGCGCGCCGGGCACGAGGTGCCGCCGAAGGTCGGCCAGCACGACGTCGACGGGAGCCGTCGCGGTGCCGTAGGTGACCGCGATGTCGGTCGCCAGGCCACGCAGCGCGTTGTTGCAGGCGAAGAACGAGGCTCCGCGCTGCACGAGCGCCGTCAGCGACTCGTCGTGATAGAGGCCGTGCGAATCGTCCCGGTTGGCGCGCACGTCGAGCGCGGACGTCGCCGCGAGGTACGGGTTGCCGGTCGCGGTCGTCTTCAGCTTGACCGGATCAGCGCGCTTCTCTTGCACGCTCGTGAGCTGGTAGGTCTGCCAGGCGAAATCGTCCACCAGCAGGGCGACGGCCGAGCCGTAGCAGACGCCCGCCGCGTGCAACGACCCCGGCCCTTCACCGTAATCGAACTGGTACGCGTTGAGCGCGTTGAGCATGTAGTGCAGGACGTTCGCATTCGCGAGCTTGCTGGTGCCAAAGACTTGCCGGTGCGGGGCCGGACGCGCCAGCCTCGCCGCGATCGCGGCGAAGTCGTACGGGCCGCTCGGGGTCGTTGCCGCGCCGAGCGCGGCCGTCGTCGACGCGGCGCCGAGCGCCAGAGCGCTGGTGCCGAGAAAGGTTCTGCGTGTCGCCATGGCGGGGATGGTTCGCGCTGGGCTGGCAAGAACCGCTTGCCGCAAACCCTTCTCCGCTTCGAGCGAGGTGAGCCGATGCGTGCCGTCTACTTGGCAGCCCCTCGCGAGATCACGATCCGCGAGATCGAGGAGCCCCGCCTGGGCCGCCCGACCGACGTGCTGCTGCGGTTGACGTCGACGGCGATCTGCGGGACCGACCTGCACATCTACGAGGGCCGACTGGGCTCCGGCGAGCCGCTGGTCATCGGGCACGAGCCGCTGGGCGTCGTCGAAGCCGTCGGCGACGCCGTCGTCAACGTGCGCGTCGGCGACCGCGTCACCGTGCCCACGCATATCTGTTGCGGCTTCTGCCGCAACTGTGCGCACGGCTTCTCGGCCTCGTGCTTGACGACGAACCCAGGCGCGTTCGGCGCGGCGTACGGCTATCCGAACATGGGCGGCTACACCGGCGCGCAGACGGAGCTGCTGCGCGTCCCGTTCGGTGACGAGAACTGCCTTCGGCTGCCGGGCGAACCCGGCGATCGGTGGGAGCACGACTTCGTGCTGTTGGCCGACGCGTTGCCGACGTCGTATCATGCGACGGAGCTCGCCGAGGTCTCGCAAGGCGACACGGTCGTCATCTACGGCGCCGGTGCGATCGGACTGCTCGCGATCATGTGCGCGTTCGCGCGCGGGGCGATCCGCGTCTTCTGCGTCGACGCGATCCCCGAGCGGCTGGCGAAGGCCGCCGAACTCGGCGCGGAGCCGATCGACCTGCGCCAGGAACCCGCCACCCGCATCCTCGACGCGGTCCGCAGCAGCCGCCGCGGCGTCGCCTGGCGCAACGAGGACGCGAATCTCGGCGTCGACGTCGCGATCGACGCGATCGGCTTCCAGGCCCGCGACCCGCACGACTACGCGGTCGAGCACCCGACCTCGGTGATCGACGACCTGGCGACGCTGCTCGCGCCCAACGGCCGGCTCGCGATCATCGGCGTCTTCACCGACCAAGACGCACACGCGCCGACCGACCCGGCCAAACGCGGCGTCTATCCGATCCCGTGGGGCACGCTCTTTCGCAAGGGCATCCGGATCGGGATGGGTCGCGACCACGACAAGCGCTACAACGACCATCTGCGCGACGCGATCGTCGCCGGGCGGATGAAGCCCAGCGCGATCGTCTCGCACCGCTTGCCCCTCGCCGACGCCGCCGATGCCTTCGCGAAGTTCGACGCGCGCAGCGACGGCTATGTGAAGATCATCCTCGAACCATGAGCGCCCCCAGCGCGGCGCGCCTGACGGAGGCGGCGCTGGTCCTCGCGGCCGCCCTCGCCCTCGTGGCGGGGTTCGCCGACGGGATCGCCTACCTGCGCTGGCACTTGTTCGCGGCCAACATGACCGGCAACACCGTGCTGCTCGGGCTCGCCCTCATCCGCGGCGACAGCGCGACGATCCTAGGCGCGCTGGCGCCGATCGCCAGCCTCGTCCTCGGTGCCGCGGTTGCCTCCGCGGTACGCGACCGCTTCGGGCGCGGCATCCCGCTCTTGCTCGAGGCGCTCATGCTCGCAATCGCATCCTTGGTGCTGCGCAGCGTTCAGCTCGAGATCATCGCCTTCGCGATGGGCATCCAGAACCAGGCGATCAGGACTTTCGCCGGGATCACGGTCAATACGAGCTTCATCACCGGCGACTATGCGCAGGCCGGTACCGCGCTGGTCGACGTGCTGAGCGCTCCCCGGCGCGCTCGCGGGCAGCGAACGCTCGCGATCGTCAGCGCGCTCGCGACCGCGTACGCACTCGGTGCTGCCGCTGCGGCGCTTCTCAACGCGAAGATGCCGCACGCGCTCCTGCTCCCGGTGCCGATCGTGCTGGCGATCGCGTACGGGGTCAGGCGCGGCGACGCGGGCGAGGCTCAGCCGCCGAGCCAGGCGTAGCGGATCAGCAACAGCGCGGCGACGACGTACAGCAGCGGATCGACGGCCTTGCCGCGGCCGCTCAGCAGCATGATCAGCGCGTAGGAGATGACGCCGAAGCTGACGCCGTTGGCGATCGAGAAGCTCAGCGGCATCGCGACGATCGTCAGGAAGACCGGGATCGCGATCGCGTAGTCGTCCCAGTCGATACCGCGCAGGCTCTCGAGCATCATCGCGCCGACCACGATCAGCGCCGGTGCCGTCGCCGCGGCCGGGATCACGCCCGCTAGCGGCCACAGGACCGTCGCGCACAGGAACAGGACGCCGACCGTCACCGCGACCAAGCCCGTGCGGCCGCCCTCGGCGATCCCGCTCGCGCTCTCGATGTAGGCTGTCGTCGTGCTGGTGCCGAGGGCCGCGCCGATCATCGCTGCGAGCCCGTCGCAGACGAACGTCCGCCGCGCGCGCGGCATGTCGCCGCTCGCGTCGATGACGCCGGCGCGGCTGGCGAGCCCGACCAGCGTCCCGGTCGCGTCGAAGAAGTCGACGAAGAAGAACGTGAACACGACCACCGCAACGCCCAGTCCGAGGGCCGCGCGCAGGTCGAGCGCGCCGACCAGACCGCTCGGCCAGAGCGGCGGCGCGACGACGCCGGCCGAGAATCCGCTGAACGGGACCAGCGCGTCGTGCGGACCGACGTAGAGCGCCGCGTGCGTCACGATCCCCAGCACCGTCGCGCCGAGGATGCCGTAGAGAATCGCACCCGGGACGCGGCGCACGAGCAGCACCGCGGTCACCAGCAATCCGGCGACTGCGATCAGCGCCGGCGCCGCGGTCAACGAGCCCAACGTCACGAAGGTCGCCGGGCTCGCGACGACGATGCCGGCGTTCTTCAGCCCCAAGAAGGCGAGGAACGCACCGATGCCCGCCGTGACCGCGGCTTTGAGGGCGTTAGGGATCGCGCGCACGACCGCCTGTCGCACGCCCAGCAGCGAGAGCACAACGAAGATCCCGCCGGAAACGAACACCGCGCCAAGCGCCGTCTGCCAGGGAATCTTCTGCCCGAGCACCACGGTGTAGGCGAAGTAGGCGTTGAGCCCCATCCCGGGCGCCTGCGCGAACGGATAGCGCGCGACCAGCCCCATCAACAGGCTGCCGAACGCGGCGGCCAGCGCCGTCACGATCAGCAGCTTGGCGAACTCGTTCGAGACCCCGGTGATCGCGTTGCCCAGCACCGAGGGGTTCACGAACAGGACGTACGACATCGTCAGGAAGGTCGTCAGCCCGGCGCGGATCTCGCGTGGGATCGTCGAGCCTGCCGCGGCGATCCCGAAGACGCGCTCCAGCGCGGAGGTTCGAACGGTGCTCGTCGCCTCGGCCATCGCCGCCCTTTCGCTCAGGGTGCGACCTTCCACTCCCACGCGTTCCAGAAGTCGCGCGCCAGCGGGTTGGGCCGGAAGCCGCGCAGCCGCGGCGCAACGGCGTAGACACTGCGTTCCAGTCCGAGTGGGATCACCGGAAGCTGCTCGGCCAGGATGTCACCGGCGGCGCGGTAGGCACGGGCGCGCGCGACCGGCTCGTAGGCCGCCGCGCCGGCCGCCTCGTCGCGGTCGAAGGCCGGGTCGCACCAGCCCATCGAGTTTCCGCCGCCGGGCGGCGTCGCCGTGCAGCCGAACAGGTACGAGCGGTCGGGATCGAGGGTCGGCGACCACGACGTCAAGGCGAGATCGTAGCGACCGCCCTCGAGGATCCCGCCGGACTCACGCGCACCCCAGAACGTGTCCTCGGCGTACGACCGGATCGTCGCCGTGACGCCGACCCGGCGCAGTTCGTCAGCGATCTCGACCGCGGCGTCGGCGCTGCGCCGCCAGTCGCCGGCGATCGCGAAGTCGAGCTGCAGGCGCAGCGGAGCCAGCACCCGCGCCGCCGCCGCCGGATCGTAAGCCGGCAGCCGGCGCCGCGCGGCGAAGGCCGGCTCCAGGCCGACGCCGTCGGTCGGGACGAGCGCGTCGCGGTAGATCGTGCGCGCCAGCCGCGCGCGGTCGATCGCTTGCGCGAGCGCGCGCCGCACGCGCGCGTCGCGCAGCGCGGCGCGTCGGACGTTGCACTGCAGGTAGTCGACCACGTTGGTCGTCGTCGCGACCAACCGCAGCGCGCGGCTGCGCGCGACGTCGATCTGCGGCCCGGTCAGCACGGCGGCGTCGAGCTCGCCGGCCAGCAGCTCCACCAGCCGCGTCGAGGCCGCCGGGACGATCTGCACGACGACCCGCGAACTCGCCGCGCGCCGCCAGGCGTACGGGTTCCGCTCGAACTCGAGGCGCTGCCCGCGCTCCCAGCGAGCCAGGCGAAACGGGCCAAGTCCGACCGGATCGACGTCCAACGAGCTGCGGTCGAGCGAGGCGAGGCGCGCTGCGATGTGGCGCGGCAAGATCGCGAACGGATCGTCGGCGCCCAGGGTGAGGAACGAAGCGACGAACGGCGCCCAGCGACGCCGCAACCGCACGACCAGCCGGTCGGGGCGCGGGACAAAGACGGCGGCGATCGGCGCGACGGCTGAGGTGTCGGGGACCGACGTGCGCGGGTTGCGCAACGCGGCGACGGTGAACGCGACGTCGTGCGCGTCGAACGGCGCGCCGTCGCTCCAGCGCCCGGTGCGAATCTCGTAGGTGATGGTCCGGCCGTCGCGCGAGATCAAGCCGTTCGCCTGGGTCGGCACGCGCAGCGCGCGGTCGGGGACGAGCCGCCCGCGATCGTCGACCAGGAACAGATAGCCTTGCGTGAGCGGCCCCAGCAGCCAGCCGAAGGGCGTGTTGCGGATCGTGTCCAGCGAGTTGGGATCGCCGTCGATGACAAACGTCGGCGGCCGGGGCGCCTGCGCGGGCAGCGCGGCGCCGACCAGCAACGTCGCAAGGACGGCGCCCGCGGCGGCGAACCAACGGACGGGCATCCCCGCCCGACTGCGCGATGACGAATGCCAACGCCTGGCTCCTGATCCTCACCGTCGGCGCGATCGGCGTGTTGCATACGCTCGTCCCCGACCATTGGGCGCCGATCGCGGTGCTAGCCCGCGGCCAGGGCTGGTCGCCGGGCCGCACGGCGCGCGCGGCCGCCCTCGCCGGCGTCGGCCACGTCGGCTCGACGCTCGCGCTGGGCCTGCTGTGCTGGGCTGTCGGGTCGCTCGCCGCGGTTCACTATGGTGCGCTGGTCAACCGGGTCGCCGCACTCGCGCTGATCGGTTTCGGCGGCTGGATCGCGTGGTCGGGCTGGCGCGAAGTCCACGGCCAGGACGAGCACGGACACGCGCACCGCGGGCACGCCCATCGGCACGCGCACCCCGACGGCACCGAACACGTCCACTGGCACGAGCACCACGACGCCGACTGGCACATCGAAGGCGGCGGCGCGGCGGTCCTCCACGCGCACGGACACGCCGCGACCGGCCGCACGGCGTTGCTGCTGATCCTGGGTTCGTCGCCGATGATCGAGGGGTTGCCGGCCTTCTTCGCCGCCTCGACGCTGGGCGCCGGCGTGCTCGTCGCGATGGCGCTGGTCTTCGGCGCCGCGACGATCGCGACGTACGTGACCGTCTCGGTGGCCGCGCTGCGCGGGATCGAACGCCTCTCGCTCGGCCCGCTCGAACGCTACGGCGAGGTTCTCAGCGGCTCGTTCGTCGCGCTGGTCGGCGTCGCTACGCTCGTCTTCGGTTGACGCGCCGCTCGCGCTGGGCTAGTGTTGTCTGGCGCAAGCGCGAGCGAGGAGCCAGGGATGTTGAAAGTCGGCGACCGGGTCTACATCGACGGAACCCACGAAGAAGGGACCGTCAAAGCGGTTCACCCGCACGAGATCCTGGTGCGCGTAGAGGTCCCCGGTGGCCACGAAGACCGCAAATACGCCCACGAAGACCTGCGGCTCGATCCCACCATGAGCGAAGCCTCGAAGTTCATCGACCACTGAACCGCAGTCGCTATTCGACCGGGCCGCTGTCCGGGACGCGTTGCATGATCGTATGGGCGAGCGGATTGGGGTCCTCGCCGACGGGAAGCTCCACCGCGATACGAGGGAACCGTTCGCCGCGCGTCTCGATGACCAGGCAGTCGCGATCGCCACTCGCGTCGACGAAGATCAGGCCCTCGGGATTGGCGAAGACGCCGACCGATTTGTAGAGCCCGAAGTTCGTCCCTTCGAGCCGGTACTGCAACGCTAAGGCCTCGAGACTGCTTACGTACGCGTTGATCACGTGCGCGAGTGGGATGTGGAACGACCCTTGAAAGCCCAGCCACTGATCGACTAGCGAAATGTCGATCTCCAAACTGTCGCTTTGGAGCTTCACTACGGCCACGAGTCCCCCTTAGTATCGATCGGTGGGCACCGGCCATTCCGCGCCTTCGAACCGACTACCTCGATGAGAAAGGAAAGAGCATGGCGACGATCGATGAGTGCCCACCCGGTGTGACCTTCTGGAAAGACATCCGGCCGTTGTTTCGTGATTCTGACGTCAAGGCGATGAACGACGTTCCGGCCGGCAAGGTGCATCTCGACGACCCGGCTGACGTCGCCGCGAAGGCCGACCTGATCTATGCGCTCGTCGCCGCCGGCAAGATGCCCTGCGACCACAAGTGGCCGGACGACTCGATCCGGCTCTTCGCGTGCTGGATCGAGCAAGGGAAGGTGGTCGGGACGAAGCCGGCCTGACGGTGAGCGTGAGAGGCGCAGGGTTGCCCTAGGTCGTATTACAAGGTCAGTTAGCGTCTATTTGCATCGGGAAGGTGGACGAGATGCCGGTGGGTGTGAGGGGTCAGGTGACTCCGCCAGCGTTGGACGACGCGCCGCCGTTACTGCGTATTCGGCCTCCGGCGAGCCGCCCGCTGAAGGTCTACGCGTTCGACCCGACCCTCGGCCGTACGCTCGGAAACGTCCTGCTCACGCACGTCCCCTACGAGCCGCTCAAGCCGGGTCCGGTGGGAGAGCGGTTCGCGGTCATCGACTACGACGGGTCGGCCAAGACCTTCTACACGCCGGTCGACCTCGACGATCCGCACATCTTGATGCGGTCGGGCCTCGATCCGACGGAGTCCGATCCACGGTTTCACCAACAGATGGTCTACGCGGTCGCGAGCGAGACGCTGGAACGGTTCGAGACCGCACTGGGGCGACGCGTGCATTGGCGACGGACGAAGAACCCGCTTCCGCCCGGTGTCCCGAACCGACTCTATCTCTATCCGCACGCGATGGTGCAGGCGAATGCCTTCTACAGCCCGGACGCGCACGGTATCCTCTTCGGTTACTTCCGCGCCGCGAAATCCGACTGGGCACAAGTGCTGCCGGGCCAGACGATCTTCACCTGTCTGTCGCACGACATCATCGCGCACGAGACGACCCATGCCATCGTCGACGGCATCCGCAGCTACTTCATGGAGCCGACCAACATCGACGTACCGGCCTTCCACGAAGCCTTCGCAGACGTCTCCGCGCTCTTCGTCCACTTTTCGAACAAAGATGCCGTCCTCGCTACCCTCCAGCGAACGGGCGGACGGCTCTACAGCACCGCGCTGACCCCGGAATCCGGCGGCTCGGTGAGCAATCCGATGATTCAAGCCGAGATCGCGCCCGACAATCCGTTGATCGAGTTGGCTCGCCAGTTCGGCCAAGTCTCGGGGATGCACAGCGGGTTGCGGAGCGCGCTGGGGACCCCGCCCACTCCCGCCGACATCTTGACGACCGTCGAACCGCACGCGCGGGGCTCGATCCTGGTCGCGGCCGTGTTCGATGCGTTCTTCAGCATCTACATGCAGCAAACTGCGGATCTGTTCCGCACCTTTCGCGCCGGCGGCGGCCCGGCGAATCCGGTGGACTTGCCGGCGCCCCTCGCCGATCAGCTCGCCCAAGCCGTCCGCGACACTGCGGTGCTGTTCTTCGGCGTCTGCGCCCGTGCTCTCGACTACTGCCCTCCCGTCGACGTGACGTTCGGTGACTTCCTGCGCGCCCTGATCACGGCCGACTACGATCTCTTCCCGAGCGACAAGTACGGCGTCCGCGAAGCGGTCATGCAGTCCTTTCGCTCGCGGGGGATCCTGCCCCAGGACGCAGCGTTCTTCTCCGAAGGGTCGCTGCGCTGGCCGGAACTGCTGCCAGGCCAGCTTCCGTACGTGCGAGGACTGGTGTTCGGAGACCCGAACGGCCTCACTCGCGCCGAGCAGGACACCGACGGCCGCGTGCTGCGCCAGTACGCGCGAACGCATGCGAAGGCGCTCGGGCTCACGCAGAGCGGGCCGATCTCCGCCGACTCGTTTCATCCGATGTTCCGCACCGACGAACGTGGCCGGCTGCGAGTCGACATGGTGGTCGAGCTGACGCAGAAAGCCGACGTGCTGCTCGATTCGAAAGCACCGGCGCTGGGGAGCTTCCCCATGCGCTCCGGCGTGACGCTGTTGATCGCGCAGCCGCTCTCGCACGCGGAGGAACGGGGCGAGCCTTGGGTCCGCTACGCGATCTCCAAGCACGCGAGTCCGCAGCGCGAGGCTGGACAGCGCGCGGCATACGCCGCCCTGGGGCTCTCGAGCGGCCCTGCGCGGATCAACTTCGGCCTACTTCACGGAGTGTGAGACGATGGCACGCAAGACGGCAAAAAAGAAGACGATGCGCAAGAAGGCGACGACCCGAAAAAAGAAGACGACGCACAAGAAGGCGACGACTCGAAAGAGGAAGGCGACGCGCAAGAAGTCGACGACCCGAAAGAAGAAAAAGACGGCGGCATCCGGGAAGCGCCCAGCACCGAAGGCTCCGGCCCGAAAGACACCGAGCGGCGGTAGCGGGACGACCTCGTCGGCCGGCACGCCGCCGGCGGCCGGCAAGACGGGACTGCGCATTCGGATGTACCGCGTCGGCTTCGGGGACTTCTTCCTCATGAGCCTGCCGGGCCCGGCCGGCCCACTCCACGTCCTCATCGATTGCGGTGTCCATGCCGTCAACCTCGGCAGCATCGGCGACGCGCTGGACGACATGAACACCGTCACGGGCGGCAACTTGGCGCTCGTGATCATGACGCACCGCCACGCCGACCACATCTCCGGCTTCGCCAGCGGCGCCGACATCTTCAAGAACTTCACGGTCGAACGCGTTTGGATGTCGTGGTTCGAGAACCCCAACAACCCAGCGGCGGTGCGCTTTCAGTCGACGCTCGCCGCCGTCGCCACGAATCTGCAAGCGACCCTCGCGCCCCGAACCGGCGCCGACGATCAGCAATACAAGTACATGGTCGAAAACATCACGGGGGACGCCGCTGCGGCTCCGGGCGCGCCGACCAGCAATCAGGCAGCGCTCAACGTGCTGCACGGCGGCTTCAAGAGCCCGCAACCTCCGATCGACTATTATCAAGCCGGCGACGCGGCCATCTTGCCGGACTCGCTGACGAAGGCGGGTCTGACCGCGAAGATCCTCGGACCACCGATCGATCCGAAGTTGGTCGCCCAGATGAACGGTAAGGGCGAACAGTATCTGGCCGCCAACGACGCGACCGGAGCACCGCCGGCGCGGATCGCCCAGATCTACGAAACGACGGCGAATGCGTATCCGCCCGAGGCCTTCGCGCTGCTCAGCCCGGCCGAGATCGCCTCGACCGTCGCTGCGAGCCTCGACCAGACCGACTTGATGGCGGCTCAGGCGAGCCAGGCCGACAACACCCTGAACAACCAAAGCCTGGTGATCCTCTTCTCCTTCGGCGGGAAGACGCTGCTCTTCGCCGGCGACGCGCAGTGGGGTAACTGGCAGAATTTCCTCTACGGCGGCGCAGTCGGTTCGGGGACCGTCGCCTTGGATGCCGAGGCGGAACAAATCCTCGGGAGCATCGACTTCTACAAGGTCGGCCATCACGGCAGCACCAACGCGACGCCGATCGATGCGCTCAAGGCGATGCGCGAAGACTGCATCGCCATGTGCTCGACGCAACCCGGCGCGTACGGCAAGATCGCCAACAAGAGCGAGGTTCCGCGCATCCCGTTGGTCGCGGCGATCGATACGAAGACCGCCAACCAGCTGGCACGCACCGACATGGTCAACGTCGATATGAATGCAACCCTGGCGGCAAAGATAGCGAAGTTCGAACAGCAGAATGCACCGGGAGACCTGCCCTCGATCTTCCAAGCGGGGCCGAACGACAAGCTCTACATCGACTTGGATTTGTGACGATGCCGGGCCCACCCGACAAGATCATGATCATCCGCCACGCGGAGAAGCCGGAGAACCCCGGACCGAGCGGCGTGCAAGAGGACGGGACGACCGACAAGCACTCGTTGATCGTCCGCGGTTGGCAACGCGCGGGAGCGCTCACGACGTTCTTCGCGAAGCCCGTGCGGGCTGGAATCGCAACCCCGGCGACACTCTTCGCTGCCGCCACGAGCGGCGACCCGACGATCCCGGCCGACGAGGCGAAGAGCCTGCGCCCGCAGGAGACGATCCTGACGCTCGGCCGAAAGCTCGGCCTCACTCCGAACGTCACGATCGCCGTCGGTCAGGAAGCGACGCTGATTCCGACCCTGCGCGCCTGTACCGGAATCGTGCTGGTAGCGTGGGAGCACAAGCATATCCCGATCATCGCTGCGGGCTTCGTGCCGAACCCGCCCGCGTGGGGCGACCGCTTCGACGCCGTCTGGGTCTTGGACCACCAGGCCAACGGCACGTATCAGTTCTCCATCGTCAACCAGGATCTCCTGGATGGCGACGTGCCGGCCTAGCCGGCGCAAGCGTATTTCCGTGCGCAACTATGAGAACGATTGGGTGAGATTGAAGACGAGGCCAAAGCGGTCGCGCAGATAGCAGCGCGGCAGGTCCTGGTCTTCCTCGACCAGCGAACATCCGCGCGCCAACATCTCCGCCTTGGCTTGGGCTACGTCGTCAACCTCGAACTCGAACACGGCCCCATTCGCATCACCACGTTCGAAGTACACCGCGAGGGCGCCGGTATCGAAGCCGACCAACCGTTCCGTCTCCGCGACGATCGGGAACCCAAGCTCGCCGTGGTAGTACGCCTTCGCAGCCCCGAGGTCACCGGTCCGAAAGATGAGATCGCTGGTCGAGGTCATTGCATCGTTCCCTCTTCAACTTCCCAAGCTCTGCTAGCCGGTTCAGAGGCCGAATAGAGAAAAAGCGCTCGCGCGCTCCTCTCACTGTTTTCAGTTCGGTTTGTCGCACATCTCCCACGCATTTCCGAAAAGTCGGTCACGAGTGGGAGACTGCATCAACATGGTGGAGCTGCCGGGGAGCCGCCCCCCGGGTCCGAAAAGCCGGACCGCCGCTTTCTCCAGGCTCAGCACCGATTTTGTCTTAGGCGCGCCCGCTTCTCGGTACAGGAATCAGGTGCGCCGCAGCCCCAGTTGAGTTTCGGACGCTTCTCGGAGCATCTCCGCGTCCTAGCCGGATTTGATGACCGCCAGCAGGGTGGATCCGGCTACCCCCCGCGGACGGTCGCTGATTAAGTGTTTAGCTTAGGCAGCGAGAGCGTATTCGTTGTTCGCGTGTAAACGCTTGTGATCGTTTTAGGAGGGCTCACAACTCCGCCTGCTTACGTCGACCACGGATCTTCCCGTCGAGACTACTCAGCCCCGCGAGCGAGTCGGTGAGGACTAGCACGCCATTATAACACGCCCGCCGATGCGGCAGTTCCCACCGGCGCGGCAGCCGCTTGCGCGACCGAGGCGAAGCCGTCGCGGCGCAGCAGGGCGGCGAGTTCGCGCTTGATCCGGGTCACCAGCGCCGGCCCCTCGTAGATCAGCCCGGTGTAGAGCTGGACGGCACTCGCGCCGGCCCGGATCTTCGCGTAGGCGTCGGCGCCCGAGGCGATCCCCCCCACCCCGATCAGCGGGAAGCGCCCGCCGGTCAGGCTGCGGACGCGGGCCAGGAGCGCGGTCGAGGGGCCGAACAGCGGGCGGCCGGAGAGCCCGCCGGCCTCGGCCGCCGCCGGGCCGTGGAGCCCGGGCGGCCGCGCTCGGGTCGTGTTGGCGACGACGATCCCCTCGATCCCGCCGGCCAGCAGCGTCGCCACCAGGCGCTCGAGCAGCGCCGCGTCGACGTCGGGGGCGAGCTTGGCGACCAGGGCGGGCCGCGCCGCCGGCCAGGCGACCGCGGCGAGCTGGGCCAGCAGGTCGGCCAGCCGGCTGGGGTCGAGGAAGACCTGGCCGTTGGCCGTGTTCGGGCACGAGACGTCGAGGACGAGGTAGTCGGCGTGCCCCGCGAAGCGCTGCCCCAGGGCGACGAAATCGGCTCCCGGATCGGCGCTGTCGGCGTTCGAGGCGAGATTGATCCCGAGCGCTCCTTGTCGGCCGCGCCCCTTCCGCTGCAGGCGCGCTTCGAGCGCCGCGGCTCCTTCGTTCGGGAAGCCCATCCGGTTGATGACCGCCCCGTCCTGCGGGAGCCGGAACACGCGCGGCCTCGGGTTGCCGCCCTGCGAGCGCGGCGTCACGCCGCCCACTTCGACGAATCCGAAGCCCTGGCGGCCCATCCGGTCGTAGACGCGCCCGTTCTTGTCGAAGCCGGCCGCCAAGCCAACCGGGTTCGGCAGGGTCCGACCGAAGAGGGTCGTCACGAGGAGCGGGTCGTCGTCGGCCGGCTGCCCGGGGACCAACCCGCGCTCGAGCGCGCGGAGCGTTAGCGCATGGGCGTCCTCGGGGTCGAGCCGGTGGAGCAGCGGCCGCACGAGGCGATACGGGTCGAACACTCCCCCGCTAAGACCCGCCGCATGTCGCTTACGTGGCGCGACGATCGAAGCCGGCGGTGAAGAGGCTGAGGATCCAAGAGATGATCGCGGTCGCGATCGCACCCCAGAAACCGGCCCAGAAGCCGCGCACGTACAGGCCGATCCCGAGCGAACCGACCAGCCAGAACAACAGCCCGTTGATCACGAACGTGAACAGGCCCAGCGTCAGCACTTCCAGCGGCAGGCTCAGGATGATCAAGATCGGCCGCAGGATCGCGTTGGCCACACCCAGGATCAGCGCCGCGATGAGCGCGCCCAGCGGGCCGCTGATCCCGATCCCGTGAATCAGTCCGAAATACGCGATGATGTAGAGGGCGATTGCGTTGACCACGACCCGGATGAGGAAACCCATGCACGCTCCTTCGGTGAGATCGCTGTGAGACGCCGCCGGTTCGTCGTGACGGCGGCGGCGGCGCTCGGCGCCGCTGCGTTCGCGCCCGTTCGCGCCGCGGCCCCTGCCGAGGTGTCCTTTCCCACCGCGGGCGGTTCTCTCGCCTATCGGCGCTTCGGCGCGAGCGGTCCGGTGCTGGTCTTCCTCAGCGGCGGTCCCGGGCTGCGCTCGACCTATCTCGATCCGATCGCGCAGACGCTCGCGGCGGACCACGCGACGATCGTCTTCGATCAGCGCGGGACCGGCGCGTCGCGCGACGCCTACGGCGACGGTTCGCTGGTCACGGTGGCCGGCTTCGTCGCCGACCTCGACGCGCTGCGCAGTGCGCTCGGCCTCGGGCGTTTGGCGCTGGTCGGCCACTCCTGGGGTGCGATGCTCGCGATGGCCTATGCCGCCGCGCATCCCGAGCGCGTCGCCTCGCTCGCGCTGCTCGATCCGGGCGGGCCGAGCATGCAGTTCTATCCCGACTTCGCGCGGCGCCTCCGCGAGCACCTCACCGACGACGAACGGCTGGCGGTGGGCGCCGCGCTCGAGGCGGGAAAGCTGCCGCCGCCCGCGGCGATCACTCCGGGCTACTTCCACGATCACGCCAAGGGCGTCGCGTTCGCGCGCACGCCGGACGCGACCACCGTGTACGCCAACGTCGCCACCGCGATCGGTCGCGACGCGACGGCGCACTACGACGTGAGCGCCGCGCTGCAAGGCACGACGATCCCGGCCTTCACCCTCTACGGCTCCGACGACGTCTCGCTGGCCGCGAAGCCGGCCCTCGACGCGCTCTTTCCGCACGCCACGACCTCGCTCGTCCCCAACGCCGGCCACTTCCCGTGGCTCGAAAACCCCGTCCCATTCTACGCCGGGCTGGAGGCGTTCGAGGGCAGCGTCCCGCCGGCGGCGTAGCCCGTCGCTCCGTCGTGACGGTTCTTTGTTCATAAATTAATGCAGCGCACACACGCTGCGCTTGGTCCGCTTCCGCAGGCGTCGAACTCTTAGGGGGGACGCCCCGAACGTCACTTGGAGGACGAGGCGGTGAACGGAAGCACGCACCCGTGGCGCAAATCCCGGCTCGGTGCGCCCGGCGAAGAGATCGCGATCTTCGAAGCCGGCGCGAGCGATCCGCGCGCTCCAGCGGTCCTGTTGATCCACGGTCTGGGCCACTGGACGCAAGGGGCGTGGGAACGGGTCCTCCCGCATCTCGACTCGCGGCTGCGTATCGTCGCCTTCGACCTGCCGGGCTTCGGTCGCAGCGACCGCCCCGACGTCCCGTACGACGACCGCTTTTTCGCCGACACGATGACCCGCGTCGTTGCGGCGACGATGCCACGGCGCTTCGCGCTCGTCGGCCACTCGTTGGGCGGAGCGATCGCGGCGCGCTATGCCGCCGCGCATCCCGAACGCCTCTCCCGGCTCGTGCTTGTCGCGCCGGCGGGGTTCTTGCGGGGCGTGCGGTACGTCTACGCGGCGCTCGGCGCCGGTCCGTTGCAATGGCTGCTCCATCGCCGACCGTCGCGGCGCACGATCCGCTGGTTCACAGAGCGCACGGTCGCCGATCACGGTGCGTTTGCCGCCGAGATGATGGAGCGCGCGTACGAGCTCGCCAATGATCCGGGCGTGCGCCGCGCGTTCGCGCGCGTCTACGCCGCCGCCTTGCGCGAGCTCGCCCACGCCGACGAGATCGAAGCCCGTCTGCGGGCCTGGACCGGGCCGACGCTCCTGGCTTGGGGTCGGAAAGACACGCTCATCCCGCTCCGCGGGATCGATGACGCCGCGCGCGTCTACCCGCAGGCCGAGGTGGCGATCTTCGCTTGGAGCGGGCACGTGCCGATGATCGAGGAACCCACCGCAGTCGGCGCACAGCTCAACCGTTTCCTGAGCGCCGATATCGTCAGCAGCCCGGCTCGCGAAAAGAGCCGTTGGTGGGAGCCGCTCTTCGGCCGGGTCATACGCAGCGCCGCGTCGTGAGAACTCGGCCCGCAACGGACTAGCGCTCGAGGCCCGCCTTCACCCGCGAGGCGAGCGCCGGCGTCATCCCTTTGACGGCGGCGAGCTCGTCGACCGACGCGCGGCGAATCGCTGCGACCGAACCGAACGCCGTCAGCAGCCGCTTGCGGCGCACCGGACCGACGCCCTCGAGCGAATCGAGCACGGAGCGGGTCATCGCTTTGCCGCGCCGGTTGCGGTGGTGCGCGATCGCGAAGCGGTGCGCCTCGTCGCGCACGCGCATGACCAAGTGCAGGCCGGGCGAGTTCGGCGCGAGGACGATCGGCTCGGACTGCCCGGGCAGGTAGAGCCACTCATGCTCCTTGGCCAACCCCGCGACCGGGATCCCCCACATGTCCAACTCGTGCAGTACCTCGACGACCGCGCCGAGCTGTCCCTTCCCGCCGTCGATCAACAGCAGGTCGGGCTTCTCGTGGAAGCGCTCGCGCTTGCGCGCCTGCGCCTCGAGCGCCGCCGCGGCGACGTCGCGCTCGTCGACCGGCGGACGATCGGCCTCGCGCCGCAGGTAGCGCAGCCGGCGCCGCAGCGTCTCCTGCATCGAGGCGAAGTCGTTGGGTCCCTCGACGCTCTGGATGGTGAAGTGGCGGTAGTCGCTCTTCTTCGGGCGGCCTTCGACGAAGACGACCATCGAGGCGACGGCGTTGGTGCCCTGGATGTTCGAGATGTCGTAACACTCGATGCGGTGCGGCGGATCGGGGAGGTCGAGCGCCGTGGCGAGCTCGGTCAGCGCGCTGGCCGAGGCCGACTCGCTCGCCTCCTGATGCGCCAGGTACGCGCGCAAGTTCTGCTCGGCGTTCTTCTTCACCAGCGCGAGGTAGTCGCGCCGTTCGCCGCGTTCGGGGCGCAGGATGCGCACGCGCTGGCCTTTGATCTCGGTCAGCCACGCCTCGATCACGCTGCGGTCGTCGGGCAGCGCCTCGACCAAGATCGACTTGGGGACGGCCGCCTCCCAGCCGCGCCGCCGGCGCACGCGCGTCGTCTTCTCGGCGACTGGGGATGATTGGTCGCGCGCGGCGCGCAGCGCGAGCGGGGAGGCCTCGACCGCCCCGTCCAGGCTGGTCGCGGCGTCGCGCGCGCCCGTGCGCGCGGTGTAGAACTGCTTGAGGAACTCCGAGAAGATCTCGCCGTCGCTCGCATCGTCGGTCCCGTCGAGGACGAAGTACTCCTGGCCCAGCAGCTTGCCGTCGCGGACCAGAAAGACTTGCACGCAGGCCTGGCCCTGCCCGCGCGCCAGCGCCATCAAGTCGACGTCGATGCGCGAGCGCCAGACGACCTTCTGCGCCTCGATCGTGCGCCGCACCGCGATGATGCGGTCACGCAGCCGCGCCGCGGCCTCGAAGTTGTAGTGCTCGGCGGCGTCGGTCATCTCGTGCTGCAGGCGCTCGATCAGCGGATCGTAGTGGCCCTCGAGGAACAGCACGACCTCGTCGACCAGCCGGTCGTAGTCCGCTTCCGACTGGTAGCCGACGCAGGGCGCCAGACAGCGCTTGATATGGTACTGCAGGCACGGCCGCGCGCGGTGCCCGTCGATCGGCTCGCGGCAAGTGCGCAGCGGGAAGACCATGCGGACCAGATCGATCAGCTCGCGCAAACCGGCGGCGTTGGTGTAGGGGCCGAAGTAGCGCGCCCCGTCGTCCTTGAGCACGCGGGTGAACACGACGCGCGGGAACGGCTCGTTGGTCACCTTGAGGTAGGGGAAGCGCTTGTCGTCGCGCAGCCGCACGTTGAACGGCGGCTGGTGGCGCTTGATGAGGTTGGCCTCGAGGATCAGCGCCTCGACCTCGTTGGTGACCACGATCGTGCGCACGTCGACGACCCGCTCGACCAGCTTCTGCGTGCGGTACGGGTGCGCGGCGGAGTCTTGGAAGTACGAGCGCACGCGATTGCGCAGCGAGACGGCCTTCCCGATGTACAGGATGCGGCCGTCGGCCCCGATCAGTTGATAGACGCCGGGAAGATCGGGGAGCTGCGCGAGCGTACGCTCGAAACGATCATCGTTCATGGGTCATGGCTGGGCCGAGCGGGCCGCCGCGGGTCTAGGCCGCGAGGTCGGGCGCCGCTGCTTTCTTGCGGCGGGCGCGCCACACCAGCCCGGCCACGACCGCCAGCACGACGACGGCCAGCGACACCACGAGCGCGCCTTTGTGCAGCGCGGCGAGGATCGCGTCGAGGTTGCGCCCTGCCTCGTTGCCCAGGTACGCCAGCGCGAAGCAAAACAGCGCCGAGCCCAGCGCGGTGTAGGTAAGGAAGTAGCGCTTGGGCATCCGCGAGAGACCGGCCGGCAGCGAGGAGACCCCGCGCACGAACGGGATGAAGCGGCACCAGAAGACCGTCGAGCGGCCGTAGCGCGCGAAGTAGGCGTGGACCCGCTCGTACTCGTGCTCCTTGAACCGCACGTAGCGGCCGTAGCGGTGGACGAACGGCAAGCCGCCGTAGTACCCGATCGCGTAGAGGATCGAGGCGCCGAGCAGCTCGGCGACGAGCGCGACCAGGGCCGCCACGACCCAGCCGGGCAGACCGCCAACCGGCGGGAGATGCCCTTGGCCGGCCAGACCGCCGGCGGTCGTCAGGACGACCTCGAGGGCGGCCGGGAAGCCGAGATTGCCCAGCACGACGACCAGGAACAGCCCGGCGTAGCCGTAGTGGAGGACCAGGTCGTGGAGCGTCTGGGTCAGGTGTTCCATGCACGCCTCAGGATGTCGGCCGCGAGCCCGCCGGCTTCGGTCCGGATCGCTTCGAACAGGTCGATCGGGTCGATCTCTCGGTCGCCGGCCAGCCCCTCGGCGACCAAGACGATCCGGCGCACGCGCGGGGTAACCAAGATGCCCTCCCAGCTCCGGCCGTCGCCGGTACCGAGTGACCGCTTGACCTCGGCATGAATTCTAGCCGGGTCGACCTTCCGCTCGGCCAGTAAGGCGTCGATCCGGCCGTCGTGCTCCTCCAGGAGCGCGTACAGGATGTGCTCGGCACCCACATAGTAGTGGTCGTGGTTCCGGCACTCTTGCTCCGCTGCTCGGAGGACGCGTCGGGCGGCGGGGCTGAATCGTGAGAACAACGGCGGCCCGTCGGGAGAGGTGCTGGTCGGGGCGGCAGGATTTGAACCTGTGACCTCTGCGTCCCGAACGCAGCGCTCTACCAAGCTGAGCTACGCCCCGTAACCGCCCTCGAGCCAAAACCCCCGGATTCGCAGGGCGTATAGCGCCTCCTGCTTCGCGGGAACAATGCCTGTGACAACGAATCCCGAGGTCGCCCCATGAGATACCTCATCGTCGGCTGCGGCCGGGTGGGCTCGACGCTCGCCAAGCTGCTGGTCGCCGACAAACACGACGTCGTCGTCGTGGACGAGAACCCGGCCGCGTTCAAACGCCTGGGCAATCGCTTCGCGGGTCAAGTCGAGGTCGGGACCGGCATCGACTACGACGTGCTCAAACGCGCCGGCGCGGATCGCGCCGACGGCTTCGTCGCGTGCACCGACGGCGACAACCGCAACGTGATGGCCGCCCTGATCGCGCAGCGGATGTTTCGAGTCCCCAAGATCGTGGCGCGCATCTACGACCCGCCTCGGGCGCAGCTCTACCGGGAGCTCGGGATCGAGACCTTCTCGCCGACGACGATCGGCGCACACTTCCTGCGCGACCGCCTGCAGGACGTCTCCTACGCGAGCGTGCCCTCGTTCGACTTCGGCAAGCTCTCCTCGCTGGTCGCGACCGTTACCCGCAACCAGGCCGGCAAGCGCGTCGACCAGGTCGAGGTCGACGGGAAGATTCGCATCGCCGCGATCCGACGGCTGGGCAGCGTGAGCATCGCTGCCCCGAACGACGTGCTGCAGGAGGGCGACGAGGTCAACGCGATCGTCGCGCCCGAGTCCCTGACCGCCTTCGCGACGGCCTTCGCCTCCGCCCGGCCCGACGCACGGTTGACCGCGTAGCATCATGTTCGTCTTGATCATCGGTGGCGGAAAGGTCGGGACGTATCTGGCCCGAGGACTCATCAAACAGCAACACGAGGTCGTCGTCATCGAGAAGGATGCCCGCAAGGCGCAGATGATGACCAACCTGTTGGAAACCGACGTCGCGATCGTCGGCGACGGCTGCGATCCCAACGTTCTGCTGCAGGCCGGCGTCCAACGGGCCGACGTCGTCGTCGCCGACACCGGTGACGACGAGGACAACTTGGTCGTCTGCGTCATCACCAAGAAGCACTCGCAAGCGCGCTGTATCGCGCGGGTGAACAACCCCAAGAACAAGATGATCTTCGAGTCGCTCGACACCGATCGCCCGGTGACGGTGATCTCGTCGACCGAGATCATCCTGGGGATGATCGACGACCGGGTCAACGCCTCGGTCCTCGAGCCGCTGGCGCGGGTCGGCCGGGGCGACCTCGAGCTGGTGCAGGTGTCGATCGTGGACAAGAGCCCGGCCCGCGGCAAGCGCATCGCCGACGTCGCGCTGCCGCGCGGCAGCGTGATCGTCGCCGTCGACCGCGGCAGCGGCGACGTGGTCGTCCCCAACGGGGACACGACCCTGCAGAGCGGCGACGAGGTCATCGCGATGATCAAGCGCGAGATGCGCAGCGACGTCTGCGCCGCGCTCGTCGGCTAACCCCTAGACGCAGCCGCGGCGGCGCGTGAAGGGAGGGGCGCTGCACCCTCTCTGGAGACGACGCGCTGCGATGTTTCTGCCGCCTTTTTCCGCGACGACCGCGAGCTATCGCGAGGCCCCGTACTTCGAGGCCGGCCCGCTTCCCACGCCGGTCGACGGCGCCCCGGTGCCGTTCGGCGGCGGCCCGAGCGGAGCCGGCGACGGCGTCGGCTCACCGTGGTGGTCGTGTGGCAGTCCCGGCGCAAACGGTGGGAGCGGCGCCGGCAACGGGATGCTGGCGAACCTCAGCGGGCTGTTGGGCTCGCTGGTCAGCGCGCTGCAACAGTTGCTCGGCGGTTTGGGCACCGGCTCGTCGAACGGCGCCGGCGGCACGTTCGGTGGGAACGGCTATGGCTTCGGTGGCGGATACGGCGGCGGGTACCCGACCCCGGGTTCCGCCGGCTTCGGCGCCGGCGGCGCCGATCTGGGACGCGCCTTCTCCAACGTGACGATCTCGTCGACCGGCGATCCGCACATCGCCGAGACCGGCACGCAGTTCGGTCGGAACGGCGAGCAGAGCGTGAACCAGCATTACGACTGCATGGCCTCGCAGCCCGACCTGGTCAGCGCGAACATCGCCGGCGGCTATCGCGTCGCGACGACCGTCACGCAACCCAACGCCAAGGGCGTCACCTGGAACCAGTCGGCGACCGTCGAGGCCGACCACGGCCGCGAGCGGGTCACGATGAACAACGACGGCTCGTTCTCCGTCAGCGAGGACGGCCGCTCACTCTCGCTCGCCCGCGGTCAGACGCTCGACCTCGCCGGCGGCGAGACGGTGACCGAGAACCAGAACGGCTCGCTGCTGGTCAGCGCCGCCAACGGCCGGGGCGGCAGCATCGCGACGACCCTGAGCGCGTCGGGCGGCGGCGTCGACGTGACCACGACCGCCCAGCACCTCCAACTCGGCGGCGCAGTCGTCCAGCATCCTTCGTGATCGTCCGCGAACGGCTTGGCGTCCCGCCACGTCGAAGAAGCCCCTCGTGCCGGCACCTCCCTTCGTCCATCGCCTTCTCGCGTCGACCGCCATCCTTGCCGCCTGCGCTACGCATCCGGTGCAGTCATTCTCCGAACAGCTCCACGCGCGCGGGGCATCTCCGCTCTGGAGTTCCACGCTAGCTGCGGGACCGCACGCTATAGGCGTCTATGAGAACACCGTCCTCGTCGAACTCTACCAGGCCAACGGTCATCCTGACGTACGAACGGCAGGCCTCGATGCGCTTACCGGCAAGATCCTGTGGCAGCGGGACGATGCAACGGCGACACTCGGTGGGCCGCCATTCCTCGCCGTCCGGAACGCAGTTGAACGCATAAACGTTCGAACTGGCGCTACCCGATGGCGTTCCCCGCCGCTGTGCAAAGCGCCGCAGGCGATACCGACCAACGCAATGATGACCGGCGGCAGCGTCTATGCCGGATGCAACGACGGCGAGATCTTTGCCTTGCAGGCCTCAACGGGTCGTATCTTGGCCTCGGCGCACCCCATCGACGTGACGACACTCGACAGCCTGGTTCCGCTTGCCCATGGGACGCTCGGCGTCTGGGGATACCAGGACATCTCGATGGTCCACCGTACGGCGATCCTCAAGCGCGAAACGCTTTCGACTATTCTCGCGCTGCCGCCCGATGCTTCCTATCTTGCGTATCGAGGCGATGAAATGGTTGCAGCCTCCACGTGCTGCCGCGGTCTCCATAATGACACGTGGCCTGCCACGATCCAACGCTTCTCCCGCTCAACCGGGAAGTTACTGTCGAGCGTCGATTTGCATCCACACCGACCCGGTCTGCCGTCTGATGAGGCCCAGCCTGGCGCCGGCACCGTGTTCCTCGTCGGCAATCGCCTCTACGTGGCGACGCATTCAGCGCTCTTCCTCTACGATCTCGCTCATGTGCGCGCGCGGCCCCGCCTCGTGTACGGCAATCTCATTGGGGGACCGGCGACCTTCATCGAAAATCGCTACCTCTTCCTGAATGAGGGAACCAGGGGCGCCGTGAGCAGGGTGGCGCTCCTTGATGCATATGCCAGCCCCGCGCGCGAGGCATGGACGAATTCCGTTGTGTGGATGCCTCAGCCGTGGACACCGGAACTCGGGCCAACCCTGGAAGTCACGTCCACGACTCACAATCGAACCGCGATGGTTATACGACTCAGGGATATGGCTCTGCTCCGGATTGACAGCGACTGCATGCTCCAAACCTCTAACGATCGCTTCGCGCTCACCTATTGTCCGTCAACAGACCCTGCGCGGCGGCCTCGCCTGCAGATGTATGAATTCACGTCGGCCACCAGCATCAACCCGAAGACATACAGCAGCGGCGCGTTGTGACGTTAACCTCCCGATAACGCGAGGAGCCCCCTGTCCACGCCGAGAAACCGAGCCGCGCATGAGAATCCGCCAGTTGACCGCGTGTGGCGTGGCCATGATTGCGGTCTCGTCCCTCGCCGGCAGCGCCTTTGCGCAAGAGCAAGTTCGCGTCAACGTCGATCCGCGGCCGTGGGAGCGGACGACGATCATTACTAACGGCCCAACCAGCCTCACAACGATCTTGCGTGCCGATCTCCATTCGGCCACAGGCCCGGGGACGACGACGCGAGGCGAAGGTTCGCGTGGGCAGACGGTCGATCGCAACGCGGAAGCTTCCTACGCCGTGAGCACCTACTTCGCACGACTGATCGGCGGCCTCCCGATCATCGAGAAGATGAATCGTCTGAAGCCGTGAGGACGGTGAGGCGGGTGGCCTTGTGTCTCGCGCTCGCGCTCGCAACCGGTGGGTCGGCGGTGTTCGCGGAAGACTGCAACGAGACCGGTAATGCCGCGATGCCCGGCAGCATCAAGACCGAAGACTATGACAGCCATCCGAAGTGGACGATTGCGGGCGACGTGCTCGAAAAGATGGTAGTGGCCGGCGCAGGCGCGTTGCCGCCGGCTGAAGGCGTCGTCGCCGCCTACGAGCTGGCGAACGACACCAAGGATTTCGATACGGCCACACTCGATCGTGAGGACGCTTCGCTTCGGATCGAGGCTGTATTGAGCGCCGCCGACACGGGCATTCTCAAAGGCCTGCATGCCCGAGGGATCAGTCTGCATTCCGGCCTCGGGAACGCGGTGAGCAACGACTTGGTGAAGCTCGCCAACGACCAGTACGGGGGGAATTCGTCCTGGGTCTACCTCGAGCGTGTAACGGACAAGCAGTTTTCGTACGGCATCAAGGGAGCCGGGCTGAAGTTTGCGCTGACGACCGGGGCAGACCTGGCGTTCGGCTCCGATGTCGTCATGAAGTTCCTCGGCAAAAATGCGCGCAGGCTCGGCATAAGCGGTCCACTCGACAAGGGCACGCAGCACGTGTTGCGGCACGTCGGTTGGGACAAGCTCTACGCGCGCTCGACGATAGCGGCCAGTGCTTCCACCAAGATCCTGAAAGTGATGGGCTCGACCTCGGTCGAGCAGTTCTTCGATTCAAAAGCAGTCGAGCGCTACTTCTCGGAGCAGGTAAAAGCTGCCAGTTGCAGCGCGCTCAACGACCTCTACGCGCAGATCATGGACGCCCATGGTTCGCGCCTGCAGCCGACGAGCTATCGGCAGAGTGCCGCCGTCGATGCCTTCCGTGCCGCCCTCGTCGCGCAGCCGGAGCGCTTTGCGCCGGTCGTTGCCGAGGCGTACGCCGTAGCGGTCCAAGCCGCGGCACCGGTGGCGCAGCCGATCGCGATTCCCACCGCCTACGTCCCGCCCACACCCCCGCTCGTGCTCGCAAGCGCGCACGACGCCGTCGTACAGAGCATCAGCAACGACAACAGCTGGATACGGTACGCGAATACGCGACGCATACCGATGCGCATTCCGCCGCCGAAGGTGCCGGGATGGCGTTACCCTGCCGGGCCGGAAGTCCAGGTGCCCCCTCAACCACATGTCGACCCGACGAAGCTGTCGTGGGACGCCAACAGTAAGAACCTCTTGCAGTGATGAGGAGAGGTCTCCGCCTTCTCGCGCTGCTGGCGCTGGCGCTCGGGGCGTTCTGGCTCACCGAGATCGGGCTCTTGGGGAGCACTGCCGGACGGGGAACCGCTCTCAACACGCGTGCCGATCTCGAGATCGATTACCTCCTGAGTCCGGCCTCCGTCCGGGCGCTGGGCGGACCGCTCGGCGAGGACTTCGACGTAACCGGGGCGTCCGTCGCCATCGTCTCGGCCGGCGATCGGCTCTACGCGGTCGATCGAAGCTCGGCCAGCGAGATCCCCCTCAAAGGTGTGGCTCCGTCGAGCTTCGCCGTCGACACCAATGATACGTTGCTCACCATCAGCGGCGGCTATCTCGGGTTGCTCGACGAGCACAACGATGCGCTCCACGCCATCCCATTGCAGAGCCTGGCCGACGCACGACTCGCCCGCTCGTCCAACCCCGGAACCTTCTTCGTGTTCGGCGGAGCAGCGGGTAGTTACCGGCTCTATCGCTTTCGGGACGATGGAACGCTGGAGATCCTGCTCGACCTCCCCGAGCGGATCGTCGCCGTCACCGATACGAGCAGCACGATCTATGTCGCGACGGCGGCGCACATCCTGCGGCTCGACGCGAATGGACCGGTGCTGCTCTTCAAAGCTCCGGCGGGTTGGACTCCGATCGTCTCGCTCTCGGTGCCGGCCAGCGGAAGACCCGTCTTCTTCTCGACCGACACGAAAGTGTTCGTTCTGCTTTCGGGCGGCGCCGTCTCGATCATCAACGACAGCGGTGGGACGCTTCGACTGCGCGGCGATACGATGTACGTGCTCGATCGGCGGCGCCTCTTGCTGTATGCGGCACACCCGGTCTCCGAGGAACTGCTCAAGGTGAAGGGGTGAGCGGACACATCACGTGAACGAGACGGAAACGTGCCCGAACTGCGGCACACAGCTCTACGGCCTCGTCACGAGATGCTTCAAATGCGGTGCGACCGTCGACATCGGCGCGAAGCGACGGGCCGAGCGAGAGCGCACCAGAGCGGAGCGCGCGTGCCGTCGGTCTACCGGTCGCTTCCGACGTGCGCTTCCCTGGGTCGCCGCGATCGCGATCGGGGTCGGGTTCGCCACCTATCATTTCGTGACGAGTCAGCCGCTCGACATCGACGATGCCGTTCACCGAGCGTACGTGACGGTCTCGATCACACCGCTCGCACCGGACCCTCAAAGGTCGCTGGGGTATTCGCCACCGCGGGCGAGAATACGCGTCACCAAGTCGAACCTGGCACCCGCCGATTTCACCGTCGTCATCCCAGCGGGAACGCTGATCGCGAACGCGGATCCCGGCAGCCAGCGGCTCATGACGTTGGCGCCGTTGACCGTCCACCTGTCCAATGGCGCGCCGTCCCTGGCACAAGTAACGGACCTGTTGTGCATCGACCAGTTCGCCGATGCTCCCACCTCGACGTCGCACCTGGTGCTCGCCGCTCCGGATCCGGGAGCACCGATTCTCGAAGAGACCGAGCCGATTCGCAAGCTCAACGACTGCCTGCAAAGCAAGACGTATGGCGAGGCGACGGTTCAGTTGGCGATCTGGCTCGCCGCCGGCCACTATCTCGACGAGTCGTATAGCCACGTGCAGACGGCGTTGATCAACGGGTACCGGCGGAGCATGCGCGCCAAGCTGAAGAACATTCCGCTTGCCGTGCCGGCGGGCGTGCAGCAGGATGCACCCGACGTCGACCCTGCAACCCTGCAAGCGACATACACGCTGTACCGCACGACGAAGGTTGCCGCCCTGGTGGAGCACTATGCGCAAGCCGAGGCGGAGTTCGATCTGGGGGCGTACGTGGGGGAGGCAGGCAACGCGCTGAGCGAATGCGGCTATGACGTGCGCGACGCCGAGTTGATTCGTACCGCTCCCAAACGAGCCGGGGCGGGGTAGGTCAGTGCGTGTGAGTGAAGTTTCCGAGCGCGACGCCGAGGAGCTCGATGCGCTGGAGGGCGACGCGCATGCCGAGCGGCTCGATCGGGCGGCCGACAGCGGCGAAGTAGCGTTCGGGATCGATGTTCAGGGTGCGGGTTTGCACCATCGCGACCGGGTGCGCGCCCAGGAATGCTTCGAAGGCATCGACTTCGGCTCGCTCGTCGGTGACGCCGGGGTGGGTCAGGTAGTTCAGCGAGACGCGTAGGCCGGCGTCGACGGCGAGCGCGATCGATTCCAGCACGTCGTCGAGATCGTAGCCGGTCGGCCGGTAATAGGCGGCGTAGACGTCGGGCCGGAACGAGTTCACGCTGATTCGCACCGCTTGCAGCCCGGCGTCGATCAGGCGGCGCAGGCTCTTGGGTAGCGAGCCATTGGTGTTGAGGTTGATCGTGCCGTTCACGCGCGCGGCGCGGATCCGTTCGACCGTGCGCTCGATCGTCGTGACCCGCAGCAGCGGCTCGCCCTCGCAGCCCTGGCCGAACGAGACGATCCCGTCGGCGACGCGCTCGAGGTGACGGATCGCGATCCGGGCGAGGTCGTCGACCTCGGGCTCGAAATCGACGCGTGTCTGCGGCGAGGGCAGCCCGGCGTCGGGCGTCAGCTCGGAGATGCAGCCGACGCAGGCGGCGTTGCAGCGCGGCGAGACCGGCAGCGCGGCCTCCCCGCGTTCGAGGAAGACGTTCTGCGCGGTGAAGCAGCCGTACTCGCGCGAGCAGAGCGCGAGCTGCGCGAGCGTGCGATTGCGCGGATCCTCGGCCTGCCGGCGCGCGAGGAGCTCCTCGAGCTCGCCCGCGGCGTAGGTCCGTGGCGCCCAGTCCTCGCTCGCGTCGGTGCGCATCGCGGCGACGTGAAGCTCGTCGTCGATGACGCAGGCGAACGTGTAGCCGAAGAGCGGCAACGCCGGTGCGTTCGCGCGCCGCCGGTAGGCGGGGAGCAGTAGGCGCGTGTAGCCGGCCGGCAGCAACGCGCCCAACGCCGTTCGGCGCTCCGCCGGGCGGCCGCCGGCGAGCAACGGCGCGCGGCCGGGCAGCATCGTCGGCACCGTGCCGGGCGGGGCGGGTATCAACTCATCGCGAGTCGGGGCGCGTTCGAGACCGCCGTCGGCGAGCGGTGCGCGCGCCGGGTCGTAGTAGATGCGCCCGCGCGTGTCCGTGTATGCCAGGCCGATCACGTCAGGACTCGCTCGAACTCCACCACGGCGTCGCCGATCAGGGTCGCGGGCTCGCCCAGGGTCCACATCACCTCGACGATGCCGCCCGGAAGCTTCAGCGCGACCGGCGAGATCGCCTCGCCGTCCCGGATCAGCACCGCCGCAACGGCGACCGCGCCCGTCCCGCAGGCTTGCGTCGCGCCCGCGCCGCGCTCCCAGTGGCGCACGCGCCAGCCCTCGCCCGCGCGCATGACGAAGTGGACGTTGGTTCCCTGCGGGTAGCGCGGGTCGCGCTCGATGCGCGGGCCGAGCGTCGCAAGATCGAGCGTGTCGACGTCGTCGACGCGAATCACGACATGCGGATTCCCCAGGTCGACCGGGATCGCGTGGTAGCCGTCGACGTCGTGCGCCGCACCGAAGCGCGGCGCGCCCATCTCGACGGCGACCCGGTACGGGGTGCGGTCGACGATCCGCGTACGGATCGGGCCGGCGAGCGTCTCGACCATCGCTTCGGCGATCCCCGAATGCTCGTCGAGGTAGCGGGCGACGCAGCGCATCCCGTTGCCGCACATCTCGGCCTCGCTGCCGTCGGCATTGATGATCCGCATCCGCACGTCCGCCGTCGCCGATGGACCGACGAGCAGTAGGCCGTCGGCGGCCAGCCCGCGCGCCGGATCGCAGACGGCGCGCGCGAACGCCACCGGATCGTCGATCGTGGACGTCCGCTCGTCGACCAGGACGAAGGCATTGAGCGTCCCGTTCGTCTTGACGATCGGGATGCCGGTCGCGTTCACGAGACTTCGGCCTCGCGTTCCTCGGGGATGAGGGGCGCCGTGATCGGGCCCATCGGCGAGATCGTCGAGACCGCGTGCTTGTAGATCAGGTGGGCCTTCTTCTCGTATTCGAGTACGATCGTGAACGGGTCGAAGCCCTTCACGACGCCGCGCAGTTGGAAACCGTTCATCAGGTAGATCGTCACGGGGACCGCTTGCCGTTTGACCTCGGCCAGGTAGGCGTCTTGCAGCGGCAGCGCGCGGGTGTTGGCCATGCCCGTAGAACCGGCGCGAGGCGCGCTTCGGTTGCCGGCGAGCGCCGATCGGCCACTACCGCCAGCCGGGGAGCGCCGCGGCGATGCGGCTCGCCTCGGCGAGCGCGTCGTCGGTGAGGATCGGTTCCAGATCGGGCTCGGTGCGGAACCAGGTCGCCTGCCGCTTTGCGTAACGCCGGGTGTTGCGCGCGAGCTGCGCGCGCAGCTCCGCCGCGGTCGACCAGCCGGCGAGATGCGCCAGCGCCTCGCGATAGCCGACCGCGTCGGCCGCGACGGCCTGCGCGCCGATCCGTTCGGCCTCGTCGAGCAGGCCGGCGGCGAGCATCGCGTCGACGCGTGCGGCGATGCGCTGCGCGAGCACCTCGGGCGCGGCGTCGAGGTACAGTTTGCGGTACGGGATCCCACGCGCGCGCAAGCCGGCGGCGGTGACGTCGCCGCGCCCGTTGCCCGTCCGCTCGGCGAGCGCGACCTCGAGCGCGCGTGCCACGCGGTAGGGATCGTTCGGCGCGATCGCGGCCGCGCGCGCCGGCGCGAGCGCCGCCAGCCAGTCGGCCAACGCCTGCGGCGGATGGACGCGCGCTTCGTGCGCCAGCCGCTCGCGCAGGGCCGGATCGAAGGCCGGTGAGAGCGCGACGTCGCCGGTCAGCGCGCGCACGTAGAAGCCGGTCCCGCCGACGACGATGGCGCGCCGGCCGCGCGCCGCGACGTCGTCGAGCGCCCGCAGCGCCTCCTCGACGAAACGCGCGGCCGAATAGCGCTCGTGCGGGTCCAGGAAGTCGACCAGGTGGTGCGGGATGCGCGCGCGGTCGGCCGGGCTCGGCGCGGCGGTGCCGATCGGCATCCCGCGGTAGATTTGACGCGAGTCGGCGCCGACGATCTCGGCGTCGAAGCGCTCGGCGAGCGCGAGCGCGAGCGCCGACTTCCCCGACGCGGTCGGTCCGGTCACGATCAGGACGGCCGCGCGCACGCCGCGCGCTTGGCGAGGGGCGCCGCGCCGACCTGCGCGAACGACGCCGCATGGCAACCTCGAACCGTACCCGGCGCTACGGCGTGGTCGGCGCCGGCGTCATGGGCAGCGCGCTGCTGCGCGGCCTGCTCGAGCACGGCGTCCCGGCCGCCGACTGCTGGGCGACCGCCGCCTCGCCGGAGACCTGCGCGCGGATCGCGCACGAGTACGCCGTCGATTGCACGACCGCGCCCCCGCCGGTGCTCGGCCAGACGTCGACCCTGCTGATGTGTGTCAAGCCGTATCAGATCGAGGCAGTGGCGCGCGCGCTGCGCGACGCGGGGCTGGCCGCCCCCACCGTCGTCGTCTCGATCGTCGCGGGCGTCACGACGAGCCGGCTGCACGAACTGCTCGGCGCCGTCCCGGTCGTGCGCGCGATGACGAACACGCCGGCGCTGGTCGGCGAGGCGATGACCGTGCTGGCGCGCGGCGAGCACGCCGACGACGCCGCGGTCGCCGCGGCCCACGCCGTCTTCGACCATGTCGGGACGACGCTCGAGCTGCGCGAGTCGATGCTCGACGCCGTGACAGCGCTGTCGGGCAGCGGGCCGGCCTACATGTACCTGATCGTCGAGGCGCTGGCCGACGCCGGCGTGCAGGTCGGCCTGCAGCGCGAGGTCGCGCTGACGCTGGCGACCCAGACGATGCTCGGTGCGGCCCGCATGGTCCAGCGCACCGGCCGCCATCCGGCCGCGCTGCGCGACGACGTCACGACCCCGGCCGGCTGCACGATCGGCGCGCTACTCGTCCTCGAGGACGGCAAGCTCCGCTCGACGCTCGCGCGCGCCGTCGAAGCCGCGACGCAAATCGTCGGCGACCTCGGCCGAGCCTCGCAGACGTGAGAAGGTCGAGGTTCAGCCGGCGCCGGGCACCGGCTCATCGCGGGGCAAGAAATCGTCGACCGCAACCGTGACACCCGGGAATGCGCGCGGCACGATCTTCTCGCCGGCTCCGGCGAGCCGCGTCGAGGCGTAGACGTCGCCGCGAGGTTCGGTCGATACCTGAACCCGGCGCGCGACGAGATCGACGATCCAATATTCAGGGACCCCGTTGCGAGCGTAGGCACGGAGCTTCTGACCGCGATCGTAGCGCAGCGACGACTCCGCAACCTCGATCGCGAGCAGCACCTCGTTCGCGTGAGGATGACCGCGGTGACCGATCGGGCTGATGAGAAAGTCGGGTTCTGGCATCGAGAGCCGGTCGAGTCGCAGCGGCAGCTGCGAACGAACTCGCGCCCGGCCGGCAAAGGCCAGAACCAAGAGTTCCAGGAGACGCTCGACGCTCCAGGCGTGCGGTTCGCCCTGGGGCGGCATCGCAATCAGTTGCCCGTCGAGGAGTTCGACGCGTTCCTCGGGGTCGAAAATTCCGACCTCGGCCATCCGTTCGAACTCGGCAGCGGTGATGGGTCGCGGTGTCGGCTCCAGAACCGTCGTGGCGTCGTGCATGTCACTCACAGCAGCATCGCACCTCCAGATGTCCGCTTCGTGACCGGTAGGTGAACGTCCCGCGTCAGACGCGCTTGAAGAGGCGCGCGATGCGGTCGGGCTCGAGCCGTACGATCGTCGGCCGGCCGTGAGGGCAGTGCATCGGGTTCTCGCAACGTTGCAGCCGTTCGACCAGCGCGGTCATCTCGGGGAACTCGAGCCGTTCGTTCGCGCGCACGACCGAGTGACACGCGAGCGACGCCCACACGCGCTGGTCGGCGTCGAGCCCACGCGCGTCGTCGGCCAGACACTCGACGAAGTCGGCGACATCGAACGGGCGGCTGCGCCCGGCGTGGACGAGCCGCGCCGGCGTCGCCGTCACGCGATACGCGCGCTCACCGAACGGTTCGACGTGCAAGCCGCCGGCGGCGAGGGCGTCGAGCGTCGCGTCGAGTCGTTCGGCCTCCTCGGGTCGGACTTCGAAAGAGTACGGGATCAGCAGCGGTTCGGCGGCGGCGTGGGCCGTCGCGTTGGCCGCGAGCTGCTCGAACACGATCCGCTCGTGTGCGGCGTGCTGATCGATCAGGACGACCGCCTCGCCGTCGGTCGCCAGGATGAAGGTGCGGTCGATCTGCGCCAACACGCGCAGCACCGCTCTCTCGCCCGCACGCGGCACGGGTTCGCCGGCGACGAACTCCTCGGTCCAATCGATCGCGGTCGCGGCCGCGACGCTCGCCGCCGTGAGCGGCGGCGCCAGCGAGATCGCTCGTTCGAGCCGCGCCGCCGCGCCGCGTCGCAGGGCAGTCGCGATCGCATCCTTGACCGCGCCCACGACGCGCTCGCCGTGGCGCAGCCGGACGTCGCTCTTAGTCGGGTGGACGTTCGGATCGACCTCGTCGGGCGGGATCGTCAGCTCCAGCACGCCGTACGGGTGGCGGCCGACCATCGCAAAGGTTCGGTAGGCGGCGACCCACGCGCCGCTCAGCAGCGTGCTGCGCAACAGCCGTCCGTTGACGAACAGGATCTGGTTGCGGCGATCGGGCCGGTCGTCACCCGGCGAGCTGACCCACCCGCGCACGCTGACGCGTGGGTCGTCGCCCACCACGGCGACCATCGACGCCGCGGCCGCGCCGAAGACGTGGCGCAACCGCGGCGCCGGGTCGGCGCCGGGCGCGAAGGCGAAGACCGTCTTCCCGTCGTGTTCCAGCGTGAAGCCAACCCGCGGATACGCCAGCGCCAGCGTCCCTAGCCACGCCGCGATCCGGGCCGACTCGGCGCCCGGCGTGCGCAGGTACTCGCGCCGCACCGGAACGTTGGCGAACAGCTCGCGCACGACGACCCGCGTCCCGGGTGGGCCGGCGAGCGGCTGCGCGTCACCGATCGCCTCGGCGTGCGCCTCGACGGCGTGCGCGATCTCGGCGTTCGCAGTGCGCGAGACGATCGTCACCCGTGCGACGGCCGCGATCGAGGCGAGCCCTTCGCCACGGAAGCCGAGCGTGCCGATGCGCCCCAGACCGCTCGCATCGTCGAGCTTCGAGGTCGCGTGGCGTGTCAGCGCGAGCCGCAGGTCGTCCGGCGCGATGCCGGCACCGTCGTCGGCGACCTCGATCTCGGTCAGCCCACCGCCGCGCACGCGGACGGCGACGCGCGTCGCGCCGGCGTCGAGCGCGTTCTCGACCACCTCCTTCACCACCGAGAGCGGTCGCTCGACCACCTCGCCGGCGGCGATCTGCCCGATCGTCTCGGGATCGAGCCGCCGAATCACGCCGAGGGTTTTCCGCGCGAACGGCGGACGTATCCTTTGGCCGGAGCCGGTGGACGGGGATGGACCGCGATGGAGATCGACTTCGTGTCGGCGAGCTGGATGACCGAGGCCTGGGCGGCCTTGCGCGGCCGAACGCTCGCGCGCATCTCGCTGCCCGGCTCGCACGACGCCGGGATGTTCGAGATCACCGCCCAGACGACCGGCGCCGACGAGTGCCGGACGCTCACGCAGAAGGAGACGATCGGCGGTCAACTGCTGGCCGGTGCGCGCTACTTCGACTTCCGTCCGGTGGTTTGGAGCGAGGCGCCGGGCTATCACCTTGGCCACTTCACCGTCGTCGGACTCGGTGTCTACGAGTTCGTCGGCGCTACCGGTGTCTCGCTTGCGTCTGCACTCGACGACGTCAACAACTTTCTCGCGCTGTGCGACACCAACGGCCTCAAAGAGCTGGTGATCCTCAAGTTCTCGCACTACAACAATTTCGACCGCGAGGCAACCTCCGGCTATGGGTTCACCGAAGCGGACAAACGCAACCTCATCCAAACCGTGAACCGGCGCCTGACGCCCGGGACGCTCTTCCTCGGTGAGGGATCGGTCGACCTCAATACGACGCCGATCCAGAGGCTCATCGGGGACGGAGCGCGCGTGCTGACCGTATACGACGACATCCCGGAGAGCCTCGTCGATCCCGCGGCGGGCGTGTTCCGCTACGGCGACATCCGCGTGACGAACGCGAACCTTACCGTCTACGACAGCTACGCCGGTACCGATGAGTATGCGGCGATGCACGCCAATCAAGTCGAGCATCTGCGCTACTTCGTCCGCTGGCCCGACGTCTTGTTCTTACTCTCCTGGACGCTGACGCAGCAGTTTCCCTACGACGAGCCCTGCATTCTCGACCTCGCCGTCACCGCGAACGACGGCCTCTTCGCCGACTGGCAGAAGATCATGAAAGACGGGTACATGGCCCCGGAGCGCCTGCCCAACGTGATCTACACCGACCTCGCCGAGCGGAGCTATCCCGTCTATCAGCTCTGCCTGCAGTCGATGCAGCTCTACGGCATGACCGGGCTGCTCCTGTACGATGCAGCGACCGCGAGCGTGCAGCCTTGGTACGCGACGAGCTCCGGTCCGCCGTCGTTCCCGCCGTCGCCCGACTATCGGGGGCCGACGTTCGAGGCTGTCGGACCGGGACGGACCTGGGGTCCGCCGTGGAGCGTGCTGGGCGCCGGTGCATTCAGCGTTACGCCCCTGCAGCTGGGCAACGTGTTCGCCTACGCGCCGAATGGAGAGATCGCGTTCTGGTCCGTCGACGCCATGGGCGCGATGACGCAGATCGGCGAGACACAGAGCGTCGCCGGCGGCTGGCGGGACGTCGTCTGCGGAACGTTCTTCACCACGTCGCACCCGTTGCCGCACGACCTGGCCGCGTACGCGCCGGCCGCCGGGACGATCACGCTGTGCAAATACTACACCGGCTACCCGAGCCCACTGCGCGAGATCAGCACCGTGCCGACCCGCACGACCTGGACGAACGTCGTCGCCGGCGCGTTCCTCTCCAAGGACGCAGCGCTGTGGGACCTGGTCCTCTACGATGCCGGCGACGGAACGCTGGAGTTCTGGCGCACGGACGGCGAAGGCGGCTTGGCCCGTTTCGGCAGCGCCCACCGGACGCGTCGGACGTGGTCGCTCATCGTCGGCGGCCGCTTCGCGCTCGATCCTCAACTCGGCCGCGACGCTCTGATGTGCTACGACCGGGCCGCCGGCGTCGCCGAGTTCTTCGGCGTCACGCCCAGCGGCGGGCTGGTGTCGCTCGGCGTGTTGAGTGCGATGCGGATGACCTACACCGCCTGCGTGACGGGGGCATTCGGCGCAGCGTATGCCGGCTTGGACGCACTGTTCTTCTACGACGCGGCGAGCGGGACGGGCGACGTCTATCAGGCCGCCGGGACGGGGATCGAAACGGTGCAGCGAGGGCTTCGCGTCGGGACCGGCTGGACGCACCTGGCGTCGCTCACTTCTCGCGTGGTGACCGCGGGCCGCTGACCTCGAGCCCGGGCTTTAGTGCACGTCGAAGAGGAGGGGCTGCTCGGTCACGGCCGGCTTGGCGAGCCGGCCCTTCAGCGGGGCGGAGACTTCGAGCGTTGGGCGGCCTTCGAGCACGCCGGCGATCTCGCGCGCGCGGGCGACGACGGCGGGCGGTAGACCGGCCATCCGCGCCACTTCGATCCCGAACGAACGCGAGGACGAGCCGGGCAGGACGCGGTGCGAGAAGACCGGCGCTCCACCCTTCGTGCTCTCGACCGCGGTGATGTGGAAGTTGGCGACCAGCGGCCAACGATCGGCCAGCGCGACGAGCTCGTGGAAGTGGGTGGCGAAGAGCGCCATCGGCGCGCGAGCCTCGCGCTCGAGCAAATACTCGCAGATCGCCTGCGCGATCGCCAACCCGTCGACCGTCCCCGTCCCGCGGCCGATCTCGTCGATGAGGAGCAGGCTGCGATCGGTCGCGCGGCGCAGGATCGTCGCCGCTTCGGCCATCTCGACGTAGAACGTCGACTGCCCCGAGGCCAGGTCGTCGCCGGCGCCGATCCGGGTGAAGATGCGGTCGACGACGCCCAGCCGCGCCGCGCGCGCGGGGACGAACGAGCCGATCTGCG